>Ga0228711_1000599_pt1 | contig 46040 bp, 19 predicted proteins | sample MedpolnodulmetaG_2_FD_177996 | JGI IMG/M metagenome (GOLD analysis project Ga0228711, IMG submission 177996) | Root nodule microbial communities from Medicago polymorpha collected in Santa Monica, California, United States - brown nodules | ecosystem: Host-associated > Plants > Roots > Nodule...
TACTAATTTTTTTTTACATTTTATTGTAAAAAATAATCAAAATTCTCTATTATGAGTACCAAAAATTCAGAAAAACTAAATTTTATTTCTTCGACGTTTTTGGTAAATAAGATTTAATTATTATAATTATAGGTGACATAAAACAATTTTTCTCTTCAAAAAATGACACATTTAACTATTAATTTATTGATTTGGTGTACCAATACACCCAAATTTTTGGGTGTACCATAGAATTTGCCTAGTTAAACACCATCACTAGAAAATATCCAACTTCAAAAATGGTTCCCAAACATCAATATTCTTCTAACTCATCTATCTTCTTCGCCGTTCACCCATTCTCAATCACAATTCATGATTTACACAAAAACACTTGGGTTCCTCCGGTGCTTTATTTTCCTATTTGTCATGCGATATTCATTTTAATTATGCATCCTGTGACAATAAAATTAAGAACAACACTAAACGACGTGACATGGTTGTTAATAGATGAAAAACAGTCTCTATGAATTGAGTGCCACAAATATTAATAATGTCACCTCAAGTTAAGCTTGGGAGAAAATTGGAGTGAGACAACCAAATTAGAAAGGGAGAATTAGAGGATACTACTAATAAAAAGGATACATAATTTTTTTTGTGTAACTTATTTTAATATACTTAAATTAGCTTCGGATTGTTTTACTTTTAAATCTATTAATTATGATTCGTTGCTATTAATATGTCTTTGTTTAATTCTCATATTTAAATAAAAATGGTTATCGATATGCTAAAAAAAAGAAACAACATCTTATTCAAAATAGATTTCGGCTCTTCCCCCTGCACTTTTCGCTCGCGCCCTGCAACGAAAATACCGTTGCGTTACTTAAGTGGTTCACCGGTGGACCATTTTGATAGACCATTAGATCCATTACAAAGATAATTAAAAGTTGAGATAACTTAAAAATAAAAGTGAAAACATATCTATATTTCCACACACAATACCTAGCCCCACCCTCTCTCTCACCCTTTCTCATCTCTTCTCCGTTTTCCCTCTTAGAAGTAAAACTCAATTTTTTTGTTCGTACACCACCACCACAAAATCTCTCTTAAATATTCTTTGAAAGATATAATTGTAGCATGCATATAACCCTTTAATTTCATTCAATCTAGCAATCATTGATTAATAAAAAAAAAACTATTTGTTGAAAGGAAACATTGAAAACCAACCATTCCCTTGAATTTCACGTACATGCCCTCTTTCTATGGTTTTTTTTGGGTGAAAAAATAGAAATTAGAAGTCACTTGGTTGTAAATTATTTTCAACATGAAAATTGAAAATTGTATTTTTCGTTAAATCTTAATCTTATGTTTTAAGTTTGAGAATGGAGGATTCAAATTTATGATATATATATATATATAGAGGTGAGGCTATGGTTGTGGTTTTCTTCAGCATTGAGGAAAATAGAAAGTGGTCATAATTATAAGCATGAATTCCAACGGGTTCAAGAATGAGCCGTGGTTGTCCGTCATTGGAGGAGGTGGGAGGACAGCGGCGATGAACTTTTCCGATCTGCACTCCGTGCATGCTTCATGAAAAAATGGGAGGAAGAGAGCAAAAATCGTTTTATTTAATAAAAGAAATAAAATAATCATAAGAAAGGTGTGATCTAGTGTATAAGAGTATATGTGAACATGATCAATCTAATGGCTCTAAATGGTCGTTTAGAGTGGTCCATCAGTGAGGGACTTGTTAGAGCCCTCACTCTAGAATCCACCCTTTAATAAGAGGTATATGCTAAATATTTATAGCCAAACAAATGTGAGGCTATGGATATATCATTAAGCGCAATAGAAAAAACAGAAAGACGAACACATTCCGTTGGTAGTGAATAAAAATTGCTAGAAAAAAAAGTTTAAATAGAACAATAGCAATACTTCAATAAAAGTGAATTTTAACCCTAAATATATTATAAAACTCTTATGTTTTAGAAATTTAAGACCGATTACATCTGACCACGAATCAAATAGTGAATTCTCTTCTAGATACATGAAATTTAACGATATGTTTTTTATGGTATTTAATGAATTGACAAGCATCTTTTGAAACAAACACATTCAATTACAAGATTTTAAGTTTAGACTCGAATGAATGTGTGCATCTTAACAATAATGACATTGCCAATTAAACTAGACCTTACAAACATTTAAAAAAATTGTGTAGATTTATATTGATACATGTTTAATTTTCTTCATGAAGATAAATTTTATTTTATTTAATTAATAGCTTAAATTAAATCAATGACTTAGGGCACTCATTTATAAAGCTCTTGAAAGAAAAGTAACCATCTAATAGGACTGTAGAAGGTTAGGTTGATTTTGTATTCCTCAATCATTCAACTGCTTTCATACTTGACCACCCAAAATTCGAACACCTCTTTTGTGTTTAGAAATTAAGGGTTATGATGAGACTTTTTTTTCAAAAATAAAAATAAAAATCTACATGCATGCATATTATATTCTTTACATTTTGAGTTGATGAGGATACATCACAATACACACTTTCGGCCGCTCACACTTTTACAAACATTGGCTTATTTGTTACACTAGCTATTGTTGGAGAGACAAAAGGTCAAAAGCTGCGTATATTGTTGAATTATGTCTAAGGCAATTTTCAAGTTTGAACAGAACATGCATGCTCTCAATGTCAAAGTGTCTGATGTTCACGTCTCGATGGAAAATACTCCCGGATCATAATATCTTATTATAAGTTTCAATTTGTCCAGATAAATAAAGTCAGGTTAAAAATTATTCCATTCAAAAATCGAATTTAAGTTCTTCTTAATAAACGACAATAGTTTAAATGACAATAGTTTCTTTGTTTATGTTTCTAACATACTTTATCGTTGGAGGAAACAAAATTTATAGTTGGTCATGGAAGTTCTAATGTTTGATGTCAAGGTCGGGTTTTAATGATGTCTTTTTTGCTATGTTAGTTTGGAGCATATGAAAGAGGAGAAACATCAAGCTTTGGGAAGGCAACAATGAGTAGTAAGTAAGATAAATGTTAATTTGTGCTCTCAAGGGTACATGTTAAAGAACTCATTATAGAAATATACGTATCAAAAGTCGTGCATTCAACTTTTTAAAAGTTAAAATACTATGTGTTCTAATGCATAGTTGCTCTTTTTGACTTTCTTAACATGTGCCCTTAGGGCACAAGTTATCATAATCCTTTAATTGTTTGATTTTTTTTACTTGAAAAAATCAAACAATTAAATTAGACGGTATTATATTGTTCCTGTAAGCTTAACTCAGTTGGTAAGGACAATGCATAATATATGCAAGGTCCGGGGTTCGAATCTCGGCCACCAACACAAAAAAAAGACGTACTTATTGTCAAAACTAAATCAAAACACATTGTATCATATACAGTTTGCATCTTGGTGGTTGGAGTTCAAGTATTAAGCAGTCGAATAATAAGGAAGGGATGATTCAACATCCCTCAATTGTTTCTCGTAGGCAAGAATTTAGCTTATCTTCCAAAAGAATTTAGCTTGTTTTATGGTTGTGAAATTTATTCATGCGAATGTGGGGTTTATAAATATATGTAGATTTCCATGTTGTTACAAAGTTAGAATATGTATCCTCATGATTAAAACATTTCAAGGAATAAAACAACAACCAATGTTATCATGTTTTTATTTGCAAGTAGGTGGAAAAAAATGTTATCATATTGGAAATAAAAGCGATGTAATTACCTACATTCTAAGGGTGAGAGTAGATCAAATCGACATAAAATCTACGACCTAATTTACGTTAATTTCAAACTAAAAATAAAACCATAGTTTTGAAATTTGAAATTCATATTCAAATGAACTAAAAGGACAAAAATAAAATTTTAAAAAATAAAGAACCAAATCATTACCTAAAATTTAGTTAAAGAACTTAAAGTATAAATTTATCGACCTTTTAACTATTTTGTACATTCTTCCCGAAAAAGAAACAATTTTTTATTTTTTCACAATAAAATGACAACAATTTAAGTTTTAACATTATTCCTATGGCTCTTAATTATAGCTTTAGGTTTAAAACAACTTTTACGTCTAAGAAAAGCTAGGTCAAATACATTTTAAGACATTTTTTTATAAATCTGTTAAGCTAAACATATAAAATAGTCATAAAAAGTATTTAAGATCTATCATATCGACTTACTTAAGTAAACATAAATATATTTTTCTATACTATTATCATCATATTAGATTTTTTTTTACTTGTTTTGACTTATAAAATATTTGCTAACTTTTTCTCTCTTTCCTTTGCAATGAACGATCAAAATTTTAATGGACCCTCGTAATATATGAGATTATGAGATGATCCATTCCCACTTAGAACATCTTCTATGGAGAGAAAATAAGGAACTCAAAGTTGATTTTATAGGTGATCACGCCACCCTTAAACAATCTAAACATATTTTACTTCAATGATAAAAATTTAAACAACCTCTAAGGACCAAACAATTTAGTAATTTTTATTTAATCCAATACACTCTTCTCTTTTCTTTTTTTTCCATGAAACAATACCTTATTTAATATATTTTGCATAAGTTTATGCAACTCACAATGCCTCATAGTTCTCCTCCAATGGCAAAAAAGGTTAAGCTACAGTTCCATGTTTTTCAGGATACCTATAAAATACCTTCACTAAAGATGCTCTTATATCCACCACCTACTACATATCCAACTCTTTCAAAGAAAAATTACAAGAATGAATAAAATAAACTTTAACCATTGCAATATATTCCTCTAATATGAACATGGATTTAATTCCTGTATTGTTATGACAATTTTTTTTTGTCAAGTAACTTAGTAGTTATAAGTAGGGAATTTAGTTCATATATATTGCAATGTCTCTATCAACTGTGTTATGTTAACGTAGATGTCGTGATAAATTTTTTGTTGTTAAGTATCATAGAAATATTTTTTTAAGTTTTGGCACTACTTGAAATCAGTTTCTAATTTTTATTTTGTCAAGTAGTCTGGTGCCTAGAGTTCACACATTTTAATGTGGAGAAGTGGGTGTCTGAGGTTCGAACCCCAGAACCTACATATAATATGCAATATCTCTACTAACTGAGTTAAGCTCATAGAGATAAATTATTTTTTATAGAGAAAGTAAAAGAAAATATCTTCCGCGCTAAATGTTGCTAGATTAATTTTTTTTTACAAGATTAAGTTTTTGTTTCGACTTAGATTGCTAAAAGTTTGAATATTCGGAGTAAGCAATCAAATTAGTAACTATCTCTGTAACTCATTTTTAAATTAGTCTCCGACCGTAGTAATATTTTAAAATAGTCTATGTCTTTGTCAAACAATTATTAGTTAGGTCCATCAGTTTGTATCCCTCATGTGACGAAGAATAAAGACATGGACTTAAATGAGAAACATTTAACAAAGACAATGACTCATTTAAAACATTAATAGAGTCGGAGACTAATTTAATAGTGGGTTACATAGACAAAAGAGATAAATTTAATAGTTTATTCAATAAAATTTGTCTTGTCATTATGCCGCAGGTTTGTCACCCCCACATTTTTAGCATGTGTTAGATCTCCACAATATTCAGTTCACATTCCATACGTCCACAAATATTTTTCTTGGTTAGGCTATACTAACATCACAGTTGAACTCCAGATTATCAATCATTTTCTTAGAAAGAGAGGGTTAACAAAAAGAAATAGTATTGTAAATCCAACGGTTTTTAACACTACATCGAGAAAAAAATATATTGATACAAGACCATCCCTAAGGGGAAATTCCTCTCCGTGGAACTCCAACATTTTTTATATTAAAACATTAAAATGTAATTATATAAAGAGTATTGAATGTATTTTTTTAACATTAACTATTTTGTTGTATGAAATGCATGTTAGTGACATCACTTTGAAAATGAATCTCACGAAAAGTGACGAGACTCGTGTAATTCATCAAATAAATAAATGCTAAAAATAATGTGATAAAATAAATGTTGTTAGCCTTATTTATAGACTCATGTAAGTTCTTTTGAGGTGATGATCCGTTTCCTTAGTGGCTTGGACTTAGACTCAATCTTGAACAAACAACAAATAATACATTAGAAAATTCTTATTATAGAAACTAGTAAATTATTATTATTTATTATTACAAACACTTTGAATATCAACACTTTTTCAAATCTTACTGAGATCAATCAAGGATTCAGCTCACTTTAATATTTCCTTATGTATTTGTTTATATATATGTGTAAAAAACGATTAATTGAATGCAAAATTAAGCAAGAATCAGAACACAAGTTGGGATTAATTCTAAATATGCGTCCGTCCCGTACCTGACATGCTGACAATGACAGAGGCAAATGAAGAAATCTTAAAAAAAAATGCGAATCCAAAACTGTGTTCACACTACCACCATTCGTTCCTTCACTGTCTTATCCTACCATCCTACTCCTACCTACGTCATCTGCTCCCTCTTTTTTGACCAAATCTTATATACCACGTCAGATCTAAATATAGCTCTGTCTCTTCTAAATTACGGTTATTAAAACAACTATAATAACTTATGAAAAGTGCTCTCTCCCACTTTATTTATAAAAGAAATTTATATTAATAAAAGTTGATATGTTTGGTTAATAAATTGGATCGGATACATTAATTTTTAGGGTAAATAAAACTGGATGAACCATTTGATAAAACATTATTTTTAGTTTATAGATTATGTTTAATAAGTTCATTTGATTAGGTTTCATTATGTAAATAATTTTTTTATATATTTAGGAAACAAACATAGTAAAGTGGGATTATAGTGTGGTTTGATTGAATGTACATATAAAACAATTTTAGACAATTAGTGTGGGGACGGTTATAGATATAAATCGACCTGTATCACCCAAATAAACTAATCATGCATTTTAATTGAACCTATTTAAATTGGGTCAAAATCAAACCAACTGATGCAAACCCCAGATTTATTTGACACATACACACATTTAGATAATACTCCTTCTGTTTAAAATGTAAGTAAAAATGGGTTAATATAAGTTGATATATTTAGTACAAATTTTGAATAAATACATTAAATTTTATTGACCAATTTTTATTTACTTTTTAGGACGGAGTATGTATTTACTATTAGATTTGATTCAAATTATTGATTGCATTTAAAGTGTTGAATGGTGTGTCTTTATTCTATTTAAGTACCAGAGTTTTTATTTTTGAATTTTGAAGTACTACAAGTGTGTTCATTAAATTACAATTTTTTTAGAATTAAAAACTATGTTTTCTACATGACCTTGCAAATCCAACCCAACTCTTTCGTAAATGTGCTGGTTTGGTTCAATTATGGTGCTAAAACACGTTGATCACCGTTTCAAGCTACAAGATTCATAGTATTGAGTTTTTGTCAAATTGGACTAGAACCAACTCGCAAACACTCTTTATCGGTGCATATAAATTAAAGTAAAAAAATGTTAACCGATGTTTCAGAAACATTGATTAAGAAATCAAATATAATAATAACTACATTAAAAGTTGTCGAAAATTTAAAAAAGGTCTTTTTTTAATTTACAATTTCTTCTTTTAGTTCTCCTAACCAATGTCTCAGTGCACTGATTAGTATAATCCATTGAAATTTTATATATAATGTTGGTAATACTTTGTTTACCACTTTGTTTATGAAAGTCTTGTGTTCGGTGACAATCAATAATTTGTTTTGCCTTTATATCCAGACTCAATTTCACATCTTTATCTTTCCTCAACATTAATGGTTTTAATAATATAAAACATTAAAATTAACACCAAATACCATTTTATTTTTTGATAATATAATCTAAAATATTGAAAAATGACAAAAAATTTACTACTTATTATATTAAACTCATAATTATACAAACTAAATAGCATGTTATAATTATTGGTCAACTATGTAGACTACTAAAAAGATTAAAAAGGTACATAAAATATTAAATTAATCAACCTCCCATTTGTATTTATAAACACCATTTGAAGAAACTGTCCTTAAATATACTCTCCCGTTCAAACTAGTAGATGCATTGTGTCAAAAAAAAAACTAGTAGATGCATGTATTACTGTTTTTTTCGTATATATTCTTAGTTAGTATAATTATTATTTTTTTAAATATGAAAAGTCAATATCAAAACAAAATATTCTATAACAAAGTTGATATACCTGCTTTAAATTTGAGATTAAATGTTGGTAGTTTATAAAATAATTGAATCAATTTAGGATCAAAAGTTGTAACTCTTCACTAAAAGTTGTAACTCTTTATTGGACCATTCATATACATTGAAATATTATTATTTACTGATAAATAATGAACCATAGCATTGATTCAAGTTATATGATCATAACCTTTGGCAAATAAGTGCTTACCATAACATTGATTCAAGTCAAAAATATGTATATGGTTATAACCTTTGGCAAATGGGTGTTTCTCTCATGTGAAGGGTCACATAATACACTATAAATAAAAACAAATTTTGTTACATTAATAACATAATTCTCTCTCATTCTCTTACTATAAATCATCCATCAATTCTCTACTGCATGAATGAATTGTTGAAACCATAAATTTGTAAAATACTGTTAAGAGATACGCTTGGTGTGATTGTGTAACACACATCAAGGAACTCACAGTATCTTGAAGGAGATTCGCTGGTCATTCCTATTACATCCAATATACAATTATTGGTGGGGGAGAATCGAACCTAAAGGTTAGTGTGACAACTCTATACATTTTGAATTTTACGTGCATAATTATTAAACTTTTCTGATTTCAAATGCAGTAGCCTCTTTTCAACAATGAAGTTATTTAACACTAAATACACCAATTTTATTAAATTGATGTTTGTTTATATTTTTTAATACTCCTTTTTATGTGTTAAAATTCATTAATACCACTAAATTTCAATGATAAAATGAGTGAAGAGGAAACAACCACTACTTTGAATTCTATATTTTAATGAAAAAAGAATCATTAGCTACGACAGTCTTGTATGATCTGTCAATTAAACAAAGAGAAAGAAAATACAAAACCAAAGGTCCAAACTCCAAATCCCTTTCACATACACTGAATTTACGTAATTAAATTAATTGAAGACTTTGTTTTCACAATATTTATTTCATGCCGCATCTAATTTTATTTTATTGTTTTCCTCAAATTTTCAATCTACGCGTTCACACCACATCTTTGTGTTCACACACATATATCTTACCTTAAAAAACATCTTCAAAACTCAACGACAAAGAAAAAAAAAGACACAACCAAATTTTTGTGTTCTTTTTTATGTCTTTCTGAATTTCAAAGCTTTAGTAACACTTTGAATTGTAATTTTAGCTTTAGTAACAGTTTTCAGTTTCAAAGATTTTATAGTATTTATGAAACTCCCAACTTTTGCAGACCCAGAATCACTTTCATACGTTTATACCTTACTTCAAAATTCATTTGACCAGATGAACAATCCAAACAACACTGCTGCTTCAACAAATATCAGAAAAAGACGCAGAAAAAATGAAGATGGTGGTGATGATGATGAAGATCATGATGGTTCAATCAATGAAGGAGGTGGCAAAAACAAGAAGAACAAGAAGGAAGAAATAAAGGGTATACTCACATCAATTCTCTTGCTTGATGAACAAGAGAAACAAGAGATTGAAGATAGCAAAAAAGTCTCAGAGGATGAGAAATTCTCTTTAGAGACAAATCATAGGAAGAAAACAAAAGCTATGGTTGATTATTACTCCAATCTTGAAGATGGTTATAGTCAAGTTGAAGAATCAGAGAAAGTTAGAAGAAGAAAAACAAGAAACATGTCAAATTCTGTAGCTATTGCTGCTACATGTAGTGAAAATTTTGAAGCAAATAGTGAAGGTGTTAATGATGTTAACAGTGGTAAATCTAATGGTGGTGGTTCACAGAGAAGGCTATGGGTGAAGGATCGTTCAGGAGCATGGTGGGATGAATGTAACAAAGAAGATTTTCCTGAACATGAGTTTAAGAAAGCATTTAGAATGGGAAAATCAACTTTTGATTTGATTTGTGAAGAATTGAATTCAGCAATTGTGAAAGAAGATACAACTTTGAGAACTGCAATTCCAGTGAGACAAAGAGTAGCTGTTTGTCTTTGGAGATTAGCAACAGGTGATCCTCTTAGAATTGTTTCAAAAAGGTTTGGTTTAGGTATATCAACTTGTCATAAACTTGTTCTTGAAGTTTGCACTGCTATTAAAACTGTTCTTATGCCTAAGTATCTTCAATGGCCTAATGAAGCTTCTTTGAGAAAAATTAAAAATGAGTTTGAGGGTATGTCAGGTATTCCAAATGTTGTAGGGTCCATGTATACATCACATGTTCCAATTATAGCTCCTAAGATTAGTGTAGCTGCTTATTTTAACAAGAGACATACTGAGAGGAATCAAAAGACTTCATATTCAATAACTGTTCAAGGTGTTGTTGATACAAATGGTGTTTTCACTGATGTTTGTATTGGTTGGCCTGGTTCAATGCCTGATGATCAAGTGTTAGAAAAATCAGCACTTTTTCAAAGGGCTAATAATGGAGGACTACTTAAAGGTGTTTGGATTGTTGGAAGTTCAGGGTATCCTTTAATGGATTGGGTTTTAGTACCTTATACTCAACAAAATCTTACTTGGACACAACATGGTTTCAATGAGAAGATTGGTGAGATACAAAAAGTTGCTAAAGATGCATTTGCTAGATTGAAAGGTAGGTGGTCTTGTTTGCAGAAAAGGACTGAAGTTAAGCTTCAAGATTTGCCTGTTGTACTTGGTGCTTGTTGTGTTTTGCATAACATTTGTGAGATGAAAGGTGAGAAAATGGATCCTGAACTTATGGTTGATATTGTTGATGATGAAATGGTTCCTGAAGTTAGTTTGAGATCAGTTAATTCATTGAAGGCTAGAGATGCTATTGCTCATAATCTTTTGCATCATGGTTTAGCAGGCACTTCTTTTCTTTAATCTGATAAGATTAAGAACTGTGTTATTTGTTGTATTTTGATCATTGTTTTATGCATCTCCGAGAACATGATTTTATTTTTTTTGCTTGTTTATTTACTTACATAATGTTGAAGTTATATTCATCATTATTTGTTGAAGTGGCTTTGTATAAGATAAGATGTATTAGCCTCTTTGACAAATATGTATGATAAAATTTACATATGGTTAGATTCAAAGTTGTAACTCAATTATATACACTTTCATAGCCAAATAAAAGATCAATTAATAAAATTGCAACATTCTTTTGTTTCATGGATTATTTTGTATCATTCCTAGTAGTTCAGTTACATCAGTATTTTAAAAGCACACTTCTTATGATGCAACCTTAAACCTAATTTTATTGTAGAGATGATTCTGTTACAAGATAGTGAATTTGATTCTTTATGTAATTAAAGTCAACCGTGTTCAAATAATGACTAGTATCTAGACATGGTGAACAGGTTAAATCAAATGAATGGGTCATAATCATTCATTTTGACACACTACTTCTGTTTATTCAATTTCTAGTAATGGTTATGCATGTGTTTCATAGTTCTACTCAATCAAATACTGTAAAGACCGAAAATTTTAAATCAAAAGTTTACTTGATAAAAGTCTTTCACAACATATAAATCGAAGTATAAAGTCTTGAAACTGAACCAGAATTCAAATACAGTTCAGCATCCTTTTACAAAAAAAGGAAAAGTTAAACATACAAATGAGGAACCCTAATTCTAGACACTGTGATCCGTCTCCGAGTGACTTCAAAACAGCCTATACCTGAAAAGGAATCACATAGTGAGATGAGATACTACGATCTTAGTAAGTTTCCAAATACGGGATAAAACAAAATATGCCGTGTCAAATGCATCTATCAAATGTATTATAATATGCAATACTTTTACTTCATTGTGAAACTGCCCTTGATGTTCATCGGACCTTTAATTCCTATCGATCATTCGAAAACTTTAACTAACTAACCTGAGCACACTTCTGTGTCCACAAAATCACTTGGATGTGGATTAACCATTGTGATCTGTATTGCCGATGTAATACGCTATAAAGTGACGCCCCACTACTTGCCTACACAGTAGCTGACGTATCATTACTAATTATCTCATTTACTAATCCCTATGTCTTAATCATATATTCACAATTTACCTAAGGGTTCAACTAATTCGATAAGTAAACGAACACTCATACATCCAATTACTCATCACTAACTTACGATGGTTTTAAGCTTATCCTTTCATATCATTCATCTTTCATCTTCAAATGAAACATAACTCTAATATCTACACTCATGCCTAAGGGTCATTTCTGCACTCAACGAAGTCAAAAGCTGTGTTTGTAACAGTTCACGACGCTTGGGCTAGCACTCGGCTCCTTGCACCAACGCCACCTCCCTGATTCCTGGTGCCTAGCACCCAAAGTCTGGTGCCTTGCCCACTTACTGACTTCCACTAATTCCTATACGTCACATTTGATCAAGAAAGTGGAAAAAGATGTTTTTCTCTTATTTGTGTATGTTGATCGTACAAGAAGGAAGAATTTTTTATTTTTGAGATGTAAGAAGAAAGAATTTTTACTATTGTGTTAAATTACTATGGTGTCCTCACTCTAACTTCACTTTATTTTCTAACCACTAAATTAATCCATTTTTAATTAGTTCTGTTAAACCCAAAACAAAAGCAATGTAACTATCAGGCAAAGTGGTTTAACTAGTTTACATTTCCTTTACAAGTAACCAGAATTAGGGTGGATTAAATTAACCAAGTGCATATATATGACGGAAAATTTCAAAGAGACTAAAAAATGCAATTTTATTTCATACCAACTAAAAACAAAATTCTGAAAGTTATAGATACCAAAAATATATTTAACTTTTTTTTTATTTATAAAAAGCACAATAAATTTGTATATACACAATTTAGTTTTAATGTTATTCTTTCTAAGTTTTTTTTTTATATGTATCATATATGTTGACGGGAAAAAATATATATGCCGGCGGAAAAGTTTATATGATTTTTTTTTTATTTGAATTTATGCGGAGATATTTTCTTTTGTTGAATGTATCTAGAGATAATAATGAACATGATTTTTTTTAAGGAAATGAAATACTATGTATTGTATTTGTGTTAGATTTAAAGCCTCGGGAAGTTTAGAGACACTTTCTTCCATTGCATGCAATTTCCTATTTGGTCAAGAAAACTAATCATGTAGATTTTCAATGGGGTTTTAAATCTATCACAATCTCAATGATGTTATCTATAGTTTCTTTGCTGAGTTGAGAAAATTGGACTGTGAACTTGGTTTGAAATCAGTTAATTCCTTGAAAGCCAGAGATGTTATTTTAACGGGGTTTTAAATCTATCACAATCTTTTGCATCATGGTTTAGCAGACACTTATATAAGCTAATGAGAACTTTGTGTAATTGTTGTTGTGTTTTAACCCCGTTATTTTCTGCTTATATGACTAACACAACCAATAAACACAAAGGGATGTGTAGCACCATAAATTTAAAACATTGAAATCAAATAATTATCGGTTAAGAGATAATTAACTTGGATTAAGTTAGCAATTTCAGACGCTTTGGCATCACTCAGGGCAAATAATCTTCCACTCGCCCTAGTTCTACTTGTCGAAGTACTTTAGATTCCTTACGAGTAAACTTTCTTAGGTTAAGGACATGTAGTAGTGCTATGTCCCTTCTCATTACAGTTGAAAAAAGTCACCACAGTATGTCTGGACCTCTGCTTCTAGACCTTCTCATTTGATAAGATCAGTCGCATCATTCCCTCCACCGCATATGTTACCAGTTACCCGACTCCTATTTGCATTGTTTCTGGTATTTACTCCACAACCATTGGTTATCTTGAACAAAGATTCTGCTCTTGTTCACCGGAATCGGAAAAATCCTAATTTTCTTGCATGCCCTCTTGTTTCTTCATTTTTTTTCCTCAATCTCATCTTAAACTTGGTAGTTGGTATCATACTCTGCCACACTCATGTCACTTTGCTCTGGCTTCACAAACTCTTGGCTCCTTCCGATTACAAATGTCTTTTGAAAAATACTTAATCAACATTGCATCCCAAAAAAAATCATGTGATTTCAGTCATTTTTCCCTCCAATTCATAGTAGAAATAAACTCCGCTAATCTAAAATTTAGTCGAAAGGTAAGTAAAACATACCATATTTTATTCTCCTAATCAATAATTTGATTTGAACTTAATCTAAAATTGATAATTTTACATTCCAACTATGTTGGACTGTCTTCTGTTCCTTTGTTATGTCATTGACTCTTGCCTTATCAAAAAAAAAAATGATAATTTTACTTTTTAATTTAAAATTTTAAATGCTACAATATTAATTAAAGAAATTATAAAAATAAAATTAATACATCATTGAATTTAAATTTAAAATCAATTTTTTTTCTAAAAAAAAATTAAAATCAATTTTAAATATTAGATAAAGGGTTAAATATGTTTTTGATCCCTATAAATATATAAACTTTTCGTTTTAGTCCCTCAAAAATTTCCCTGCAACTTTTAGTCCCCCAAAAATTTTCCATCTTCACTTTTGATCCCTCCTTTAAAGTAAACTCATATGTAGAATTCATATTTTTGAATAAAATTTTACATAAAAATTCATAATATTATAAGAATCTCGCCCAAAAAATATTAGAATTTTTAAACAAAACATGAATTTAATATGAATTTTTATATTTTTTTATGGTTAAAAATTCATATTAAATTTATGTTTTGGGAAAGATTTTCACAATATTCTACACATTTCTGCACAATTTCATTAAAAAAAATAATACTAAAATTAACTTAAAAATAGGGATCAAAAGTAGTGATTGAAAATTTTATAAGGACCGAAAATTGAAGGAAAATTTTAGAGGGACTAAAATAAAAAGTTGTTATATTTATAAGGACCAAAAACATATTTCCCCTTTAGATAAATCATACACTATTGATTCTCCCCGATTTTCATGTATTAAATATAGCTGTTGATGTCACACGTATTGATCATCAAGAACACCACCAACTATAGCTAGTAAAACAATAGATTCCCCTTATTTTTCATATATTAAATATTACTCTTAAAATCATGGGTTTTATGTGAGAATGAGTATTAAATATGACTCGTTTCATCTTATTCTTTTGTATTTTTATTGATTTCTTTTTTATTTTTGCACACAATCGTAAAATTTAAAGATAATTATGTGATTCTACAACTATCTTGCTAGTTCTAAAATAAAAAATCAATATCTCTGTAGCAAATAAAATACGTTGTTAAGAGTTTATATGTATAGTGCTATATATCTTACTAAAAAAATTTGTGGTCCCCTCTCTAATTTTTTTTATAGTTTGTTCCTTTAAATATGTGACCCTGGCCAGTCTCCATTCCTGACCATGTTCAGGGCCCTGTATTTATCTTTGTGTTAAAACTTAAAAGTTACTTTTACGAATGTTTGAGGTGTGTATCTTTCATAAAATTCTATAATTTTTGGCTTATAGAGCCAACAAACATTTTTTTTTAAGGAAGAGCCAACAAACATTAAACATTAAAAGTATTTAATTTTTTTTTTTTAAGGAAAAGTAGTTAGTTTTTAACTTAAGGCAAAAACATTTTTTGACTTATATTTTTTATTTTGAGGGAAAAAGAGTAACTTATGTTTGTTTAATTAGTTTTTTTTTTGTTTATAGTTTAATTAGTTATTTTAGAATGTTTGATAAAATTCTGTTTATAAATACAAACTAAATGTGGCTTATCTCTTTAGTAAAAAAAACATTGATTTTCATGAAATTGACATATATATACATGATCAGATAAGAACAATATTGATTTTGATGAAATTGATATTATTTTACTGAATTTAAAATAAATATAAAAAGATGATAAAATCATTTTTTTTAGGGAAAAGATAATAAAATCATGTCTCTACATCGGAAAAATAAAAATAATCAGGTCTCTACAAACATCATTATCAAACAATTAAGATGTGTTATGTAAGATTGATGCTACTACTTGCGTACTTCTCCTTTTTCAAGACTCGTTTTAGGTTGTTCTTCTTATATCATAAAAGAGTGTGTTTTTGATTCAAATTACACAACAAACTACTTTTTATTTATCATGTCTCATAAACCATCACTATGAATGAGATGTTCGTCTTCATCTGCACGAAACAGTTGCACAACAATTCAAGTTTGAAACACTAGTTATACATTGTTGCAAGAACAAGATCATTCCATTCTATTTCCTTCTTGTGGTTCTTTGACAAAGAATGATTACAGAATTGGTATTAATTTTGCAAAGATGTGAGAGAAAGGTATACGAGAAACAACAATAGTGGAGCCAACTGTTTCTGACACAAGAACTTATTAAAGTTGTCCCTCCAATTTTGTATCAAACCTTTAAAAACCAATAGGTGATTGTTTCTATGTCAACCATCTTTAATACTTCTATCAACCACAACTTTCTTGACAATTTCTATTTCGCAGTCAATACTACATGTAAGTTGTAACGCCCCGGATTTAGTCAAGACATTACGACGCTAATTCATTTTCATTTTCCAAAAACGCTACCATTTTTTTTTCATCAATGATAAATTCTTAGCAAAACCTATACGAAATCCTTAACATAATTTAATTAAGATTCTTAAACTAAATATCCTTCAAAAAAAAAAAAAAACCTTCTAAAGTTACAATTCATTCACACATCAAACTTCATATATTATCTTTGGTACCTACAACATTATATTGATGTAAGGGTCAATTTCCTTATCCAAATTGGTTCATACTCAAAGCACAAGAAACAATGTCATACAATAGATAATATCAAAAATTCTCAATCAAAAAGAATTAAGAGAAATACATTCAAGTCATATTCTTAAGTAAAGTTCACACACATTTCATTTGCATTATAATATAGTTTAACAAATATATAACGGACTCAAATGATATGATGCATAAGATGCATGCTCCTAGAAACTAAGGCATCCACACAGACTATAATTGTAATCCCGCCACTAAGGCATCCACACAGATACATATGCCATGCATGATCATGAAAATGCACACTAAATCCCGCCACTTAGGCACCACAAAGAACTATAAGTTTAACCCGCCACTAAGGCACACCATAAATGCATATGTCATGAGAATAAAATACCCGCCACTTAGGCAAACACAGTTAGAGCTTAACACATCATCGTCCACATGAAAGAGAGTCAATCTTTTCGTAAAACTCATATTTCTATATTTTTCATTTCTTTAGTTTATCAACAAAATCTAACACTTCTTTCCCAATACAAAAAAAAACATATATGCATAGCAAAATAAAATAAATGTCATTCTACATAACATTATCATACACACATCATATAAAATATAATTAAACTAATAACTTTTATAAGAAGTTAAATTTTACCATTTAAATTCATATTTTAGTTGTTTTTCTTCTCAACAGACAAGAGAATCTCTACCATTGTTTAATAACACAGTCTCAACACTTAGTAAGAACGTATGGGGAAAAAGCCCTTACCTCATGTGTTTTCCGTTCTAAGCCATGACTCTAAGCTGTTAAGGTTTTATCAAGTCTGTAGTTGAATAATTTAGTTTGTTAGGATTTTACCAAGTCTTTAGTTGAATAAGTCAGTCCTATATTGTAGGAGAACTGAGTAGTAGTGGATTCCAAAAAGTTAGGATTTTTCAGTTGTACTTAGACTATTTAAGAGAAGCCAAACAACAATAAAAGAATCACGTTTTTCATTCTCAATTGATTGTTACAGTTCTGTTCTAACAAATTGGTATCAGAGCTCCAATTGGGGCCTGATCAGTGAGAAAAAAAAAAAAGAGAATACAGAAGATTCAGCAATGGCAGGAGAAGGGCACAACATGCTAACCATCCCCAAATTTGATGGGGACTATGAGCACTGGAGCATGCTGATGGAGAATTTGCTGAGATCGAAAGAATGGTGGAATTTGATCGAAACTAGCTATGTTGAGCCAGCTCGAGGAGAAATTCTAAATGGAGCGCAGAGACAAACTTTGGCGGATCTCAAGCTTAAAGATCTTAAAGTAAAAAATTATCTATTCCAAGCTATAGATAAATCAATTCTGAAAACAATAATTCAGAAGGATACCTCTAAGCAATTGTGGGAGTCACTCAAAACCAAATATCAGGGAAGTAAGCGCGTTCAAAGGGCACAACTTCAACGCCTCAGAAGGGAGTTCGAAATACTGGAGATGAAGAATGAGGAAACCATTGCAGATTATTTCTCAAGGGTGTTGCTAGTGGCAACTGAGATGAGGAACCTTGGAGAGGATATGCAAGACAACCAAATTGTGGAGAAGATTTTGCGCACACTCTCAGAGAAATTCACATACATAGTATGTTCAATTGAAGAATCAAGAGATATTGACAGTCTCTCGGTGGATGCACTTCAGAGTTCGTTGTTGTGTCATGAGCAAAAGATCATGAGACATCACCCAAAGACAACAACAAATGAAGAACAGGTTTTGTAGATCACATCCCCAAGAGAAGGAAGCTTTGGTGGAGTACGAGGAAGGAGCAGAGGAGCATTCAGAGGCCGAGGACGTGGACATGGAAGATTTGAGCTTGACAAAGCTCAAATAGAATGTTATAGATGCCATAAGTTTACGCATTTTCAATTTGAATGTCCTAATGGGGAAAAGCAAGTTAACTATGTGGAATTCAATGAAGAGGAGGAACTCTTACTGATGACACATGTGGAGATACAAGGCGCAAAGATGGAGGATTTGTGGTTTTTTGACAGCGGGTGCAGCAACCATATGTCTGGAATCAAGACATGGTTCTCAGATATGGATGAAACGTTTAAGCACTCGGTGAAGCTAGGAAACAATGCAAGGATGATGGTTCATGGGAAAGGGAGTATCAAGCTTAAGATAAATGGCCTGGTTCAAGTAATCAAGGACGTGTATTATGTTCCGGATCTAAGCAATAATCTTTTGAGCATCGGACAATTGCAGGAAAGAAAGCTGAAAATTGTAATCGAAGATAATACGTGCAGAATTTATCACCCAATTAAGGGGGTTATCATGGACACAAAAATGAGTGCAAATAGAATGTTTGCAATCCTGGGCAGAACAACTGATGCAGAATCATGTTTCCAAGCCATCACCTCTGAGGATACACATAGATGGCATTGCCGGTATGCACATTTAAATTTTAAAAGTTTGAAAACTTTGTATTCAAAGAATATGGTTATTGGACTGCCACATATAGGAGAGCCAACAAATCTATGTGAAGATTGTCTCATGGGGAAGCAAAAAAGAGAACCATTCCCAAAGAAAAGCAGTTGGAGGGCATCGAGAAATTTGGAACTTGTCCATGCAGATATATGTGGTCCAATTACTCCAATGTCAAACAGTCAAAAGAGGTATCTCCTAAATTTTATTGATGATCATAGTAGGAAAATGTGGAGTTATCCCATTTTAGAAAAATCTGAAGCATTGACTATCTTTAAGAGTTTCAAAGCCATTGTTGAGAAAGAAGCAAGGTCTCTAATATGCTGCCTCAGAACAGACCGAGGCGGAGAATTCACTTCGCAAGAATTTAATGAGTTCTGTAAGATTCAAGGTATCAAAAGGCAATTAACAACGGCGTATACTCCTCAACAAAACGGAGTAGTTGAGAGGAGGAACCAAACAATCATGAATATGGTGCGCAACACTTTATCGAACCAAAAGATGCCAAAAGAATTTTGGGCCGAGGGAGCAAAATGGATAACTTATGTATTGAATCAAAGTCCAACATCAGCACTACAGGAACAGACGCCAGAAGAAGCATGGAGTGGCCTCAAACCAAATGTAAGTCATTTCAAAACATTTGGGTGCATTGGATATGTTCACATTCCAGAAGCAAGAAGAACCAAGCTTGATAACAAAAGCTGCAAGGCAATTTTTCTTGGTGTCAGTGAGGAGTCCAAGGCATACAGAATGTACAATCCCAACTCTAAAAAGATAATTATCAGCCGAGATGTTGTGTTTGAAGAAAATAGAACTTGGGATTGGGGAAGGAACGATGATCATGGGACTACAACTTCTGATGTACTCACATGGGAAAATGATGGGGAGGATACTGAAGGCCATGAGGAGGATTCTTTCCCTGAAGCAGTAGACACCACACATGAGCAAGGTCATGAAGAACAAGAGAGCTCCTCATCTAATAGCTCAACTACAGGAGGGTATAGAGCGAGAAGAGAAGTCAGACAACCTGCATATCTCCAAGATTATGTCTCTGGAGATGGGCTTTCAGAGGAAGAAGAAGAAGCAATGTTCATTGAAACCCAATCCTTTCAAGTCCTTACTTCTGAAGGAGACCCATTAACCTATGAAGAGGCAGCAAAACATGCAGAATGGAGAAAGGCTATGCAAATAGAAATTGAAGCCATTGAACGTAATCATACATGGGAGTTGAGCTCACTGCCAAAAGGTATGAAATCTATTGGTGTTAAATGGGTTTTTAAAACTAAATTTAATGAGCATGGACATGTAGATAAATGCAAAGCCAGACTAGTAGCGAAGGGATATGCTCAAAGGTTTGGAGTAGACTATTCCGAAGTTTTCGCACCAGTTGCAAGGTGGGATACAATCAGACTCATTATAGCAACTGCGGCACAAAGGAACTGGTACATCTACCAACTTGACGTAAAGAGTGCATTCTTACATGGGGAGCTTAGTGAGCTGGTGTATGTCGAGCAGCCACAAGGGTTTGTTAAGCAAGGAGAAGAAGAGAAGGTATATAGGCTGAAAAAGGCATTGTATGGGCTAAAGCAAGCTCCAAGAGCATGGTTCAGCAAGATTGAAAAATATTTTGCTGAAGAGGGATTCGAAAAGTGTGACTTCGAACACACCTTGTTCATCAAAACTGAAAACAGAGGTAATATTTTGATTGTCAGTCTTTATGTAGATGACTTAATCTTCACTGGAAACTGTGAAAGAATGTTTCTTTCATTCAAAGAGTCAATGAAAAGAAACTTTGATATGACTGATCTTGGGAAAATGAGGTATTTTCTTGGAGTGGAAGTGCTGCAGAAAGAAGAGGGAATTTACATGTGTCAGCGAAAGTTCACAAGAGATATTCTTGACAGATTTGGTATGAAGAACAACAATGGAGTGAGCAATCCCATAGTACCAGGTGTGAAACTCTCAAAGAAAGGAGGAGGAGCCGAGGTAGACATCACGCTCTACAAACAAATGATAGGCAGCCTAATGTACCTTACTGTTACACGACCTGACTTGATGTTTGCTGTATGTCTGGCTAGTCGATACATGTCTGCACCTACTGAAGCACATTTTCAGGTAGTAAAGAGGATACTTCGATACATTAAAGGTACAATGGAGTTTGGAATATTATACAGACGAGGAGGAGATGAGAAAGTGCTATCATATACAGATAGCGATTATGCCGGTGATCTAGATGATCGCAAAAGTACATTAGGTTTTGTTTTTTTAATGTGTGGAGGAGCCATTGCCTGGAGTTCAAAAAAACAACCCATTGTTGCTCTGTCAACCACAGAGGCCGAATATATAGCAGCAGTATCATGTGCAACTCAAGGAATTTGGATGAAAAGAATACTTGACAAGATTGGAAAGAATCATGATGATTGTATTGTGATTAGGTGTGATAACAGTTCTACAATTCAACTTTCAAAGAATCCGGTATTTCATGGTCGAAGCAAGCACATTGAGGTACGATTTCATTATCTGAGGGATCAAACTAGAGAAGGAAGAGTGAAGCTGATATAGTGTGGAACACAAGATCAAATAGCTGATATTATGACAAAGCCACTTAAGCTCGAGACATTCACAAGATTAAGGAAGATGCTAGGAGTGCTGGAGGTTCCTAATTAAACTGCTTTGCTTTCAGCATGCAGTTTAGGGAAGGATTTGTTAAGGTTTTATCAAGTCTATAGTTGAATAATTTAGTTTGTTAGGATTTTACCAAGTCTTTAGTTGAATAAGTCAGTCCTATATTGTAGGAGAACTGAGTAGTAGTGGATTCCAAAAAGTTGGGATTTTTCAGTTGTACTTAGACTATTTAAGAGAAGCCAAACAGCAATAAAAGAATCACGTTTTTCATTCTCAATTGATTGTTACAGTTCTGTTCTAACATAAGCCGCCTCAAAGCTGCTCTCACACGAAGAAGGATTGAGAGTTTCGGGATAACCCAAATTGACAGGAGCAGATACCATGATTTGCTTGATGATTTAAGAAAATTGTTTTGAGCTGAACAATGTGGAGAGGGAGCCGTGATTATTTTTGAAAACCGAGAGAGAGTGGTTTCTGAGTTATATAGGATTTCTACACAAATAATAATGAAATAAAAGAGAGGGTGGTTGGAAAGGATGGAGGAAATCGTTCAAAGTAGGTAGTTGCTATCCAAGATACAAGAATCAATAAGCCTTATTTGCAACTCAGGCTACTACGGTTAGAGAGAGAGGAAGAACTATAAACTTAGTAAACAACCCCTTGACTTTGCCACTCTCCCAACAACTAATGAGCATACGATTAATCTTTCCTCACTTTATTTTAAAGTGCCACTCATAACATAACTAATAGGAGTATTTGAAACATGGATGGTGGTTTCCTTATATTCAGCAAGAAATACAAGGTCAACAAAATTGAACATGTAGCAAGATGTGTCCTTGATTCCGTAAACAAAAGCAAAAGTCGTGGCTAAATTTGAGTAAGATTAGGGATTGACCAAGCACAAAAGTAACCATGTACAGTACAGAATAATAGGAGACATTGTTATAAGAAGGCTAAAATATGGTTTTGGTCTCTGCAAATATGTCTCGTTTTGGTTTTAGTCCTGTAAAAAAAATTTGTTATTTTTGGTCCCTGCAAAATATTTTACTTTTGAAAATAGTCCCTTTTTAAAAATCAAAAGATTTTGCGGGGACTATTTTTCTAATAAATGGGTTCAGTCATCATGTGCCACGTGTGCAAATCATCACTAAAGTGGGGTCAGGGACCAAAACCAAAACGAGACATATTTACAGGGACCAAAAACAACAAAAAAAAATTAGAGGGACTAAAACCAAAACGAGGCATATTTGCAGGGACTAAAACCATATTTTAGCCTTACAAAAATGATAAAATGAAACATGTGCAAAAGCGTGTGCTATTAAAACTTAAGGTAGAAATCTAACTAGTATACTTGTATAAAATAAAATAAAAAGTTATAGATAAAGAAGTAGAAGGTTATTCTATTATATAATCAGAGCAAATTGATCAAATATACTAAATAAATAATTAAAACAACTAAAACTAAGGGTAATAATTATTTAAAAATAAAGGGTCTTACAATTTTCTTAAATTCTTTACACATAAATTAACTTGTTGAATAAATAATAAACTAAAATAACATATATGATATATATAAAATATCGGGATGTTACATAAGTCGTTGTTGACAATATTTTGCCACCTGAGTGGAAAAAAATAAGCTTAAATCTGCAATTATGATATAATAAAATAAATATAAATTGACTTGTAAAATACTACTTTAACATTAAACCTTTTGTCCATTTTAAAAGGTTTAATAAATTAGCCATTTTGGTCCTTTTATTACATAGAAAGTAATTTAATTATATATTTTCTTTGAATATTTTTTTTTAAATTATCTAACTACCCGTTCATCTAGCTTAAACCAACCCGATCATCAGGTTGAGTTGGTTGAAGTTTGACATAAAAAAGTGGTTTCCACATTGATACAAAATTTCTTGTGTTTCTTTTCTTGATTTTGTTGTCTAAGCGGGGCGTTGTTTCATTTTGGGTCTTTGGTGTGACATTTTTTGTATTTCTCTTCTTAATGTAGTGTTTGTTTGGTACCGATTGACAGATGAAATTCGATCAATTATAAATTCAATCAATGACTAGGTCGTCAACGTACACATCGTGGGATATGATTATTTCGGTTCCTTTGATTTTGTCACATTATTTGTAGAGATTTTTGCAGTCATTTTTGTTTATTAATTTGTGTTTGTATAAGTTGTATTCTATCGGTTTAAATAATCAATATCGTTTTTTAGTGGTTTTTGTGTGAAACACGGGTACCACATGTAAAGAAAAATAGTACTATGAAGAACAAAACAAACGCAGCCCCACACCTCTTCAACAACGCAAAACTGCTGCTGCATCTAGTTAAAATCTAACTAATTGTACAATATTAACACCTAGACAAATTCTCGTTTCACCTTGAATTTTGCTCGTTTCACCTTGAATTTTGCTCATTAACATTGTGAAAGTACATTAATACCCCAACAACAGTTATTACCTCTGTTAACTTTGTTGGGTTCTAGTGTGCATGCAGACAATATTTATTACCTCTGTACCAGACATGTAACTTATAAACACAATATGCACAAGTAGTACAACTACAAACAATTCACCCACAGTACTCGAACATAACCAACACCATTACATAATCATTTATAATTCAATAACATTACATCAACAAAAGTGCAACTTTGCAGATTTTTTTCACAACATATTACATATCAGTGCATAAAAAAGCTTAAAAGTCCATAAAATGACATCAAATCTATACAGACAATTTAAACAGTCGCAGTTGGAACAAATACAAAATATAGTTTATTGTTTTCAACCATCTACCAAAACATGGATGCTTTATTGCCATCATTTTGAATAACCTGAGGATAATAAAGGGTTCTAAAATTCTTTCATCTTTATCCGTCCCTAGATCTACGCATGGTACATGTAGAAATACATGAGATGTAGTATGATTTTCATCAAGATGGACAACGTACTTGTTAATTTGCGTCTTTAGCACATTCAACTTGTCGGTGGGGGTTAAAAAAACCTTAACCGCGCTCTTGAAGGCGGAGTATCAGACATAAACTTCAACTTTTCCATCCTAAGACATGATTCACTTGATAGAAGTTGATACAAGAGCAAATATTAGAATAAAACGAAATAAAAGGTAAAGTATATTGTTGGTCAAACAGAGACATATATTTATATAAAAAACGGTGCAATAATAACCATATAAAAGTCATATATTTATATATTTTATATAAATATTAGTTACATATTGACCCAAAAAATACACTATCGACCACAAAAAAAATGTTGGTGCAATATCTAACAAAAAAAAAAATGAAAACCAACAAAAAAGTGTCATATCCTATCTAGTGAAACTTCATCTTCATCCTCTTGAATAACTTCAAATTCTTCATTACATCCTTAGATTTGACCCTGCAGTCTGTGATGCATTTAACTCTTACATTTTTCTCAATATGAAGATGTCAAAGTAAAACGGTAGTTTCAGGGAAAATAGTAGCTACAACATTCATCAAAGCGGTATCCCTGTCAGTCATAATCACATTAGGCATATTGAATTTTGAGTTCTTCAGCAAGTAACATTTGTAGAACCCATGTGAAGTTTTCCTCATTTTCAGAGGCCAGAAAAGTAAAAGCAACAGAATATGTTGTATCAACTATCTCAAATAAAGACATTATGTACATGTTTGTTTTATAGGTGGAGTCCATGATCAAAACAGTTCTAAAAATGTTAAACGACTTAATAGATTCGGGATGGGCAAAAAATATGTCCTAAAGAATAGTAGCCTCACAATTTGTTATGGTGAAATGAACACATTTGTGCTCCTCCAACTATGTAACCAGATGTTGCAGATATGTCTTGTCACCTCTTATAGACTTCCTAAATCTACAACGTGCTTTGCACACTTGTTTTATATTTGTTAAACTTTCTTTATTTTTTTTCCTTCAAATCCATCAGAATATTTAGCAAACTTTCTTTGTCAGGTCAACAACTTATTTCCTGCCCTCCTCTCCTAATCTACTTGCATGTAGGTGTCCTTCCTTTAAAAATAACCAACCACCACTCTTTTGTCTTGTTGTCTAAGTAACCACGCATCCTAAACAGACATCCACATTTCATTGAGATCATGTCTTCAAGCTTCGATTTTACCTTCCTCTTTGGTGGTTTATATTCACCACTCCTTTCACAACGCAACATTGACATTGAATTTTTTAGATTGGATCTCTCTATAGCTAAAGTAAATCCCATCTTTATTGATTGTCGACGAACCCAATTAAGCATATCATCTCGGGCTAACCATCTATCATTGGTGACAAAAATTGACGCAGTGTTTACTTTATTGTCATGAAGCTTGGAAACACCAGAAGAAGGTTTCACTTCAATGGAAGCTTCAATGGAAGATTTCACTTCAAAGAAAGTTTCAGTATAAGGTTTGATTGACATCAACAGAAGCGTCACAGGAAGCTTCAACATTAGGCAGTTCAAGATGCATTATTTGTTTTTTTGGCGTCAAATGAGTGTAGAAACCTTCTAGGAACCCTTCTTCAATGGTTTGAGATCAAGATTTTTATTCTAAAATCTATACTTGAGGGTTTTTGGGTGGTAGAGGGAAAGAAAATGGTGAAATAAGAGTGAGGTGGTAGAGGCTAGGCCTAATACTGGAAAGCTGCCTTAAAGAGCATTTAACTGACGTTGAAGGTATTGGCGTATTTTTGAGGTGTCAGAGCAATTTTTAAAGTGAGATGAGCAATTTTCATAGTCAAATACCATTGAACAGTATTAGTAGCATCTATAATATTTGATTCAGTTCTAAAAGCACTTTTTCATGAACTCAACCTATCGAGACATATATCTTTATTTTTGGACTATTTCTCATTCATTGATTTCCAAATGCTCCAAATACATGCAAACCATACATGCTAATTCTCTTCTTGAATACTCTTTTGAAATTGACCTAAGTGCAACCGTCCCTCCTTTTAAAATGTAGAAGAGACATCAAGCCAATTACAAATAGAGTACTAAATACCGGCAAAAACCGAGCACTCGAAAAAAAATATGGAAAACATTCTTCAGAGACGTATCACCTACGCTCTGAAGGGAGCCACAACCGACTACACCTCCTAACTAAGTTATCTTTTGTAGCAAATCCCATTTTGAAATAATATCCAAACTAAACACATAACTTTTGACAAAATCGATTTCTATCAAACCTTTGACCATAATAGATCTGACGAGCTAACTATTCGCGCCATAAGCTTCTTATAAGCCTAATACAAACTTAGAATCTCCTGAACACATCCAATTGAGAGACATCATTCCACGAAGAAGAACTTCATCTACCACCTTCTCTAACAACCTCATCTCTCACACCATATCTATTTACCAGCACTATACCAAAAAACAATTAGTCTTAATAGATGTCTAATTTTGTTGTTAATTTGTACGGGGTCTCATCCCAAATGTCACTTTAGGCCTCTAGATTTGTTGTGCCTGCTTTAAATTGACAATGCTCATTGATACACCTACCACCAACAAACATTTATAGACCAAGCTCCTTTTCGCAGCATAATTAAAAGGAAGATTAATGGGTAACATATAAACATGTAACAGTGAAATACAAAATTGAAAACCACTTACAAATGAGTTACATCTTTATAAACACACTGGCTAAAATAATATTCAAGTAAATGCCTCACAGAGCCTTTGTACTCGGAGGCATAATAATGAATACAATATGCTAAAAAATGTCAAAGGCATTGGATGTAGTCGCCTATCATTCCTAGAATAAGCAACTAAATTTACATAGCTTCAAATCCAATGCACTACAGTGAAGGAGACTCTTAATTAGTTGAGTTCTAAGTAAGATGTATTATAGTACAGAGGATGAATGCCCTGGTGAAAAATTAATGGGCAAAAAACTATATTGGATTATATTATGCTTCTATAGTACAATAATAATCTTCAAACAACCTTGAAATCATCATGTTTTGCTCTTATACTTTCGTTGAGGTTTCAAATCCACAACAATCACAGTGATGTTGTCTTTGCTTCCTTTCTGAAGAGCGCGATTCGATAGCAACTCTGCTGCTGCTTGTGCCGCAGGATCACTACCCTCTCCCCTTTCCGAGGGTAGTTCCATGCCGTTTTTCTTGTACCAAAGAAGTATACGTTTTCGAGCCAGGTCACACACCTCTTCGTTTGTCATCACATCCCATAGACCATCACTAGCCAAAATGAGACATTCATCCTCTTTCGCACGAGGAATGAATTGAACTTCTGGATCCGGAATAATTGACGGTTTCAAATATCTGTCTCCTGAAAATCACAACGAGGGTAACGAGAAATAGTTATATCCTAATAAACACAACACAATTACTATGGGACTCGCAATCACATACACAAGCAAGTTGGTCATCATTGTTTTGAATTAGAAAATAAAATAAAATTGTAGCACAAACAAAATCAATGCCTATTTTGTGCATTTTCCATTCAAATAAAAAAATTAAACTTGAATACTTGATTCTTTGTAGAACTACGGTGTACTCAAGACCCAAATCTCAATATCGTCCCGCTACTACAAGTAGAAGGTACTAAAACCACTAGCAAATTCAGAATGGTGACAATCCAATGACAAATGTTCTTTTCCAAAAGACTCTCAACATTGTGCAAAGTTACCATCATCATAAACATTAAGATAGCAACAGTAACCAATAAGAAGTTCTAAATCTTCTTTTCATATGAATAGAACGAAAAATGTTTAACACATAAGGATACTACATGAAAAGAAGGGGCACAAGGCATCGTACTAAATAATTTCCTCTCGCAGCCTTTGGACTGACTTTGAGGAATAGTCAAACTAAATTTGACATCTAAATGCAAATTATTCATTTCAATTGCCTTCTGCAGTGACCTTTGGTCTCAACTAAACAAAACAATAGAGAAGCAATATTCTAAAAACTAAAAATAAAGTGGAGATGATCTTATAGTTCAAGATTTGTCATTTATGTTCAACAAGATACATATTCAATAAACCGAGAAGAATGCCTACAAAGGGAAAATATATTATCTTTGAAGTTCTAAAAAAATTAGGATCAAAATGGAAATATTTGCTTTCCCATTTGAGGATGATTGAGTAACAAGCAGTAAATGGAAAGACATTCCCTCTGATTCAGATGGGAGCATAAAAGTGATTTGCAGGGGGGGTGATTCCCCTCACATTCACTAAATCCAATTAATTAAAAGGAAAAATATACTCTCAGCATTCACTTCATAATAAAGTACACAACTATCCCTTAAATTAGTACACATGATTGATATAAACTGGACTGAATTGACATAAACTGGATCATATTATAGAAGATACCTCTAATCTCAAAATCCCTCTTTAGAACCAAAGATACCGCTCTAATCCCTCCATTGAATCATTTATAGTGTCTCATCTCACACCCTCTAAATAACTGACTAAAGGAATACCAAAAAAAGATACAACTTATGAAGCACAAACACCTCTAGGAGATTAGGCGTGTCTCTGTGTCCCACATGTTTGGTGTCCAACACCCGTACGACACATGTCTCTGTATCTGAGTTGAGTGTCTAAAAAGTGAAATTAAACCTAAATTTTATCTTAAAAATGTGTTTTGTTCATGTAATTTTGACAATTCTATATAATTTTTTTTTCATTGTAGTTCATGTCCTTATTTTAATAGTATAAAAATCTATAATGTTTGAATAAAAGTTACTTTTTTTGTTTATTTTTAATCCAAACCAAACCAATGTTTCTTCATCGATTTGGTTTAATCCGAATTTTGTGAGGAATGATTATAAAAACCAAACCAATTATTTTGTGCTGGTTTACTTTCTCCTCAATACCAAACCAAACCAACCCGTTACACCTATAATTTTATGGAATAAACTTACAGATAAAAGAAACAATCAAAGATCAAACTATAACAAAAGATACATTCAGTGATCATGCTAACTAAGATTTGGTTTGGTTGTAAGAAGAAAGTGAGAAGAGAGAAAATGGTCCAACTTTTTTCTCTCTTTGTTTCGACACACCTTAAACACTTTTTGGACATTGAGGGGTTAAAGACAAAAAAAATAATTACAACATTTTACTCAATTTTGATGCAAACACATTTTATAAATAACATTCATATTTAATTTAATTATAAAAATAAGCATGTATCGGTGTCAGCATCCTAGATTTTCACATTTGAAGTGCCGACATGTTCGTGTTGGAGTTTGTAATTCTATAGAATCCAAATAAAGTAAAATTTATCATTACAAAGTACATACCAATAGATCTTGACATTGCAAGAACACCAAATACACGATGGCCATTCCACTGTATCACTTTTCCTCCGGCTGCTTCAATTCTTGCATATTCATCTTCTCGGTTCGGCTAGCATATATAAAAAATTCAAACAACAACAATTAGTAGATAAATTCTTTTAAAGAAGATTCAAACAAATATCTAGAAGTAACTTACTTTATGGTCCACTGATAACGCCATTGGTTCTTTGCCACGACAAAGAACGGCTCTCGAATCACCACAGTTTGCAACTATAATATGGGATGAAGATATAAGAGCAACAACAGCAGTGGAGCCAACAGTTTCTGGCGCAACAACTTCATTATTAGTCGTTCCTCCAACTTCTGCATCAACCTTTAAGAAACAATTGGTGAAAACTTTTTTCCATTGATCTTGGCAACCATCATTGAGACCTCCATTGACTAGACTTTCCTTGACAAGTTCTATTTCCTCGGTCAATGCAATATGGATGCGTTCGCGACAATAATTTGCAACCTAAATAAGAAAAATTAAGCTCTAAGTGAGAGTTTATTCAGACAAAGCTAAAATCAACAGACATGTGATAACTAAAGTTTACCTGAGAGCCACCATGGCCATCATAGACTCCAAAGAAATGGGTCATTTGCGGCCTAAAACACCGGTTTATTCCATCAGGTACTCGATCACCAATTAACATCTGAATGGGAATTTCTAAAAACCGAGGAACAGTTGCAACTGCGTCTTCCATTTCTGGTCTTCGTCCACATAGTGATATGAATCCCCATAACGGGGTATAATCCAATTCAAAAACACTCCGGACAACTGCTACACTCGTTCCCTCTTCCTGAGGCAGCTGATGAGCAACTGTAGAAGGCTTTAGGTCTGATTCAACTCCAATCTCTTGGTCAAGATTCACTGCCACAGCAAGGGGTTCATTCATAACATCTATGTCAACATTTGACTCCCCCAAATCAGCGGTTTGAGCAACAATATTGACAGAACTGACGATCTTTTCTATGTCTATCGAACATGGTGTCCCAACTTCTGAAGTATTATCAGAAGCAATGAACTCTTCTCCACCTATACTACTGTTTTCACTGACAACTGATAGAGAACATGAGCTATCAATAAATTGTTCACCTTCCAATGATAATGAATCATCATCCTCACTTTCTGGGGCTAATCCTACATCACTAGCAACTAAAACACTTTTATTTTGGGCTATCATATCCATCAAAGGACTTTCTCCTTCCTTTTCCAATACCGGTTGAGTGACTTTTGTAATACCGATTTCAACATCCAAATTGCCACCCTTATTATGACAATCGTCCGAACCTACAACCGTTTCGTTGGAAACCTTGGCTACAGAATTGGACAATGACCCTGCATCTGCCATCATCTTAAATCTGGATACATCCATGTACGTAGCTATGGTTGAGTTATCACAGACTAAGTTACCTACTCTTATTGACACCGTAACCACATACAACAACACCTCCATTGAAATCCCTATCTAGACAAGACAAAAAGATAACCTCCCACCCCTTAGGTATCACAAAACCTTTCATGTTTCAACTAATTGATCACCTGCTTTTCTGATTGAAAAGGATCTTAAAATAAGAAGGGTAGCATTTTCCATTCCTAAGGAGACCCTATAGGACAAAAGAAGCAAAATTCAAGCAATACAAAGCATGAATTAGCTAAAACATTGCTGAAACAGAAATGAAGTAATCAGATTTGCTCAACAATAACCGATCCAAACTTCTATTTCAATAAATATCAATCATAAAAATAGCTATTTGCCACAAGCATAACCAACTTATTCTCACAACTTTCCTTTGTCTACCTTTATCAACTATAGAGACAATAATTGGAAACAGCCTGAAAACATTTAAAAATACAAACTTTATATGCATGAAAACATGTTCCACTCAAGAAAATTAAAACCCCACCAATTAAAAAGAGACAAATTTAAAAAAGGGTAAGAAAACAACAACACCCCTTATCTACAAACACAAGAAAGAACAAACAAGTCATGAGAAAGAAACCCAGAAAAAGTGCAAAGTCTTAATAATCACAAGAAAAACCAAAAAAGATAACAACCCTTTTTCACATAGAGTTGCCTGGATCTGAGGCAACACATCACAGACTTTTAGTCTCTATAGTCATAATTATTACTACAAAATCAATCAATGAATGAATGAAAAAAAGTGAGAAAACCCAAAAACAAAACAAAAAAAGTGTCACTACTCACTACCTAATTTTGTTTGTCAACGGTGTAGGGTCTGTCTGGTTGGTTCCTTCACTTCCAACTATCTTTACTCTCTCTCTCTCTCTCTCATGTTGCTTCTCACATTGACACCTGAAACCCATGGATTGGGAAAAAGCAACATAGCATCATTAACATTAACCTTATAAAAAAATAAAATAAAAAAAGACATAAGTGTTTGTTTTTTTCCTTACTTAATAACCTTGACCCATTAAATGATAACAGCTCAGTTATGTTCTTTTCTTTGATTGTATATTTTTCTAATATATGATATGATTTGCATACCTGAGTGATGTGTTGATGGGTAAGTGGGTGTTTAGAATTGGAAGCAAGGAGAAATGGATGAGAAAGATGACCAACAAAATCGTATTTAATTAACTAAATAGTAAATAATATGAAATTATTATTTTTTACGTGTATATTCAATCAAGATATATAGATATATGTAAAAATATTTGTCTAGAAATTCTAGTTCAATTGGCAAATGCCGAAATTGCAAGGTCGAACATTGCGACTCGGGTTTAAATCTGAGACAGATCTATTGAGTTTAATTTCAGTGGATTACCACTTCATTTAAGACAAAAAAAAGATTATGAATTATTTTTTGAAAAATAGACATCTTTAGGTGATAGTTTGATTGAATATATGTGTAAAAAAATACATTGTCGAGCTGTTTAAATTAAATTGATTTATTTATTTATAGGCAAAATAAGAAAATGCTTTTAAGAGAGAAAGGTATAAAAAGGAAAGTCTTTTTTGGGTGAGTGTAGAGTGGAGTGTATAGTGAGAGAGAAGGAAGAGAGTGGACAGGTGTCAAATCTTGAAGAGTATATGAAGAGCATATTAAAGCTTCTCCACTCATCCATCCATGGACCATTACATTACGATGTGTTAGCTATAATCCTTCCATCCCTAGTTTCATATATTGTGTGTGCTTTAAAAGGAATCATGCGATTGTCATGTAATCTAACCATGACTCTTCTTTGTTGGAACAAATTTTCAATGCTATTTTTTTTAGGAAATTTTTTCAATGTTATTGAAATATTGTGCTTAGTCTCTTTTCTCATAATAATCTCTGTTAATATAATTTTTATTTGAGAAATGATAACTGAACACAAAAATATTGACACAAAAACAACACAAGGGGTATTTTTGTAATTCCCTCTCATAAAAACCTATATTTGTAAATTTTCCCCTTCAATCTCTCTCCTCTCTCTAAAAACTCAGGTCCTACACAATCTCTTCCTCATCCTTTCTCATCATCATTCCATCCTCAATCACCACCGCCATCATCTCTCTCCCTCCCGTCACTACTAGCGACCGACCATCATCAACCGCCTCTATACATTCATCGTATCTTCTTCCGAGTTTGTTGCTACAATCTGAGCTATCTCCTCCTTCTTATGTTGCAATTTGAGTTACATCTTCCGTCACCACCACGCCCCCGTCATCCCCACCATCAGATCGCATAGAGAGGTTGCGGTTTAGAGAGAGAGAGGTCGCGAAAGTTTTAGCGGACAAAGAGAGATATGCAGAGAAGAGTGGACAGTGGACAGTGGTCGACTGAGTTACAAAGGGATGGAGTCGACGGTGGACAGTGGCCTGAAGGGGATGGTGGTTCTCAGGGAAGAAGGGAGAGTCTGAGTTGCAGAGAAGAAAAAATAAAACGAAAAAAAAGGTGGATAAATGAACAGTAGTATACAATGTCATATTTTTGTCTAAAAAGTGTGTTTAGTTATAATTTCTCTTTTTCTTTTTAGTTTCATTAAAATAACTTGCAATTATTTAATTCTTCATGTATAAAAATACCAAATTTTTAGTAAAAGTTTATCTATTGGTAAGGATTTGACACATGTTTTATAAAACTCAGTTTAAATTTCAGTGTCGATCTAAAAACTTTATAAGTGAGTTATGTAACTATTACCTCCTTTGGTGAGGTTACTCTTTTGATTCATCTCAATGTATGGTTCAATTTTGATTATATCAAAGAGTTTATGATACAATGGGTGGGAGAGTAGCTAGGCAACACCATTGACATTTCTCTTCAATACGTCCCTAATAGCAATGCTTGTTTTGACACACTCACATGCGAATTTGGATAAGACTGCATAAGGTGAAAAAGCAAAGAGGTAAGTGGAGTGACAACTATAACGATTGAAATAGACAACCAAGTAACAATCATGATGTAAATGATGGCATGTCGATTTATGTTCATCGACTCAATAATGCAACAATCATTAGGTCAATTATCTCTCATAATGGAGACACAATCAACCTTAATATAATCGCACCACATATAAGTGAAAAAGTAACCTAGCAGGGTGTCGAACACATGAACTCAACATGGTTTTGCAAAGCTTTACTGCCAGGCCAACTTAACATTTATGTCGTATTTATACAAATGTAATATATATTGCACTACGTCATTAGTATTATTATTTTTTTTGCTTTTGTCTTATTTTTTTCCTCATCACTTCTACCATGTTTTCTTCTTTTTTGCCTTGTTTTTCTCTCTATCTTTAGAAACTATACATGCGATCAATATGTATCTATTATTGATAATATCACTCATTCAAATTTTAAGTTGTAAATATTAAAATAAGTGAGATAATTTGTACCAAAAAAAGAATAAGTTTAATTGGTAACATTTGCATAAATAAATCATTTCTATAGACAAAGGATGACAAAAGTGTGTAAACTTTTTTATGAGAATAAAAAATCAAAATTTTATAAAACTAAAATCTCTGCACCCCTGATTCAGGGTCCTAGATACGCCACTGACTTTAAGTCAATCATTAACAATGAGACAATATAAAAATGTTAAACGTAGTTCCTAGATCTACATGTTACCATGAGTATCATCAATCGGAATTATCGAGACCTATTGTCAATTCTTTTAGTAAAGTTGTTGATGTGCAAAAGAAGCTTCGTTGTGGATATAAAGGTGGGGTGTAACTTTTTTCAGACAAGATTTTCTCAAACTTGAAATTCAATTTTATGCACTTGAGAGAGAAAGAAAAAAAAAAAAAATCCAATTATGTGTACAAAATTTCAATAATTTGAAAATTGATCAAATATATGAATTCCATTTTTATTGAACCGAATATGAAATATTGCATGAGTATCAACAACAAAGCTCTCCACTTGAATGCTTAAATGAGTCAAATGTATACGATCACTCGTTTTATAATTACTGCAACGAGGTTGATCAAAAAAAAAGTATGTCCTAAATAAACATCTGTATCAACTATTTTATTTTTAATATTAAAATGAAAATAATATAATATTTGAATAAATAGATTTATTTTTATAAAATTAGTGTATATGGGACTCGCAAATAGCAAGAGAGAAAGCTTATAAAAATATTAATATATTTAGACACTTATATATCTATAGCTACAATTCATGGATACAAATCTAAAGACTCACTCACATTTGAGGACCGACCCGTAATGACTTGAAAACGTTATGTACAAAGTTTTTTTTTTTGAAGGAATTATGTACAAAGTTAACATGCACCTCTTGCATAACTTATTATTTTATGGAACCTCTTGCAAACTCATAACATCAAATATGTCTTGGATCTCTTCTATTCAAGAAATTAATAAAAATCCCATTATTACATAAAAAAATCCCATTAAAAAATGAAATAAATAAAAATTCTTGTTCTTGGATCTCATGTCATCCGTATGATTTATTGTCGTCTGCAAAGAGAATTCAAAATATGAAAAATACTGTATTTTTTTCCGATATGAAATTTATGTCTATACTATACCGTACATAAAAGGGTTGTAAAAAAAAAAACATAAAAGGAATATATCATTTTAAAAATAAAAAAATAATAATTTGAGGTGGCTTTATCATTTCCAATTATAATTTTTTTAGGGACATTTCCAATTATAATCTTAAATAATTTTATCGATAAAGATGTTATACTCTTGTTGAGTGGGTCGTGGTCAACCCTAACCCATGAGTAGCTCTGCTGCTAATATCCATTGAGGAAGGTTTTTAAAATTAAATTGTTAAAATCTTATTTACCATATACAATGTTGCAAAGTATATCAATTAATTTTTCTTTGATTTCAATTGAAAATTATTCTTTTAAGAGTCTTGATTATGAACAGGTTATGTAATTTTATCGAAAAAATACAAGAAGGATAATAATCAAAGATTAATAGGCGGAGGTTGCAGTTAATGTGGATTTTACAAATTTAAACATGTCTGGATGTAGGGATGGCAAAAAAATCCGCATCCGTGGATATCCGCGGATAAAATTCACCACGACTTTGGAGCGGATACCTTAGTGGATATTCATGGTTAAAATAAACAGATTTTTTAACTACCCGCTAATTAATGGATACGGATGCGGATTTAATGGTATCCACACCCACAGATATCCATACCCACTATTAAACCGAGTAAATTACATAAATAACCTCAATGTCATTCAACTTCCTAAGAAAACACCCAGGTATGGTGAGTGTTATGGGTTATTACGCTCCTTTAAAAGGAAGTGAAAGTGGTTGTGATTGTTGAAGCAAGAACTTTGTTTTTGTTGAATATGATAGCTTTACTTATGTTTTTGTTAAATCAAATAACTTTATTTTTATTAAATGTAAGAGATTTTATTTATGTTTTTGTTGAGTCAATGATCTTTGTGTTATTGTAATGTATGAATATTATGTTTTGCTAAAAAGAAAATAAAATGCATGTTAAGAACCTTTGTTTCTAAATTTAGCTAAAAAAATTAAACAAATTTTTTATTTTATTTTTATAAATGTTATCCATGGATATTTGTATGAACCCGCGGATACCTCAAAATCCGTGGATTACCCGCTAAATGGATATCCGCGCGGATATGGACAGGATATGGATTTCATATTTATATAACGAAGCGGACACAGATATCACACTATCCGCATCCATGGATATCCATTGACATCCCCATTTGAATGGGTGGATATATGTCTAACTATTTTTGTTATAATTATATATTGTGATTTTGATTTGATGTGAACCTTTCAATATCGATGAAATTTTTAACTTTTATAGTCCATATTATTAAGGACTAATTTTTTGTCCAAATATTTTATGTTGAAAGTTATAAAAGTCATATCTTTAGACCTTGATCATGTCACGTCACAATAATATATGAGTATATGCCGACTAAAGTTTTTTAATTATATATAAGTACAGGGTTTGGTAGGATACATCCACTAATTTTTATTAAGATGTGTTTTAGTAAAGATATAACTAAAAAGTTGTTAAATATACCTTAAGATGAATGTTGCTAAAACATACCTTCTAAAAAATAAGTGGGTGTATGTTAGCAACTCCTATAGGCATTTGCTAGAATACTCCCACTTATTTTTTAGAAGTTGTGTTTTAGCAAGTTAAAACTAAAAAGTAGTTAAATACACCTTAAGGTGTAGCTTGCTAAAACACTTTCACACAAAAACTAATGGGTGTGTCCTAGCAAATCCCATAAGTATATACATATAAAGAAGAAATAAAAGTTGTTTTTTAGATTATATATAAGTATATAAATATAAAGAAGAAATAAAGAATTAACAATGCTTGATTTAAATGCTAAGAAATTTGAGCTCTTTAAACAAATGAACAAAGGGTCATAAGATTAAGTACGGCTAAACCACGATAGACGATTCGAGTCTGATTCAGCTACTTTAGTGCAAGCTCCATCGTCTCTAGATAATGGTGAATCGAAATTCTATGCTATTGTTTATGACATTATTTATCAGTTATCTTTACATTCTAACTCCAGAGTGAAGTTTGTTAGGAAATAAACAAACATGGTTGCTCATACTTTAGTTAAGACTGTCTGTTCTTAGGCTAGACACCATATTTTTTATTCTTATCTTTTTGGTATTGAACATTGATTGATTAATGATAATAGGTAACTTTGCTTTGGTAAAAAAAATATCATGTTCTATTGGCATGGGAGATGTTATCTATAATCTATTTATAAATTGATCAATTTTTTCCACTAAAGCAAGCCTCTGCAATAATATGGAGAATAAACACACCAGAAAATGTGTCAAAGATAAGCTTAACCAATTATATTTTTTGTGACAGAATAAAACCACAAAAAAGTAAAATTATACATTGCCTATTTTTTAGAGGAAAATTATACAAAACCTCAATTGGGTGGGATTCAGCAAGCCATATATAATCTAAGACCATCGGTAGAATCATCAAGAAACTATGACAATACACTACGACCAGGGTATAAGTAATCAATTATATTCTTTTATAAACAAACTTTACATGTGTTTTGTTGAGCATTGGACAAGCATCATCGTGAATTTAGAGTTCTCCCGTGGTAACTTTTAGAAGCTTCTTGCCGTTAAAAAAAAAATAACTTTTAGAAGCTTCTTGTCTAATGGGACTTCCCATAAATCGCATATTCTAGTAAATCCACAACTCATCCCTTATTATAATTAGACTCCTTTTGAATATATATATATGTATTTTTTTTTTTTTAACAAGGCAAAATGAGATATATAAACAAAAAGTTTTGTTCCCTAGCACAAGGAGTGCTATAGGAATCAAAACAAAGTTACAACAAAAGTTCTGGAAACACCATCAACAGATAAAAGAGATACATCAACCAATCCCCAAACAAACTAGGGGGTGCTGCCACCACATATGATAACCAAAAGGGAAACAAACATTTTTTGCTTTCATCCAACAAAGAGATGTGATCTTGACTTTCTCAAGGAGATGCACTGTTGTTTGTGCTGTGTTTGTAAAGAGTCTTTGGTTTCTTTCATTCCAAAGGACCCAAATACCACAAAGCCAAATCAGATGAAGGAAAGACCTACGGGGAGCGGAGCCACCTGTAGAATGAATAAATTGATAATAATGCTCTGTAACCTGTTGAGGGGTCACAAAAAATACACCAATCCAGGCCTTAATGTGTTGCCAAAGACCGGACAATGGATTATTAAATGATCAATGTTTTCATTTTGTCCACAACCAGTAACACACAATTGGGAGGCGCTAGTAATTACACCTCTAAGAACCAAATTATCCTTTGTTGGCCATCTATTGCGGAGAAGACGCCACGCGCAAATAGAGACTTTCAGAGGAACATTTTTGTGCCAAGGAGCTTCTGAAGCTACATCATGATTATGCATCTCTTGCCGCATGAGCATTTGATACACACCATGGACGGTATAACCATCGTCAACATTAGGGCGCCAGAGCCAAACATCTATTTCAGCATCCTGCAAAACAACGTTAGCAAGCAAACTTCTAATCTCCACTACTAGCTCCTCCTCCCACGCAAACAACCTACGCCTCCACCCCCAAGCATCACCCTCTTCCCCCCAACCTAACGCATACATCGCTCCCACAGACACATCCTTATGGATCGATAAATCATACAACCTCTTAAATCTCACCATAAAAGAAACATTACCCACCCAACAATTAGACCAAAAGAACGTATTAAAACCATTTCCTAGCCGTTTCGAAATACTCTCTTCAAATCAACTACCACCCTCCACACCTATCCCATTCTGAATGTTTACTATCTCCCTCCACCATATCGACCCAGTCGTCCCTCCCTCTCTTAACCGCCCTCTATGTTCCCCGTAACGGGAGGATAACACCTTGAACCACAAACCCTCCCTGTCAACTAAACATCTCCAACACCACTTACCAAGGAGAGCAATATTAAACTCCTGCAATCTCCGCACCCCCAAACCACCCACCTCCTTACTCATGCAAATAGAATTCCAGTCCACCCAAGCAATTTTCCTATGATCCTCACCCCCACCCCAAAAAAAATTAATTAAAATAGATTCTAAGGAAGAGATTATACCTGCTGGGGCTCTGAAAAAAGAAAGGGCGTAGACATACAGTGAGGACAGGACAAACTTAAGGAGAATCAAGCGACCACCATAAGACAAATTTCTACTCTTCCACTCAGACAGTCTAGATTTTAAGTCATATAAATAATTATTTGTAATTGATGGACTGTGTAAAATATTTTACCTGACAATAAGGCACAAAAATTATTGTTGTTACTATACATATTGATTTGAAGTTTCATTATAATTAATTAACTAATTATTGGTTTATATTGCATTGTTCAAACAGGCTGGGTTGATATTAGGTCCAATGTCTCATGTTCCATATATAAAAGAGACATTCTTTCCAGCCAGTTCTATAAATTACTATCAAGTAGTGAGCTTCTTTTGTCGCATAAATTTCATGTTTTTATTTGGCTTGGAAATGAATATTCACTACACATTGCGCCATTGGAAAATGGTCACCTTAGTAGCATGTGGAGGTGCCCTAATGGGTGGTATAATTGGTCTATCAGTCTCCTTTTATTTGCATCAAGAGTTAAATGTTCATGATGATCCCAGATATTATTTTTATATGACCATTATGCTAATGGTATCATACACAAGCTCCCCCATGGTGATTCGTTTGTCGGCAGATTTACGATTTGCTGCATCCGATATCGGGCGAATCGCAGTGTCTTCAGCGTTGATTACAGAAATGGGTTGCTTGTTGTTCTTCAATGTGATGGTTACTTGGACAAAAGAGTACCAGATTTTGTATGGTTTTTATTGTACTATCACTATAATAATAGTGGTTCTAATTAACAAGTACTTAGCCGTTTGGTTAAACTCAAGAAATAGAAACCAAAAATATCTAAAATCTACTGAACTATTACTAATACTTTTTTTCCTTCTAACTAGCTCAATAGTTATAGAAATTTTTGGCTACAATAGTATTATTAGTTGTTTTATTATTGGATTGTTGTTTCCTAAGGAAGGTAAAACAGCTAGAACATTGCTACAAAAACTTGGTTATTCAATTTACAACTTTGTCCTTCCAGTATACTTTGGATATTTGGGATTACAATGTGACCTCATAAATGTGTTTAAAAGCTTGAAACGAACAACCAATGTAGCCATATTGATCTTGTTGAGCATTGGTAGCAAACTTGGTGGTACTCTTATAGTTTGTCGTTACCTTCATATTCCTACAAATGAAGGGATTTTTCTTGGCTTCATGTTGAACACTAGAGGATATGCTGATTTATTATTCGTTGGTGCAGCAGCAAAGCAAATCACTGTGAGTACATTTCTCGACTTGATTTATGATAGAACGTTATAGCGTAATTTTATCCACATAGCCAACCCGACTTGATGGGTTAAGACTATGTTGTTAAAAATTTCATATAATTTTAGTTATTTCAATATTGATTTGTTAATATCAACTATTTTGAATTAGAATCTTCTTTTGTTGATTTACATTTACAGAGTCTTGATTCAGAATCTTACAACATGTTGCTAGTATCGATAGTATTAAACACAATAATATCAGGAATAATTGTGTCATTTCTAGCAAAGGGGGAAGAGAAAATGTTTTCAAACAACCATACAACAATTGAACCACAAGAAATGGAAGATGAACTTAAAATTTTGGCTTGTGTGTATGATCCTCGTCAAGTATCTGCAATACTAGCCACAATACTAGCAATACATGGTTCTAAAACATCACCTTCTACCACTTATTTAATGCACTTAATAGAGCTTGTGAAGAAAATCAAGTCAAACTTGTTATACCATGAAAAAGAAAATGGTGATATTAGCGATGACGACGAAGCCTTTGGTGGAAATGATGTGGTGGACATTAATAATGCCCTAGATGCCTTCACTGAAGACACAAAGATATTGGTCCAACAAAAAAGGACAGTATCTTCTTTTCTAAGTTTGTATGAAGAAGTGTGCAATGAAGCAGAAAATCTTCAAGTATCGATTATTCTTCTTCCCTTTCACAAGCATCAACGAATCGATGGAAAACTTGAAAGCGGAAAAGAAGGTATAAGGATTACTAATCAGAAGGTTCTTAGGCATGCACCTTGTTCTGTTGGTGTAGTTATAGAAAGAGGACTTACAACGTCATTTGGTTTCTCAGAACTAATAGAATCTGAAAACATTCAAAATGTTGCAACACTTTTTTTTGGAGGGCCGGATGACCGCGAGGCTGTTGCTTGGAGCCTACGCATTTCAAAATGCCCTCGAATTAACTTGACAATCATTAGATTTTTGTTGTCGTCGTCTTCTTCTTCTTCTTCAAACTTAGAAAATGAACAAATTGATAAAAGCGGAGTACAATCTAACGAGAAAGAGATTTTAATGTCGTTGTCTGGGGAAGAGACTGTGAATGATGAGATTGACAATACCTTCATGGTTGATTTTTATAACAGGCATGTGGCTTCAGGAAAAATTGGATATGTAGAAAATTTTGTGAAGGATGGAAGAGAAACAGTGGAATGTTTGAAAGAGATTGGTGACATATACTCTTTGTTTATAGTTGGAAAGGGTGGTAGAGGAAATAATTCACTAACAATAGATATGAGTGATTGGGAGGAATGTCCAGAACTTGGATCAGTTGGTGATATTTTAGCTTCTTCAGATTTTGATATTCATGGCTCAGTTTTGGTCATTCAACAACATAGAGATGTCAAGAAAGGTCTAATACATGATTAACATTTAAATACAATAGAATTAGACTTCTTCATGTACTTAGCTTTATGAACATAGGGTGTATAGATGAAACTTTCTTTATTATCCTTTAACATTGTGTTAAACAAAAAATGAAATGTTATGCATATGTTATTTTTAGGTTGTGGTCTCTACTTGAGTTGGTGATTGAGAAATTAATGAAATTGTAAGCATGGTTAAAATTATAAGATCTTCACAAAATTTTAACTTGCTATATATGATTTTTGTCTTGTTTACATGGTTTTCCTTTATGCGAACTCTATGCCTTGCAATTATCATTTTTTATACAATATTTTTAATATGTGCTTGTATAAATAAAAGACCTATATATATATATTGCAATATTTTTCCAACGATTATTTTCCAACCGCTAATTAAACAACGACTATTTTTGTGTAAATAAATAGCAAGCATACTAGCTTAAAAAATATAAAATAAAATTAATAAGTACACCATTTCATCCGGTCCACAAAAATAAGCATATTGTTATGAATATTATAAGTGGATGTCCATAATCCTTGTCCTTATCTCTTAAGTCACACATTTGTGTACTTATCCCTTATATACTTAACTATTAAGTCATCTCCTTATACATATCTATAAATAGAGACCACATGCAACATATTGAATATCACAAGAGAATAATATAATCCTCTTTCTTCTCTTTTCATAACACGTTATCAGCACGAAGTTCTAACCAACTGAGAATGAGTAGCTATAATAGCATGAATGGAGATACATGTCTCGCTGATAGTGCAACTACCCATACAATTCTCACAGATAGAAAATATTTTTCTTACTTAGTAAGTCGAGAAGCCGACGTTAACACAATATCGGACACTACAAAAATAATTAAAGGCTCTGGAAGTGCTAATATATCATTATATGGAGGAACACAATTACACATTGAGAATGCATTATAATCCTCTAAATCTCATAGAAACTTATTAAGTTTCAAGGATATCTGTCTAAATGGATACCATCTAGAAACAAAAAATGAAGGAGGTAATGAATATCTTTGTATCACATGATGTGTTTAAGCCAAGATAACTGGTCTCTTCACCGTCTTGTTTTTAATATTCAAAGCATGGTAGCAAACTTCAACATTTGCCTCACTATCAAACCCAGTGGCGTGGAAGATGACATATTTATCAAATAGAATCATAACAGTCATTCTAATGTAATTCTTAATGTTGATGGAAGTTGTCTTGAATCACCTACTAGGGATGGTTTTGGTGGCCTCTTGTGTAATTATGTTGGGTTCTATTTGTTAGGATTCTCGGGTTTTATCCAAAATTCAGCTGATATTCTCCAAGCGGAGCTTTTGCAATTTACCATGGACTTTTGCAGGCGAAAGAAATGGCAATAGGTGATCTTGTTTGTTACTTTGACTCTCTGCACTGTATTAATCTCATCATAATCCCTCCAACGAAGTTTCATACTTATGCAGTGTTGATCCAAGACATCAAGGAGCCCATTGATCAAAATAATGTTACTATTTGTCTTGAGAAGGGAACCAATGTGCGGACTTTTTGGCCAAGCTTGGAGCTTCCTCAAATATTGATTTTTCCTTCCACGCTTCACCTCCCGAAGGCCTTCGAAGTCTTTTAAGGATTGACGCAGCTGGAACTGTTTTCTCTAGAGTGTAGTTTGTTCTTCCGTTCTCTGTTTTTTTTTTGTTTGCTTGTTTTGATTAACATTGTAACAAAAAATAGAAAACAGAAACAACATCTTCCATTTATCTTCTCCTTCCACAACTAAATGTTATTACATATTTAGCAGAACACTCTTTAACAACAACTTTCTTTTCCAAAACAACTTCATTTTCCTTTGATTCCTTATCATTAAGTGGGTTTTTGCACTCTCGCGTTGGCGGCGGTGGAGAAGAAACAGATAGATCTAGAGATGTACCCAAACTCTAATTGATTACTCAACGAGATTGATGTCTTATGCTACGTCGATTGTTATATCAGGAGCTTTCTAGGTCGTCCTCGCTTATTTGTCATAGTTGTGTCGGTGCACGTTAGTAACTCATGCTAGTACAACGAGAGAGATCAAACATAACACAACAACACAAAACAAAAAAAATGTGTAGTGTAATGGTAAATGAGGTGCGACGTTGCCACTCACCAAGAAAGAGAAATGAGCCGAGCGTATAAAATCACCGAGTACTGCACAAATCTTTGATCGCCATGGTAGAACAAAAAGGTCGAGTGCAGAAACAACAAGGCTCGACAGAAGCGAATCAATATAGAAACGGGACAAAAGGAAGAGAGATTAGCTGTGAGGCAAGGACATGGCGGATCTCAACCGTATCAAATGAATTGAAATTGAATGATGAAAATTAGAAACAAGGAAAATTTGATTTGATACACAAAATTGAAAGATAATCAATTAAAATGGTGTTTGGAGAAGAAACATTAGTAGAGGTGAGAAGTGATAACACGTAAAATACACTACTATTTTAGCTCGACTTATGCATGTTTTGATCTCAGTTTTATAGATTTTTGCAATGTTATGCTGGTATTGTGTGTCTATTTCAGGTATATGTTGATTAAAGGTCCATGCACGTCAAAATGATGAAAAATCGGTGGAAAAAGGAAGAAAGCTCACAGTCACCAGAAAGTCAACATTTTAGATGAGAAAGTCAATGCCAGGCATGACGGCCGTCACGACCCATGACCGGCAGACTGTCACCCCATGTGACGCCCGTCATGGTGTTGAGTTGAAAAATTCTCCCCACGTTCAGTAGCAGTTTTTCCATTTTCCTGCATTTGCTCCACTACAAGGGACACGACCAGAGGCACCTCAATTGGAGTTTTTGGCCTATAAATAGACCTGGAACAATCAATATACACACGAAGCTTTTTAGAGAGAAAACCATTGATTTAGAAACCGTTTAAGTGTTCATTGTTATTTAAGTTTTCAATACTTTGTTCTCTTGCAATTTTCGATTCAGTCGTATAAATCCATATTTATTTCAATTACTATCTCCATATAATTTAATTTACTATTCACCCAAATTCCAATCCTTGTTACTTAC
>Ga0228711_1000600_pt1 | contig 45993 bp, 29 predicted proteins | sample MedpolnodulmetaG_2_FD_177996 | JGI IMG/M metagenome (GOLD analysis project Ga0228711, IMG submission 177996) | Root nodule microbial communities from Medicago polymorpha collected in Santa Monica, California, United States - brown nodules | ecosystem: Host-associated > Plants > Roots > Nodule...
ATTTCCCAAAAACAAAAAAAAAAAAAAAAAAAAAAAAAAATAAAATAAAATAAAAAAAAAAAAAAAAAAAAAACCAAAAAATTGAATTTTGATCAATACCCTCAAAGAAGAACGAAATCTTTTCAGCGCTCTCGAAAAAATAATCATCAGTCAACTTTTGCTGAAAAAGAGAAAGACAATTAAAAAGAAAAAACACTTAACAATAACAATAACAATAGTAAATGAAAAGTAAGTAACCTGGTTTTTGGTGGAGAAAATAGAGGCGGTGGAAGAAGGATCAAATTGATCGACCAACTGTTCCATCCTCTTTATCATGCTATCAATTTCATCCTTACTAGAAAACGATTCAATAACAAGATAACCTGTGCATGCATATGATTAGAATTGAAGTTGTATGTATGATCAGAGAAGTGAAAGGGTTTGGTTTGGTTTGTTTACCTTGAGAGTTGAAGGATTCAAGCTGATCCGCTGTAAGCAAACCCATCGTGTTTTCTTGTAAATATTTAATGTCCTTTGTATTTTGCTAGGTAACGTAGATGCATATATTTGCATATGAGGACATTTTAAGGGATTCATATCTTCTCCCGTGACTCAAAGTTAATATATCACATCTTTTTTTAACCACAAAATTCTATTATAAATTTATTGTCACACCCTTCAAAGCAAGATCTAATCGATAATTGTTAGATTTTTTATATATCAAATATTAATTAAACATTAATAGATAATGTGTAACATTAATTATAAATTTTGTTTTTGAAAGAACAATGATTATAAAATTTAACATTGAGTATATATCATTTGATTGCATCGAAATTAATGTCTTATAAACTTTTAAGTTTCATGTTTATAATAAGTATCACTTGTTTATTCAACATAAGTTTCATGTTTATAAAACAAAAAATTGCATATCTTTTAAATTCAACATAAATTTTTTAACTTTTGTAAATTCTAACGGATTAATTATATAAATGATAAAATAATCTTTAAAGTATCACTCACTCTTCAATTAAGTCCTTACAATATACTCTCTTTGTCCTAAAATACAAGCAAAAATTAGTCAACACAAGTTGATGTATTTAATACAAATTTTGAACCAAATACATAACTTTTGTTGACTTATTTTTGCTTATATTTTGGGACGGATGGAGTATGAATGTAATAAACTTAAGTTGTTATGAATTAGTGTAACGGAACTACGGATTTCATAATTTTGAGACTTATTTTTTTTGTCAAGTAGCATATTAGTTAGAAATTACCCTTAAGTGAATAAGTGAGAAATTCATAATTCAAATCTTAGCTCTTAAAGTGAATAAGTGGTAGATTTATGGTCCAAATCTCAGCTCTTACATATAAATATGATGTTCCTACCTACTGAGTTATTTAATGTAGTATGTATATTAGTGATTAAATTGAAGAGAGAATATGTTTTTCAAATCTGTAGCAAATTGGGTGATTTGCAAAGAGAAATGATATTTGTACAACTATTTTGGTACAACTTTTGTACAACTTTCTCTCCCATACTCACATTATGTTTTTATTCTCTCTCTTCATTTTTCTCTCTCTCTCTATTGTTTTTGACCAATGAGAAGAGAGAACAACAAAGTTGTCTCAAAGATTGTACCAAAATGGTTGTTACAATATCACTTCTCTTATTCGCAAAAAAGGTACGTCGTGATAGTTGGATGTTCAAACTTCATAGCTGTCAGGGTCAAGGTTAAGGAACATGATTTCTAAATCCGAATAAAGTTAAAAAATAAACTGTAACTAATTGAAATAAAAAGGGAAACATTTTAGCATATTTGTTATAAAATTCAAGCAGGATGTTTCCTCTCTTGGGATTTTTTTAAGGTGAAAAGTGAAGCAAAAGCTCAAGGCATGAAAATTTGCATGCTCTTAATATTTCCTTACAAATGCAGGCAGTGGATCTAGGGGGCGTGAACCTATTTTAAGCTCAATTGCAATCTTGATCAAATAACAGTGGATGTGCCAAATGCATGAATGCTACAAATTTGTAACAGCTAAGAATATGATTTATGAATTTCTAGCCTAACCTAAGGCTATGTTTGGTTGAGCGGTTAAAGTAGCCTTGTCAATCTCGTCAGCATGCTGATTCCTAGCTTTCATATGCTTGTCTTGTGAAGTTTCTTGATTCCCCTCGTTAAAATAAAATCAACATCATTTTCAGTTACATTTATGATATTTTAAAATGTCTCACTAACGAGTGTTCTAAAAATTTTTTTTAAGGAATCTATAAAAAAAATTATCTTGAAAATATAAATCAAACACAAATAAAAATTTTAATGTGAAAATTACTACATTCGGATGTTTAAACAATGTCTTAAAGACATTTGTTAACATTTTTCTATTTTAAATTATCTAACCACGAGTGTTTTCCGAACGTCATCGAATATTTTGCTATTGCATTGCTAACATAATATGATTTAAGAAAATGGAAAGTGTCATGTGCCCTTAGACACTTTGCTATTGCATTGCAATCATAATATGATTTAAGAAAATGGAAAGTGTCATGTGCCCTTAGACACTTGGGTTTTGTTTGCGAGTTTGGAGGGAAAGGGAGGGGAAGGCTTGAGAAAAAAGGAATGAGTAAGTGGAAGAAATAGAGGAAAATAGGAGGGGGGGTTAACTTCTCTTCATAACACAACACAAAACCCTCCTCATTTGGGAGAACAAAATTTCTTAATTGCTTGTTATGAATAGTGAAATAGTTACATTCACTGATATCATTGCTAAAACAATGTGGCCATAATGTAAAAGAATAACAAATGTGCTAAGACTAAGTCATATAACTAACAACTACACCCTCAATGTGAGGGAAAACAAAATACGAAACTGATAACAGGAACAAAAGAAAAAGAAAATAACCTAAAACAGACCAAGAAAATGGTATGGCAGGACCCTGAATTTTGTTAATGTACAGAGAGTTTTTGCTTGCTATAACCTTAACACATGAATATCATACTTCACATAATGTACAGGTAGGTTGTGAAGGAATGTGAGCTTATCCTTTGACTCTAAATAGCTCGTTTGATACAGCAGCTGCTAACTCATGTGCGAAACATAGCTCACTCAATGTTTTGGGAGAGATTCCTGCAAAGGAACATTTTCCATTCTGTTATGAATTGGCATCGTGTGCAACAAAACATGCCACTCCCTTGATATTTGATCCAATTCCTTTGATCTTCAAAAATGGTGTGTATGCCTTCTCACCGGATGGGAAGGGGGGAAAATAAAACAATCACAGTATCAGAAATGCATTCAGCGGCAAGGCATGCTCACAAAACCATAGGCAACAGAAACACCAATCAAATTCCAAGAGTAGATCAAGCTGCTGATGAAGATTTTGAATCGTCGGTTCTATTGGCACGGCACATACATTCTGGACATGGAAAGCTGTATATAGAGTCATTTGGTCTTTTGAGCTCAACTCCCTTGGAATCACTGTGTGACCTCATGTTCAGCAGTTGGCGCTTGAAACTTCTCCATCTGGAAAGTAATAATAAATTAAAGGGAGGCTTCATATACTTTCTATTAAGAAAAATATTTTCAGACTTTTAATTGATTCATTTTAGCTATGTAAATTCGAACAAGGAGATAAACACTAGTATGTAATGATACATTACCCTATATTGGGATTATCAAATAGCAATGCTAACTTCCGCTTATCAGGCTTAATTGTCTTAGAGTGTCCACCATACAAGTATCTTCTGTGGCCCAGCAGAAAATGGGGAAAGTTACCACCCTGGGTTGTGACAAACACCTCACTATGAAGACAAACAGTGTAATCTATAGCAGCCATCCTGGAAGAATAATTCTAGAACAAGTAACTCAAGTCAAAAACCATAGAACTAAACCAGTACTGGAGGGGACAAATAACATAACATGGGATTTCAAATTTGTACCCTAAATGTAGAAAGTTCCTCTTCAGAAGCCAAAGTCTCCTTCGTATGCAAATTAGGAAACATTTGTAGTAGTGGAGCCATTGTTTTCTCAGCATTATATATTATTCCAGATGCCAAAAAGATAGATGTGTTCTTCGTAAAACCCATTCCCCTCAGCATCAGGCCAACCTGAAGAAATGAAGGCATTTACTATAATTAAAATAAATATAATTACACAAAACACTCAACATTTGCTGAATAAGGAAACCTTTGAAATTTTAGCTAGACTAACAACTACACACACACAAAAAAAATGCATTGCCTGAATTTTTCTTTCTTTTCTTACAGACTAAAATCGTTAAGGAGATAATAACCTCTAGTGGGGTGAGGGGACACTTCCCATTGATCCTGATTGCTCCAGGACGTATGACTCGGCCAGGCTTTGTAAATTTCCCTTTCCAACCTCTTTCTCTTGCAGCAATCATGTCTTGTTTCTCCTGTTTCCCACCATCAAAAATACAACAGGAGAAAGCAACCATATCCTGTGCATGGAAAACAGTGTATCATCAGTTGCAGTAAAGATTAACATGTAAATTGTAATAATGTCAACATTCACAATATAAACTGATAGACATTCTTATTTGATCAAAACCAACCTCTTCAAAACGAAGATGTACAGAAACATATTTACCACCATTAACGGCACTACGTTCTCTCATTCTTTCAACCAAAGATTCACCTATGGTCAAAATAGGACTTGAAAACCGTAAAGCCTCGTAATTTGCTAAGCACCTGAGGCGCTGGACAACTGGAGGAGCATCAAAGGACAATCTATTCGCAAAAGGAGAAATTCTTATAACCCTGCATGAATAAAATTTAATTAAATTAAATACATAATTAAAACTTCCAGACTAGCCATATTTGATAAGAAAACTCCTATTTATCCGATGGGGTAATAATGATATTTTAATACAAAACAATATGCTATCTGACATGTCCCACATTGGTTATGATTAAGGCTCGACGTGGTACTTAAGTGGTACAGCTCTCCCTCCCAATTGACCACTCTTTTGTGATGTGCTATCGTCACATTACTGAGACACGGCACTAATCCATATAGATAACCAGCGAGAAAGCAAATACAGTTAAGTATAGATATTTGCTAAGGTCGCCGTTGTGTTGCCTACACACTTGGAGCTAAAAACTTATAAAATTAATTTTATTTAGAAATCATAAAATGTCACAAGAGCATTAGGAATTGGTGTTTAGCAGATACAGCAACATGGAAAACACCAGCTCCAAACAGCACATGTATATATGCAAAAGAAAAACCCCGTAGATGAAGCATAAAATAATCCTATGCCATGTATAGATAAATCATTAGGGATAATTTTGACAAAACAATATTTTGACAAAACAATAGTTAAAATATTATTTGAACTTTGAAAAAGAAAAATCAAAAGGAACAAAAAATTCCCAATAAAACGATACTTGAAGGAATGGTAGGAATAACATAGTGCACTCCTTTCTTTCTTTTCCTAACCTTGGACAAGTACCAATCACCCAAACTGTTTAACTATTAACTATTAGAGATCAATGTCAATGATAAAAATATTTCATACAACAAACATCGAACACTCACTTTTCTTCAAGTAACTTTGGGAGTACTACATCTCTATAATACTGAATGGATGACCATGCCTTGATTCTGAAATTGTGAACATTTGTCATGTTGCTGCCAAATCTTTCCATCAGGTACTCAGGAATCTTGTCAACCACCCGAACATCATTTTTCAGGATATCAACAAAATATTCTTCATCATAGATGTCCCTGAATTTGCTGGAAATGTGAAATATTATGGATCAGTTTGGGCTGTTTCAAACTAAATTAACAACACCATCATGGATACCAAGAAACGCATAACAACCAATTAATATTAAAAGCACAAATATAAATAAATACAAAATATTACATCCGAAGATATAGTTCAGACGAACCAACCTAGGATCTTTCCATATGCTATGATAATGGAAGTTTGGAATCACAAGGGTAGCGTTTAGATAGCCAGCCACAGCAACGGCATTGCATACCTATAAGCATTGAGATATTCACAAAATAAATGAGTAAGAATAAATTAAATATGCTTCTAATATTTGAAAACACATAATGTACAGAAAACACTAACCGATGTCCTTTGCTGATTTAAGCCACCATTAGCCTCTACATATATGTATCCATTTGACTCGGGTAGACCTATCAACAATACAACCGTATATAAATTAATAATTAGTGAAACAAAGTGGTGGCAGAAGATGGTGTGATTTCTAAGATACAATAAATAAAATATAAACAGCAACAACCAACAGCATCGATTCATGCATAAGGTATCCCGACAATAATGGACCACTTCATAAATTAAATGGCAATTTAATGCCATCATCTAAAAGATTTTATGTCCCAATATTTTTTTTCCCTTTGGATAGATAAAGGAAATTCAATTTGAGAGAAGATAGAAAAAATACTAGGGTGAGGAAATGATATCCTTTAAAACAGAAAAGACTAGGCACAACAAAAAGCATGTAAAGACTCAAGAATGTAGCAAAGCTGCACAATCTCTATACGTCGGTATGACTCAGCAAGGTCTTGGCACAACTGTGAGCTGAGCACCAAGAGATGCTATACACATAAGCATGAGGGCAAAGGGACATGCCGTAAAATGCAAGTGTTCAGCTCCACCCAAAAGAACCATATGAGTAATGAGTATATAAACTTGGTCAATCTACCCACAAAGCTAGACAAATCAATTGTACCAAAAGCATCGACAAAATTATATATAGAGCAAATTGTTCAAACGTGGATCACAGAAAATAGCAACTTGTTTTAATTTTGCTATGCTACAGTACCATAAAGTTGAAATAGCCGCTATTTAACAATGCTTTGTATCAAATCACGTATCGCAAAACATTAGCGGTTTGTAAAAACTCCGCTATGCTATAGTGCTATAGCATGATTATAGCCGTTACTTGACAACATTGAGAGAGAAGAAAGAAAATGTCATCATTTATGGAATAAATACAAATAACACTATACCTTCTGAAGATCTATTTACACATGGTTTCCATTCACCGCCTCTATATGGACTTCTCCATATTGTAGATATCTGAAAGAAAGTTTAGTATCATGTTATTGAAAGTAGCTAATTTCATTCCATAAAAATAGAAAAGTGTGAAGATATATGAAGTACAATGAAAGATAGCAACAAAAACACTCAAAGTAATAATGAAAACATACACACACGCGCGATTGGAATCTAATATCTCCAGCAATTATTCGATGGTCAAAATTAAGAATATTACGAAAGATTGAAGAAATTATCCTTACAGAAGAAGCTGAAAAATATACATAAACAACTTGAAATTTTTAGATGCCAGCAGTCAAGAAAAACGTAAAAAAATTTAATTGCATGTTTGGAAAAACATAAATCACGGGTAATACATGTGTTTGGTTAACTCTGGAAATTGGAGCTTCTCACCATATTGATAATGACAATACTATACATATATGAAATATCTGCAAGAGATGCCTCTGATTCTTTCAATAACTTTTTCTCCTATGGACACCCAACTTCCTTACCAATCACCTCTTGTCAAGTTTCATACCCTACGAGTCTCAATGTCACACTTATCCCATCCTGTCCAATCAAATGACACGGGCGTACAACAAGGAACTTTGTTGCTATTCGCCTATTACATGAATGTGGCCAAATATTTTTATTCCCACTTCACCAAATAACAAGCTAGAAAACACTTACAAACATTTTTCCGCAAATAAATATCCACACATACCAATATAGTAAGCACCATAAGCAAGTAATTCCAATTCCATCCAACCAACTATTTCCATAATCATTGCGCTTTTCTTATACAGATTGTTGAAATTCGGGGATTGTACTCGAAAATAGAGTAAGCGACAAACTCCTACTTTATTATAACAATAACTAACGTTCAATTACAAACATATGTAGTCTAACTCCTCCAATCAATGAGCAAACTCGCGATTCTTTACATGATAACAACCCTATGATACTAACACACATTATTTATTCAACAGCTTTCTAGTAGCTAAAGTCAACAGCACATACAAAACAAGTGGCAAATCAGAATCAACTTACACTATTAAAAATCTATCTATGATCCCACATTGCACCATCAAATTCAGACCTAATAACCTATTTGACTACAAAAATCTAATACAATTGAAATCAACCTATAAATCCAAAACTTTCAGAAGCTTAATTTGAAAAACCTAAATCAGAATAAGCAAATACAATTAACACTTGATTTCAAACATTCCAAATACTACAAAATCATCAAAATTGAGAAGAAGAAAATACAGATTCGAAAAAAGGAAAAGAAACAAACCGCATCGGTAGAAGAGTTATCCGAATCCATATCCTTTTTGAGATTAGAATAAAGTTGAGGACTACGATAAAGCGAGCCAGGAGCAGGACGGTGTTTAATAATCGGAACAACGTCAAACGACGCCGTTCCCATATAAAGAAGCATACCGGCGATATAAATCAACGGAGCAAACAGAAAAATCCCTTGTCGCCGGAGAAGCACCGAAAGCAGCATCCAACTCAGCCTCTGCGCTAAACTCCTCCCTCCTCCACCGGAGGGTGAAGAAAATTTCCCCGCCTTGGACCGCCCTTGCCGGAGGCGCGGCGACCGGAGCGGAGATTGCGGAGATGACGGCGTCGAATGCCCGCTGCTCGGTAGCCGGTGCATTTCAGATCAACGATTCTACGTCATCAGAACGCACAGACGCAAACGCGAGTTTCTCTTTCTGTGTGTATCAAAACGGCACAGTTTTGAGAAAACGACGAAGATGAAGAAAGGAATATTTGTTTTTTTTTTTAATTATTTTTTGATTATGAATGTAGGTTCGTGAAGAAAGGGATCAAAATGAAATGAATGTTTTGCAAGGTTTGGGAATTTTCTACGTTTCGCTTTCAGGAAAAAGACTCAACAAGACCATGATTTTAGATTTTGACCTTTCGACAAACAATATTAAATTACAGCTACATCACTCATGTCCAGTTGGCTTCTTTCTTAACCAGATTATGTTTTTCTTTCTCTAAAAATATTTTTTTCTTTTTTTCCTTCTACACCAAGATATGTCCAGTTGGAGTATTAATTAACAGATATTTTCTTTTTATTAGTCGAGATATTTTAATCCAATAAAATATAGATAAATTAGTAAAAAATTAGAGCTAAAATAATGTATATGAAAATGAGTTTAATTAGTATGCATCATTGTATTGATGGTAATACCACTTGTTCGTGGCTTTTCAATAGTTGGTTTAATGGATTTTGATTCCAAAAGTTGGAATGGTGATTTAGTGAAATAGGTTTTTAGTGAGAACATAACTACTTCTATTCTAAACATGTTGTTGTTTAATCAAGTGTTTAATGACAAGTTGATTTGCAAAGCTGAGAAAAATGGTTTGTATTCTGTCTGAAGTGCGTACAAGTTGTGTGTTGAGGATTTGGTTGATACGACCCATTTAAGGTGTTCAGGGTTCTGGTCCGGCATCTAGAAGTTAAAAGTTCCTTCCAAAGTGAATAACCTTATTAGGTGAATGTGTAGGGGCTGTTTGCCAACGTGTGCTTGTCTTCATGTCAAAAGAATCCAGTGTCCAACGAACTGTGTTAGTTGTAATTCTAATCATGAAGATCTTGCACATATTATTTTTGAGTGTCCTTTTGCAATGCAAGTGTGGCAAATGGCTGATATTTGGAGTGAGGTCTTTCCTTGTCACTAACTCGACCATAGAAGCTATTTTTTCTTTGTTACAAAATCTATCTCAGGAACATGCTCAGTATTTGGCAGCAATTTGTTGGAGTTTATGGAAGCATTGTAACCTTAAATTTTGGAAGAATGAGAATGAACTTTGCGCCAACGTAATTGATAGAGTTGTAGCCTCATTGAAGACTAGCAGGATTCTAATATCATTCGTAGTGCGAGTGACGATGAGCAAACCACTTCAGCTTTGCACACGAGGCTCCCCGTGTCGTCAAGCTTCTCGTCAATTGCAAGTCGTGATGTGCATTGGTAAAGGCCAGCACCGGGTCATCTCAAGTGTAATATTGATGCTTTTTTTTTTGCAGTCTATGAATCGTGTGGGCATTGGTATATGTGTGCGCGCAACGATGATAACACTTTTGCTCTAGTCAAAACCATGAATTTCTCTCCTTTATGTTATGTTCTTGTTGGTGAAGCTTTATGTTTGTTTAATGTAATCGTGTAGGAATTGGTATATGTCCTCGTGCAACAATGATGAAACTTTTGTTCTAGCCAAAACCATGAATATTTCTCTCCTTTATGTTCGGTTCCTATTGGTGAAGCTTTATGTCTGTTTAATACTATAGAATGGTTAAGTGACATACAGATGGACAATGTCCACTTTGTGGTCGATTCTAAAACAACCAATGACGCTTTTTCTCCAGCATACTTGATGTTTTCGAATTCGGTCGTATCATATCAGGTTATCAAAGACTCTTTCATTCACAGTTCACAAACTCTCAAGTGAAGTTCAACAAGCGACAAATAAATAAATGTGATAGCTCATGCTTTAGCTGGAGAAGTTGTGCTATGAGCTAGTCCCAATATTAATTTTTATATCTCATTGTATTATTGATATCAATCTTTTCTTTAAAAAAAAAAATTATTATTTTACACATGAATGATGTGTTGCATATTGTTTGATGTGTTTAAAACCATATGAATTGTCATATTTATTAATTGAATTTACGTTGAAAAAAAACATTAACTCAAATAAATTCCTAAAAAAAAACATTAACTCATAAAAAATAAATAAATAATAGTGAAAAAGGAAGGGAAAAAAAAACCTAATAGAGGAAATAATAGGGTCCCTGATTCATTTCTCTAAAAATCCGTTATTTTAAGGGATTTGACTATAAGTTAGAGCATGAACACTCATGTCGTTGGCAAAAAAATTTCCGTTTTTTTTTGAGCAAATCTTGTTTTTCTATTTCTAAAAATATCTTGTTTTCCTTCCACTCCAAGTTAGGTAGTATTAACAGATATTTTTGTTTTTGGTACACGGTCGAGATTAATTTAGTAATAATATCTTAGTTGATTTGGGAAAAAAGATATATTCTGATTTTTTTTTTTAAGGAGTATTCTGATATTTTTATCGTGGTGGTTCAATTTTGTTTTTTTATGGTAGATGTGGGGGTTCAAATGTTCGATAGATTAACAGCAATAATAATAATAATAATAATAATAATAATAATAATAATAATAATAGTAATAATAATAATAATAAAAAATTATTTATATACTTGATTTGATTTTTTTTTGAAGGAATACTTGATTTGATTTATTAAATGGTTGTTTTAATTTTGTATAATATATCTTACTTTAAACTCTTAACAAAAACCATTCATCTGTTACAACAAAAAACAATTCATCACAAAAATTAATAGAAAAAAAAGTACAGGAATACCATGATTAACATTATGTCAATGTTGTAACGAGTGGTTAATATTTGCTTGTTATATGAAATAATATTATGTAAGGTGACAAAAAATAATTAGCTTTCAAAAAAAGGAAAGAAAAAAATTCGATTGTTATTCCAATAAAATAGAGTAAAATAGTTAAATAAAGTATAAATAGAGTAAAAAAAATGTTACATAAAAAAGACAAGTAAGTTCCTTAAAAAAATAGACAAGTGAATAAAAAAAATATTTCTATTTTCTTTTTTGAGTTCAAATGGGCCAAAGATCACGTCGTTCACCTCCAGACGATATTCCTAGTAAATGAGAAAAATATTCCTATAAGAATGTGTATGCTTAGATATTTTAACACTTACTTGATTACTTGCTTGACTTTAAAGAAATTCAATGGAGTTTGAATTGTTGGGGTGGAGAAGGAAAATGTAGGTTCGTATTTGGTTGGTTTTGAAACTAACGATTCTATGTTCGTGTATGTTTCTGGATATACATTGGAATGAAAATTAACTATTGTTTGTGAGCAAATTGCGACTATTAACCGCTCATGAGCGAATAGTAGTTAACTGACTTAGTTAATTGACTTTGGGATCATTTTAGTCTGTCTGAGGTGTCTGTGAGCAAACACTAGGTTCTAGGGTGGAATTTTCAGGTTTTTTTTATTGATTTTGAATTGGGCTAAACCCTTCTTATATGGGCTTTATTGGAAAGGCCTGATTCAGCCCATAGCAAACGACTTGTATTTTTGGGCTGATACTTTCGTTTCCTGCTTTACTTCGGGTTACAACTTTCCGCACCCATCATTGTTTCTATTACAGTACTCCTTTTCCTATTAAATTATATTATTAATGACGAGTATAGATAGAAATTTAAAATATACAGTTGTAAATATATTGAATATATGGCAGGGTAGGAGCTAAGTTTTATGAATTTATACCGACGTGATTAAAAATCATGGCGTTCAATTATTGTTTTCATTTTTACAATGAATATTCCTGCTTCTCTTTTGAAAAGAAATAATGAATATTCCTTGTGTTGTCTTGATTGATTGATTTGTATGATTTTTTTAACGGAAGATGATGAAGTATCATTTGATATTATCATCGATATTTTATAAAGTAGAATCGTCGGCTGTAGAAAAAATGTTATGGTGATATAGTATCAATAAAAAGGAAGTTATGCTGTACCACTTTTTGTTGTACTAATTCTAAAAGAACTTTATAAGTTGCAAAATAGAAGTTTGCTTCATCCGAATTATTTTTAAGGGTTTATGATTCTTTTTTTGTTACAAAAGAGAAAAGAAAAGAAAAAACAAAAGGAGAAAATCAAAATCTTATAAAAACACTTCAACAATGTCAGTTAACAAAGGAGAGGAGAGACACGACAACGGCTCATCAACCATAATCAACGTATTCAGACAATTGATTCTCAATTTCGCTAGAATATTTATACAACCACTGCTCTCACGAAGATTGTGATGGAGAGAAAAGGATTTCCATTGAAAAGGGTTGGAATAAAACTTTGTATAGAGATGAGAATAAGTTCACATGCAACTATTCATTAATATTCCTATTATAATGGTTCTCGGTAAAATGTAAATAATAACCAAACATCTTTTTTTTTAAATGTCTAGGAATATATTAGCAAAAAAAAACGTCTAGGAATAAAACTCTCCTCTTACAAACAATGGATATGTCCAAGTGGTAAGAGACTTGTACTCCTTAAGCATGTAGTCAGATGTTCGAATCATGGCTCTCGCGTATGGAAAAGATCTGATTGGATAGGGAGAACCGATCTTACTTGTCCAACAGATTTCTCGGTAGAGATTAGTCATCGCTAAACGACGGTGAAAACTTCGTGTTATTATCACGATAACCCAAATAAAAAAAAAACTCTCCTTTTATATTTTCAAAGGAAAGCTATACCTAGGCCCTAGCAACAAATTTAGAAAACTTAAACAAACAACTTAAATGAATTTCAATTGCCATAGCTAGTCCTTCAACCATTTAATCTTGACTCAGCCTCTCAACTCTAGATTACCAAATTGTGGTCGAATCGGTCAAGATTGACCTAACCCAACCCAGCTTAACTTTAGCTCGAACCACACAAGAACCATAGGAAAGGGACACCCTACTATATGAAGATTCACTTTAATGTTGACTACATATTATCCCAACACGCAACAGTTTTATTATGTTTTTGGCTATAGCCAAAATAAACCACACATGTCTTTGGAAATCACAATTCACACAGGAAGCCAACCATTGGTTGGAGTTTAGTTAGGCATGAATGATATGCTTGAAATCTCTACTAGTTACATATGCATTGTTATGTAGTACAAGGAAGAATCTTCAAAACTATTTTAGCAGCTAACCTTTAGTGGCATGCATGTTTGACATTCTGAGGACCACAATTTCCACCATTTACAAAATACATTTGGCACCACAACGTACAACTTTTTTAAGTTTATATTTGAGGTTCAAAATCACACTGAAAGAAAAAAAGCACTTCGTTCAACATCTCGTGTTATTATCTTCTTATGAGTGGAATGACTTTACACTAAATGTGGTTTTGGTTCTTAGACTAGTTGCCTTCTTTGTTGTTCTCTTTTTGACAAGTGATTCCTCTAGATTCTGGAGATAATTGATTTTCATGGAGGAAATGACATTTTTGTTTTTACGTGATAACATTTGCATTACCCAAATGAAGAGCTTAAATCATTATTGCATGAAGGACTTGGACGTTGGAATTTAGGGAAGGGTGCACATTGGAACTAAAATTGAAATTTCTTGTCGAAAAAAAAATTAAGATGTTGAGTACATAATTTTTAATATACTATTTTTATATTTTGATAATTAACAAGTAATCTTAAAAGGGTGTCGCACATATTAGCATTTGTCTTTAAGAAATTATCAAAATTAAAGTATTTGACACTTTAGTGACAAACTTGAGTGATTTTGAGTCGGTTATGAAACTAATCTTTGCTCGAGTGATTATGTGACAATTTAAAACTCTTCATCCCTTCTCCAAGTGTGTTTTGTGGAAATTAAACTGAGCTTAATACCACTTAACCACCTATCTATAACTGAGCTTAGTGCCACTTAACCACCCGACATACACTCATTAGAGGATTTAATTAACCGATTGATGTACAAAGACATTCACATGTAAACACATTCTCATTTGACATAATAAAACAAAAAATATCACGAGCTTTTGATTGGGCCAATTTATAGTGTACCATAATGGCTTCATTTCACCCTTGACAAAGAAAGTTTCCAACCAATTATTGCAATCTAAGAGTTGTATGACTCTTGTAGATTCCGCAATATATTTAAGGACATAAGAGTTTACTTGTAGGTCATATGAATATACCAGAATCTCTAACTGGTCTACTTGTAATCATTATTATTGATATTTCAAAATATATGTGATTATAGTCTTGTAGATTTATTTTAGCGTGTGTTTGAAAAATAAATTTTCAACCTTCATAATTCATGGGGGACTCCTTCAAAAAAAATAAAAAAATTCATGGGGGACAAAAGCTAACTAATGTAGACTTTGATTGACGTGTGTTAAAGCATCATGCCATCGGGTTTTTTAGTTAGGCAGACTCAACATAAGATGACTCAAATTTCTTGTTTTAAACCTAAAAAAAAAACACACTTTTTCATAGAAATGTAGGACTCTAAACAATTGAATTTTATTCCATTCCATTTTATATATAAGGGAATGTTAGATGAATAAAAGTTGATGTATTTGATTTAAATTAACTTACAGAACTTTTAAATCCCTTAAAAAATTAAAAGTGTAAATTTTATAAAAATTTGAAATGTCGCAATCAAATTATAGTAGTAACTTTTAAGAACTATTTTAATTTAACATTTGAAGTTATGTATTTAATTATTTATTTATCAATCAGATGCCAACTAAGTCTACGTTTTTATCAAGAACCAATTTAAACATTTGCTTAAAGTATTAAATAATTAATAGTTCACAATAGAATGAGTGAAAATAGTCTATAATAATTTTACATCAGGAAAGTACTACATATAGTAAAAGAAACACAGAAGTTAAAGACATGTGAGAGGAGGAACAAATGGAAGAGTGTAGCTTGTTATTTTCAAATATTTTCTAGCAGGAGGGTGTTGAAGACAAATGGGATTGGAGTCTTGATTTTGACAAAGAGTACTCTGTTCGAGTGGTCTATCATTCACTCTATTTTATGATGAAATCTGTGAGATTGGAATACTACGTATTGACCTATAAGTTATTACCAAACCGGCTTCTTAGTAAAGATAATTTGATACATAGTGGAATGATTCCACAAACATCGGGTTACACTACAAGAATTCCTCAATTTACTAACCAATTCAAAATTGCATTACTAGGAGATTTAGACCCTCAGTAATTACTGGCGGAACAATCCTTCAATAACATAAAAAACCCCCAATAATGTTACTGACGGATAAATCCGTCAATAATATCATTGATGAACCTGCCAATATTTACTGGCGGAAAGTTTCCGCCAATAATGAGAAAGCACATGCCTTGCATTAGTGACGGATATAAATCTGTTAGTAATGTTATGACTGAATAAATAATCCACCAGTAAATCAAAATATCCGCCAGTAATATTGTACTTTAAAAATCCTTCGGTAATGCATCAAATCCCACGATAATTAAAGCGAAAAATCCGTCACAAGTCCTCCCTTTTCTGTCAGTAATGATGGACAACAATACATAAGCGGATTTCTCTTAGTGTGCGAGTGATTGTGATCAAATTGAAAGTGCAAATCATATGTCTGTGGGTTGTGCATTTTATGGTAGCATTTGGGTGCATATCTGAAGGTGGCTTATTATACAAGCGGCTGACAGGTTACCGATTTGTGATCATTTCCACCATTTTACATATTTAACTATCTAAAATAAGAGTTTCACGCTATCCACCAGTTATTGTAACTTGTAATGATTGATCTAAATGCGAGAAGATACAACTAATCATATCCTTCTAAATAGTCCAAATAGTTGACAACTAGTGTTTTACCATGACTTCTAGCTAGTTCTTTTGATTAAGTTAGTTGTCATTTTTGGCCCTTGTTGGTTGTATGTAACTCTTGTAACTCTTTTAGACTATGTTTGGATTGATGGAATGTAATGGAATGGAGTGGTATGGAGTGGTATGAGGTTATATTCCATTGTTTGGATTTCTAAAAATTGGATGGAATGGTATGGAACATGATGGAATCCATTCCATCCCATACCACCATCTTTCTCTATTTTTCATTCCCCCCAATTTGGGAGGTATGCAATGGAATGGAACCACTTAATTCTATTATTACTCTTTTATCCCTATTTATTATTTCATCACTGTAGTGATTCTCATGCTTCTGCTCTGGTGTTACGTTGTGCACATATTTCTTCTTCTTCAGTTTTTATGTTTGTTGTCTTGCAATCTCGTTGATTGTATCATTTCAACCAATTTTGTTAAATTTGATTTTCCTTTTTTTTTTGAAAGATCGATTTTTTTTTCTTTAAACCTACAAGGCTTTCCTTTGCTTTCCGTCATGTCTTTTTAATCTTAAATTGATTATTTTCATAAAAATAACATGTTTTAATATTATATAATAGTCTTTTTATAAGGGTGAAATTGGAATAAAAAAAGTTATAACTCATTCCATTCCATCAATTTTCCAAACAATGGAAAGAGAAATATGTTCTGCTCCGTCGTAATATACCCAAACAGAGGAATAGACTCTCTGTTCCATTCCATTCCGCTCCACTTCATTCCATTATGTTCCATTCCGCTCCATTCCGTTATGTTCCATCAATCCAAACAGAGCCTTAAGTCCTAGCCTAACATTTATAATAATAATTTGAATCAAAACTAAAATTTAATTTAAAAAAAACCATTCATAATTTACATGCATTAACATAATAATCGTTGAGGGATCAACAACACACCTGTCATATTAAAGAGACTAAAAATAAAAAAAAATTACTGCATTAAAAAAATATTGTTTCTTTATTATCTAGTAATGTCCATCAATTATCGAAACAAATATCTTTTTTACTGTTATTTGAACATCAAAATATAGATGATATATGTGATCAATATTTCTCTCTTAGCATTCACTTAGACAATTTACATTATTCACTCCAAAAATACACATAAAAAGTTCACTGCAAAACTAAAATCATGACTTCAAAATATAATCTCTATAAGATTATTGTCATGGACTTTCTAGTAAGCTTTTACATGAACTACGAGTAAGGTATAAGTAGTATCCTAGCAATCAATAGCACATCAAGCAGTGGACGTGCCGGAGTGGTTATCGGGCATGACTAGAAATCATGTGGGCTTTGCCCGCGCAGGTTCGAATCCTGCCGTCCACGTTTTCATTTTTTTTTTCAAACATCGTACATTAAGTTATTAACCCTCGCTCTTTCTTTCTGGTAGCATTATATTCTTTTTTATCCTGTTGTAAGTCCACTCGATTTCTAAACAATAATTATACAATATATAAAACATTTTTTTTTCATTGATTATATTTCAAGTAACATAAAATTAAAAAAATTAAACATATGGCAAGTCAAATTATGGTGTAGTAACCTGGTTTTGGTCTTGGTGTGACATATAATTACTGTTCCTAATGGGGAGTTCAATTATAACAATCGCATTTACTCTAACTCCATTCAATTGAACACTTCCCTTCTAATTGGAATTGCTCACATGAAAAATGAATGACAACATGGAGTACATTATCTGAATTAACTCCACCTTATTTTTAATGTTGTTACATCCAATTAAAAAGTGGATCACTATAGTGCTACTCTTTTGGTTGATTAAGGTCCCTTCAAAACTTATGATCCTTCACCTCATGTTCCATAATTCTTTTTTTGAGATTCTTCCTTCATAGGTCAATAGCAAAGACAATTATTGGTTGTATTAGTACTGTAAAGTGGCTTTATAATTTCAGACCCATAACTCTTTTTATCTTACTCAGAAACTCATAGTACATTTTTTTTGATCGAGAAAAAACTCGTAGTACGTTAATAACGCCAGAAACAAATAAAGTTGATGTATATATACAACCAGAAAAAGGCTTATAAGTGGGCTCTATATTTCAGCAGATTCCTTTCCCATTACTTTATATAAAATAAATGTGATGTGAATCTCATTCTTAGCTGAATATAATGCTGCCACAACTTTCTTTCATTGATTACTTTTTCCCCTCTTTCTCTGAATGCTCAAACATCTTGATTGACATTGCCAAAATAATCATTGGTATGTTGTCTTTTACTGTAGCCAAGGATTATCTTTCACATTTCACCATTTTATTATTATGTGTAAGCCTAATTCTGGTCAACTATATGTGTATATGAAGTTTTGAACATACAAATTAATGTTATGTCATACCCTGCACTTAAGAAAAATCCAATTACTAACACATGTCATGCTTTGAACCTTTTTTTTTTTTTAGCTTTGTTAAACAAATAGTAATTAAATTAACTTTTATGATTACTATTACCATAACTCTTCTCCTACGAAATGGTGAGGGTTAACACGTACAATAATAAAAGAGAAAGACATACATTGACTTTATTGTTCAAATCGGATTATTTCATTTCTCTTATTTGTACTTCTTTTAAAACATATTTGTACTCTCAGATATACTTGTGTGTATGTATGTAATGGATAATGCAGTGAGAATCAAATATAGAACTAATCGGTGCATAGTTTTGTTTTAGGAAATTATTCAATGCATAGTTATCTTCAAGTAATGTAAGCCACAACATTTTCGAGAGGTTCGGTTAAAGAAGTAATGGACGGCTATGAGAAAGCATCATATCAGATCATATACTTCACAATTGTTTTAACTTTTTATCTCCTTCAAAAAAATCCCACTTGTCATTATTCACCACAATAACTGATCTACATGTAAATAAATTTTGTCTTAAAAATTGATATTGATTATATTTTTTAATTTGTATTAAGATGTGGAAGTCGCTCTTGTGGTTCAGGAGTTTGAGATCGTTGAGTTCAATGATGGATCCAGAAATTTTAAATAGCAGGAACATGATATATAAAAATTTGTAGCATTATATTGGAAACATTGAATGTTTTTTTTCTTCATTTCAATATCAATAAAAACACCCCCCACTCTCTATATATAAGTAACTAAATAATCATCTAATTAGTCATCTTCCATTTGATTTTGCATCCGATTTTTTTTATAATATTCATATTATCAAGAAATGATTTGAGATAGGTTTGGACCAAGAGAGAAAGAATTTGTGATACGTGTGGGCCATGTGGTCAAAATTATAACTAGTGGTACATTAATACTACTAAAAATAAAAAATTCCAAAAACTTTGTGTCGGCACAAGCCCACACAATCTTCAACATACATCTGTCCCTGATTGAGTTTGGATCAAATATATGATGTGAGAGACTCACACATGAGAGAGATTGTTGGATTAGTGTTATTGTTTATACCAAAATTGACATGTAAATGAGAAAAATATTGGATGTATAATAAGAGAGAATCTAGAGAGGATTCATATACTTAATGCTTTAAGGTTTTTGATGAATATATTGTTTCTAAATCTATTAAGGTCTTGAACCAATCATTGGTATGTTATTACTCTCGGCTTTTTCTCGAACTCTCCAACAAATTCTCATATTGGATGGAAAACTTAGTTACTTGTATAAAAAGCTACTACTAATTATTGCTTTATGATTTTGGGTTAAGAAGTCCAATTCTACCGGTGAAATCTAATGTGATCATACCTCAAACTTAAGACCCACCATTAAATTACTTAGTTTGTGAAAACTTAGCAAAGCTACTACTAAACAGAGAAAAAGTTACTACTAATTTTTTTTATACATCAGAAAAAAAAAGTATTCTTTATAAGCAAATATAATATATTAAACATGAAAATAAGAGATACCCAAATACAGATTACAGAGTGTGGTATATAGTATTCACCTTCACGTGAGAGTATGTACTAACAGAGTAACTCATTAAAACTCACCTCGTTAGTTTAGAATCTTTGTGTGAGACAGTGGTCTGCAATAACGTTACAAAAACATGAAACCAGGCGAAACAATGTAATCAATTGATGAAATATTTGTTGAAAATTGCTAGTTATCGCGAGATATAACCTCACGAAAATTTACGAGCCTCTATTTGTTTGTAAAATATCTTCCATAAACTATACCATGACTAGGGGTTGGCAAAAATAACCAAAACCCAATTCGAACCGGTTAACCGAACCGAACCATATCAAAATTAACTGAACCATTTAACCAATTCTCGAACCAAACCATTATTTTGATAACAATTCACTAACCGAACTGAACCGTTAGTAACCACAATTATCCGAACCGAACCAAACCGAACCATTGACCATATCTATTTTAAAAACAACTTATTTTAAAAAACAGCTTATTCAAAATAACTTATTTTAAAACAACTTACTTTATGCAAAACAACTTATTTTAAAAAACAGCTTATTCAAAATATCCTGTTTTATGAAAACAACTTATTTTATAAAAAAAAAAGCTTATTGCTGAAATACAAAATGTGTTGAATAACTAGTACTGTATAAGCTAAAAAAACTTGTTTTAGTATATACTACATCCATTTTCAGTTAGTGTGATCCGTTTGATTTTAAAACTAAATACAAAATGTGTGTGTTCGAAAAGTGTATTATATAGGCATATAGTATTTGAAGAAAATATTAAATCTCTACAGAAGCATATGAAATATTACATTTCCATATCTCATGAGTCATGTCTTATTGATCTCAGTGTGTTAGACTAAGTAGAAGTTTGTTGAAGGTTGTAATAAGTTTGTTAGGGACAGTTACAAGTTAGTTAAAATTGGTTAGCTTAATTAGGATCACAGTATTAAGTATATCGTATACTCAATGTAATCAACTTTTCGCGTTCTATCAATTCCAAATAAACAATCTATCTCAATTTGTCCTTGTTGGATTCTACCATGCTTCTTTACATAGTGCTTACTAGAAAATCTCATTCCAAACTTGGCATCTGTAAAATTAACAAACTAATTAGTGTCTTGCATCCTATTGAATGCAAACCAAATAAACATTAAAAGGAAGCATATAATCCTACTACATTTGATATCTTTAAGGGTTCAGCTTATAAAAAAAAGGTTATTTTTAAAATCAAACGGATCACACTAATTGAAAATGGCTATACTGTATACAAAAGCTTTTTTGAATAAGCTATTTTTAAAAATAAGCTGTTTTGCAAAAATAAACTGTTTTTAAAAAAAAAGTTGTTTTGCATAAAATAAGTTGTTTTAAAATAAGCTGTTTTGAATAAGCTGTTTTTTCAAATAAGAAGTTTTGCATAAAATAAGTTGTTTTGCAAAAATAAGCTGTTTTGAATAAGCTGTTTTTTAAAATAAGTTGTTTTGCTTAAAATAAGTTGTTCTAAAATAAGTTGTTTTGAATAAAAAGTTATGCATAAAATAAGCTGTTTTGAATAAGCTACTTTTTTTTAAAAAGAGATCATAATAAGTTGTTTTGCATAAGATAAGTTGTTTTGAAGAAATAAACTATTCTAGCTTTTAATTTTAATTTGTTATTTTTTTAATAAAAGTGGTTTTATTCATTAGATAAAAAATATTTGTTTTGGTTCGGTTCGGTTTGGTTAATAGGTAAGCAAATGGTTAACCGAACCATGACTTTGGTTCAATTTGGTTACTTTCAAACTTTAAACGGTTCAGTTCGGTTTTCCCAAACCATTTCAACACTTTGGTTCAGTTAATATGCCCACCCTCACCATGACCTCCCTTATTTTCCATCTAGCTACCAATTTTTTTTTCTTTCCATCTAGCTAGGAAGAAATTTAATTGGCTAAATATTTTTCGTTATCAGTTCTGGATAAATTCTCTTCGGATAAATAGCAATGTTCTAGAAAGAAGATCGATTGTTAAACTCTAGGGTTAACGCATAACTAAAGCATGATTTAGTAAATTGTTGCTATCCACAAGAGTTTAGGTGGTATGCATATATAGGTTGTCTCCAATAGAAACAAAGGAAGGAATTTTTAAGTGCTAGCCCTTACTACTGATACTAATTAAATATATGCAAAAGGATAGCAAAACAGCGTGACATGTTCTTTGTTCTCTCTTGAACTTACAAATGTATCAGTACCTCCCATATTCTTATACAATAACCTAATGTATGAGAAATTTAATTGCCATATAGCTAGACGTGGGTCTTCTAGGGATGAACTTGCTTAATTATTGAGCCTTGTATTATGGCACGTTACTATTTGAAGCCACGTGGTGTTACATGTTTGGTCCCATAAGACTAATTAAAAATGAAAAAGATGTACTACACCCCTTGCTTGCTTATCCTTTGGAGAAAGGTACCGACCTTTTTCATCAAACAATTAACCCAACTTACTTTCCTTTTTTGTTGTATCTAATTGTAGTCTATGTAAACAGACATTCTTTCTCAATATTCGGTGAGACACTGGAATTGACTTTTTTTTACCACTTCTATGATCAAATTCTATCTTACTAGTGTATTGGAAAAATTAGAACTCAATAAGTCAATCTATACCTTTTTTTAGGGGATCTCAATCTATACATTAATGGTGACGTTTGTGGCGGAAGATATTGTAAATTTTCTCATCATGGGAAATGATTTTTAAGCGAGTAGACTGTTTTTCAAGTTTTTTTCAAATTAATATTTCGCCCTAAAGAATTAAATATTATCCAGATCAATCCACAAGAATTGCTTCTTATTCATGTATTGCTTCTTCTACTCATTCCACAAGAATTGAAGAAAATGAAAGAATGGGCAATCAGTCTGCCAACTTTATTGTTAGGACTTAAACCCATGAGGAGAACCGAACCCAAAAGACTAGTCTAATAGGTGGGAGAACCTCATGACTTAAGTACCACATCAAGCACTTTGATTTATTAGATGTGGGACTCCAAACATTTATCTCGATAAAAAATATCCAGATCACAACTTGATTTTAAATTATAGTTATTTAACTTTAATTTTAATATATAATAAATTTGTTAAGGAGAAACAAATGACGATACTGGAGAATTACGAATGAATGTATATAGTTCAATTGTTATATCTTTCGTTTTTTTTAAACATATCTTTCGTTGTTCTATAGTTGATATATTGTATACTTGTATTTAATAGATACTTTTTTTTATTTTAATTTATAATACATTATAAGGGGTAAAAATGGATTTTAGATAAAACAATAACGGTAAAAGTGGAAGAAACACAATAAGCTATTTGCTATAAGCTCAAACGTCGTTTAGAATAGCGTCTGAAAAATACTCTATAAGCTTATAAAATAAGCTATAAGCTCATGATGAAAATGTTGTTATCAAACATAGTTTTTTTATCAGACGAGCTTATCCGCTATAAGCTATAAGATAACTTCTTGACCTTCCCAAATAGACTCTTAAAGTCAAACTCTTACAACCTAAACTAACGAATCGAGTGTTCACTATGATGTAATTTGTTTGAATGAGCATGAATGTAAAAAAGTTTTACACCGAATATGCATGAAAATTATCCTTTTTAAACATTGCATGTTTTACATTTAACTTATGTCGTAAGGTCAAATGTTAAAAAATTTACGAGTAGAATTTTATATTAAAAAACTTTATATTTTTTTTATAGTGTTAAAATATAACGAGGCTAAAGAAAAAGAAAAAAAGAGAGTAAGAGTCAAAATTAAGAAAAAACTTTATATATGTAAAAAACATAATGCACAATTTTTAAAATAATATTTATATATTAGATTTTTTTTACGAAATCTAATAAATTCTTTAACATGTGTCTTTAATGCACAAGTTAACATTTGTTTATTGAAGAATCCAAGAATATTTATATATTTTGTTGTCGATAGAACTTAAAAAGGAGTTGCAAGATATATATATTCGTCTTATACTATACATTTATTCATTCATTCACTTTAAACAAAAAGTCAAAAAGTATTTCCTCAAAAACAAAGTCAAAAAGTATTATCACTATTCTTTTTTGGTTACAAAAGTATATGTATACTATTCTCATAAAAAAAAAAGTATGTTTACTATTTGTATCTTTATCTGAATTAAAAATATTACAGTGATTTAAGAAAATCTCCAATTAAAGTAAAGGTATGGGCACTTTATTAACACGCTATTTTGTTATTATACAAAATTTCCGTACACTACCAAAAAAAAATACAAAATTTCCGTAAACGGTAAACCTCGTCACTTCAAAAAATATATCTTACCAAAAGTAAAACTGATACTCATATAAACTATTTTTTTTTGTCCAAATAAACTATTTTATTTAATAATGGAGAATTTATTAAAAAGTGTAGATAATATTTTACATACGTGTGTTCCCTCAAAAAAATAAAATTACATACGTGTGTGTCAAGAATAAAATAGATTTTAGTGGAATTTTTTGGACCAACCAGCAAGCTAGTTTGTATGGTTGTGATGCGTTAAGATACCTAAATATGACAATTATTGAAACCAAAACTGTTTAAATATAATAATGGGACATAACTCGTGAAAGAACTACGTCATGTTGGTGTGAAATGTATGCCAAAAAAATCAGTTTGCTCATGATGTTCATCATATGTAATACTCGTATCATGTTTAGAATCACAGTAAATTTGACAAATTACATGACACTTTAATTTTATCAGACTCACATGCACTAAAATAATGATAAAGTGATAGTTTCTTGGCCAAACATCATTTTCGTCTTTTAAGTTGCAAGATTATAACAAGTTACTCTTTAAGTTTTTTTTTTTACAAATTGGTCATTTAAGTCATAAAATATTTGTTCCTCAAGAAGAAGAAAAATGTCATAAAATATTTGCACAATTATCCTAATTTCATCAAACTTAATCAAATAGTGTTCATGTGGATGTTTAATGTTAAGTTGGTTGTCAAAATTGATTGTTCTCAAAACTAGAGTTCATAGGTGTATTATTCGGTCTTGATTCAAAACAAAATTGACCGATTCCTTGATTTTTAATGTTGCAGGGGCCCCGTTTAAAGCCAGAACAAGCTCTGTATGGACTTGGCCTGCAAACTCCAAGACCCCAAGCCAACCACTAGGCCAACCCCAAATGGGGAGAATTGAAAGTTGTGGGTGATGATTTCGTTATTACTTCTTTAAGAGTTTAGTAAAATTTTACAGTCTTTTTAATTTTGTTTTATACATATATTAATCATTGACGTAGATATTAATCTGTCGTTGGATATTTATCATTGACGTAGATATTAATCTATCATTGGACAACATACCAAAATTCCAAAAAAACAATTTGTTTTTCACTCTATAAAAACAATTTGTTGCCTCTTGTAAAAATAGGGCTAAAAGTTTCCAGCACATACCATTTTTAACACATTATCTTTAATTTGTCAAAAATTTACATGGATTCTATCGACTCATGCAAATCCTATATAATTTGGTGAGACCTACATAAACTTAACCAATTAAAAGTTTGTGTTGAAAAATGGGTGGCATTTAACATGGGAAAGTCTAAAACTTTCGCACCATGGGTCAGTTTGATTTTAGCCATTTGATCAAAGGAAGACCACGCTATTATCATGTTCTTTCACCACTGGATTTTTTCACATTCTCTTTCTTCCGTGTCTCTCTTCCCCAACATGCCAACATGTTAAAATAAAAAGTGTATCGTTAACCTTATTTTTTACTATGATCAAGCAAAGAATTAACATCACCGTATAATTTCATTTTCACCGCTCTTGCTAGCCTTCTAGTATTTTTATTTCAGAAATTATACATATCACATATATTTATTGTTTTGATGCTTTTCCACAGAATTAAAATTTTTGTTTTGATGCTTTTGTACTTTAGTTGACATAGGTATAGTCTTGTATTATAGCGGTCATATAGATGAGTTGATTATGGGGAGTGTCTAAACATAAAAAGCACCATTATATTGCATCAAATCAACACAAGAACCTTATAGCTACTACTCCTATATAATAACACCATACACATAACACATTCCATTACTTCTATTCTCTTCACTTCTCTTCAATGGATCCTAATACTTTCTCCATGCATTCACATTGTGTACAAATGGAAATACACCAAGTTGTTCCACCACCTCACAAAAGCACCTTACAAAAATTCAAAGTTAGGCTCAAGGAAACTTTTTTCCCTGATGATCCTCTACGCCAATTCAAAGGACAAACACTTCAAAAAAGACTAATCTTAGGAGCTAAATATTTTTTCCCTATTCTTCAATGGGGTTCTAATTATAGCTTCAAAATCTTTAAATCTGACCTTGTTTCTGGTCTCACTATTGCTAGCTTAGCCATCCCACAGGTTTGTCAAATTCCATGCCTCTTAATTAGTACTAATGAAATTAATTAGTTAATTCTCATTATATTTAATTATTGAACTTGTTATTCAGGGAATAAGTTATGCAAAGCTTGCAAATCTTCCTCCAATTGTTGGACTATGTAAGTATACATTTTTTTATTTTTGTAAATTTTATCAACATATGTTATACTCATAATTTTTATTTATTTTGCAGATTCTAGTTTTGTACCTCCACTTATTTATGCTGTTCTGGGAAGTTCAAGGGATCTAGCAGTAGGACCTGTTTCTATTGCTTCACTTGTTTTAGGATCTATGCTTAGACAAGAAGTGTCTCCTTCAGCAGAACCTGTTCTGTTTCTTCAACTAGCTCTTACTTCAACCTTTTTTGCTGGTCTATTTCAAGCTTCACTAGGAATTCTAAGGTAATCATTACTTCTAGATTTTGTTAGTATTATTTTTTTCCCATATGTTCTAAAAAATGTATAAAGATAAAATAAAGTGTTATTTATTAATGATTGCAGGCTAGGATTTATCATTGATTTTTTATCCAAAGCAATCTTAATTGGATTCATGGCTGGAGCTGCTATAATTGTGTCTTTGCAACAACTTAAGAGCTTACTTGGAATCACACATTTCACTCAACAAATGAGTCTTGTTCCTGTAATGAGTTCTGTTTTCCAAAACATACATGAGGTTAATTATAATTAATTTTACTAATTACTACTACTTCATTTTATTTTTATTTTTTCTCTCCCTTATCCCTATGTGACATGCTATGCTAAACACAAATACACGTTCTCGTGAGCTTAGCTCAGTTGGTAGGAACAATATATAATAATGCAAAGTCTGGGAACCTCGAACACCACATAAAAAAAACACAAATACACCACACACTGACACATTCATAATTCCATTTGTAACCAGAGTGTTGATCTCTATAGGCTAAAGATGAAGTTCTTTTCGACATTCTTTCTTCGTATATAAAATAGTTATGTGTGTTTTTTTGTGCAGTGGTCATGGCAAACAATAGTGATGGGAATTTGCTTCTTGGTGCTACTACTAATAGCAAGACACGTTGTATGTTATTATTCTCTTCAATCTTTTCTTTCTCTTGTTTTTCACTTTATTATGTTTTACTAGTTACTAGTAGAATTTTCTTTCTACAATCTCATGACCCTTGTCCATTTTCTGCGTGTAAGTATACCCTTAAGAAATAGGAAAAGGCCAATATATAAAATGGTGATAAAGGTATATAGTTTCAGGTGCACAAATAATAAAACACATGGATGAGCCTCAGAGCTACACACTGACACAGTTTGATCAACCTGGGACGTTCATTCACTGACCTAAACTCAAACCGCTTGTCCTATGATTTTATTCTTTTCCTGTTTCTCTATCTCTCTCTCTCTAAATCGAGATGTATGAAACACAAACATTCTTTAGATCAGGCGTGTCCCAGTATCAGACACGATAATTTTACTGAATTACGTGATTTTCTCAAGTTATTAACGGTGTCAACGTATCAGTGTCTGCATAGATAACCATAAATAACTTTACTTACATGAAAATAACACATGAGAGAAACAATTAACGTCTCGACTTTTACAACGTAATAATAAAACTGATCATAAAGTTATATAAAAATAATTGTAAGTAAATGTTCCGATATGCTTTAAAAGCTATCACTAGCAAAACTATAAGAACTAGAGTTCTAAGCTAAAAAAATAAAGGGTTTTGTTAGAAGCCACCTATGAATGTGTCTTTTAACAACTCACACCTCAAGGTGTGATTTCCACTTTTTAGTTATAACTATGCTAAAAGACACCTTCATAAAAATTAATTGGTGTCTTTTAACAAATGCTTATAGAATAACTTGCTAAAAGACACTTTCACGTGTCTTCTAGCACAACCCAAAAATAAAAGATATTAACTTTTTAAGAGAATTAAAATAACTTTTTTTATTATTTTGGTTCCTTTGTAAGATGTGTCAAAACACTACATACGTGCGAAGATTGCTTTGAAAAGTAGTGGAAACAGAATGTTTTGTTTGCAACTGCACATGATTTTTTATTTTATAAGACTTTATTGTTGAACATTTTTTTAGTTTAGAGGGAATAATCATCAATAATGTTTGTCACATGAGAGTATATCAGTCAAAAACGAGGTTGGCTTGATTTGTTTTTTTCGTTAATTGCTCTGTCAAAATGGCTTGACCGTTTTTAAGAACTATGGGCTGGTTCAAGTAAAGTTTCAAGGTGGATTTTCCTATCTCAAAAATTAGTTTTGTTGTTTACAGATATGTCCTTCATTTTATTAACTATTTGTTTACATTCGTCAAATTTTTAAGGTTCGTTGATATAGAAACAAGAATTATAATTCAAAATTTTAATGTTAATTTTATACAATTTAAATTGATTGAGAATCAGAAATTTTAAATAGTTATGTAAGATTAAAACTCTAAATTCAAGACAAATTTTATTTTTATTTACTATGTAATTATATTCAAGACAAATTTTTATTATATTTGAAGTTTTTTTTTAGGGAATTATATTTGAAGTTATACTCTAGATTCAAGGTCTAGAATATAATACCTATCAATTTTTAAAAAAAATATCTATAATATAAAAATGATTTCTTAAAATAAAAGATTATATTAAGAGTTTATTTACCATATAATATTTTTTTTATTGGAAAATAATTTTTTTTATTTTTTTATTGGAAAATATATAATTATTATATGGTAACTATAATATACATTTTTTTAGGGGAATATTCATTTATTATTATGGGTGGATTTTGGTAGTATTTTATTTTTGAAAGAAAAAGTTTTTTAAAAAATAAATAAATAAAAGTTATGATTTTGGTCCCTATATAAAAGTTATGGTTTTAAAAGTATCTATTATTCTTCTTTAAAAAAAAAGTATCTATTATTCTTTGATTTTCATTTTTTTAGGAAATTCTTAGATTTTCATCTCTCTAATAGCTAAAATCGCCGATTTTGGTCCCTAGTATTATTTAATAGTAGGTACAAAAAATCATTTTGGAGGTCAGACAAAATCTCTCGAGTAATTAAATACTAGTATTATAGAATCACATATATCATATTCACAGGAAAAAGAATCCCATGCATTATTGGATGACCACATGACCTTTTTTTTTTTTTTTTTTGATAATGGCCTTACGACCTTTGTAAGACACATACGCAATTTATCGAATTGATGGAATAAAAAAAGTCAGTGACAAAAACATATTTCACCTTTTTTATTATGAGAAACTATTTATTTAAAAATTAATATTAATTCATTTTTTAAAAACTGATAATACTAAAGAACCTAATAGTCTTTTTTTTAAGGATGAACCTAATAGTCTTATTGATTAAATGACAAATTTCCATTTTTTTAAAAAATCTTAAGTGGTCATTACAACTAAGTATTTTATTTTTGTCAAGTAATTGTAGCTAGAATTTCACCCGGAGTTCGAACTCCAATCCCTTATTAAGTAAAAAAAGGTAACGCGAGATCTCATAAATAAATAAAAAATAATTAACATGAGAGAGACACGTTTTGCAAATTTTGGGTACGTTCCAATTTCTTAGGCATAAAGTTGAATTTTTTTAGAATGTTGGAATTAAAAATGCTTTGAGCTAGTTGTTTTGTAACTCCATAGATTTGCATCTTAAAATTACGATTATAATTCTAAAAGAAACAACCAAAGTTAAAATTCATAAGTTCAGTTCCAATTGCATGCTAAAATCAATACACACCCAATAGGTATCTGATATATTTTGTCTTAAAGAATGATTAAAATGTCATATCCATGTTTCAGTTGCATGGTACGGTAGGAGTATATACTAGTATTGACTAACTCATCCAAATAAATAAATGCATGCAGAGCATGAGGAAACCAAAGCTATTCTGGGTCTCTGCTGGAGCTCCTCTTATGTGTGTCATAATCTCAACTCTTCTGTGTTTTGCAATCAAGGCTCAAAATCATGGCATCAGTTTAGTAAGCCACTGCTCTCATCCCCAACTCTCACTATTTGCTTCTCAAGTCATCATCATTCATCACATAAGTCTAGTAGTTTTGATTCTTAAGTATAGATAGCCATGAGATTAATTATTACTATTATCTTCTGATGTGTTTGCTAGATTGGAAAATTACATGAAGGAATAAATCCTTCTTCATGGAATATGTTGAAATTTCATGGAAGTCACCTTGGTCTAGTTGTGAAAACTGGCATTATCACTGGCATTTTGTCCCTCACTGTAAGTTTCACAATATTACTTTCCCTCTTATTAATTTTGGAAGTGTGTGTATATATATACACACATATATAGAAGTAGAAGCGTGATAATTTTGTGTGCATAGTAGGTTTTATAAATGGCAAAAATGGATGAATGATTTGTCTATTAAAAACAAAAAAAAAACAGGAAGGTATTGCAGTAGGAAGGACATTTGCAGCTCTAGGAAACTATAAAGTGGATGGAAATAAAGAAATGATGGCAATTGGGTGTATGAATGTGGTTGGATCCTTCACTTCCTGCTATGTTACAACAGGTTCTTGTTTTTCACATAAATTCAAAAGGCTTTTATTACTATAGATCAAGAGCAATTTTGTTTCTAAAATAATTCATGAAATTGATAATTCTTGATGACATTAGTTTTCTTGAGTAAGTCAATCTAGTCTGTAAAATTGTCCGAGAAGACTGGTGTATTTGACTCATGGTATCAGAAGCACGTACTTACCTCATTTAAACTATGAATTTCAGGTGCTTTCTCTCGTTCAGCTGTTAATAACAATGCAGGAGCAAAAACAGCTGCTTCGAATATAGTAATGTCCGTGACAGTGATGGTGACACTCCTTTTTCTTATGCCATTGTTCCAATACACACCTAATGTTGTATTGGGCGCAATCATAGTCACAGCAGTAATTGGCCTCATTGATATCCCTGCTGCCTGTCACATTTGGAAGATAGACAAATTCGACTTCCTAGTGATGTTGACCGCTTTCTTTGGTGTCGTTTTTATCTCAGTCCAGTTAGGCCTTGCGGTTGCAGTGAGTTCATTTTTGCTCATAATTTTCATCTTGTGAACATCATTTTTTGTGTATTTGGATTTTCTTTCTTGTGCTCCTTTTGATTAACAAAGAGATGACAATGCTATTGATCAGGTTGGATTATCAACTTTTAGGATACTCCTGCAAATTACAAGGCCTAAAACAGTAATGATGGGGAATATACCAGGGACAGACATCTATAGAAATCTTCATCAATACAAGGAAGCTACAAGAATACCAGGCTTTCTCATTTTGAGTATTGAAGCTCCTATCAATTTTGCAAACATCACATATCTCAATGACAGGTTAGTTTCAGCTTTGCAAAGTTTATCACGTATGTTAGTTTTATTTCTGTATATTTTTGTTTCCTCTGTTACTTAACTAGTTAGTATTGACATATCATATTAGGACGCTACGATGGATTGAAGAAGAAGAGGAAGATAACATAAAGGAACACTCAAGCCTTCGATTTTTGGTCCTGGAAATGTCAGGTAATGTGTGTTTTGATACAACGAATGTGGAATTCTATATTGTCTATAACACTGTCATTTGCTTCAAAATTGCTGAGAATAAGTCTTCTATTGATGAAACTTGTGTTAAATTGATTACTTAAAGAATGTCGACTCTTCTAAGAATTATGGCACCTGTGGATGTTTTGAGCTTATTGCATGCACTATGTTTTGCAATCTATGTTCAAGCATATCATAGAACATATTTCAGTTACCCTCTTACATCATATTTATTTGAAATTTTCAGCTGTGAGCGCCATTGACACAAGTGGAATCTCACTTTTCAAGGAGTTAAAGGCAACAATGGAAAAGAGGGGTGTTGAGGCAAGGATATTTAACTCTGAAATAATATGCTTGATTTGTTTACACACCTTAATAGATACGTCTTAAATCTCAATACCGACTAATTCATGTGTATTATGACAGCTTGTGTTGGTGAATCCTCTCGCCGAGGTCATAGAGAAGCTGAAAAAAGCAGACGAATCTAATACATTCATACGAGCAGACAACCTTTTCTTGACAGTTGGAGAGGCTGTGGCTTCACTTTCATCAACAATGAAGAGCCAGTCAAACACGATAGAAGAAGCACATACAATCGTGCCACATTACTGATTAATATCAAGATAGACGCAGCAGAAACAGACTGCATAGAATTTGTATCAAATCAATTATTGCAACATTCTACACTTTACAGTTTAAACGATTAAAGTGAATGTAACTTTATCAGTTGTGTTGCTGCTTATTAGATATGCCTCACAAGATTTTGTTCATAATGGCAACAACTTGATGCTTTTCAATTCAAGTGTTCATGTTGATTATTTACATACACTCTCGGCATAAAGATCATAAGTTTGCTCTCTCAAAACATTTCTTATTATTGCAGTTAGCAGTTTATTCCATGATATCAATTGAAAATTTGACCTTTGCATCATACTAAACTGAAAGTATTTAAGTTAATAACACAAATTGATTAAAAAAAAGAAGCAGTGTTTTCCGATAGCATGAACAAACTGGAATAAGTTTATGGATAAAAAAACAAAGCCTTAACTGCAATATGATGATAAAAGAAACAAACTGGAAATCGGCAAAAGAGCAAGGTGTGCACTAAAAGTAAAGGTAACCAACAACATCCTAGATGTTGGGGGGAAATGACTGTATAAGTTTAAGGATAAAATTCCATGCCACATGATCCTACTTCACAAAATACATTTCAATTTTCAATCATGAGAAAGTGCATTCATGCTTTATGACTTATGATTGAAGGAAAAAAGTGTGCGTCTACCGTCTACACTACCCATCTAACTAATCTCACGAGTTTATATGCAAACAATCATATACTTGTGTTTTAAACAACATTGTGGACACAGAAACAAGTATACTTTTGTCCTTAATGAACTGTGGCAACTGGCAATTGTTTTCTTCTTCTCTTATAATGTTTAAAATGGCACTGTTAACATACAGCTATGAATCAGTCAGCATTTGTTTACAACCATTACTCCTAATCCTATTAATTTGAGTATCAGAAACAAAGCATTATGACCTCAATTGTACTTAAGGTAGACATGTATCACTTTTTACACACCAATCATGAAAGATAAGTAAAGAGATTTATTTGATCATAATCAATAAGATATTATCGGATTTACCAAAATCTTGCTTGATCGTTCACGAAACTGATCAGGCAGTAAAACAATGAAGGTATGACAACAGCAGTAACTGGATATATTACCAGCGTCTTATGATGGCAGGAGGAACCCTTTGGGACCCAAGCCATGCAAACACACCTCAATCCTAGATCCAAAGGATAACTTATCATCTTAGTTACAACAGATCACAAAATCGTGAATTTCAACAAAAGATCAGACACATACAGAATCACAACAATTTTAATACGGAAGGTACTCAACATCTGAGGAAAGAAAAACGAGTCAACTAATAAATTGATTAATTATGAAAATTAATTATGAAAATCATAAACAAACTAAAATAAAGATGAGACCTAGTTACTCAAGGCATGTCCTTCTAACAAGCCAAACTTCAAGTGAAACTTCTTCTCATTACAGTCCAGCATTTCACTCAAGCTGCAATTTAAATTCCTCTGCTTTAGGAGTTTGTGCCGCGACACTAGTTTTTTCTTAAGGCCATGACGAAAGAAGCACGGATAATCAATAATTTCATCAACTTCTCTCCCCATTACATCTACCAAAAACTTGATCCTCGGTTCCAAAGAATTTCGAACACTCTTGATCAAAATAGGAGGATAACCAACCACCAAATCAACTATCTGTCTTCCTTGAAATCCACAGTTCTTTAAAAAATCATAATTGTGTACCAAAACCTTATCCACATCTCTACTCAAAATCGATGGAAAGTTCAACGCCAACACCTGAAGATCCTGCTCAGTCAAACCTATCGACTTCAAAAACTCCGAAGTAGGGCGAAGCCTTTTATCAACACTATAACCCATAATAAACGGGTCCTTAACCATAATTTTTCCAATCATTCCATCTTTATCAAGACCAACACTAGCAAGAAATCTCACAATTTCACCCATCTTCGTCTCAATGCTATAACTAATAAGCCTAGGGTTTAACAATAAAATTTTCCCAATTTGTTTTTCGGGCACGCCTAATGTTTGAAAAAATGCCAAAAGAGGACAAAGCTTCTCTTCCACACTACAAGAGAGTATTTGAGGGAACTTAGCTATAGCAGATGCAACTTCATGAGGCTTAGTTGCAAGTGTGTTGAGACATTCAACCATTGGAACAATCTTCTCATTAAGGCCAAGTACAAGAATTTTGGGGCATTTTGAAACAATTGAAGGAAGTTTTCTTTCTTGAATGCCAATTGTTTTCAAATACTCCCAATTTTCATTGGCTCGTTCGCGATGTGCTGTCTCGAGACGCTTGCATTTTGTGAACATTTTTTGTATGATGGTATCATCAAAGCCTCTATCCTTGAAAAACCACATCATGTTGCTGCTGTTATTGCCGCTACTGGTTTCCATTTTACTCTACAAATTAAATTAATCATCGAAACAATATAAATATAAAAACGTTCATTTGGTTAACATAATTCAATGTGATTATGATTGATTAAATAATAAATACAAGAAGAAGAAGAAGAAGAAGAAGAAATTAACGTAAGGGCGTTAGGAGAATTACCTGAAGGGTTGTTCCACGGAAGCAGAAAAGGCACTGAAATGGCGAAGGACAGAGGAGTTCACTGACTCACACTCACAGTCATAACTGAAGAATGAAGATGAGAATGAGAAGAGGATAGAGTTGGATTCTTACCAACCCATGTCGTCGTTTAATTTTTTTTATTTATTTTTTACTAATAACTGCTCTTTTTATTTCTCCTTCCAAGAACTATTTTTTTTTCTTTCTTTTTTGTCAAAATTGTTTGGCGCATCAGGTTTAAACTTCAACTCATATTCCTATATATAACAATGCATTGTGTTCGGGTTCTTATTTGATTGGAGTTGACTATTTATTAAATATATTACATTAATTGCATGAGTTAATTTTTTTTAGTGATTAAAAAAAAGGCCAATGGTCAAGAACAAAAGGAAAAAATTACAAGATTACGTTAACATTTCCAGGCATGCAAGATCATGATATGTTTTTGAAGCTTCATGTGAAATCTCCTTAATTTTTACATCATGCGAACTCTGTCCGAGTTTAAAATTGACTAACTAATTCACGTATTTTTTCTTCTTCTCTCTAGGAGTGCTAAAAGATGACAAGCCATTGTAGGTTAGAGAGAATGCAAATTCAAGAAAATAAGGTAGGGGTTTTTCCGTTAAGCCTATAGTACATTGACAGGTTGTTACCATAGCTTGCAACGTCCAATCCATTTGAGGAGGCTTCGGCCAATATAGATGGTTTCATATTGTGTATGCCTTCCCTCTAAAGAGTGTGGCCACATTAATCAAAATAATTTGAGACAGATAATTAGGGCGGTTGAAAACCTTCTTCACAAGTAGGTACGTTTTTTCAACTCCAAAGGTTCCTGCACACCACCATGAAATTGCCTTATAAAACCGAGTATCCTCTGCACGCAACTATAGAGACTAATCCATCGAGTCCAATATGATCGCAATGAGTAACAAAACTCGAGATTTAATGTTGCTTCATTTGGTAAAAATTCTAGAGCCCAACAACATTTTTTTGTTATAAGTCTAATACTTAAGATTAGAATAAAATCTTAAAATTATTTAAGACGGTACCGGTTTGACTCGCCATCTATCTTAAATGAAACCTCCCATTCATCTCATTCAAGCATATATACATTATTATTAATTAAACAAGATATTTAACGAAAGCCGCAAAATATTTAACCAAAAACAACTCTTTTCGGTGTAAAGTATATTTATTTTCACCTATTGCAAAATACGTATATTTTTTACAAAGCAACCATAGTTCTTACAAAAAAAAAAAAAAAAGTTTGAACCCCCTCGAAAGTCTCCCTCCCTTAGAATCTCCCTCACATTTCCTCCTCTCAACTCATAATACTAATATATGCTCAGTGCAAAAAAAGAAAAGATAATGAGTGGCAAAAACATTGTTAACAATGTTATGATTTCATACTCACCCAATACACACGTTGTCACGTGTTAAAGAAAATTTGTGAGGTGCAATTCTAAAGAAATTATGTAGGACATAATTTCCATTACTCTCATGTGTCAAGGAAATGTTACAGAAAATTGTTCATCCTTCTCCCCTTTCCTTCATTATCCCCTAATTCATTCTCTCTAACTCTCTCACTAATCCATATTCACATGCTTCTAGAATACATATTCTTACAATAAGAATTATTTGGAGCTTGTGTGGCTATCAATGGTCTCCGTCACGATTGATAATTTGATGACACAAAAATGTGTCACTATGATGATTTACAAGATGATAATAATGAAGACATGCACGATAAAAATGGTGAGTTCAAAACTTGTACATGCCTGTAAAAGATATATCTTGTTTACACATTTTTTCTTTTCTTTTCACATAAATAGGGGTTTTAATCTTTTGTTCTAATCTTTTATAACTTCATCTTAGGTAATCATCAATTTTAATTTCTATTATTGTTTTTGTAGACCTTTAATGTTAATCTCAAATATCCCGCTTTGGAACAGCGACCTTTTGGGACTACAACTAGATTTCACGTGCACGCCGCACATTCATGTGCACTATGGACGTGAAAATTGTAAAGCCATAAATAATAGCATTTGCATGACGTGAAATCTAGTTGTAAGTAATTAATCACTTTCTATAAAAGTGCATAAACAGTTAATCTTGATATATCAAAATGATTTTAGATTTTCGTAAAAATTGAAAAATATATATCGAGTATAATGATATTGAACGATGTAACATTATATCGGTGTAAGTTGATTTCTTCTCTACTGAGAACCTCAACTAAACATAGATAATCCTTGTGCCAGACACATGCGTACATAATATATAATTACATGTATATACTTATTGGGTAATTGAGCTGTCTGTTTTTTGTAGTGTTCATTGGAATGTTGATTAATGGGGTAAGCCAATCAGAATTCAACAAAAAGCAGCCAACATTGCTAAAACCAAAAGAACCTATCTAGAGTAGAAGATATATAAATATAATTCCAATATGGAACCTAGTACTAGTAGCAATGTTACAGATTCAGATTTTGTGGAAATACAATTGGATGTACATGAAGTTGTTCCACCACCCCACATGAGCACTATACAAAGAGTCAAAACCAAATTCAAGGAAACATTTTTCCCTGATGATCCTATGCGCCAATTTAAGGGACAACCATGTAACAGAAAATTAATCCTTGGAGCTCAATATTTTTTTCCTATTCTTCAATGGTTACCTAATTACAATTTCAAACTCCTTAAAGCTGACCTTATCTCTGGCCTCACCATTGCTAGCTTGGCCATCCCACAGGTTTGTCATTAAGTTCACTCTTCATCTTAATTAGTACTAATGAAAATAATTAATTATCTCCATTTAGAACTTCACTTGTTTAATAATTAATACTCATCATATTTAATTATGTAACTTATTTTTCAGGGAATTAGTTATGCTAAGCTTGCAAGTCTTCCTCCAATTATAGGACTTTGTGAGTATGTTAATTAATTATAGTTTCCTATAAGTTCATAAATGGCAATGTGAGTGAAAATTAATGTATGTTATTTTAATTATAGGTTTTTTATTTTGGATATGAATATATATTTCAGATTCTAGTTTTGTTCCACCACTAGTTTATGTTGTTCTTGGAAGCTCAAGAGATTTAGCAGTGGGACCTGTTTCTATTGCTTCTCTTGTATTGGGATCCATGCTTGCAGAGGAAGTATCTCCCACAACAGAATCTAGTCTTTTTATTCAGTTAGCTTTTACTTCAACATGTTTTGCTGGTATTTTTCAAGCAGCTCTTGGAATTCTAAGGTAATATCACTCATTTATTCTCATAGCATTTTGTTTTACATTTAAATTTAATTTGATAAGTAAAAAATTTAAAGAAAGTGTGATATGAAATGATTGAATTATACAGGCTAGGATTTATCATTGATTTTCTATCTAAGGCAACCTTAATTGGGTTTATGGCTGGAGCTGCTGTAATTGTGTCTCTACAACAACTCAAGAGCTTACTTGGAATCACACATTTTACTAAGGAGATGGGCATTATTCCTGTCATGCATTCTGTTTTTCACAACATTGATGAGGTTTCTCATTAACACTATCTCTATTATAAGTTTGTAATTTAATTTAAGATGAAGCTTATATTTAAGCACATTTTTGTCCTTCCCCAAAAGACTTATACTTGGTAGATTTTCAATAATGTTATTTATGGTTTTTGTGCAGTGGTCATGGGAAACAATAGTCATGGGGATTTCCTTCTTGGCGATACTTCTGCTCGCAAGACAGATTGTAAAATTTTATACTTACTTTATCTCTTATAATTTTAATTGCAATATCTTGCACATAGTGCCTAACTTGCATTGCATCTTGTCGATAAAAAAATGTGTGTAGAGTATATGGAAGCCACAGCTTTTCTGGGTTTCAGCTGGAGCTCCTCTTGCATGTGTCATCATTTCAACCATCATCACTTTTGTAATCAAGGGTCAACTTCATGACATAAGTATTGTAAGTATCTATCTTTAAGTCCTAATTCTCCTAACAAACTAGTGCTTATGTTATCATATATATTATTATGATTTAGTTTCTAAACTAAAAATCAATGTCATGTTACTTACTAGATTGGTAGATTGCAACAAGGAATAAATCCTGCTTCAGTTAATATGTTGCTTTTTCACGGAAAGTATCTTGGTCTAACCATCAAAACCGGGATTATCACTGGCGTTTTATCCCTCACCGTAAGTTAAGTTTTACTCTCTTCGGTTTAATATTTTATAGGAACTAAAAATATATTTAACTAAAGAATTAATGGATAGTTATGTGGTTATGAAACAGGAAGGAATAGCAGTTGGGAGAACATTTGCAGCTATAAGAAACTACAAAGTTGATGGAAATAAGGAAATGATGGCAATTGGGTTCATGAATGTAGTTGGATCTACAACATCCTGCTATGTTACAACAGGTTCCTTTTAATTTTTAGTCGAAAAACAAATGAAATCAATGAAGCATGATGGTGGCGACAAAAACATATATTAACCTATTTAAACTGCAGGATCATTTTCTCGGTCAGCCGTAAATCATAACGCAGGTGCAAAAACTGCAATGTCGAACTTAGTAATGTCTGTGACAGTCATGGTGACACTCCTGTTACTTATGCCATTGTTTCATTACACACCTAATGCTGTATTGGGTGCAATCATAATAGCAGCAGTGATTGGCCTCATTGATATCTCTGCTGCTTATCTCATTTGGAAGATCGACAAATTTGATTTCCTTGTGTTGTTGATTGCATTCATTGGTGTTATTTTTTTCTCTGTCCAGTACGGTCTCGCACTTGCAGTAAGTTCATTCATGAGTTTTACAATTCGTCTTAAAATGCTTACTCAAGAAACAACATAATTTTATGTATTTACCATTACTGTAATTTTGTTATCTATATAAAGGCAGCCTGATGCACTAAAGCTCTCGCATACGCAGGTCCCGGAAATGGTCCCACCATTTTGTTATCCATATAACAGTCTTATTCCTCTCATAATCATAATATCTGTAGTCTATGATAACATTTTCATTTTGCATAAATCATATGTTTGCATCGTAGAGTTAAACATTTGAATGTCTATAACCCAAAAAATATTTGATATGAGTAAGCTTTTAACACTTTTGTTTGCAAATTGGTACAATATATCACCTTTTGCCTTGTTATTTGCAAATGTATCACCTTTTGCTTGTAGTCCTTCCAAACATGCCACTTTTTATTTTTGGTTATTGTAGTTTTGTTTTAGTCCCGATAAAATTTGAAAATGTTGAAATTAATTCCAATGTTATCAAATTTTACATGGACCAAAACAAAAATGTGATATATTTGCAGGGACTAAAAACATATTCAAACAAAAAAATCTAAGATATCTTTGGGGAAATCATTATGATTGACAAGATGCTCGTCTTGTTGATCAGGTTGGACTATCAATTTTCAGGATACTACTGCAAATTACAAGGCCTAAGACAGCGATCTTGGGGAACATACCAACAACAAACATATACAGAAACCTTCACCATTACAAAGAAGCTACAAGAGTACCTGGTTTTCTTATTTTAAGTATAGAAGCTCCAATCAATTTTATTAACATTACATATCTCCATGAGAGGTTGGTTTCATCTTAGCAAATTTTATCAACTTTGTATTACCTTTTTAGCTGCATTGTATATTCATTGTCTTAGTTATTAAACCATACCATTTATTTCTAGGATATTACGATGGATAGAAGAGGAAGAAGATACTAGAACAGAAAACTTACGCCTTCAATATGCGATTCTTGAAATGTCAGGTAACTTAAACAAATTTTGGGACTATACTATAAAATTGGAATTTGGGAAAACACGCGCGCACAAACACATATAGTTTATGTACCAATGATATGATCTTTGCATTTTCAGCTGTGAGTTCCATAGACACAAGTGGAGTCTCACTTTTCAAGGAGTTAGAAGTAACATTAAAAATGAAGGGTGCTGAGGTAAGATTGCTGAAATTTGACAAATTTATTGATCTACGCACCTTGAAAGATTAAAACTCATATATCAACTATGGCTAATTGGAACAACTTATGGCAGCTTGTATTAGTGAATCCTCTAGCTGAGGTAATTGAAAAGCTGAAAAAAGCAGATGAAGCTAATGATGTAAGAACAGTTTACCTTTTCTTGACAGTTGAAGAGGCTGTAGCTGCACTTTCATCAACGTTGAAGAGCCAACCACCTAGCACAGAAGAAGAAGAAGAGAAGCATACACTTGTGACAGAGTGCTAATATATTATTACCACAAGAAAACAACACAAGTTAAATAGAGACATCATCAAACTAGAATAGAGTAGAGGTTGTATATAAAGTAATCAATGTATATATATTCCTATAGTTTAGAATATTTGGTTCCACTAGGCATCTCTTGTAGACTTGAAATCTTTTAAGCACATTTGGCTCAGCAAAACTGCTTGTGAATATCTGGAGTTTATGCAGAATTTTTTTTCTTCCAAATTTTGGCAAATCATAAGTAATTTAAAATGACAATACTCTAACTATTAACATTGAACTATGGCGTTCGTCAAAAAAAAAAAACATTGAACTATGGAGCATCACATCCTAAATCCTTTTCATAATGGTTGTTTTTAACTACTAAGTATACCACTACACCAACAAAAAGAAAAAATATACACACACATTGCACCTTATCTACCATTACCAATAGTAAGAAAAAAACAGTATCAAAAAATCAAAGCTAATAAAAAAAATGGGTTAAATATATTTTTGGTCCCAATAAATATTCTAATTTTTCATTTTAGTCCAATTAAAATTTTCTTTCAACTTTTGGTCTCCTAAAAGATTGTCGTCCACATTTTTAGTCTCTGCTTTTAAGTCAGGTCATGTGTATCCTTTAAATTTTTGAATTATTTTTTCAGGAATGTTTAAAATATTATAAAAATCCCTCCTAAAAAATTAGAATTATTTAACCAAACATGAATTAATTATGAAATTATAAACGCCAAAAACATAAAAGTTCATATTCAATTCATGTTTTGTTATTTTTTTTTTTAGAGATTCTTATAATATTATAAATATTCATGTGAAAATTCATTCAAAATTTTGAATGAAATACACGAGATGATTGAAAAACAGGGATAAAAAGTGGTGACATATAACTTTTGGGGGACTAATAGTCGAAGCAAAACTTTAGATGGACTAAAATGAAAAGTTGAAAATTTATAGAGACTAAAAACACATTTAACCTTAAAGAAATTGAGATAATTTGTTTTAAGAAAAAAAAAGATTAGTTGCATGTGTGCATGCAATTTTGAGAGAGTCAACCGTATTTTTAAAGAACTTAAAATTTGTAATTTTTACCTTCAAACATAATTTTTACATTACATTGATGTTGTGTTTGTTGCAGCTGTGGAAGTGCAAAAAACGCATGTTTGCCTTGATGCTACACTTTGTAGCTTTGTTATTTTCACGGCAAAATTACCTAGGGGCATGAGAGTCCTTCTTTTGCCGCATATCCAACTAATCATTGAAATGTATAAGCTAAGTAAAAGAATATGAGAGAGAGAGGTAGAGAGAGATAGCTCCTTTAGGAATCACCTGGAGATTGGAGCAACTGCGTCAACACTCTCCTTCGTTGATGGTGAGTTTTATCAGTAGGAGAAGAGTTTCAATGAGGGCGACACACATTGGGAGGATATTTTCAATATGCCAGAAAAGGATTCGACCACGTGATCGAGGACATGATACATTAGGAGGATTCTCGCGACAAGGAGGGCTATGTTTGACATGGTTTGACCAAGTTTCAACGATTATAATTGTACGAGTTTGGTTCATTTTATTATTTTTTTTGTAATCTTGATTGTGGTGTCATACTTTGAGTCATAGCTGTCTAACACTGCTTATACGATTGTGCGAGTTTGAAACTCCTTTTAATTATTATATTTTGGTTTCTTAAAAAAATAAGGGTCATGTTAACCAGTGCCTCGGGGGCACTGATTAAGGAAGCTAAAATAAGAAATTGTAAGTCAAAAAAACACTTTTTAAGCTTTTAATACATTGATTACACAACTTTCGATACAAATATTATTATATTTGCTCCCTTAACCGGTACCCTGGATGCACCAGTTAACATTTCCTAAAAAAAATAAATATCCAAATATAAATCATTAGTCAATTGTACAAAGTAAATTGAACATAAATTAATTTTCATATTGAAGCATACAAAGTCAATTTAACAGAAAATAATTTTCATGTTGAACCAAACACGAAGCAAAATCGCGTTAAGAAATAAGTACTTTTCTGACAGTATAAGTTGTCGTCAGCATAGAAAGCACGCACGCAGCTGAATTCCATTCACTTTCAAACAGAAAAACTTTTCAAACGCGAGAATGGGGAAAAAACACGTCCCAGACCCTCCGAACCTGAAGAAATATGGCGTTCCTTTATATTCCGTTGCTTGGGTCCCACAATCCATTCTCAAATCGCTTCAAAACATAACCGCCGATGATGATCATTCCTCCGACGACACTGCCGATCATAAATCTTCGCCGGAGACGGAAACAATTGACGCCGGGAAGTACGTCGTGTTTTCCGGTGGCGGTGGAGATAGTCGCAGCGGTATTCCTAATTCTGTGCTGCTCGCGCATTTTGATGTTGCATCGGATTCTCTATCTGATCCACCGGTACATTTTTATATATTTCTTATTATTCTTGTTAGGTTCTGAAATTTTGATTGATTTGATTTTGTAGTGAAAAATGAATAATCTGTGAGGTTAGATGAATTGGATCTGAGTTTGATTAGGATTTGTGTTGTTTGAGTTGTTATGCGATTGAATTGAATGTTACAATGTGTGGAATCTGTTCTAGCTTCGGCTCAGTAGCCTTGTAGCATGTCTGATTGCCTTCAATTATGCCATTTCGTCAAATCGTGTGTCTCTGACGAGTTTGGTGTCGATATCTGTGTTAGTGCTTCGTAGTACCGCGGTTGATTTGATGTTTTGTTTTGTTTGAATTGAGTAAACTCATTGTTAGTGGTTCATTTTACAATATTTTGTACTGCATAAGGATTCATTTGTTTATGATGTTTTAGTCTCTTGTCTGAGTAACTTTATCAATATTTCAGGTGTTTAAGCTAGGAACTAATTCTGAGTTGCCTTATAGAATGACACTTCACCCGAAAGGAGAAGGCATTATTTGTGCAATGGAAAAGCCAAAGTGTTGCAGGTCTTCTCTTCTTTTTGCTTCATACAACTGTCATTTTCATTAACTAGAAATAAATCCATATAGAATTCATTTCTCCCTTAAATTTTAATGTCACATATTTTGAATGAGTGAAGCCAGACTTTTATTTTGCTATTGGCCTAGTGTCCTACCCATACTCGAATAAACACAGACACGGGAGGGGGGGAAGTGTCCTCACGGCCAAACCATTAGGATGTAACCACGAGGACAGTGAAGCCAGACTAGTTTGAACAGAATTGTAAGCCGTGCTTGGGCTGACCAAGTTATCAGAAACACAGATAAAGAAAGAAAAGTTGGATCACGAACTCGATGGTTTCAGATTTGTATGATTTATGATCCAACAGAGAAATAAAATCCATGAAGTATGATTAGCTGTCTAGTATGTTGAGGAACTTCAGGAGGTTTATATAGTTTGATTATGTATCCAAAATATAGCCTGTTTTATGTTGATCTTCTAGGATGGGATGCACTTCATTCATGAGATATCTGTCAATAGCTATCTATACTTTATTAGCTGCACATGGATTGAAGTAATCCAGTCACTTAGTTCTACAATTCTATCTCTAGGAATTTTTACTCACAAATATTGTCTTCTACCCTATACTTTAGGATATAAGATTGAACTGGAAGATGATAAACCAAATAGACTGCATGGTATTTTAGTAATTCCAACCATAGTGTGTCTTTTAAGATGTTTGATAACTAGATTTTAATCTAGCCAGCATCGGAAAAAGTTGGATTGACAAATCAGCATGCACATGATTTTCTGTACACAGTTATCAGCAATCTAATCTAATTAATTTGAAATAAATCCTAACTATAAATAGTTTAAAGAATTCGATGTGTTTATTTATCAAAGGCAGTTTTATTCGGATTATGTTTAATTTAGAGCAATGTTGTTCAATGTGGAAAAATCATCTGAAAAAACAGTTCCTTCTTTTCTTTTCCTTCTTGTCAATTGCTTTTAGAGGGTTGGCAACTGGCTGATTGGTGTATGCCATTGTAAATTCCCAGAACATGTCCTAGTGCTGGCACTAGCTAAACGAAAGTATGGGTTTACTGCATTACAGGAGGAAATACAATGAGTTAGAAGGCAGTTATGGTCATGCGTTGCGTCAGTCCATAATATTGTATTGATATTTTGTACTAACAAATGGCTTTTATATTCTTTTGCAATGTTACTATTGGGAAAGCCAAGTCCCACATCGGTTAAAG
>Ga0228711_1000601_pt1 | contig 45986 bp, 36 predicted proteins | sample MedpolnodulmetaG_2_FD_177996 | JGI IMG/M metagenome (GOLD analysis project Ga0228711, IMG submission 177996) | Root nodule microbial communities from Medicago polymorpha collected in Santa Monica, California, United States - brown nodules | ecosystem: Host-associated > Plants > Roots > Nodule...
AGAAGAAGCGCCAGAACAAGTGATTCCAACTATTCTCGGACTGGATGAAAGCGTGAGTGACAACAGTGGAGAGAAGAAGATGGTAGAATAAAAGAGGGAAGCGTGAGTCCGTCAGTTTGGCATGTAAATGGGAAAATGGTCCTCCGGTTGATAACTACCGGATGGTTCGGTATTTATCTACCGTGCTCATAACAAAGGCTAATTTTTGTAATTTTTGGGGGCCTAAAGAGATATAGGGGGGGGCTAAAAAGCAACTTCCAATATACTCTACTTTTTCAAGTACACTCAATTTTGGAGGGGTTTTTCAAGTACCTTCTGACATAAATGGGCTTCCTGTCGGCCCAGCCCAATTAGGTCTCCCGCGTTGCCACGTCATATGAAGTGAAACCGAAAACAAATTTGTTTTCCTTTTTTGTTTTTTTAATTTAATTTAATGGCGAATTCAGTTAACGGGAATCTCATGCAGCAGAGGGAAAGAAAACGTAAATTGCGCCGATTAGTCAAAAAGAGAAGATATTGGTTATCGGAATCATTATTGAGATTGCTTGATTATTTTTGTAAATGAAGGAAGATGAAGAAGCTGATGATAGGAAAATCAACGAAGAGAAAGTTCAAGAATTCAAGCTTTGGGGAATTTTCCTCTTTGGCTTAATTGGTGCCACCGCCACCACTTTCGCCGTCAGTTCTACGCCTTCTCTTTTCTTTTCATTTTCAATTTCATTCTATTATCATCAAAACATTTTATCATAAATGATAAGCGCTTATGTATAAGCTATTTCTATAACAAATAATAAAATAAAGTTAATTTGTAACCGCTTTTCATAAGCTATCTTGGATAGCTTATAAATTAAGCTGAAAACAGCTTGTGAACATGTTTTCATAAGTTCTTCCAAATAGTCTTACAAGTTTTTATGTCAATAGATAAGCTCAAATAAGTCAATCCAAACAGACTCTATATTCTGTTAACATGTGTTGTTCCTTTTAAGTTTTTATTTTCATTTTCATTTATTTGGATTTATCTTGGACGTAATGTCAAGCGATGTAAAACGCAATGAAACTGAGCAAGCATGCTATCCTTGAACTTTTTGTAGTTGTCCAGGTCGAAAGGCGGTTCTTTTCGATCAGCTTTTCAAGAAGAAGCATGGAAGCGGTACAATAAGCGATTGCAAGAGGAGTATGAGGAAGAGGCTGAAAGAGTGGTGAGTTTTTAATATACTACTTACTTACTTCTAACCTGATTTTATTGTTATTGTGGTCGTCGTCAAAATGAGAGGAAACCTTTTGTAATGAAGCACATTTTTACGTAATCTCTATTAGTTGATTGTAGGAATTGGATTCCCTGTTGTAACTGTGTGACACAGCTCAGCCGTCTGATCTAGATTGACGGCTGAGATTGTTTCACTGCATGAAACTGTTTGTGTGATTTGAACATTCCGAACTTGAATCAACGGTTGAGATGAACTACCACATGAAACTAGGTGATTTCAAACTACAGGCGATATCGATCTGTTGATTGTAGTAAGCTGCAAAGAAGTACGATTTTTTGTTGCTTAGATGTTTCATTGCTTGGTTAGTGCTAGGCGATTTTTGTCTTGGGACTTATGATAGTCACTTCACTTATGATTACAATAAGCCACTTGTGATATACGTCACTTACGATAAGCCATTTATGATTAGTCACATGTACTAAATATTGTAAGCCACAAATGATAGTCACTTCTGATAAGTCATTTAGGTAATGTTTCTATCTTCTCTTTATAGGAAAGAATAAGGCAAATGCAAAGTGTGTTTAATAGAGAAAGGGAGAAGACGTTTAGAAGAAAATACGAGAATTGGAAGGAAAATGGTTCTGGCACAAATCATCAGCATTTCCAAAGAGATGATTGGTATTCGAAAGCTGAACAAACCTTTAGAGACCAATGGAAAAATTACCGAGACACCCCAAGGGAAAATGGAAGCATAAATTATTCGTTAACACACCACTACACGGTTTTGGGTCTTGACAGGTACTCTCAGAAATCTAGTGTTATTTTTAATAGTGTCTTGTATCAGCGACAATTATATCAGAATGCTAAAATATAGGTTATATTCAATATTTTCAACTTTTTTTTTTAAATTCAAAATGATTTACTTTTGATCCTATAAAGAATAAAGAATTTTACACATTCAGAAGACTGTTATTGCACTTGTTTAAATATGTGTTTAAAGATTCTGCAGTATGTAAAACCTTAATTGCTACAATGATCTGAACTTGTTTGCTGAGAACATATGACCTGAAAATGTGTTATAAGTGGGAGACACCAACCCTATTCTTACAATCCAGTTATGTAAGGATGAATTAGGCCAAATATAAAAGCATAATATGGTATAAGAGTCTATTCAAGATCCGTTGGGACAAACATTATATCAGGTACTCAGGTTGGGGCCAACAACGTCACAAAACTGGCTTGTACGGCTAGGGAGGCCCCCAACTTATAAGCAGTGATGGATCCAGAATTTTTGAATGGTGGGGGCACCATATATAAAATTATGCTATACGATTTTTTATATTACGTAAATTTTGAATGATTTCTCGTTTTCAATATCAATAAAAATATCTTTCTCTATATAAATAACTAAACAATCATTTAACTGGTCATCTCTCACACAATTTGGCATTTGATTTTTGATAATATTCATATTATCAAGAAAGAATTTGAGATATATGATGATATGTGTGGGCCAAGAGAGAAATAATTTGTAATAAGTGTGGGCCATATAATCAAAATAACAACTATTGGTACATTATACTACTAAAAAAAGTGTTTCTAAAAATTTTGTGTAGGCACAAGCCCACACATGTGCCAACATATTTGCAGACCATATCTCAATACAAGCTTTTCAATAAATGTGATTTGATAGATATCGTGTGTGTGTGTGTGTGTCACATTGAGAAGTAGAAAATGTTCGATAACAATAACTTCTATAAGTGGATATATTGTATGGTACATCTAGAGGGTAACCAATAACATATCTTAATTTGAAGCAGTATATGATTATGACCCAATAAAAAATAGAGGTGTGTTATTTGAACAACCATTTGCTTGACAACTTATGGGACAACCATAGATTTACAAAGAAAAGTAGATATTAGCACGAAAACCAAAGCAAGAGAGAGAGAGAGAGAGAGAGAGAGAGAGAGTTGTCACAAATTGGTTGTACAAATATTATTTCTCTAAAAAAAATATGTGATTTTTGGCATATGTTCATAGCTGATAGATCATTGTATGTGAACAGAAACCCGTTGCTGTAATCATATACCATCTGCATCAAAAGTCAGCAATAGTATGTTTGTTTGTGTTCATGATTAATAAATAAAGGTTCCTTCTTTTGATTGATCTCAGGTCTAGAACAACACCGTATACAGATGCTGAAATAAAGGTAATTGAAATTTCTCTTTTTAACATAATATCTTGGCATATTACTGAATGTGTTGCAACTATGATGATGGTCTTTTGTCTATTTCCCCTATCACCCTCTGTCATCTGTAGCATATGGGTAGCTTTGACACTTTTCATTGATGTTATTTGATGGATGGTATGCTTAGCACCATTATTATTTCTTAAATGAAAAACTAGTTTTGTACCGTTTTGTTGGACACTAGTGAAGTAATGTGAAAATTATTGTTTGTATGATATGTACTTGAGAAAAATTATAAGACTGCCACAACTATACCCCACAACTATACCAACTATTTTGATTAGCCTTCGGCAAAATCCTATGGTATGATGCCAAATGACCTGTGAAATGCTCTAAAGTACAAAGGAATTCATTATATTCAGCCTATGCGGATGGATTGTGAGAAGTGTCACACATTTATTTTCTTCTTCGTGATGTAACTCAGGAATGTAAATGTGTGGGACCTGTCGTATTTTTTTCACTCTTCTCAATTTATTTGCTGACTAAGTAGTAGAAGTTTCCCATTTCTCTTCTCTTTCTCTCTTGCCTTACTCTCTGCCATTATATAAAACCAGTCAAAGGGTACATGATATTGATGATGGGGCAATAAATAGTATGTTGGCTTGGAAGTTTTGTGGATGATTTTTCAATTGAGAAATATTTATAATTCAATCTCTAACATACTTCTTATGATTAGTGGGACTTGTATGAATTTCATTCAATAATAAAGAGTACAATGCTACTACTTTTATTTTTCTATAACAATAGATTTGCAGCAATGGTCCACTTTAAATTTTACCTTGATTTTCGGTAATATAATACTTACCATGCGTAATTATTTCTATGCATTACTATACAATAATTATTTTGTTATCTATATGTTGCTTTGACCTGTTTCATTTTCAGTAATACTTAGTTTCATTTTACAATATTTTATTCTTATCTCTTTCACAGACTGCATTTAGGACAAAGGCAAAGCAGTATCATCCTGATCAGAACCAAGAGGATAAAGGTAGGTCTTGTCTAGATATCTTAAGCTCTTGTCATCTTAAATTGTGTCATTATTACTTAATGATTCATGGATGTGAAAATTTGACAGAGGCTGCTGAAGCTAAGTTCAAAGAAGTAATGGATTCATATGAGGCCATACTACAAGAAAGAAAGAATCATAGTCTGTAATTGCAACCTTGCCTGATATTCCAGGGACCCTGAAGGATGCAAGGTATTCAAAATAAGTATAATTTTTGGGGTTGTGGCTAAGGTTGATGTAGTCCACTGGTATGCTGAAAACCAAAAGAAACCTTAATTTTGGTTATTTATTACACAATAGTGGTGTTGTATCACAATGGTGTTATTATCATAGGAGCCATTGATTTTTATGTCGGGAACTCATAAACAGAGCATCCTAATGTGTATTTAGGTATGAAACAAATGGTTGAATTATTACTATAATTTTATTTGATTATTTTTGAAATGGAAAAAATAGCCCAATGACAAAGAAATCAGTTTGTGTAAGGAACTCAATTGAGCACAAGTTATGTTGTAACTGTTTATTACTCGAGTACAATTTTAATTTGTAGGATTGTTTATTTTTCCATTGGTTTAAAATTACATCGGACAACTCCCAATCTCCCTTGGTCTTAATGATGTCATTAGACATGTTTGTTTGTTATTAAATCAAATTGATTATGATATGGCTCTGGCTTTAGCTTTACATTATATATCCCAAGTTTATAATAGATGGTATATGGATGAGGGACCTTTTTGAACCCCCACCCTAGCTAGAAGCCATTGTATACTTCATCATGACTCATGAGTATGGTTCCAACATGTTATATGTCTTGGTGTCTGTATTCCATGGGATCGTGGTAAAGGAAGTAAGAGTTTGATGTCAATTTGGTTGATGGATGGACATATATTTTCTTATTCAGTCACCGATGCCTCCATTTTGGTTGAGCATATCAAAGTAACATTTTGGAAATCGTTCATTGACATAGGAAAGGAGCATTGATCTTTAGGCACCCTTAAAAAACACTCGAATCGTAGTTAATTAGTATTTGTTGCTAAACTGTAGTTAACTATCATTCGTTACTTTTTAAATCAGTTAAACTGGTTTAAAAAGTGATTAAATCGATTTAAAAAGTTATGTGAACGCTAATTAATTGTCGTTTGATGTATTTTTCTGTTAGTGTAATTAAAAATATGTGTCTAAGGAAATCTCACGTTTATATCATGTAGTATTAATGACCCTAGTACGTTGGTCTAATTTGTTATTGTTAATGATGGTTGATGAGGGTTCAAAATAAAAAAAAATGTGTAAACACAAATTACTAAATTGTGGCATCATTTCAGTTGTGGATACCAATTGTGTGACCGATTGCGAACATTCAGAAAGCACTCAACATCTGTTTTTGGAGTGCGATACTTTTGCCAAAATTTGGCAGCAGGTTCGGTTTTGGATTGGTGTTTCAGGTGTTGATCATTACAGTCTTCGTGATCATTTTGTTCAGTTCACTAATTGTTTGGGTGCCTCAAGGGCGCGGCGATCATTTCTTCAGTTACTTTGGTTACTCTTTGTTTGGTGTTTGGCTAGTATGGAATGAGTGCATAGGCTTTTTGATAATTTTCACACTCCCAATGTAGAGCTTATTGAAAAGGTCAAATTTCATTCATACTGGTGATTGAAGGCTAATAATGCCACTTTTGTTTTTGGTTGTCAGCAGTGGTGGTCGGACCCGTTAGCTTGTTTGGGTATCGACTGATTGTCTATCTTTGTAATTGTTTGACTGAAACTTTGTTTTTAGAGCGTCCTCTTTGGTATGTCTTGTGCTAGAGATGCGTCTCTATTAGTGTCAATATATATATACCATTTTTGCTTCTTAAAAAAAAAAATGTTAAAATGAGTTGTATTATCAAGGTTGGTTCAGGGATTACCATCCATATTTGTTAAGTTTGTAAAATAAGTTATTAATTTGTTAGCATTTTGCTATTTACATTTACAATGACAATTGATATCAGAGATTGATATCAAACGCAGTGTTATGATGAATTATGTAGGGTAGTTTTAGCTGGCTTTGTGTCAATAAATTGGATATGCTCCAAGTGCAACCGGAGAGATTAATTTATCGAATCGAATAGGACCATAATAACGAAAAACTCTAAACGTTGGTGCATTTCTAGCCTCTAGAAATACATTTGGACTCATAACATCTGATTAAGCGGGATGGTAGTTATTGTCTGGTATGTAATGGATTCAATTTTCTAAAATAGCAAAAAGGAACTGAAAAGACATACAATGCACTTTTGAGATCGTACCAGTTACAAACTACAAAGAATACACACTATGCCAAAATGTATACATATATCTATTAGCATCAACCTTTCATCAATTTCTCAAGAATGGGTGATAAAGCTAGCTCATCTTGATAGCAACTTTGTTTTTTCAAAATGCATTTACCGGGGGAGCTCTGTAATAAGCTGGAACAGTGGCAGGGAAAAACATCTGCCGAATTCCTTCGGCCTTAATTATGGGTAAAATGATTCCAGATGCACCCTGGGAATAAATAAATTTTGTTCAGAAGAGTTAGGTTTCATGCTGCTTGTTCAGACACAAAAAACTGAAATAAAAATAATACGATAATACTTACAGAGAGTAATCGAGCTCCAATCCACACCCGCTTAGGTGAAGGAAATGGTAATAGTAAACGGCCAACACCAAATACCGCGACAGCAAAGAAATGGAGAACCAAGCTTAAGGGCCGGGGGTTTAATCCTGAAAGTAAAGAGATCGGTCCTTCTGAGAATAGGCCTCCAAGGCTCAGATAATCAAAACAAGCTTGGCGCATTTCCTTCCTTGCTTCATCAGGGGATGCACTAAAAACCTTGTAAAGGGCTCCTGCCAATGTATTTATGGTGGATGCCACAGGCTGCAAAATGAATGACTAGTGTTAATGTTTTAAACTTTATAAGTGTTGGGTGAGTCAATAGGTGCATTGAAAGGCATTCTGCTCCATCTTATTAATTGGATCACTGGCAAATTCGGATAGCTTTGTGACTGCTTTTTTATTTGTGCTGGAAATTTAACCAAAACCAAAAAAGACATACAACATTACCTTACGCAAGGTATAAAAGGATTCGAGGTATTTGCAAAGTGTAGGTGCATCGTTCAGGTCACGCATAGGCTTGAGAAGATTTCTCAACACCACAATGTCAGACAATGCTACGGTCATTCCGCCCCCTGTTAGTGGATGACGCATGTTGAATGCATCTCCCATCAGTACGGCTCCAGGAGTAGGACGAGGATCTGCTGGCATACTTCTGTTCGGCATTGTCCTTATGTTGCCTTTGTCCACTGCAGCAATGAATGCATCATAAAGCTCAGGGGGGACCTGCAATCATTTTCAACATAATGTGAACAAAATTATACTCAGAAATAAAAGGGTAAACGACATGCCAAGGCTAAAAAATAATTTATAGAACTTGGAGATTGATTGGTACCTGTGGAGCAACTGTTGTCTTTAGATACATTGTCATATCACCGTTTGAAATAGAAGGAACCTTTGTACCGGGTACATCAACCAGACAACGTATCTCTGTACTGCTTATAGGATAGAAAAGAATTGGCGAAGGATCTCCAAGTATGACATGGCCGTGATTGGCACATGGAAGTTCACAGTTCTCTAAAATTAAGCCAACAAAACAAGAGGGATTATCTACCTGCAAACAAAGCAATATGGAATATTAATCCAGAATTTTACAGACTGCTCCTTCTATGCATGACTAAGAGCCTTTAGTAGTAAGAAAACTCTGAACCAACCGCTTTTGTAAACCAAAATAACAATGAATGAATTACAGAAATTTTTTGTTTAGTAGTTGTCGCTTATTTCTTAGAAAGGAGTTGACAACATGACTGGAAAATCCATTACAGAATCATTCTGAAAGGAATTCTCACCTTAGGGTTGCAAAGAGAACGACGCAAGTTTGAGAAACAGCCGTCACAAACAATGGTAAGAGGAGCGTATGCTGTCAATGCCTGACCATCTTTATTCTTGTATTGCACACCTTTGACTGTCCCCTTCTCTTCAAGTAGGGAAATAACTGTTCCTTGCTCCATATTTACACTGCAATTATCGAAAAAGGAAAAGTGTTGCTTAAATACGAGTTAACAGGAATACATCTTCAGATCAATTGAAGTTTAAAAAAGTACATTCAAAATTCTCAAAAATCATCTCTGATCATATTATGAGAATTTATATCAACTGGCCGTCCTTACTCCTTAATGATATGATCAAGTACTAGGAGACAAGCTAATAGCAGAAAACTTTCAATAGAACTAATTTGGTTCAGGTAACATGAGCAAATTAATATCAACCCAAAGGGCATCAATGTGGAAAGTAGAAACTGGGGTTAAATTATACTTTTAGTACAAAGATTAAATCCTAAATGTAGCAAAGAATCACAGGCAGTTCCAACAATCTAGCAAGTAAATCTCTATATATGACAAACAGAAACTAGTAAGGGAAAGATCCACAAGCATACATTATACATTCACAAGGGAAGAAATTATTACTTGGGAAGTGAGGCAGCCTTCTCTCGCATCCTCTGAATAAAACGCCCATTGTGAAAGCTTCTGCCAGAGACATCTGAGTGAAACTTTTCCAAGGGATAAGAGAGACGAGTATGTTTCCCATCCTTGAAAAGAGCATAACCAAACACTCGCTGTGCATCAATATTGTCCACACAATCTGCAGTTAAACACAAGACAGTCGTTAGTCAGGAAAATCTGAACACAATTTCCTGTATAGCACTCATGATCCGCCACAACCTAAATGTTCAGTAATTTACACTACCTTGAAGCCCGAGTTCAACTAATTTGAGATAGCCACCAGGTTGTAGCAACTCTCCAACAATTCTGTCAGGCTCACTCAGATCTCTTTCAATAATATGCACTCGGCGTCCATCCTATATTGCATAATATTTTATATAGTCAGTACTTATTTGTATTTTTTAAAAGAAAACAATACCCAAGACACAAAAGTTAGCACAACTCGTAAGACTTAAAAACTCTCAAACCATGTATGTCCTGAATCAAACTGATCAACAATACAAAACAAACAATATATATTGCTGGCAAAATAGAAGATCAGACAGTGAAAGGTATAGGCCGCAAAATTCATAACAAAGATTGATTCTCTTGTGTGGTCAAATTGCAGGAAGTATAACCAAAAAGTGACAAACAAGTTTGGGTTGGCATATTTGAGTTTATCTCCTGGCATAAACACTTGTGACACTGTTTGGGAAAACTTACGAAAACAGCTTACGACATGTCAATAACTTGTTTTCGGCTTATTTCCATAAATTCTCCAGGACATCCTATGAAAATAGCTTATAGCATATATATTGAAACAATATTTTATCTTTTGGTATAGAAATAGCTTATACATGAGCACTTATGCCATAAACTTATAAGCACTTAATTAAGTTATTAATCCAAACAAGACACCACAATATATAAAGCTTTTTAATAAAATCCTGATGTGTATATATAAAAGTTCTACTGAACATGCAATATTAGTCAACATCACAAACCTATTGGAGACAACAAGACGTTTTTCCAAGTGTTCAATTGGATAACAACCACACAACACAACAAGCATGTGATAACAGCCTGCTGCAGATTGTCATGTTGTCATTTTCATTCAATAAAGGTACAATAGACAAAACATTATTTTGTTTTAATTTCAGCGGTGTAGCACCAACACCTCTGATCAAAGGTGTGCCTTGTGTCCAACATGTGTCGGTGTCTGGTATTCGATATGTGTCAACTTGTAAACTGACACAACAGCATGTCAATACATTCAATTAACTATTACCAATGTTGAATTGCTGTGTCAGTGCTTCATAGCTTTTCATTGGTGAAGCAACTCTTTCATAACGTTATTCCTTTCAAATAGATTCAAAATTTCAAAAAACAAAAATATGGAATTATTTGGTTTTAGCTATATCAACTTTATCTAACATTTCACGTCAATTCAAAAACCTGAACAATATGAAAACAACGCCATATTCAATATTAATAATAAAAATCCACAAACGCAATTTAAAAAATAATCGATTAAATCTGAATACAATACCTTCCCAAGTGTATGAGCTAAAGCAGCACCAGCAATACCAGCTCCAACAATGATAACATCAGCATCACCGTTAAGTCTCTCCGATTGAATTTGTCCGGCATCAGTACTCGTAACGCTATCCTTTACCTTCTCATTCACATCATAATTGCTCTTCCCGGCGAAAATCAAATTGTATAACGCAGAGAGACTCAAAACGGAGGTTAAAATCCAACCGAGTAAATAAAGATCCATTGTTACGGTGGAAAAATCTCGCCGGAGAAAACAAACGGCGATGATGACAGAGAAAGAGGTGTAGTTTTTTGAGTTTGAGATTCTTCTCTCTCTGCCAAGTTGGCAGAGGAAAAAATGAATTGGATGTAACAGAAAGTGAGGGAAAGAAGGAAGCATTTTATAATGCATGTGAGATGCGAAACGGCCACGGACCCATCTTATTAGCTGTCTTTTGAAAACAAGAGAAAAGATTTGTACTAATGTGCGCCGTCCGTGTACGTGTTAAAGTCCCGCGCTCTTTTGACTCACTTGAAAAACATCTAAAGAGTAGAAAGAGAAAAACAATTTTATTTTTTTTAATAACTAGATGATAAATTAAGTCATTAAAGAATAAATTTTTCAGGAGAATCTAAATTAAATTTTTAGATGGAACAATTATTAATCAAAGTTTATTTACCTTTCGATTATATGACTATTTTTTTTCGTTGATATATTCCCATTTATCCTTTTTATAAAAATATGTAACAAAAAGGTTTAATAGTAGTTTTAACCCCCTAAGTTTTAAGAAGTTGCGATTTTAACCCCCTAAGAAAAAAAACTACAAAACCGTCCCCTAAGTTTTGCTCATGTGGCAGTTTTGGTCCCTTAGGTCAATTTTGACTCGGTCAATGCACACATGTATTTTTTTATTTTTTAAAAAATAAATTTTTTATTTTTGTAATTAAAAAAAAATTAATTACAAAATTTTATTTTTTTATTTTTAATTATTTAAAAAAAATTAATATTTTTTATTTGTTTAATTAAAAATAAAAATAAAAATAAATATTTTTTATAAAATTAAAAAAATAATAATAATACACACGTAGCGTCCACGTGTGCGTTGACCGAGTCAAAATTGGTCTATGGGGCCAAAACTGTCATAGGGGAAAAACTTAGGAGGCGATTTTGCAGTTTTTTTTTTAGGGGGCCAAAATTGCAACTTCTTGAAACTTAGGGGGCTAAAACTACTATTAAGCCTAACAAAAATCATGGATATTAAAAAATGGCATTGAATTAATAAATTTATCTAAAATATGTGTGACTATTATTAAATTACCCTTTAAATGTAAATGCATTCAATGTTACTTTTCATATTTTAAGACAAATTGATAGTATTTATAAAGAGTATATTTTTTTGTAAAAAAATAAAATAAAACAAAGGGTATATTTAGAGAAATGATAATAAATGTATCAAAAAATTTATAGATATCTTATTTTTATGTACAAACATTTTTTTAAATGATTTTATAATTAAAGACAAAAGAGAATTTATGTTTTTATGTGGCCAATTAAGAATTATCTAAACTGCAAATTATGTTTTGAAACTGCAAATTATGTTTTATTAATCTTTCAAACATTGTATTGGTATTTTGCAATTCTCTAATCAAACAAATTAGGCTGCCGACTATTTTGCACCCCATGAGTATTGGACGATTGATCCAACTCCCACTCTCACGTTGCATTGACTGCCTATCCTTCATTTAGTAGTTCCTGGTCGGTCATCCATTATTCCACTAGCCATAGAATTCCATGCATGATGAATTGAATCACACTGAGTAGGATTGGTCAAGTAGTTCTTACATTTGAAGAAATGATAAATACATCTCTAAAATTGTACCGTGTTTAAAATACTAGTTCACATGTTGAATTTCACAGTTAGGTTAGGTATTGTTCGATTAAACACCAATAGCACGTTAAGTCCATGCATTTCATGTTGATTCTAAGACCGGTACCTCGTGATGCAAACATATTAAAAAAACATTTTCACAAATTTTTTAGATTCATTCAATTAACGATGTATTTGATCCATAATATGGATCACATACATCATTAATTAAATGAACTAACTCGCTTATAATCAGAGGGAGTACTTGATTCTAATCAATTTATTCAAGAACAGTCGAGTTTTAGTGTTTTAAGATCTTTTTTTTTTGTTCAGTTAGTCTAGTGGTTAGAATTCACCTTATAAGGTGAATAAATGGGGTGTCTGGGGTTCGAACCCCAGCCCCTACATATAATAATGCATTGTCCTACCAACTGAGTCATGCTCACGGGACGTGTTTTAAGATCATTAATTTGAATAAAAAAGAAGAAAAGAAAATCATTTGGTTGGTTTGAAAGTTATGGACTTTCTATTTAATCCTCAAAATAATCGGTGCACTTTACCTGGAATTTAACTTCTATGAATAGTCAATAAAGTGTGAAAATCATTTTTTTTAAGTGAGAAAATCAAATGTTTATTAAACAGATTAATTGTGTTTTTTTTTTTAAAAAAAAAGTTAATCATACTGTCAAATCAATTCTCAAACTAATTTTAAATTATAAGTAAATAATAAATTAGTTCTGGAATTCGTGAACACTGAACATCAATCAATTAGTTAAATGAATATGTGATATTTTACATTTTTTTTTTTTGACAGGATGTGATATTTTACATGGATACCACACTAATGACACATCATTTATGAGTAGTTAATATTCTCTATCAAATAATTAATCGTTTAAAAAAGCTTCATTTTAATTTCTGAACAATTTTTCATCAAGTATTACTTCCCTCGAGACTCAATTCCAAAGAACTTCATTCCCCTATGAACAGGTGGATTAATAAAAAAATCAATTAAAAAATTTACATGGCCCTATTCAAAAACAATAATTTTTCAGTTAAGAATCAAACTTACTCTACATCTCTCTCCTCCAACAAGTCGGTCTTAGTTTTCTCTCTTTATATTTTCTCTTTCAACTTATTTATTGAGGGGTGTTTTTAGGTCAATGTTTGACCTAAAATCACTCATTTTCATCTTTTTTTCTCTATTTCAATTTAAGTAAGTGATTTTCACATAGATCTAAGTTTTTTCTTCGTGATTTTGCCATCTGAGTATGGTGGTGTGTTGTTCGTCGTCTTGTGCGACATTGTTTGATTTCTTGTCTTGTTGTGGTGTTCATTTGATTCATATTCAAATATCAATTATTCAATCAAAGATTTGGGTTGCAGAACCGGTGACTTGGGTATTCCGATCGCTTTATTTTATCATATATTTTTGTATTGGATGTTGTGAGTTTGTTCACGGATTCATCCTTTACGTTTTTAACGGTGTTGAATGATGTAATCCATCGATTTGGATGAATGAATATCGTTTTGTTTACGTGGAAAAAAAAATCAATTATTCTTTTGTAGGATAATGAAATGAAGAAGAGTAGTAAAGAAGTAGGGCCGAAGTTGCACCGGGATCCTTGCGTTCTGCGTGCAAAGCATGGCTTATTTTATATCATCTTTTCTTTCCTCGTGTATAAATTTTTTATTGTATATCTGTATTGAGTCAAAAAACTGTTCATTGTTAGATTTATTTATACCTATGATTAATTAGCACTAAACCGATATTTGTAAAGCAAACCAAAACCATGGATGACAAATCAATGATGTTCTCTAAAAACTAAAATCAATGTGCTGCGTGTAATTCCAAATTTAACAGTATAGTTCCTTCGATAAGGACAATGGGCAATTTTTAGAATAATATTTGTTTGATCTATATATCTACATACAAAAAAAGAACAGCATTTGATGTTTGTTACGACTAATGGAATCTTGGTCCACGTTAAGACCAATTATTTTTGTAAAATAGTGTGATAAACTATTTGTTCTATCTTTGTAAAATAGTGTGATAAACTATTTGTTCTATAATTTTTGTCTAAACACGTTTTTACCAAACGAAGGCGTTGTATTTCATTTGAAATTAAGAAAACAATACAAATGTTAAATGCGGATGTCTATTTTTTTTTCCTTAAGCTTAAGAATCAATTTACACGTTTTTTGTATTTATGACCTTCATAGCAAGTTGTTTGGCCTAGGAGTCGTTGCCTCTATTGAAGCTTAAGAATCGATTTACACATTTTTTGTATTTATGGCCTCCATAGCTTACGTTGTTCGACCTATGATTCGTTGCCTCCATTGAAGCTTAAGAATCGATTTACATGTTTTTTGTATTTATGGCCTCCATAGCTTACGTTGTTCGACCTAGGAGTCGTTGCCTCCATTGATTGTTTCTCCTCAACCTTAATTTTGGGGCACAAATGGAAATATGGTTCATCAGCTCCTTTTCTCTTGCAACTTGGAAAAAGGTTGGAAAAGACGTAAGCCCTATGAGATTTTGCTCTTTTTACGTTATTAGCTCATGTTCCAAACACGGGAAGTTCTATGTCTTTGTCCTATTTTTCTCGCTGCAATCTCTCTCTTCGATGTTTCACTTATACCAAACACAGTGTTTGAGATATTGTTAAGTATACTAGATCACTAAAATGTTGCCATGCATATATGATCAAGTTATAACATGCTTGTGTTAATTATATAATTTATACTTAGTTTTCAAGTGCAAGACTTGGAATCACCAAATGCTCTTCTGGGTCTGGTCATGATATAGGGATAGATAGTTGCTCTTCTCCCATTTAGAATTGATCATTCTCCTAAAAAAAACTGAACGTGAGTTAACTCACATTTGTGTATTTTTCGGAACTCACGTAGTATGAGAATGAGCTAAAACAAAAGGGAGAAGAACAATTCTCTATAAAGATGTGTTGAAGGTTACGCTCATATAAGTTAAGTACTTAAGTATATGCCAAATGATTTAGATGAAGTAAGTTTTACTTTTATATGCAATAATGTAAATGTATTTTGGTATAGTGATTCATTAAGTCTGTTTAGGCCCGTGTTTAAGTTTTGTTGTGTTTTCGTGATGTTAGATGGGTACCGTGGTTATCTTAAGTTTTAATTATGTCAATGACATCCTTGATTGTATCATTTGTCTATGATTATTTTGTTAAGAGTCACTTTATAGACAAATTGTGGAGTTGTATTTTAGTTATGAATCAATTGCTGAAACTTTGCCTATGAATCAATTTCGTTTTTTAAATTTTAATTTAGTTTTGCGCTTGAATATTTATCTGAAAAAATTCTAGTTGTACAAAAAGAAAACAGATACTACCACCCTTAAAGTAAAAACAAAAAATACGTGGGAAATTCATAATCTCATTAACAGCCACATTCCATTGTTACCAAAATAGACTAAACTCCTAATGATTGTATTATGAGAAATGCTAACCAGTGCTAATCGCTGCCCCAGACACGGGTTAAAGATGCTAAAAAAGGAAATTATACAGTAGTTATTGTATTGAAAACTGTGTAATTAATACTAAAAAAGTAAAATAATGTTTCATTTTATACTAATAATTTCCTTTTTTGTCATCCTTAATCAGTGCTCGGAGGTTAGCATGACTCTTTTATTATTTATATGCAACAGCAAACTTAATGATTTTAATTTGTCGAGACTCTAACTAATTGACAGAGTATTTACTACTTTTTTAACATGGATCTAATGTTTTAAAATTTAGATGCGAGATCGAACTAATGAAACCTATTATTTGCTCAAGATGCGGTGACCAAGATGAAACATTCATTCATTGTGTGAGAGATTGTAATTTTCCATCATTATTTGGCAGAGAATCGGCTTTGCATCTCAGCCTTTCTTCTTTTCCAACTTGGTTTTACACGAAGGTGCTAAATGCTCCCGGACATCTGTTTTCTTTGCGGCTTTGTGGTGGCTTTGGAAACACCGTAACCTTATGTGCCTCAACAACGAAACCATGTTTGTTACTCTTTTGTGTTGTAATATTTTCAGTTATGCAGAAACCATCAGCACTGGCCTACACAATCCTTCAAGCGCTCCTGCCCCAGCAAGACTCGTTAGATGGAACTGTAACAACCATATGTGCACAATATTGAACGTGGATGGCAGCTGCAATGGTGTTCCTATCCGCATAGGTTTTAGAGGTGTTATTCGCAACAGCTCAGTCAATTTCATATCTGGGTTTTCCGGCTTCATCAGCAGATCTCAAGACATCCTGTTCGCTGAACTTACGGCACTCCATCAAGGTTTAATTTTGGCTATCAACTTAAATTGCGGCAATCTGGCTTGCTATTCTGACTCCCTACTCACGGTCAACCTCATCAAGGATGATCTTCCTCAGTATCATGTGTATGATGTCCTTATCCAGAACATTAAGGACCTAATCAACTCTAGAAACTACTCTCTCCAGCATTCGCTAAGAGAAGGCAATCAGTGTGCGGACTTCATGGCCAAGCTTGAAGCTTCAACAAATGACGTTTTGTCTATCCATTCCTCCCCTCCTCAGGGTCTGCAACCGCTGCTAAGGATGGATGAATTAGGATCTCTTTTTGTTAGGCGTTAGTTGCTTTTCTGTTTCCTGTTTTTTCGTTTTCTTTTTGTTGTTTCTTTGATTAGCCTTGTAAAAAAAAAAAGAACTAATGAAACCTATAAATTTCTTTCATTCAGTGTATGTAGATGCATATATCTCCCATTCAATTTTTCATTTAATACTCTCTCCGGTCCTAAATATAAGAGAATAATCTTTTTTTATGTTCGTTAAATAATTAATGTATCTAGACTATAATATAAACTAGATACATCATTTGTTCAATGAACCTTAAAAAAGAATCTTCTCTTATATTTAATACCGGATGGAGTAGTATTTTGAACTGTATGCCATAAATAACACGAGACGGGTGGCCATGATTTTAGTGGAGAAACATTTCGCAGGAGATAATCTCTTCCCCTTACTTAAATGCATCATTTTTTATTTTTTTTATGAATCCAAATCAATTTTTGTTTACGTACGGAACTATAAAATAAACCGTTATAAAATAAAATAAAATAAAACTTTGGATACAATAGAAAAAAGATGAGATTTTTTATTTTTTTTTAAAGAAGTTAAAATGAATTATATACCACAATAAGAGGCATTCCCGGCACAAGATGTGCCAAGGAAGAAACACCTCTACAAGTCAAACAGATGTCAAAATAAGGTAAAAATAATAATTACAATAATTACAAGGCTACTGCCTGAAACCAGTGAGCACCAGCAATTAGCCTATGCGTATAATAGTGAACGAATTAAGCCATCAACGATGATAATTGAAGGCAAGAGAGGCAAATTTCACCCTCAACCACTTGTAAGTTACCTTAAATAAGGTGCTAGGGTGCATGACCCTAATGGTCTCTTAGCATAGGAGACCATAAAAAAGATCATTTTTTTTTTTTTATGATTAAAATGGCATCTAAGTGGGATAAAAATATTTTAATTAATAGGAAATTTTAAAATTGGCCTTGTATTTAAATGAAAGGTTAAATATGTTTTGGTTCTTATAAATACACCAACTTTTCATTTTAGTCGCCCTAATATTTTTGTTAGATTTTTAATCCTTCAAAACAAAATTCATCACTACTTTGGTTCCTACTTTTTAGTCAGCTGATGTCTAACCTTCATATTTTTTAGGGTTAAATGAGTTTTTGGTTTCTATAAATATAGTCAATTTTTTTTAGTTCTCGTAAAAAAATGACATGTTTTAGTCTCTACAAAAATTTTCAGCACGTAGTTTTAGTTTATGTTAAATTAAAATTTGTTTAATTATAAAGTTTTAAATTTTTAAATGATTTTTTCTAGACTTGTTTAAAATATTATAAAAACATACACCGCCTTTCAAAAAAATATACACCGCAAAAAATTACCTCATAAATTGATGTTTAGGTCTGAATTTGTATTAATTTTATCTTAAAATTTTGTCGTTTAAAAAATTCATATTTAATTCATTATATGTTTAAAAATTATTTTTTTAAGAAAAGAGTTTCTTATAATATTTCTAAGATGTCTGTAAAAAAGCATTCAATTTCTTTGTGAGGACTAAAAACGAAATTCGCTATATTTATAGGGACTAAAAAGTGATTTAACCCTATTTTTTTTAATAATTTTTTTCAAAAACAGGTAGAATATTATGACAATCTCTCCAAAAAAATTAGCTGTTTTAACAAAACATGAGTTAAAATATAATTTTTTTAAGTTTGTGGTTTTTAAAAATTCATATTTAATTGGTGTTTTTTTTTTAACAATAATAATAATTTGGGAGAGATTGTCATGGTATTTTACAAATTAATGGAAAATTTCATTAAAAAATATGAAGGTTGTACATGAATTGACTAAAAAGTAGGGACCAAATGTAGTAATAATTTTTTTTTTAGGGATTAAAAGTCTAACAAATTTTTTAAGGGGAATAAATAAATGGTTGGTATATTCATAAAGACAAAAATATATTTAACCTTTCATTTAACAACAAGGTCATTTTTAGAATTTTCTATTAATTAAAATATTGTTATCCCACTTAATGACCATTTTAGTTATAAAAAAAAACTGATTTTTTTTTTAGTCTCCTACGGTGAGAGACCTGTTAGGGTCATGCACCCTAGACGATACCTAATTAACACTAATTTAGCAATGACCGATAATAACTTATGTACCAGAAATAACATATTTCATTCATATAATTTTATATTCTTTATATTTTACCTTCACTCTATTAAAAAATAGGCTTAATTGTAGTTTTAGCTCCCTAACTTTTTCAAAGTTGCGATTTTGGCCCCCTAAAAAAAACTACAAAATAGCCCCCTAAGTTTTGCACCTGTGGCAGTTTTGGCCCCCAAGGCTGATATTGACTCGGTCTACGCTGACGTGGCACCCTAAGTGAGGTGCCACATGTTATTTTTTTATTTTTTTTTTGCCTTGGGGGCCAAAACTGCTACAGTTGCAAAATTTAGGGGGGCTGCTTTGTAGTTTTTTCTTACGGGGCCAAAATCGCAGCTTTGGAAAAGTTAAGGGGCTAAAACTACAATTAAACCTAAAAAATATTTGGTTTATATAAAATATTTAAATATGAAGAATTCTAAATGGTAGAGCTTAGACATTTATTTTTTATTTAACGATTCTCACATCTGACTCAAATTTGGAGATTAAAGTTAAATAAACATTTGGCTAAATTACACCATGATCCTTTAAGTTTGAGGTTCGTAATAAATTGACCTTTAAATTACTTTGATCACACATAAGTCCTTTAAGTTTGAGGTGTGTCGCAGATTAGTCCTTTAGGTTATTTTGATCACACATAAGTCCTCTAAGTTTGTAAAATTTTTCAATTTAGTCCTTTTGTTAACCAAAACGATGATGTGGTAGAATGACTAAATTGAAAACTTTTACAAACTTAAATGACTTTGTGTGACTAAAATACCTTAAACGACCAATCTATTACAAACCTCAAATTTAAAGGACTTATGTGTGATCAAAATAATTTAAAGGACCAATCTATTATAAACCTTAAAGACCGTAAAATTTAACCTAAACATTTTAATATTTTTTGACACAAAGTGTACGTTTGATTCCCAAGATAGAAGAAGGATGGATAGCCTGTGGATAGAAAGAACGAAAATCAAGAAACCTTCCATCGTTTTGTTTCAAAGGAACAATAACTAAGGAAAGAAAGACATCTGGGACCCACTCCAAGAAATGTTTCCACCCACTACTGCGCGGAAAGGTGGGAAAGCGCTGAATTAAATATATGATAAATGGTATACATATTAACCTTTATATATATCTAAACTAAATATTCATTCTCATGTACATATTAACACATTAATTTTTATTTATTAATGTATGAACATGTTATATTAAATAAATAATAAATATTTCAATTATTTTATCATAAGGATATTTTTGTCATTTACTATATATACATCTTTCTTTCCTTTCACTTTTTCACTTATTCCAAACAACCCAACAATCATCTTACTTTTTCTCCCACTATCCAAACATACCTAAAAAGACATAAAACTCCTCCAATTAGACATAGACATGAAGCTCAAAAAAAGCTGTGGAGCGGGAACTGGTTTCCTGTAACAACTGTAAGCAAACTAAGCAGCTATGGATTTTGGATGCAAAGACGTTAGCGTTTGGAAAGAAGCACTTTCAACTTATACTTCTCAAATACAATCACTTTCTCTCTCCAAAAACAAGTCCAATTTAGTTTCTCTTAACCAATTTTATTGCAATGAACTACCTTCCCTCATTCACCAACGAAACCCTAACCCTTTCATTACCACCGAAGAACTCTCCAAACTCATGCAATGGAAACTCACACGTGGCAAATGGAGGTTAATCACTCACTCACTCACTCCTTTTATTTTATTTTATTTTATCTTTTGCTATAGAAATAACTTATACTTACGCGTTTGTGCTATAAGCTGTTTATCTAATAGGGCTTTATTGAAAGTTCTTTTTGCTTTTTAGGCCGCGTTTGTTGGATTTTGTTTCTGCACTAGATGAAGATGTTGTGAAACGTGCTTCTGAAAAGGCTTTTGAGAGTCTACCTGATATATCAAAAGCTATTTCTGAGCTGAGTGCGTTGAAAGGCGTTGGTCCGGCTACTGCCTCTGCTGTTTTGGCTGCTTTTGCTCCGAATTTAACTCCTTTTATGTCTGATGAGGTTTTTCTTCCTTCAATTTTGTTTCATTACAATTCACACTTTCAATTCAATCCGTTTTAATTCATTATCATGATTCATGATCCCAATGCATACAATATGATGTTTGGTTTTGAGTAAATCAGCATTTTAGTCTTGAAATTCTAAGGGGTAGTTTAGTAACTCAAATTTGCGACATAACAATTTAGTCTGTTAAATTAAAGAATGCAGTCAGTTTAGCTCTTTTTTCGAATTTAGCACTCCAGATTTAAGGTTCTGTGATCATCTTGATGCAGTGTTAGACTATTTAAGGCAATGTAGGTTTTTCATTGGTTTTTGTGGACGTTTTCTGAAGAGATAGTCCTTTTGTGAATGGACTAAATCGACTGTGTTTGGCTAATTTAAGGGGCTAAATTGTCATTTCGTGAATTTGAAGTACTAAATTGTTCAATCCTTGATGTTTTGATGAGCGAAATGCTGCTTTACTCTATCTTTTTTAGGTAATATTTCTCGGAATAAGGCCCTAACTGGTCATTAAGGAGGGTAAGAAAAATGAAAATTATCAATTAGTGCTCAAAGGGTTTAATATAGGTGGAAATCGTGCCTAATGAAAACTAAAACATCCCTAAAAACTATACTGAAAATACTATTTTCACTGACTTTTTTAAAGACTAAATTTAGTACCTTTCATATAGACCTTGGCGTATTTTCTCAAGTATCAGTTTGAGCCTTTGCTCTGCTTTTTATTTTGTAGTAATGTAAGAATTGTCCTTAAGATACCGGGGAACAGGCATCTTATATTATTATTGTGATTATTTATTACTTATCATTTATTTTTGGTTTTTCTTGTGATTATGTCATCAATGGCTGCACCGCAATGCAGGCCATGCAGGCTGCTCTTGGAAACTCTAAAGATTATACGCTGAAGCAATATCTTATATTCGCTAATAAACTGCAAGAGAAAGCAAAGGTACTATTGATCATTGTATTTTTACTTTGAAAGGATTCATGCTTGGTGTTTTGAATTTTGATATATAAGATAAGAATAGATTGATTCATTTCTGGTTATTTTGAACTCAATTGTGATTATGTAATTATGTGGATCGAAATAATTTTATCCGCATAATTAAAATAACTACTCTTTCAGTCTTTCGTTTTTTAGTATGACCATTTTCTGTTTTACAATTTGCGACATTAATACATGAAGTAACTGTACCGTTTGCGTGTTAGGAACTTAGCTGTGTTAATTTCATGAATATCTGGTCGGAAAATAATGTGCAGGAACTAAGTTCAGAAGAGACTTCGTTTACCCCATCTGATGTAGAAAGGGCTTTGTGGAGTTGTGCTATAGAAAAGTCATCAGCACCTCAATCAAATAAGGACCCTGAGAAAACCAATCCAAGCAAGAACACTAAAAGAAAGAGAAATACGACATAAAAGTGGTCCAATTAATTTTAGAAATTACAAGTAGTGTCTGTCCTTTTATGATATGCTACCTTTGCCCCCCTTGTTGTTGGGGACGTTTTTGTTCTTAAGCTGTAACCAAATTGAAGATTCATGTTTTATTTTTTATAAGTGCTAATATTCCTTTCGTAAAAATGGGATTGTGATGGAACTTAGATGCTTGCATGGACTTCATCTTGTTGATATTAACACATCATGGCTGATCAATAATGTCTCATTTAATGCTTGCATGGACTTCATCTTATTAAACAGTGCTCAATAATGTATCACAAAGCCATTCGTTTTTTTTAAGAGTACGAAGTAAACGTTAGGCTTATTCCCCATAAAAGTTAGTTGGTTGAGTTGATAAGAATTGACTAAGTTTATGGGTTCAACTCGTGCTACGAATTTGAGAGAGCCTGTTTAGTGAATGATGTGCATGTACTTTAAAAAACGTTTTTTGAGTCCTCAAGTTTGTCTTCACCCTGATGAATCTTGGAGTTCAATTCACATAAACTTTTCAATAAAAAAAAAAAAACTTTAGCCCATTTAGGATGACATTTCGTTTGAACCTCGAATTGTTCACTTATTCACTTTAATGAACAAACTATTAGTTTTTGGGTCAAATAACCTAATGACAAGAAATTCACCATTTAATGAATTAGTGAGAAATCCAGAGTTTAAACTCGGTCTCTGCATTATGCAATGTCTCTAAATAAGTGAGAATTGTTACTTGATCAAAAATTGAATCTTTTTTTTTTTTTTTATGAAATATTAACTTTACATTTTTTTGACGAAATATTAAATTAACTTAAAAACGAAAAATCTGGAACTATGCTTATTTTAGTTCCCCGTGTGGTTTCGAAAGCCTGCATCCCTAATCCTAAGTCATTTAAACATTCACTACTGTTATGAACAAGAATTTAACATTGTAAAAAAGAAAATTATTTTGACCTTATATTAAAATATTTGTTTTGGTTAACATTCTTTCTTACAATTTTTTAAGGATACATTTAACTTACTTTTTTTTAAGGAATTTAACTTACTTATTACTTATTTTGACGTTAATGGACAATAATGTAAGAGTAAATTACACTTCCCTCCTTTAAGAGAAGTTTAAATTACATTCCCCTCTCATCTTATGTTTTTTTTTGTGGAGTCCGGGCCTTCGGGTTCGAACCCCGAACCTTGCATATGTTATGCATCGTCCTTACCAACTGAGTTAAGCTCACATGAACCTCTCTCATCTTATGTTAAAATATACGTTCCCCTCCCTTGAAAAGTAAAATTTATACTCCCCTCCCCTGTAAGATGCTTGAATTACAACCCGCTCCCTTAGTAATTAAATAAACACTACACTTTAATCTATTTTAAAATAAATAAATATTTTATGATATATACTAATTTTGAACCACCGTTTATGAAAAACAAATTCATTTCTTTATGATTTAAATGTCAATGATAATTAAATTTAATTATTTTGTTGTTAATTTTATAATTTAGAGTATACAATTCACTTTTAAATAAATTCATTTCTTTTATCGGTTTCAGTAATTTATCAGATATTTTAATTTTATTTTGTGTTGTTTAATATTTTATAATAGAGTTTAAAACTACATCTTAATGAAATTGTGAATAAAAAATATCGAAAAATATGCATTTGAATTTTGATTATGTTAAAATGGACTCGGGGTACTATTTTTCTTCAAAGTGTGTTAGATTTTTTTTTGATAGATTATTAGAAATAAAAAATTATTAAGGGAGTAAAGTGTAGATTTTAACATAAGAGAGGAGTGTAATGTAATATAACTAGCATGGTTGACAACTACTATTTTCACTTAGCAGAGTAGGAAGAAAACAAAAAGGGTAATAATCATTTTGTTCTCTGAAAGTGTAACGAATAGACATAATAATCTTTCAATGTATCACAAGATTGACAAGAATAAATAGCAACGGTCGTCTCTCGAAAGGAATAAATAGCACTTTCATTGCTCTTATTCCCAAGATTGACAACCCGCATCGACTGAATGATTTTCGCCCCATTGCTTTGGTGGGATGCTTATATAAAATTTTGGCGAAGTTGTCGGCAAACCGTTTGCGTCAGGTTATGGGAACGGTAATCTCAGATACTCGGTCAACGTTTATAAAAAAATCGGCAAATCCTTGATGGTATTTTAGTAGCTAATGAGGTGGTTGATGAGGTCCGCAAGTTGAAGAAAGAATTGTTATTGTTTAAAGTAGATTTTGAAAAGGCGTATGACTCGGTTGATTAGGGATATCTTGATGAGGTTATGAGGGAAATGGCGTTTCCAACTTTGTGGCGTAAGTGAGAATGTATTAGTACGACAACTGCCTCGGTTCTGGTGAATGGTAGTCCTACTGATGAGTTCCAAATGAAAAGGGGATTGCGACAAGGCGACCCACTCTCTCCTTTTCTCTTCCTGTTAGCAGCTGAAGGTGTGAATGTTTTGATGACTTCAACAGTGAATTTGAATCTGTTTACTGGTTACTCTGTAGGAACGCACAATCCCATTGTGCTTTCCCACTTGCAATCTGCGGATGTCACGCTTCTTCTAGGTGTCAAGAGTTGGGAAAATGTTTGCGCTTTGAGAGCAATCTTGGTTCTGTTTGAGAATATGTCTGGTTTGAATGTAAACTATCACAAGAGTATGTTGGTTGGTATTAATATTGCTGAATCTTGGTTACAAGAAGCCGTGTCTATATTGTCTTGTAAAATTGGTAAAATTCCTTTTATGTATCTGGGGCTGCCTATTGGTGGTGATGCTAGACGTTTGAGGTTTTGGGACCCAGTAATAGAGCGCCTTAAATCTAGAATGTCAGAATGGAAAAGTAGAAATTTGTCTTATGGTGGCCGCTTGATTCTCCTTAAGTCTGTCTAGTCTCCACTGCCTGTCTACGCCCTTTCTTTTTTCAGAGCTCCCACAGGTATAATCTCTACCATTGAATCTATTTTAATTAAAAAAATTTGGGGTGAGGGTGAGGATCATAGAAAAATTGCTTGGGTGGATTGGAATTCTATTTGTATGAGTAAGGGGGTTGGTGGTTTGGAGGTTAATATTGCTCTTCTTGATAAATGGTGTTGGAGGTGTTTAGTGGATAGGGAGAGCTTGTGGTTTAAGGTGTTTTCTTCTCGTTATGGGGAGCAAAGAGGTCGGTTGAGGGAAGGTGGTGTGACGGGGTCAACATGGTGGAGGGAGATAGTTAAAATTGAAAATGGAATTGGTGTGGAGGGTGGTAGTTGGTTTGAAGAAAGTATATCAAAACGTTTAGGTAATGGTTTTAATACTTTCTTTTGGTCGGATTGTTGGGTGGGGACGGTGTCGTTCATGGAGAGATTTAGGAGGTTGTATGATTTATTGATTCATAAGGATTTGTCGGTGGGGGAGATGCACGCTTTAGGGTGGGGTGAATATGGGAAGGCTTGGTGGTGGAGGCGTCGTTTGTTAGCTTGGGAGGAGGAGTTAGTGGTGGAGATTTGGAATTTGTTTACTAACGTTACTTTGCAGGATACTGAACCAAATGTCTGGCTTTGGCGGCCTAATATTGGTGATGGTTACACCGTTCGTGGTGTGTATCAAATGCTCATGCGGCAGGAGATGCACAACCACGACGTCGTTTCGGATGCTCCCTGGCATAGAGTGTTCCTTTGAAAGTTTCTATTTGTGTGTGGTGTCTTCTCCGCAATAGATGGGCAGCAAAGGATAATTTAGTGCGGCGAGGTATTATTACTAATGATACCCAATTGTGCGTTACAGAATGTGGAAAAAATGAAACAATTGATCACTTAATTATTCATTGTCCTATTTTTGGCGACTTATGGCAACAAATTAAAACTTGGATTGATGTGTTTTCTGTGGACCCCCAACAGATTTTGGACCAGTATTATCAGTTTGTTTATTCTTCAGGTGGTTATACTCCAAGAAGGTCTTTTCTTCAATTGATTTGGCTTTGTGGTATTTGGGTTCTTTGGAATGAAAGAAACCAAAGACTGTTTGCTAACACAACAAGAACAACAGTGCAATTACTTGAGAAGGTTAAGATTACATCTCTCAAATGGTTGAAAGCAAAAAATGTGTGCTTTCCTTTTGGTTATCATATGTGGTGGCAGCGTCCCTTTGCTTGTTTGGTGATTGACTAATTTGCTTTTTTTGTTTTCCTTTTCTGTTTTGATCGGAACTTTATTGTAACTTTGTTTTGTTTATTTTGGCACTTCTTGTGCTAGGGTACAGAACTTTTGTTAATATATCTCATTTTGCCTTGTTCAAAAAAAAAATCTTTCAATGTATCAAAATTTTAAAATAATTTTTGATTATACACTTCGTTAATCAAAATAGTCTATAACATTAAAATGCTTAATTAGTATCTTTTTATACCTTTAAGATCTTGAATGCACACGTTCCAATGTAACATTACTACATTTGGCTTCCTTAACCAGTGCCCCGGGGGCCCCGGGGCACTGGTTAACATTTCCCTTAGTAGTATCATATATTTTGTCATATAATTTTGATAAGATTAAAGTGACTCATTACACATTTAGGGTATGTTTGGATAGTGAGAGGAAAGAAAGTATAAAGAAAGATTGATGAAGGAATGAAAGTGAATAGAAAGTAAATGGAAAGTAAGATGATTTTTAGGTTGTTTGGAATAAGTGAGAAAGTGAAAGGAAAGAAAGATGTATATTTACTAAATGACATAAATATCCTTATGATAAAATGAGTTATGTATATAACATTTATTTAATATAATATGTTTATATTTACATGCTAATAAATGAAAATCAATATGTTAATAGAGGCAGGATCCGCTGACACCAGGTGTTTGACTTACACCAAATCTAGACCATTCAAGTTGATCAATCTAATGGCTTACAATATTTCACAAGTGAGTTCTCTTGTTCCCTTTTTCCTGGTTCGCTTGTGATCATACAAAACAAATTCGCACCTCCTGGCTCCTGCTGCTTGCTCAACAACAACGATGAATAATAATAACTTGGTTGAAATCATGTCATGGCACTATTCAATTGAATCATTTAGCAATTTTGATTTTCCATTCAATAGTAAATATCATGTGATCCCTTTTCTGAATTTCTCGTCTTCGACTTTTGCATTTGCCGACGTCACTTTGATGATGAAGGCCACTTTCTATAATCCATTAAAAAGCCATTTATTATCTTTTTCTTCACCCAATCGACATATTAGGAGTAAGATCCAAATAAAGCCAAGAACAATTATAGAGATTATCCCTAACCTAAAGCATGGGTTATTGTGTGGTCAAATCCCTGTATAATTAAGTGTGATAAGAATCTGCAATCAAATCTCTAAACAATTTGTATTAATTTATTCTTTTATAAAATAGCTTTAATTCATCTTTGAAAATTCAAGGTTTCAAGGAAAAGAAGAAAGGGGAAAGACGAAAACTGTGAAGGTCTGGGTATCTCCATCTGATTGTATGATCCTCTACTTTGCACTTCCAATTTTTGCTTTGTTGCGGTATTATAAGCCGTAGGATTGATTGGTTGAGCAATGCTAAGGACACTTGCTTAAACACTCTCCCACAAATACTCTCCATGTGTATGGTGCCACGTTTCCATTTTTTTTTTTATCTCTTTAATTATTTACCGGCTTTAAAAAGTAGAGAAAGTTTTTAATGCTTTTTGTTATTTTTTTATTGTTGGCATCTCAAAAGTCATCTCTGCAAATCGTTCCACGCCGATCTCTACAAATGGAAAATAGACTATACAACTGCCACATACAAATCTTTACTATAATTTCAGTTTCATTTGCTTCACACCATGGCCATATACAACAAATCAAAATTTTCATCTTCAATTATTACCAATTTTTAAATTATTAACAAAAAAAGACTGTCAATAAATTTTCTTTTGAAAAATATTATAACATTCAAACTTTGCATTGCAACAATTTTTCTGGGCTGCCGTGGTGGGATGATGGGACCTACAGCGGTGGTCAATCAGGCTCTACCGGACAACACGAACGAATCTGGCCGTGCAAGACATTCCGTTAATCACAAGGTCGTCTTGCATTCTCCCCCCTCACCGTCTTCCTCGCCATCTTTGCCGCGTGGATTTCTTCTTCCATGGCAGCTCTGTTGTCTTCCTCCTCCGTTGCTCCATCGACAACCGCTTCTTCCTCGCCGCACTCTCCTCTCTCACCTTCGTCTCTCTTGTCTTCACCGATGTGTGGCTCAACACGATTGTCGTTGGAGCCGCGGTGGTTGTTTTCACAGCACAACGCTGACGTGCCAAAAAATACTGAATAAAAAAAATATGTTTTGTAAAAAAAAAAATTGTACTTTCACCTGTTGAGCCGGTTAACAGGTTAGTAATTAAAAAAGAGGGGTATGTGGCACCCCTCATAGGGAGAGTGTCTAAGAGAGAGTGTGTGAGCAATTGTTCCTAGCATTCCTCTTGATTGGTTATAACGGTTTAGATTTGGTGTAAGTCTTTTGACTTACACCTGGTGTCAACGGATCCTCCCTCATTGGTGTAAGTCAATTTGGTTTAGATTCAGAAGAAAGTGAGTTTCATATGAATATTTTTACCGGTAGCTAGAATTATCTACAATATGTGGGATATCACTTGTGTACCATAATAGTATATACCATTGCCCAATTAGAATGTGCCACGTGGCACACCCTTTAAAAAATTATATCAAATAAAATATTTATAAAGTAACATTGATAGGTGACACACTCTAATTGACCAATGATATATATCATTGGTACCTCAATGGTACACAAGTGGAGTCCCAATATGTGCTACCATCTCCATTAAAAGAAAAGTTGTTATATTACTCCAATAATCCTAGTGCATCGAACAATTCATAGTAACAAGGGTTATATCTGTCATTTCACTAAAAAAATCTCATCTGTGCCCTTTCTTCCCGTTTCTGAGAGGAAACAAATATGGGTGTGGACCCCACAAAAAGTGATCTTTCCTACCCTTTATATATGTGATCCAAACGACGGAAGCACACATCCCAAAAAACTTTCAGTCCTCTAGCCTCTCTTTCCCTCTCCTTTCATAGGTTCTAAACAGACCCTACACCAAATTGACTCTTACCAAACAAAAAGTGACACTCTTAACTTCACTTAACCTTTCCAAACGCAGCTAGGGTTTCATACCCCATTATCATCTACATCCCCACTGAAATCTTATTCTCAGAGCTTGAACACGAATTGTTCACTTATTCACTCAACTCGCGAATCTAATTCAATGTATACAAAACACCGCCATGAGATTGGGTTAACTACGTATGTCTCTCTGCATTTTCACTTTTTCATTATCAGATCCGAGATTTCAACTTCCATGAGCTTAATTTTTTTGTATGCAGCTTCATTGTATCGGTTGAAGATCTGATGATGATGCTATCATTCAGTATGCTTTTTGTTTATTCGACTGTGATTTCCTTGATTAAAACAGGTGATTTTATGTATTTTCTGTCTTTCTTTCATTTGATAAATTCTTATTTTATTTGAGTAACAACATAAACTAAACTTGCAATTATCTTTGGGAAACGCATGAAATCGGTGTTTCAGTTGATATCAGCCAAGGGAGCATGAATGCAGAGGCAGTCATCCGTGAAATGGTTGCCAATGATTTGCATTTCGACGAGGATGCATGATTGAAGCCAATTCGTTTCATGTTTTCTCACACACTCTAAGTGCTGAAGGTGTTAATTTAGGATTGTTATGAGATGCTGAGTTTCACTTTTCTTATTGTTACCAGTACCACTGTTGGAACCTCATTTTTGCTTAATTCTTGTAGGTTCTTCTAACTGTTGGAAAGTATGCGAAATAGCTCGTCACTGAACTTTGCCTCATGTTTAAAGAGGTGAAACTTTTTTTTAAGTCAGGAATTTTGTGAATGAATACTAAGTTGGGCTATAGATAAATTTACTGTGTAAAGTAAAACCCTATGACTCATGAGGTAGAAAAATAGGATCAAAAGAATAAATAATAAAGATTGCTTAATATAATAGACTTGTTTATGTTGCAATTTTTTTATTATCTCATTACAATAGGCTTAAAGAACTAACTATAACTTGTGAAGATTTGTATACATACTGATTACTGGATATCATTTCTATTGTGAAATTTGTAAGGCCATTCATGTAATTTTTTTCCATCAACAAGCAGCTTGCTATATTTTCATTATGTTCAAATTTTCAGGGAGTAGTAAAAATCGCAACTAAATAAAATAACTAATCTCACTGCAATTACATGAGAAAAATGTAAGACGACAATAACTTTTTGAATTTGTTAACCAGATTGTAATTTTCTCTATTCCCATGAAACGGGAAATATATTTACAAGTCAAAAACATGGTTGACAGTCTATATTCAAACTAAAGGGATAATAATCTTGGACACTCTATTTTCTCAAGGATTTTGTGATAACAATGTACCACTCTAGCTAAAGGGATAATATTGTACAATTTTAAGACCATTGATGTTGTATGAGACAAAACATCGGGAGGAAAATGTCAACACGAGAGTAAGCTTAGTGTAGCAGAGGTGAGAATGTTACACCGGATGTATGGTAAATACTAGATGAGACATGATTAAGAATGATAGTATTGGAGAAAGTCGGCGTAACACTTAGGAAAGGTGTTTGATTCTAGACTTTGGTGGTTTAGGAATGGTAGAACAGATCTGTAGATTCCACAGTAAGGAGAATTAAATCTATTTATAAATCTATTTAAATTGTATGTTCCTCCTAGGGGTGTGCAAAATATCCGGTTAATGGAGAAAACCACATCCAAATCCAAAACCATATCCAAATAACCGGATATTTGCAAACAAAATATTAACCGGTCTATTCTAAAATGGTCGGTCATCCAATTTTATAAATCCGGTTTTTTTATTGGATGCCCAAATCCACAAAATTTTTTTTTTTTTTTCAAGAATCATATTTTTTTTTTTACTAAACCATATCCGGTTGAATAGGAACCTCTCTCGTGATATAAATTAAATAGCAATGGAACCTCGCTAGACAGTACCATTAATTCAAAACCATGATTTTCACTCACATTCTCTCGTCGCATTTTTTATGTATCATTGCATGATAGTAACTCACACTAAGTAAGAAAATTTCTGATTCGCATGAATATGGTGCATCATTTCTCAATTGTTTAAATAATAATAACATATATAATATAAATCTTTTATTATATGATGACGAATTATTCATATCTGTTGTCCTTTATTTATCTGTGTTGTTCTTGACGCTGTTCATTTTATATGTTATATATATTTTTGGTTTATTATTGATTGAGTGCATAATTTATTTATGAAGAAGAAGGGTGTTTGCATGATAATTCAATTTGTTTGTTTTGATGATTCCTGGAAATGGAGCTTATTACCAAATGGATGGAAATAACCGGTTAATAAACCTATAAATAACTGATTTTTAATTTGGATTTTGAAAAAATCCGGATATTTTTATAAACCAAACCATATCCATTTATAAACCGGTTTTGTAAAAATAACCGGTTATATATCCGTAACCATATTCATAACCGGTTTATAATAAAATATGGTTATGGTTGTAAATCCAAATCCATATAAGTGGTTTATATATGGATATGGTTTGGTCGGTCAAAATATCCGACCATGCACACCCCTAGTTCCTCCTATGTGCTCTATAGTCCTTCTATTGGATCTCTGACCACAAACTCAGATTGTTCATCTTACTGTAATACTATGTGCATCTATATTGCAAATCTTTTCCAACCTTTCAGTTTTTCCAAAAAAGACAATACATTGAAGAAATATTTCATTATGCTTGGAAAAATATTAACTTCTATGCGTTTATCATTCTTTTCAACCGCCTGTATTCCTTGCATACTTTTTAAGCATGGACCTAAACCATTTCCACCCACTATTCTAATTTGGAACATGTATTGAAATTTGTTATCGCCGAACAAGTTCTAATCTCAAATCTGACGAGTTGCTGCTACCTGCTTGCTATTATCTGCTTAATCCTATTTATCTAATTTGGTTGATCAATGTGATCGATACTATTAGTGTTACTGAATGTAGTATTGTTATGCTTATGCATGTAACTGAACCTCGTATTATTTATGGTTTAGTTCATAGCTAAAATATATGTTACTTGATAATTCATGCTTGTACCCTATATATCTCAATATCTTAATCTTAATATATATAAAGTATAAAAGTAAGGTTGTCATGTGGCTATGGCTTTAAGCATTTTCACGCTTAAATTATGTGGACATTTTGTAATTAGAGTTCTGCTATTAAGAACAATTTTGTCTGTTAGGTCAACATGGTTTTAATATTTTCAGAGTCATCATTGTCAAATATAACATGTGCTCATAATTTTCAAGATTTCTTGGGGTGCCCTGCTCATTGAGAAAGCTCATAAAGAAAACAGCTAATTGAATTTTTTCAAAACCCAATGACCTTCTCACCCTTTCATTCTTGAGATCTCTTGGATTCCAGTTCCATTTCTCCACTTGCCTTCTCATCTTTTCTTCCCCATTTAATCCTCGTTTTGCGTCCATTAATTTTATTTGTTGTATGCAGGATCATTGTAACTGTTGAAGAGCTGATGTTATCATTGAAGATAATTTTTATTTATTCATATCTGTCAACTGTGATTTCCTTGATTAAACAGGTGAGTTTACAGATTTTCATCAAATTGTTTTGGTCTTTTACATATGGATATATGAGTCCCTAGTGGTTCCATCTATTTACAAGGTTTTCAATATTTCTTAACTATTGTTGATGATTTTTCCTGATACTTTGACATTTTTAATGAAACATAAATCTGATACAACACCATCTATTCAAAATCTTATTTCATTTGTTTCTACTCAATTTTCTGTCAAGCTCAACACAATTAAAAGTGATGATATAACTTGGAATTTCAATGCCTACTTACTATTCTATAGGAATCATTCATAAACCTTGTGTGGATACCCCACCACAAAATTCTAGAGTAGGAAGGAAGCATATACATTTATTGAATGTTACCAGATCTCGTTTTCATTCTAAATTGCCCAAATGTTTTTGGTCTTATGCATTAACGCATGTTACCTTTCTTAAAATCGTTGGTTTTTTGTCCTTTGCTCCTACTTTAGTTCAACAAAGAGACAAATGACCCAAAAGCTAGTAAATGTATTTTTTTAGGCTACAAAATTGGCACCAAAGGTTATGTTTTACTTGATCTTACTAGTCAATGTACTTTTATTTCTAGATGCCATTTTTTATGAACAAGGTTTTCCATATCAGAATTTACATCATGCTACTGATAAAAATTGCAATTATTCTGAAAATTGCAGTTTATGGATATCAACAATCTATTTCTGACCCTTCTCTGTAAATTAAAAGTAATACAGACTCATTCACTGCCTTGCTTATTTATGTAGATGACCTTATTTTAGCTGGAAATGATATTGAAGAAATCACATTAATCAAAAGCTTTCTTCGTAGCTGGTTCAAGATTGAAGATCTGGGATAATTGAAATAATTTGTTGGATTGGAGATTTCCATATCTCAAACTTACACAGGACTACTTGCTTCCAAATCAGCCTCCACGCCAATACAGAGGTGCACTAAAGTGTCTTAGGAATCAGGCACACTTCTGACAGATCATGAATCATACAGAAGACTAGTTGGTAAACTGATTTACCTAACCAACACAAGGTAAAATATTTCGTGTTCAGTGCAGCTGCTGGGCAAGCTTATGAGCAAGCCTGCTACCCTTCACTGTGAAGCCACAATAAGAGTCCTTATATACATCAAAAGTTCTATAGCATTAGGGCTATTCTTTCCTTCAAATTCCCACCTACAGCTGAAAGGGTTTTGTGATTTAGATTGCGCAACAAGCTCAGACAACAGAAAATCCATCCATGGGAGTGCAATTTCCAAATCATCATGAGACTAATACCGTGCCATGACATTCACAATCTGTGAATTGCAGTGACTCACTTATCTTCTCAATGACTTCAAAGTCCTTTTGTTCTATACTGTGAACTGACACCCAATCAGCTTGCCGCATGGCCAATTTAATGAAAGTCAAAGCACATTGAATTAGACTGCCACATTGTCCGAGAAAAGCTGCTACCAAACTTGTTCCATTTACTTCTTATTTCTTCTTCAATGCAGTTAGTAGATTGCCTCACCAAACCATTGGAGCCTCTCCCTTTCCATACTTGTGTAACCAAACTAGGACTAAAGAACATTTACTCTCCAGCTTAAGAGGGTCTAATAATGATGAATGTACTGTTATTCAGCCTCTTAGATATAATGTTCTGAATATAAGTTATACACACGTATTCACTCCTTATGTAATTCATTACTCATTTTTTACATCAAGGGAAAATTTGTATGTTCAGTAATTCTCTGCTTGTTATAGTTTGGTACTTAGGGTTGTCTAACTTTTTTATCTGATTATTTTTGCAATTATAGTAAATTTAATGTGCAAAGAAATGTAAAGTTCATGTAGATTCATTTATAAGTAAAAATAGCTAATAATACTTGGATTAACAAAAGTGATTCAATTAAGCTATTTAATTTTTTTTGGCGTGATAAAAAAATAATCTTACTTCCTAAACAATTTTTCATTTTGCAGAAACTTGTTTCATTAAAGAATATTTTAAAAGATTATAGTATTGAATGTGTGAACAATTTTCTTTTTGGCTTTTTTTATTATATGGGAAAAGTTTTTTACATCAATGGAAAACTAATGATTTTTTATTTGATTTATCAAGACTCTAACTAAGATAGTGTTTTTACAACATTGTTTAGATAAGGTTATGTGAGCAACCTGATGAATTAAACAACTATTGCATATGAAAATGATTTAAACATTATTGTTTAGAAAATGTCATGTGAGAAACCTATGAATTGTGCCCAAGTATCATGTGTAAGTGTATATGAAGCATATATACGGACACGACATTGACATCGACATGTCGACACCGACATGTTAATTTCGATTATAATTAGAAAACATTATATAATTTAATGTAATCAAATTTGTCAGTGTTGTGTCGGACACCAGACACGCCTTCGATCAGAAGTGTCGGTGCTACAAAAATAAGTATTATCCTTTCATGAATATGAAAGACTATTTTCATAATACAACATATACCGATACCGAAAGACTATTTTCATAATAACAAAGAGAGAATGATGATAAATCAAAAACTTGTATTAATTGACTAACTTGAACTTGTAAGGCTAGTTTCAAACCGAAAACCACAAAGTTGAGGGGTGACATGCCAACCAAGTGATGTGTGTTAGATTCTAACTAACTCGCTTAAGTCAACTAACTAATTGAATTACACATTACTTCTCGACACACCTCCTTAATTCACTTTGGTTAGTGACTCCACTTTCTTTAAGCTCTTCAAAACTACCCTTACTCAATGGTTTAGTCCGCACATTTGCCATTTGAACCTTTGTCTTACAATGCACCATCTGCGGCTTCAAAATATGAATTTTTTAATGTAACATAATATGGTTTAACGTGGTCACACAAAATATGAATTTTTTTCTCAATGATATGTTTTCTTATTCAATGTAACATTTCATCCATGATGCTTGACAAACTGCCAAAGATGCACCCAAATATTCACATTTTGCATATATTTTTCCTTGCTTGTACGGAACATTATTAACGGTAGTTAAAAGGAGATAAACTTTAGTGATTTTTTGTACCACACTTGTAATACAAGTGATGAATGGTAATTTTAGTGATTTTTTTTTCCTCATGACTTTGAATTTCATTCAATATTTTTAACTCTATATTTGGATCGGCGAGAATTGATACCGGAAGAGAAACCTAATGGGTTGTTGACGGTGGACGTTAAAGATTGTGTGAGGAACGTGTAAATGTTCTCATTTTTACATCTGAGAAAATCTGAGCCATTATTTAAATCTGATGGTATGTTTTTAATGGTTTACCGTGAGGGACTTAATTGAGTCCTTACTCTAGAATCCATCCTTGGTATGAGAACAATAAGCACAAAGTGGCTTGAATATTTTATTTTTTTTAGTACAAAGGATGGCCATATGCCCAATTATTTTTTTAATCTTTCTTATTTAGGCTCTGTTTGGTAAAAATAAGTTATAAGCTAGTTGATAGCTGAAAAACTAGTTGTTTGAAATTAAAGTGTTTGGTAAAATTAACTTTTGAAATGAGTGATAAGTCTAAAATGACATAAAATTACATGTATGATTATTTTTTTTATAAATTACATTTATAAATATCTTTAACTGATATCTTTTTTTGAAGGATTTTAACTGATATCTTAAATATGTAATTTATTTCAAAGTATTTTTTATCTTTAAAATGATAACTGTGATTTATGAATTTAATTGATATATTTTTTTAACAAATCTTGTCTGACTTCATTTTTATATCTTTTTTATTTTTTTATTTTTTTTGTTCTTTTTATTTGAATCAGTAAATAAGTTAAAAGAAAAAAATGATAATATGAAAATATAAGTTTAATAGAAAGTGTCCCTTTTCGAACAATATTTCAAAGAACTATAATGAATCCTTAAAAAAAAGAACTAGAGTTAAAAAAAAAACGTAAAAAAAGAGAATTAAGGAAAAAGGAATAATAGAAACTAAGAACGTAGGCAGTTAAGGCCTATTTAGTGGGCAGTTTATTTTTATAAAAAATAATATTAAAGGTTAATAATGGAAGAAAATATAAAAACTATAAGCTATAAATTCAAAAGCTACTTGAAATAGCTTCTCATAAAAAGCTATAAGCTAATGAAAAAAACTTGTTACCAAACACGTCACGTTTTCATCCAACGAGCTTATAAGCTAATCTAACATGCTATAAGCTAGCTTATTTGTGTTACCAAACACAACCTTAACCAATTTTGTGGAGGATAAAACATATTAAGAAGTGTTACTTGAAATTACCTTCTTATTGTAGTTATTAGATAGATAAATTGAATAAGAAAGGGTGAGAAGTTATAAGATGTGAGAAGATTTTTTATATGTGAGAATGTTTTTTCAAAAAGGAATTACACTTTATAAACATTAAAACCCACTTCGAAATTCATCTGAGAGTTGCATCGGATAATAGAGTATTTGTTGACTACTTTATTAGATAGAATAATAGAATCGTGAAACTTGTTTAGATCGTACACATTAGGAATGGTAGAAGAGATCTGTAGATTCCATAGTAAGGAGAGTTAAATTTATTTAAATTGTATGTTTCTCCTATGTGCTCTATACATAGTCCTCTGTCCACAAACTCAGATCGTTCATCTTACTATAATACTATGTGCATCTATATTGCAAATCAAATCCAACCTTTCAGTTTTTCCAAAAAAGGCAATACATTGAAGAAATATTATAAATGAAATATTTCCTTATGCTTGGAAAAATATTAAATTCTATGTGGATATCATTCTTTTCAACACCTGAATGTTGTATGGTTGTTCAAATGGACTCTTAGACAACCACTTGTATTCCTTGCATGCTTTTTAAGCATGGACCTAATCCTTTCTACTATTCTAATTTGGAACATGGATTAAAATTTGTTTTTGCTGAACAAGTCCTAATCTCAATTCTTACAAATTGCTGCTATCTGCTTGCTATTATCTGCTTAATCCTATTTATCTAGTTTGGTTGATCAATGTGATCGATACTATTAGTGTTACTGAATGTAGTATTGTTATGCTTGCAACTGAACCTTGTGTTATTTATAGTTTAGTTCATAGCTAAAATATATGTTACTTGATAATTCATGCTTGTGCTCTATTCATCAAACTTGTGTGGATACCCCACCACAAAATTCTATAGTAGGAAGGAAGCATAGGCATTTATTGAATGTTTTTCATTCTAAATTGCCCAAATGTTTTTGGTCTTATGCATTAATGCATGTTACATTTCTTAAAATTGTTGGTTGTTTGTCCTTTGCTCCTACTTTAGCTCAACAAAGAGACAAACGACCCAAAAGCTAGTAAATGTATTTTTTTTAGGCTACAAAGTTGGCACCAAACGTTATGTTTTACTTGATGTTACTACTCAATGTACTTTTATTTCTAGACATGCCGTTTTTTATGAACAAGTTTTTCCATATCCGAATATACATCATGATACTGATGGAAATTGCAATTATTCTAAAAATTGCAGTTTATGGATATCAACAATCTATTTATGACCCTTCTCTATTTTATTAAAGTAATACAGACTCATTCACTGCTTTGCTTCTTTATGTAGATGACCTTATTTTAGCTGGAAATGATGTTGAAGAAATCACATTAATCAAAAGCTTTCTTCATAGCTGGTTCAGGATTGAAGACCTGAGATAATTGAAATATTTTGTTGGATTGGAGATTTCTAGATCTCAAACCGACACAAAGACTACTTGCTTACAAATCAGCCTCCACGCCTATAGAGGGGCACCAAATTAGCACGCTACCCTTCATTGTGACGCCACAATAAGAGTCTTTATATACATTAAAAGTTCTATAGCATTAGTGCTATTCTTTCCTTCAAATTCACACCTACAACATAAAGGGTTTTGTGATTTAGTTTGGGCAACATGCCCAAACAACTGAAAATCCATCAGTGGGAGTGACGATTTCCAAATCATAATGAGACGAATACTGTGCCATGACATCCACAATCTGCGGAATGCAGTGGCTCACTTTGAAAGGACAAAGCACATTGAATACTTTCACATTGTTCGAGAAAAGATGCTACATAACTTGTTCCATTCACTTTGCAGTTAGCAGATTGCCTCACCAAACCATTGGAGCCTCTCCCTATCCATACTTGTGTAACCAAACTAGGACTAAAAAACATTTACTCTCCAGCTTAAGAGGGTCTAATAGTGATGAATGTATAGTTACTCTCGATCTAGATATAAGTTAAACACACGCATTCACTCCTTATGTAATTCATTACTCACTTTTTACATCAATAGAAAATTTGTATGTTCAGTAATTCTCTGCTTGTTATAGTTAAGGTTTGTCTAGCTTTTTTATTTGATTTTGTTGCAATTGATTATGGTAAATTTAATGTGCAAAGAAATAAAAAGTCCATGTAGATTCAATTGTAAGTAAAAATAACTAATAATACATAGATTAACAAGTGATTCAATTAAGCTATTTAATTTTTTTGGCGTGATCAAAAAATAATCTCACTTCCTAAACAATTTTTATTTCGCAGAAACTTGTTTCATTAAAGAATATTTTAAAGATTATAGTATTGAATGCGGGAACAATTTTCTTTTTGGTTTTTTTATTTGAACTAGGGAACAATTTTCTTTTTGGCTTTTTATTTGATTGTGGGAGCAATTTTTTACATCAATGGAAAACTAATGATTTTTTATTTGATTTATCAAGACTCAAACTAAGATAGAGTTTTTACACTATTTTGACCAAAAAAGACATCAAACTCAAAAGCGGTGTAACCGTGTATTATTGGGGTGTGACTGTAAGCTATGGATTTTGGATTCAAGGACGTTAGCGTTTGGAAGGAAGCACTTTCAACTTACAATGGAAAATCGCTTGTTTAATCACCCACCTTTTTAATTTTATTCATTTATGTTGTATTATTAGTGTATGTTTATTTTAGAGTTATATAATTGATTTTGAGTAAAATTGACTCGATTATAGCCTGAAGCTACAAATTATAACAACTATTGTATATGAAAATGATTTAAACAAGATTGTTTAGAAAAGGTTATGTGAGAAACCTGATGAATTGTGCCCAAGTATCATGTGTAAGTATATATGAAGCACATATACTAACATGACACTGACATTGACATGTCGATACCGACATGTTAACTCCAATAATAAATAGAAAACATTATATAATTCAATGTAATCAAATTTGTCGGTGTCATGTCGGACACCAGACACGTCTTCAATCAGAAGTGTCGGTGCTACAAAGATAAGTATCATCCTTTTATGAATATGAAAGACTATCTTCATAATACAACATATACCGACATCAAAAGACTATTTTTCTTAATAACAACATAACATACACCAACATATGAAAGAAAGAGAGAATAGTGATAAGTAAATTTTTTTTTATTAATTGACTGACTGAACTTGTGAGGCTAGTTTCAAACCAAAAACCACAAGGTTGAGGGGTGATATGCCAACCAAGTGACGTATGTTAGATTCTAACTAACTTAACTAACAGATGTCAAGTCAGCACTAACTAACTCACTTAAGTCAACTAACTAATTGAATTACACATTACTTCTCAACACACCACCTTGATTAACTTTAGTTAGTGACTCCACTCCAAGCATTTCTTTAATTAAGCCCTTCAAACCTGCCCTTACTCAATGGTTTGGTTTAGTCAGCACATTTGCCATTTGAACCTTTGTCTTGCAATGCACCATCTGCAGCTTCTCCTTGTTAACATGGTCACACAAAATATGATTTTTTTCTTCTTCTCAATAGTATGTTTTCTTATTCCATGTGCAACATGATCTTTAGCCAAATCTATCGCAGACCTTTAATCTACAGCAGCCTCATTGTCTTGATGACGGATCCATTTAAACCAATTTCATCGAGTAACATTTCTAACCATGATGCTTGACAAACTGCCAAAGATGCAGCCAAATATTCGGCTTCACATGAGAACAATGCAACCACATTTTAAGATAAAAAGACATGGACCTTGATGGTGTGACATAACTTTGCTACAAACCTCCCAAAACTCTCCGTCAATACAATTTTTGAGTTCTTCAAAAAAGGATTTTATATTATAAAGAAAAATAAACCCCCAAAATCCTCCTCTTCCAATTTCTTTATTTTTCCAAAACTCTCCTTTCCCTCCCTCGCCAAACTCTTGATATTTTTTCAACATTTTACCACAAACTTTTGTTAAATAGTTGGCTCAACAGTCAACACAACAACAAGAGTAAACACTAAATTATCCTTAAATACCCTAACTTACAATCTAATTAGTAATGCATCCTAATCACAAAGGGCAAACACAAACACAAGGGGACAAGATTAATGAAAAACAAATGTGGGAGTAAAAAAAAAACGCACAATTGCGATACTTAATGGGGGAAATTGGAATCAGTCGCTGATTAACTAGGTGATTGTTGACGGAAAGCATCTGGGTAGGACAGTATGAATTTCCATTAGTTTATTTGTGTTTCCATCATTTGAATAAAATACTTTTCCGGGCATCCAAAGATAGCTCCTGTACTTGCAATTTTTAAAACCACAGAAAGCATTCTTCATTTTAACCCTAATGCATTAAAGTCTGATTGGAATAGAATAGAAGATTTCTTATAGTATATCAATCAGCTACTATCTGCCTTATTGTACTTGCATGGTTTAGGCATTTGAATGCTTGTTACCGTTACTTATCAAGTCAAAAGAAAAGGAAGAACATCTCATCTATGGGAGATCCAACAGCAGGTACATTTAGTACAAATATTAGCGATGTATCTTTGATTGAAAGTAATTATCGGGTTCCATATAAAATGAATCATATATCTTTTCTTCAACATATGAAAGAGGAAGATGAAGGATTTTCAGGATATCCAGACTTGCCTCTGAAGATATTGCAAGGGACATATTTTATGTCGGTTGTCTCTTGGCAGAACTTCATCTTTGCATGATGTTCTTTGATTCAATCTCATTGGAAATATACTTGGACGATGAAACATTACCGAGATTTCTGCAGGAACTACCTCCTCATGTTAGAATACTTGTTGAAACATGCATCCAAAAGGATTGGATGAGGTATCAGTCCACACGTGCACATCTGCATTCTGTAACTGAATGCTTGTATTTCTCCTATTAGGTATGGTTTTTGTGCTCTTGTTTTTTCTATCAAGTTATTGAAATATACATTTTTTCTATATAGGAGGCCATCGGCCAAAATTCTTCTTGAATTACCCATACAGAAAACAATCAAGTGACTTGGGCCAGCCCAAGCGTAAGGCTACTAAAGCCCTCGCTTTAGGCCCACCAACAAAAAAAGATTTAGCATTAGATTTAATAAATAAAAAGGCCTCATATGAAATCAATAAAGGCCCCTTATATTAAATTTTGTTTTAGGTCTCACTTACTGTTAAAAATTATTGGGCCGGCCCTTCTGACTCCTCCTACTTGTTTCTTGCTCCACTTGGGAGATCTCAGGAAAATGGGTGCATTTGCAACTGAAATGTCTGCTACTCATTGCTTACCATTCAGAGTGAATGCTGTGATTGATACTGAAGTTGAATGGGCATACATACTAGTTAAGGAATTAATGAAATGCTTAGCAGCACAAGCAGTGAAAATATTAATATTGCCAACCATACAGAAAATTTTACAGGCTGGTAGCTAACTTCATTTTGTGAATTTTATTTAGTCTGCAGATGTCTTTTCTATCTTTTATTTTATTTAGATTTGTAAAATTCTTCATACTTTATATGTTGACATCTTTTTGCACAACACAGGTTATTTACATTTAAAGGTTTCCCTTTTACAAGATTCTTTTGTACGTGAAATATGCAATGGAACCGAGTTGGTAAAGAAGCATACCTGGATACTATTCACCCGTTGGTTTTATCAAACTCGTATATTTCTCCGGATAAAATCTTTAGCTGCATCTGCTTCTGTGCTATTAATCGGTTCTAGTGAGGAGATTGGTGTACCAATTACCATCAATCAGGTACTTTTAGTTTTGCAACAACCTTCAATAATACGTTTTCCTCTGTCCACATGAATGCACTCCCAGTTAAGTGCAACCATTATTGTTTTATTAACCTTATATTATTGAATCAGACTATCTTGCGTCTTGTTCAGTGCTTTGGGAAAGGACTATATTATTAACCTTAATCAATCGAGTTTCCTATTTTTCCATATTTTCATTACCGAGATCTTCAGTTCTAACCCCCTTTCATTTTTTTGACTTCCCAGGGGGTATTTTTGGGGAATCTTTTATTGTTAAACAGATGCTACCATTGCTGAAATATGTTGTCCGATCCTTCATTGATGTGTCATGCATGAATAAGCCTGATCCTGTGCTGAGTTAGAGTTCTTTAGCGCTCATTGACTGTATGATGACTTTAGATGGCCTTGTAGCCTTCTTGACAGAAGTCTTTGTAAAGGAGCTGCTTGAAGTATGTTTTTATTCTTTTTTTGACTTCAAAATGCTTTAATTGCCAGTAAGTGTTGTATAACAATTAATTATTGAATCCGCGTACTGTGGTGATGTCTGAACCATTTATGTTCCATAAGCCATCTCTTCCATTAACTAGTTACTTAAATTGATTCTTAGTTGCCTTGTGTTGTCAGGTTGCTGCTAGTTTGCTACCACTCTCTTTGGAATTTGTCAGCGGGATGGGAACAGATTTGACGACATTGTATATTCTTCGAAAACTTAAAGAACTGTTTGATGAACTTGCTTTCTCTCAGGAAATTTATAAAGGTTCTACTACTGTTGGCAGAAACTTGAAGGTTGCCAGATTAAAACTTGGAGGGGACTTCCAAAGTGATAGTCGTATGGTTCTAGTGTGAGTTTCCAAACTGAATTCCATAGTAGGTTTTATGCTCGGAGAAACCACTCTCTTTGGCTATTTATTGCTAAAGTAAAATAACTCTAGGTAAAATAGAGGAGAAAATGGTATGAAATGAAAGTGGATGAGAAGGAAATCACATAGGGATAAAGAAAAATGAGATTTTTTTGAGTGATATTAGTGATTACTGAAGATTTTAAAGGTAACCGAGGCCTCGACTACAAAATTTCATGAGTTCAAAAACCATCACAAAAAATATTTATACAATTAACCCATTAAATAGATAATGCAATAATCGTCCAATAATTTAAAAATTTGTACTCGCAATATTAGGAACAATGTCATCTCAAAATTTGTTTCCATTGCATATCAAAATTATAAGAATACGCAACAGTTTAATATGAACTCTTACAAGCTTCCTACAAAGTTTTTCAATAATAATATTGTTATGACACTATTGTATCATCAATCTCTTCTTTATGATTCAATATTACACATTGCGATCATACAAGCATTCCTGATTTTTAGAATTCCAAACTCATACTCATATGTCATATAAATGTATTCTAAGCTAGTCAATAATCATGCAACACTATTTTAGTCACTAGTCATGCAACACCATTTAACACTAATTTGAAGAACATATGTATTAAATGTATACAAAACATATGTATTACACAAAAAGAATGCACAATTCAAAATATGCAAAAAAACAAAGTGAAGGAGCAGCTAGTGTTTGAAGTCAAAAAACAAAGTTTGTTGGCCTATGCAATATCATTTTTAGCACTAAACATAGCCAACAATCCAAGCCCCTCCTAGGGTCCAAGTGAAGGAGCAGCTGCTCTTAATCTGCCTGGCGATGTTCCTAATATGCCCTGTGATCACAACAATAACCCCCATGGTCCACCTATATAGGATGGGAAGCACATGCACCAGAAAAATCAATAGGACCGGAATCACTTGTGCCACTGTTGGCATTGGCACCGGTGAATAGAGGAAACCTGCAGTTGAATTAATTCATGAAACTTTTTTAGTACTTTGACCAATTATGAGTTAATAATATATACATTTAACACAATGAAAATTTAAGAAATGTAAATGTTTGACAGTTTTATATATGCAATTTTGACAACTAACAAGATATTAAATAAGGAGAGTGAATATCTCCTCATGCAATGTTCCTATTTCTAATGTTTCTATAGTAAACAAGGGGAGTGAATTATCTTCCTGTGAGAATCCCTCCAATTAAATCTGGCTCATTAGAAAACATATATTAAACTAAGTGAATTCTAAGGTGAGGTAGCAATTAAATCCTCACCTATGTACCGTAAAAAATATATCATTGGACCTGTAGAAAACCATAGTGTGTGTATATATATTTAAAAACAAAGAATAATCTTTTTTAATGCTCTTCAAATTTTTCAATTTCCTTGGTTTCAATTTAACTCGAACCCATAAACACCATTAAAACAAACATCAGTAATCTTTTAAAGCTGTTGATACAAACAAATCCCGAAGGTTATCCCATTGAAAGTTCCAGTCTCAATTCGGTAAAAACACAAAACAAAAGCAAAAGAGACAAAAATAGTTTTTCAGTAAAAAAAAAGTCGACTTTTTTCGTTAAACCAAAAAACCCCATGAAAATTATGCAAAGAAAATTGAATTCCACAAGCTCCCAATTTTCATGAAGATAAGTAAAAAGGGAAAACAAATGGTGATGTTTGGAAATTATTTAAACATGTATATATGGAAATTATATTGCAGAAAAAGAAAAACTTTTATATGACTAAAAAGTTAGACACTTACATAATCCAAGTAATGTCATAGTGTACGGTCACAG
>Ga0228711_1000603_pt1 | contig 45971 bp, 35 predicted proteins | sample MedpolnodulmetaG_2_FD_177996 | JGI IMG/M metagenome (GOLD analysis project Ga0228711, IMG submission 177996) | Root nodule microbial communities from Medicago polymorpha collected in Santa Monica, California, United States - brown nodules | ecosystem: Host-associated > Plants > Roots > Nodule...
AAAATTAATGAAAATAAATCCAATTTTTTGGAGAAAAACAATATGGGTGTGGGGTGGGGGTGGGTGCGGGGCGGGTGATAGTATCCCTCGACCCTGACCCCACATTAAAACTCCAGGTTTTCCCCACACCCGAACCCAATTAGTTTGGCTTTACCCCGTTGAAATCGGGGTGGGGGCGGGTGAGACCCAGCGGGTGCGGGTTGTGTTGCCATGTATAAGACCAAGGTCCATTTTCCTGAAAACCAGAGATTCAACAAAAATGGAATATAAAGAAAAAAAATAAGTTCCTAGAACCATCTTTTCAAATGATTTTACTTATGGCATGTCATTTCTTTTTTTACAAAACTTACGGCATGTCATGAAAGTTATATACTCCATCTGATCATATTTATAAAAAATAAAAAATAAAAACCACTTTTTAGGTTTATTCAACACCTAATGTATTTGGTTTATAATATATACCAAATAAATTAGGTATTCAATGAACCTAAAAAATGGTTTTTTGCTTATAAATGCGATAGGAGGGAGTACTTCCGTATAATTTGGTACAATAAAATCTTGAGTAAATAACTAAAATACACCATGAAACATGTAACAATTATTTTATGAAAAAGCGTATAATTAATGCTTTGAAAATTGAAACATTAGACTTTTTAAAAAGAATAACTGTTGACTTTGTAATGCTTAAAGAGTGTCTCGGGGACACTCGTTAACAACACCTTCATTTTTAACCTGTCATTGACTTCTAGCTTTCATCACTATGAGCGATCGCCTACTCTTTATTTATTGGAAATCTTAACGAATGCCCCCGAATCTGTCAGTCGGTTCCTACAAAGGTATCTATTATTGGTTGGCGCCTATTTCGGAACAGATTGCCTACGGAGGCTAATTTATTTATACGGAGAATTATTCAGTTTGATGTCGACTGTGTATTACTGGTTGTGGCGAGATCGAGACGGACACACATCTATTATTGTCCTGTAGCATTTTTGGCCAGGTTTGGCAACTTGTTCGGCGATGGTTGGGTGTTCATTCAGCAGACCCCTTAACCGTTGTCGATCACTATCTTCAGTTTGGTACTTCTTCAGGTCTTGCAAAATCGCGGTGTTCCTTGATGTATCTCATTTGGTTTGCAAGTTCCTCAGTCATTAAGGAAAGGAATGCTAGAATTTTTCGATCAAAAGAGAGTATACCTTATCAGCTCTTGGAAAAATATCAAGCTTCTTTCCTTTTTGTGGTATAAAGCACAATTTGTTGTTTATCATTTTAAATTTCAAGATTGGTGTCAACACCCTTTGTTATGCTTGGGTGCTGGCTAATGTTTCACTTATGTTTCAGACACTGATGTAATTATTTGCTATCTCCTTTGACACACCTTGTTATGGAGGGAGATAGCACATTGGTTTAATATATCTTATTTTGATTTGTTAAAAAAAAAAAAAAAGTGTCTCTGAACACTCTATAAAGATCGTAAATAGTAAATTTTTTTAAAAATACATGTAATCAATGTGTTAAAAATCAAAATATTTAACTTTTTTAAATCATGACTGTTTATTTTGAAATGTTTCAACTTTGTCCGAGGACATTGGTTAGAAAACTCTTTATTTATACATAAAAGTTGGCAAGATCACTAAGATTGTGGGACAATTTAACATCATTAAGGTTGTGAACATTGCGCATAAATCATAGTAATTTATTTTTTCCATAATTATGGGAGCATTCGTGAAACACGTTGGAAAGCATTCGTGACCTTCCGGGTAAGACAAATTATGCGAGCATTCGTAATCATGTAGGAATCCCATAATCAATTTTTTTTAAGAAGTACTCACTCGCACATTGTTCAATTATTTTCTTTTTAAGAATTACTCTCTCCTAAAATATCAATGCAATATTTGTTACTATTTTTCATTAATATACAATAGGTAGTGTTAACTTGTGCCCTTAAGGCACATGTTAAGAAACTCAAAAGAAGAAATATTCTTTAAAATTATGTGCATTCAAATTACCAAAAAGTTAAAAATTAAATATAATACACATCTTCCAATAAACAAATTCCATATTTGATTTTTTGTCAAATTTTTTTTTCATATTTGATTCATTAACTTGTGTCTTAAGGACACAAGTTAACATTTCCCATATACTATTATTTATTGGATTCCATTTCATCTAGCTACTTCACTACTAACTAATAATCGATAATTGGTTGTGGTGGTTTTGGTATATTTTCTTCGATCACTATTAGGGCACACATACATCATTAGGCACTCACACACAAAAGTATATTTCATTTAATCATTTAAAAAAGAAATATTATTTAATTATTTTCTCTCTATATTTTTTCAATTATGTATGTGTGTTCAAACTTAGTGTTCAAACCCTTATATTCAATTAAATATTTTCCGTGAAAATAATATTTGTTTTCTTTTTATTTGTACATAAACTTTTTAGTTTATTTAACAAAATTGACATGTGAAAACGATAACTGTCATGTCATGTTAGTTGTATAATCAGAGTGCATGAGGGTTGTATTTAATAGAAAATTAATTCACTTGGTCCTCTATTGTTTCCTGATATGGAGGATCGACCAGTATTTAATTCACTTGGTCCTCTAGAAGTTAAAATCAACATTAATTCACTTGGTCATCTAGTCTAGTGTTTCCTGATATGGAGGATCGACCAGTATTTAATTTTAATCATAATGTCATTGATGAAATATGACATTTGGAGGATCAAGAGTAAAACCAATGGCCCTCTGAAATTTTTTGCCACTTTATTTTTGTTACAAAATAATTATCATTTTAAAATATCAATCAGAAATCAAATCAACAACGAACTAGAATACCAATCAGAAACCAAATCAACAACGAACAAAAACCGAAAAGAATATCAATGCATTATTTATTATTATTTTTTTTCATTATTATACCCTTATTTATTGAATTTCATTCAACTTAACTACTTCGCTAACTACAGTTATTAAGGATATTTTAGTAAATGATACTAATTTTACTATTGAAATTAATCAAAATTTATCATTTCCTTAATAATCTTATGCAAACCTTAAACGGCGACTATTGTGAAACGAAGAGAGTAAGTGGTTTTAGAAAAAAAAAATATTCAAATTACAAATCGGTTTACAATCTCTATTATAAACATTTGTCTTTCTTAAAATTATTTTATAAAAAACGTACAATACCAGTTAACCGTCTATTATTGTATTTATAGCAATAACAATGACAATCCAATGGCTTCAATGCAAATATACACATATGATAACATGTATTGGAAAATAAATAAAAATGCGAAAACACGCATGTGTGGAATTGATTAGAGTTTTCTCACTTATGAGATTGAGGATCAAGACTTGTACTTTGGAACAAACGGCGTAAAAGTAACTTCAAGTAAACTAGCCATACATGAGAAAATATATTTTGACAATCAACATACTTTTATATCTATGTTTAACACATTTACCTTCTTAAAATTAGAGGTTCTGGATCATCTACAAAGAGTTTAAATGTGCATAACAATGTTTTGTCTTCTAAATCAATGAATCTAATTTTTATAAAAGATTGATTTTATCATCTAGAAATGATTAATGTTGCAATTTGTTATCTACATGTTTTTAATTCATGTGTGATTATTTATTATTTTCAACATTAATGGATTTAGACAAGCTTAATGAAAATAATTAAAACAAAAAATGCCATGGAATTTTCGTGATAAACAAATAAATATTTCCAATCACAAAATAATTAAATACTTTCTCCGTATCACAATTATTGTCTTTTTAACATTTTTTCTTTTTCTCAAAATAATTGTCACTTTACAATACAAATGCAACATTTATTTATTTTTTTCACTATTATATCCTTATTTATTGAATTTCATCCAACTTAACTACTCCACTAACTACAATTAATAAGAGTATTTTAATAAATGCAACTAATTTTACCATTAAAATCAACACGATTAATCATTTCTTTAATAATTGTGCACAAATCTTAATCGACTAGTATTGTGAAACGGATGAAATAGTAATTAAACCAAGTAAATAACAAAAACCGCGTCCTCCGTTATAAGCAAAAATAAACATTAATGTGTTTGTTTCAAGTTTATCAAATTTATTTCTAGGAATAACATTTCTTGGAATATAAAAATGGGAATTTTATTCCAAGGTATTTAGGAAAAATATGTTTGGTTAACTTTATAATATTCCTAGGAACCATAAAAATAGGGATTATAATAGGTAACTATTTATGAATTTATTCCCATCCTTTTCCTTGGGAAATTTTTTCTATTCCCAGGAACATTTTATACCGGAAATAAAATTTAGTAAACTTGTAACAAACATAAGCATATATATTCCTATCATTTTATTTCCGGGAATCAACAAATATAACTTGAAACAAATACACATGTATTTGGTTTATAATAAAGATCACATACAACATTAATTGAATTAATTTAAAATATATAATTTTGATTATAATAAAGACGGGATGGTATATGTTTCAATTATTATCTTTAAATTGATTCTTAAGATCTATTATAAAAGTAAGTATGCACAATGTGTGACATTTTGTGTCACCCTAACTTATGTCCTAATGACACATGATAAACAATCTAAATATAGAAATTTTCTTTTAAATTTTGCGTATTCAATTAATTAATTAAAAGTTAAAAAATTTAATTCAAAATATGGATTTCAACAAAATAATTTTACATTTAATTCATTAACTATGCTTTAAGAACACAAATTTGCATTCCCTTGTAGTTTTATCTAGCGGTTGATTTTCAGCTTTAATTAGTAAGATCAATCGATGTGAACGTTGACTTCCAGCTTTCATTACTATGATCCGATCGATGTGAACAATGCGTATTAGCTAGATAGATCTCGAATCACGTGGGACATAAACAAAAAGTTTATTGTCCAAGCCAAGATCTCAAACTCACCAAATATAGAAAGTCCATGTGGAGTATTTTTTTTAGGATCATTTCAATAAGTGCTGTAACATGTTTGGATATAAGGAACTCGTAAAAAGAATTTGGAGAATGCTAACTATTACTCTTGGGGTATTGAGGGGATAAAAATATAAATATGGTATTGAAAAATAGTAAAAAATGATAAATTTGATTTTTTAAAGGTCAAAATGTTGTTGAAACCAATGCAAACATACTACTTTTTCCTTCCTTAACTATTACCCTCAGGACAATGGTTAGCAAGACCCAAAAAAATTTTATCTTGAAAATACAATTCAAACATAAATGAAAAAGTGATGTTATTTGTCAAGAAAGAGAGTAATGTTATATCTTACGAACTGTTTTGCTCACGATTATCCCAAATACACTTATTGTTACATTTCTTTCATATATGTACTGCTATTAAATTAAAAAAAAAACAGGTCATTGGTCTGAAAGAAAGAAAAAAGGACACGCCCTCAAAGAAAAAATCCACCGTCACACAATATCCCTTTTAAACCACTATATATAGCTCAATGCCTCAATCTAATTGAAAGCATATGAAGCTATATAAAATTAATAATAATTTAGATGTAATAGCTCAACTTTTTTTGAGAAATCTTGTATAGCTCAACTAATAATTAAAAGAGAAACGTTAACTTGTGCTCTTAGGATATAAGATAAAGATCTTAAAATAGAATTAAATAATAAATATTGCATTGAAAAGATAAGTTTTTAAGATTTTAAGGTTTAAAATGCACAATTTCCAAAGTTAAGTTTCTACATTTTGTTTCTTATTTTGTGCCCTTAAGGCACAAGTTAACAAGACCCTAATTAAAATAATGCAATTTTTCAAAAAAAAAAAATAATAATGCAAGTTTTCACCAATACAAATGCAAGTGGATAGTTGCATGCTAATTTGGGACAAATTCGCCACCCACTTTCTCGCGAGATTCATCATTACTCGATATAAATGTTATAATTAAACAGTTTTTTAGGTAAAAATGACTACTTTTGATTATTTAAACAATGTCATAATGTTAGCCGTTTTTTTTATGGCAAATGTAACCAGGTACTTTCTTTGTTCTTAATTATAAAATTATTTAAAAAAATGCTGTCCCTAAATATACGATCATTTACAAAATTTGAGATGCATTAATTACTCTTTATTTTATAATATAACCATTATTGATTTTTTTGAAGAATATATAACCATTATTAATTCCCTCAAATATATATATACACACACAAAGGACAAATTGATTAAATTTTGGTAGGAAAAAAATATTTTTTATTGTTTCAATAGGTTGAACGCACAATTTCTAAAACAAACTTTTTAATTTAAATTTTTAATAAGTGCTCTAAGGATACTTGTTAGCATCTCTCTTTAATAAAATATACATACAATTGTGATAAATCTATTATTTCAACAATTTTTCTTACTATAATACTTTATATATTCGTAAAATTGCTTTATAAAATTGGACGGAAGGACGTGGAAGAATATAAAGAAATAATGCTTAATAGTGCGAAGAGTAATTAATGGCAGCAACATTCATTTTTCAACACTTTCTCTTGCACTTACTCTTTTATTTGATAAAATTAATATTTGTCCCACATTTTGTGTGGGTTAAATTTTTAAAATGTAAACTCAATGATTTAAACTAATAAAAAAGTGAGTATTGGAAAGAGTATTTAAAATAGAGTTTTTTTATCATGTGCAAATTTGCACATGTTAAGAAATTTAAAGTAGTAAGTTTGTATTGTATTGAAACTTGAACATTTTGTATTGAATATATAACTTTTTAATAAATAGTTGTGGTTTTTCAATAAAATATTACTACTTTTGATTCCTTTAACAAGTGTAATGTTGGACATGTTAGACAAACCCTTTAAAATATAGTGTTGTTAACATTAATCTTAGAGAGAAAAAAATTGCAAAAATTTCGACGAAACAAGTTATGCACATGCAATTGTGCTACTAATTAGGCAACTACTTCTAATTCCAACTACCTTGTGAATTGTGGAATGTGAGAATTATATTTTTATTATTTTTTATAGAAAACAACCACATTTGTATTGCGACTATGCACCTAAAATTTAACTTTTGCACGTTTTGTCCATTTCCTCACGTCAAAAGTTCACACCATATAGCAATACTGTATATAAAAACACGTTTGAAAGCATTCGTGGCATTCTGTGTGTAAGACACTTTCTTTGAATGCTTATATATCAACTATTTTTTTCTTATACTCTAGACCATTGACTAAAGTAATTTTAGTCGTAATTATTAAAATTTATATATATTTTTTAAACATTAAATTTACAAATAAAATTCTTTATAAAAATAACTTTGTTGGTAAGGACATTACAATATATATGGAATGAGATTTGAATTTTAGATTCACTACGTATTCATTTTAAGAGATGAAATTCTAGTCAAAATAGAATCGTGAATAATTTTATATTATCTTATAAGATCATGCATATATTGAGGGAGTATTTTTTTATTTTTTTTACGGAGTTGAGGGAGTATATATATAATATGTATCTCCTTCTCTTTGTACACATAACATAGCAAAATGGGAAATTTCAACATGGAGTACTACTTACCAATAATGGTTATGTTGTTGATACAGTTAATATATTCAGGCTTGACTCTTGGTACAAGAATTGTACTTTTGGAGGGTTTGAGCCCAATGGTATTCGTAGTGTATCGCTATGCTTTTGCAACCATTTTTCTTGCTCCTGTTGCTTATTTATCAGGGTACTTTACTATCATTGATCTATCTCTTTCATTGTTTTTTATTAATTCCTCAATTATTATATCCATTTCTCTTATCTAAAGTGTATTAATTAATTCATTATTTATTTAAATTGTTTATTTTCTTTTTGACAGGAGAAATTCTGGCTCCTCCCATTCCTTAAATTTAAGGAGTTTTTCTTGGATCTTCATCACCTCACTAATTGGGTTTGTTTCTATTCTTGAATCTTGAATAGTATAAATGCATATTTATGTTCATGTAAATCACAAATTCCCTTCCTTTTTTTTCTCTTATAAGCACTAGGGTTTAAATAGAGATCTATGGTTTTAATCTAACACTTTACCAAGGTTTGATCTATGCTGACATTTCTCTCTTTCAACAATATACAAACAACTAACATGTTTTTTATAGAAAAACTATGGATGTTTCAGCAAACCAAAATTCAAACTTCACTATAAATTTTATTATTCATTATAGCCAAATACAGTTGTTAAATATCAATTATTCATGTCAATAATGAAGCATTCAATGTGGTAGATGTCCCTTATCTTATGAAGAGTATCCTTTTGGGTTCAGTGGGTTATGTAAATCTCATCAACAAATTAAAACCTATTATTTTCTTTGACTAATTTAAAATCTCAATACTTATTTATTCTCTAAAAAAAAAAAAAAATCTCAATACTTATTTTATCAAAAAAAAACACTCATAATACTTACAGTTTTGCGGAGTATGTTTTTGTTTGACGAAAAAAAAACTCCAATTAAAATAAAATAAAACTTAATTTTTTTCATATAATAAATTTTTTTATAATGATGTTAATCATTTTTTATTTTATTTCGCATTTGTTAAATTTTCGCCACCCTAATTTTTTTTCTTGTTTCGTCCCTGGAGGAGCTTCTACAAGACATGGGCTAAATGTGAAACGAGTTTGGATCTCATTCAAAAAGTTAGTTCAAAATATGAAGACGTCCAAACATATTTTCACTTTGTTCTATTGATGAAAGAAAGATAGAGGAAAAAAATAAATTGAAAAGACGAGAAATAAAAAGATTATTCAAATAGTTTGGTAGAAGAGCAAATGAAATGATATTAATAAACTAAAAAATAAACTATTGAATGGATTTTTTTTAGGGATTTATTGAATGGATTTTTTTTGGCAAATATTGAATGGATTTTATTATTGTCATTTTGATTGTTTGTCATCTATTTCCTTGTTATCTTCCCCCTAAAAAAAATAAAAAAAGTAAATAAATAAATAAATAAGATCTTCTCGAATAGATATGATTAATTTTAATTGTGAATGCTCATTTTAGTCGGTGAGCATAATTGTGACACTTAATTTCGTTTATGAAATAATGAAAACAACTTTAATCTTCAAATTTCTAAAAAAAAATAAACTTTAGTCTTCAAATATCATTTAAATAGGGTTAAATATGTTTTCGGTCCATATAAATATATTAACTTTTTATTTCCTTAAAAAAAAAAAACTTTAGTCTTCAAATATCATTAAATTAGGGTTATATATATTTTTTATCCCTATAAATATATCAATTTTTCATTTTAGTCTCTCTGAAATTTTCATTACACTTTTAGTCACTATAAAATTTTCAATCACCGCTTTTGGTCCCTATTTAAGTTAGTTCATGTGTATCATTTGTATTTTTAATGAAATTGTGTAGAATATTGTAAACATCTCTCCAAAAACTAGAATTTTTCAATTAAACATGAATTAAATATAATTTTTTTAACCGTCAAAAATATAAAAATTTATATTTAATTCATGTTAAAAAATCTATTTTTTTTGGAGAGATTCTTATAATGTGATAAACTTTTATTTATAATTTTGTTCAAAAACATGAATTCTATTTATGAGTTTACTTAAAAAAATGGACCAAAAGTGAAGATGAAATTTTTTTGAAGGATTAAAAAAAAAATTGAGAGACTAAATTTTTTTTTTATATTTATAAAGACCAAAAACTATTTAACTCATTCAAATATTATATGTACAGGCATAAAAATGTTCAATAATAGTTAAAAAAATTATATATCTTCTCTGACTGGGTCTTCACTTAAAAATGCAATTATTTTTTAAGGACTAAAGTGAACATTAACACTAAAAAAGTTATAAATAGTAGATAATATTTTGTCATATATCTCGTCAAATTATATCTTTTATTTTTGCCATATCTAATCCTTGTTGTAATATTTTTTAGGGGATTTTATTTTGACAAATCCATATCTAATCCTTGTTGTATTTTTTTTTTAGGGGATCTTAGTTTTTTTTTAACAAGCCAAAAGGGAATTATATAATCACAAACATAGCAATTCTAAAAGCACAGGGCGTGCCTAAGAGACCACTACAAAATATATAAAGTGTAGCAATGTCACAACAGAAAAACAAAAAGAACTAGCCTATGCCCAAACAAGTTAAAGGGATCGACCACCACCTCGGAGTACCAAATACAAAAGTGGTTTTTTTTAGCTTTTAGGCAACCTATTGATAACAATTTAACCTTATCCAACAATCGGGGAATAGGAATTGCAACATTATTAAACAAGGGATTATTTCGTTCATTCCACACAACTCAGGCACAAAGAAGCCAAATAAGCTGCAGAAAAGAACATCTAGCTTTACTACCTCCTATCATATGAGAATCCACCCCGGAAAAACCAATGCAATCGCGCACAAGCTGCCAAATAGAACCAAAAATAGGACACGATAAAAAGAGATTTTGAGCCGTTTCATGATGACCGCAACCGGATACGCACAAGGACGCGTCAGAAGAAAGAACCCCTTTAGTCGCTAAATTAGATTTCGTTGGTAAGCGATCACGGAGGAGCCTCTACGCAAAAACTGAGACTTTCAAGGGAACCTGGTTATGACAAATTAACTCCACTGCTGAATCCGCAATAGGAGTATCTTGAGTTGTTAATAAGTCATAGGCACCACGAACTGAATAACCGCCTGACGGGTCTGGATGCCACACCCATCTATCTAAAACATTAAAATGCAAAGAAACATCAAGTAGTAAAGCCCTACACTCCGCCAACAACTCCTCCTCCCACACCCACAACCTATGTCTCCACCTCCACGCGTCCCCCCTGTTGCAGACCTAAAGAAAAAAAATCTGCCACCGTAATGGATTTGTTCTCAGCTAAGTTAAACAACCGACGAAAACACACACATAGAGGAACCCCCCCAATCAACCTATCATGCTTAAACAACGTATCAGCCCCATCACCAACCCTCCTCGACACACTCTCATCAAACCAACCATCGTCGACCCCTTCCCTAATCCTCCCTACCTACCACCACCACCAAGAAGAACCACTCCAGCCCCCAACCTCCCACCAACTTCGCCATAACGGGCGACTAAAACCCTATACCACAAGCCTCCTCCTTCCACTAACATCCTCCAACACCATTTACCTAACAGAGTAACGTTAAACTCCTTCAACTGTCTCACCCCCAGCCCTCCAGACACCTTATTTAGCACACAATATTCCAACCTATCCATGTAATTTTTCTATGATCCTCATTCCCCCCCCAAAAAAAATATATTTAATTGAGATTCAATGGAAGAGATTATACCTGATGGACCTTTGAAGAAGGAAAGGGCATATACATGCAGAGAAGTCAAGACATATTTTAGAAGAACCAAGAAGCCGCCAAAAGAGAGAAACCGACTATTCCAGCGTGACAATATAGATTTAATACGATTCGCAATAGGGTCCCAAAAGCTAAGTCTCCGCGGATTACCCCCAATAGGCAAGCCCAAATACATGAAAGGAACCTTACCCACTTTACAACTCAACATTGACACCGCCTCGCATAACCAAGAATCAGGAACATTAACCCCCACCAACATACTTTTGTTAAAGTCCACCTTTAATCCCGACATCTCCTCAAAAATAACAAGAGTTGCCCATAACGCACATACATTATCCCAACTTTTCACGCCTACCAACAATGTGTCATGGACAAACTGAAGATGAGATACAACAATCGGATTAACCGTACCAACACTATAACTTTCGAACAGGTGATTATCAACCATAGCTTTCATCAAATATTAAGACCCACAGCCATAAGCAAGAACAAAATAGGAGAGAGATGGTCCCCTTGGAGAAGGCCCCTATGCAAAGAAAATTCTTTTGTATGGCTTCCATTGACAAGAGCAGATGTCGTAGTTGTACCAACGCGCTCTCTAATCCACTTCCTCCACATGATAGGAAAAGGCATACGCTCCATTATCGAATACAAGTATCCCCAATTAACAGAGTCATAAGCCTTTTCAAAATCCACTTTAAATAACATAAGTTCCTTTTTACATTTATGGGCTTCATCCACCACCTCGTTAGCTATAAGAATACCATCAAGAATTTGTCTATTCTTAACTAATGTTGACTGTAACTCCGAAACAACACTGCTAATCACCAATCTCAATCTATTTGCTAACGATTTTGCTAGAATTTTATACAAACTCCCCACCTATGATATTGGTCGAAAATCATTAAGTCTTTACGGGCTATCAACTTTTGGAATAAGAGCAATGAAAGTAGAATTGATACCTTTAGCCAATTTACCGTTATGATGAAACTCAGAAACAAACCTCGTAATATCATCTTTCAAATCATGCCAGAACTCCTTTATAAAGCCAAAATTAACCCCTTCACGACCCGGACTCTTAAAGCTATCAAAATCCCACACGACAGCCTTAACTTCATCCACAGAAAAAGGTTTGATTAGACCCCCTCCCTTTGCCACAGATAAGAGACAAGACAAAAACTGAAATTCTTGTTCCCCATTAAACCACATCACAACTTTTTGTCCCACGTACCAATTGTCTGAAATACTAAAACAACCTTTTGTCCACAAAAAAATCCTACTATATATAAGACCAAAATTATTCAATATCATAAAAGTTTGTCATGTGTTATTCTACCTTGTGTTGGATTGTTTTGTGTCTTTGTTACTTGTGATGTTTTGTCACACTCTAAGTTTCAAAGAAAATAATTAAATACTATTTCCTCTCAAAAATAAAAAACACTTACTATATATATGTGAGATTGATTGGACTTTTCATTTTTGTGTTGCAGCATTACCTTGGATCAAAATTTACTATCTTGGGGTTTATATCTAGTCTCTTCGTCAGTTACAAGTGCAATGTGCAATCTCGTTCCAGCAGTGACATTTGTAATAGCTGCTTTTGTAGGGTAATTACTAACTAATTGATGACTAAATTTATTAAAGTGGACCAGTTTTTATTAATCAAAATTCAAATGAATGTGTTTGTTTTTATTGGAAATTGAATATATTTTACAGAATGGAGCAAGTGAATATTAGAAGTTTGAGAACTATAGCCAAAATACTAGGAACAATTATAGGTGTAAGTGGAGCAGTGTTCATTGCACTATTGAAGGGTCCAAAGCTGCTAAATGCAGAAAGCATACCTTCAAAATCAATCATTGGCACAACCTTAGGAAGTGATGAGAATTGGTTGCTTGGATGTTTGGTTCTTTTTGGAAGTTGTGTTGCCTGGTCAGTTTGGCTTATTTTGCAGGTATTTTAATTGTGTCAATAATCATCACACAACAGTAATCCTACATATTTTTGTCGTTAATTTTTATGGATGTTTGAAAAAAATTATAGCTAATGAATGGCCAATTTATATCAGGGGTGCGAATACAATATGTACAAATGTGGGTGGATACAATACGGATACATGAATAACCAAAATCTTTTAAAATTCAGGATAGGATACATTGACAAAAATATTATATTAAAACTTGTATGCATATAGACTATAAAGTACTTGAAAGTTGAAAGTATATACATTGAATATTCATCGTTAATATATAATTATAAATATCACAATTTATATCCCTCAAAAAAAATATCACAATTTATAAAAAATAATTTTGTTATCAAAACAAATTAAAAATTAAGAGTTTTTGTGAACATCATAATAATATATTGGGTCGGGACACTAGTTAAGGAAAAAAAAGAAATTTTTGCATCGAAAACATCATTATTTACATTTTTTAAACTTTGATTACACAAGTTCCAAAATACTTATACTATATTTGGTTTCTTTAACTAGTTCCCTGGGAGCACTAGTTAACATTTTCATCTCTATGTTTGAATATCAACAAAAGTGTCACATTAAAAAAAAAATCAACAAAAGTGTTATTAAATGTGTTGTGAATTCGATGAAAATCATACCAATAAAATACTTGATGTGTGGATGAAGTAATAATTAAACAACCAAACAAAGTGTATGGAAGTTATAAACACAAGCAAAAACTAGAAAAACAGTGAGAGAAAGAAAGAGAGAACACACGAAATTTGTTTACCCAGTTCGGTCCAAAACTGACCTAGTCTGGGGGAGAGAGCAGCCCTCCGTTCCACTATAATGATGAGTAACTTTACAAAAGATATATCAATGGGTTACAAGAATAAGTCTCCCGCCTAATTCTACCCAAAGTCCCAATCTCTTCCCGTGACCAAGAGACTCAATCCTAACAGTGTTTCCCAAGGTGAATCAACCCCAACCCTAGTGTTTGTTGCCAAGAGCAAACTCTTTACAAACCCTAGTTTTGTGTTGCCTCCCAAACCCTTGTTTTCAGCCCCCTCTATCTCAAGGTTTACTCTGATACAAAGCCTATATTTATAGTAAAAGTAACCCTCATAAATTTGGAACAAATCCAGCCCAAAAATACGTTACAATTTTATTTTCTGTTTTGACAAATCGGGCCCCGAAATTGCTCTTCGGGCGCCGAAAAATCACGCACCAGAATGCTCCAAAATCAGGCAGAATTCGGGCCCCGAATTGACAGTTTCCAGAAACCTCAATTTCTCTAATTTTGAGTCACTTTCACAACAAAATGTATTCAAAACAAATTTTGTTTAATGCTGGTTGATTGAGTTTTTTCTTTCATTACCATCATCCACAAAAAAAATACATTTAAGTCTGATTCGATCTCTCAAAAAAAAAGTTAATGATTTGTAAAGTGACAACTCTACTAATTTACACATTGAATTGAATCATCTATATTTCCACTAAATTCTTACAACCATGTCTCCGTCATTTTTTACCTCACATTTTCTAGAATACATATATGTTGTGAAAGTGTGATATTAGAGGTGTCACCTTGCATGAAAAAGTGATGGTTGAACAATATATAAGTACATGATCCTCTGAGCTCATCTTGTGATCAAATAATATTTGTGAATTATCCCATAAGTGTCCACTTTTATATGTGAAGTATCTTGTAAATATCCAAAAAAAAGTATTTTTAAAATATTAAAAAAAAAATGAATTCCAATTTTTCATGGGTATGTACTCGCAAGCCTCCGCGGAGTATCGGTTTTCGATACATAGTATCCGATACAGATACGTCTCTATTTTTTTATTATATGGGTTTCATAGTGTCAATCTAACAAGTCTTCGAGTTTTATGATAGGGAATTAATTTGATAAAATTCATGATAAGGAAATAACCTTAATCCTTTACATCTTACTCAGGTTCCAGCTTATGCAAGCCATCCAAATACCTTATCTCTTTCAGCCTGGATGTGTTTAATGGCAACATTACAATCATCACTAGTGACACTATTCATGGAGGCAGACCTAAATGCGTGGAAGATTACTTCTCTACTTCAATTTGGTTGCATTTTATATTCAGTATGTGGATGATTTTCCATGATGATATACTTTTCTGTATAAGTTGATACATCATCAATGGAATAATTAAGAATAAATACATTTTGTAGGGTGTTATGGGATCCGCAGTAGCCTTATGTCTCCAAGCATGGTGCATTTCAAGAAGAGGACCTCTCTTCTCTGCTATGTTTACTCCTGTTTCCACATTAATTGTGACTGTATTAGCTGTTTTGTTGCTTCATGAGGAAGTATACATTGGAAGGTATTAATAGTTAAATTCTGATAATTAATGAAGATTCTTATTTCATAACACAGTTTGAATTATGGAAAATGCTAGTTCTCCCGAGTATATGCTTCCCGAAATTTTCCAGACACAGCTGTCAAGCTTTAACTGCATGATTTATTTGTTCACTCCCTATTTTTCAGCAACACCACCATGTATTGTGGCAAGCACTGAATTGTGATTGGCTACTCTTTATTCTTGAAGAAATCGGGATACTCTCTTTCTAGATATATAGCACTGCTATTGAATTATAGGTGATTTCGTCCAATGGTTATAATCTAACTAAATGATTCTCCTGCTTCATGTTTGTTAGCTTGATAGGTGCAATCGGAGTGATCATTGGCTTGTATATTGTTCTTTGGGGAAAAGCTGAAGATGTAGTTGATGTGAAGGAGAAGGCAAATCCAAAATCTATCGTTAATTCGACAGAGGAAATTGTTGCCAATGAATATTGTGAAAAAAGATACAGTAAAACTGATGTGGAAGAACCTCTTTTACCCTACTGAATCAACATTACACCACTCATATTTTGTGCTAGAATAAATGAATGTCACATTGGCATTTCTATTTTTTGCTTTCCTTGATATAGCTTTTGAGCATTATAGATGAACTTTAAATTATTTAATCTTTTTATGTATGTGTGTATGTATGTATAATAAGTTACTTAATTATATGAAAAATACAAAGTGAAATTAACCCTAAAAATCATTTCACTTTTTTGTTAATAACAAAAAAACTTGTATGGTGATAGTATGAGGGTGATAATTTTGGGTTTCAAGTGTGACTTGTTTAGTTCCACATCACCTATGATTGGGTTAAATGTTTGATATATATGAGAGGTGATTCATATATTGAAGTCTTAAGGTTTTTGGTGGAGATGCTCTCTCTCTCTCTCAATGCTCCAAAACAAGAGAGGGACACAAACATCATTTTCAATCAAGATGGACAATGATATTGTTGGTTGGAATGATACATGTTGAAGAAGCCCGCACATTTCTTAGAATTATAAAGGAAAAGGGAGACACAAACTATATATATGGGCTCAAGCTTTTTATTACAAGATGCACAAATCAAAAATAATTTATGCTTGCATCTGGATTTTTTATTTACTCTTATAATTGTCTTAAAGTGTTGTAAGATATAGTTACGTATGTTTTTTTTAGTTATGTGAGTGTAATGGGGTCGGTGTATGTTTTAGGGTAGTTTATGTATTGTAAAAAATTTCATGTATTTTGTATAATTTATACAATCACATGTAAGTAGCTTACAATCCCTAATCAATGAAAAATTAGCTACTTATGATTAAAGCATAAATAACTAAACGGTAGAGACATTACATAAATTAGGACCAACAATGAGTTGGTTGATGACCCACTTCAAGTACTCTGATTCTAAGTTACATAATATGCCTTCAAAGCTCCCAAAATTTCAATCCTTCCTCCAAAATCAAGTTTGGCTATTTTATATCTAGTCTCTAATGCAAAAATTGTGCCATGTGATGTAGAACTTGTGGCACGATTTCTCATTACTCATACGTGTTAAGAACATTTTCAACAAATATAGATCGTAGTGCATCTCTAGACATTTCTAAGATCTTGTTTAAGTTAAAACAATATGTCTTGTTCCCATCTTATTTTGGTACTTAGAGACGTAACTCATATAAAAAAAAAAAAACATTTCCATTCCCTTCTCCTTTCAATCTAAGAGAACTTGGCAATAAAAATTAAAAATAATCTAGTTTTACTTTCAAAGATTTGCCATTAAAATAGTTTGTGTTGAAATATACCTTGAATTAGTGTTGGGAAAAAGTCTCACATCGGAGAATAGGAAGAAATATGGAAAGATATGGCCATATAAATAAAAGCCATGCGCGTTAGTATTTCTAGCACCAATAGTTAGTTGGTTTTGGAATAGATGGTATTACCTCTACTATTCAATATTTGTAATCATTGATGATAGTGGAATTCTTTTTAGTGGCTCTTCATGTGGATTAGTTAGCACATTGTTGGATACCAAGTTAAATTTTATGAAGTTTTTATTCTGTCTTTTACTATTATTGTCATTATTCTCGCGTCCCGCTATAACAAACTGGTATCAGAGCCTTGGTTAGGATCGATGGGGGAGAGGGAGCGAGATCCTAGTGTTGATCAGGCTAGTGATGTGGGTGAGTCACACTTGAGGGGGAGATTGTTGGAAATCAAGTATGAGTGATTATGTCTCATATCGAATAGAAATGGAGAAAATGTTGGATACATAAGAGATGAGACCCATAAACTAATTGCTTTAAGGTTTAAGGTAAGAGTGTGGTGTCTCTCACTTAGGGGTGTGCATTAAAACTGGTTCATATGAACCATAACTGTAATTCTGGTGCACCAGATAAAAAAAACCAAACCATATTTTTTATTAACCGAACCAATCCATTTAAAACAAACACATATAGACCAGTTACCCTTTTATGAAAACTCGTTACCCTTTTATGATCCAAATTTGTTCGATCCTAAATTGCTTCAGAGCAAAATTCTTTCTATCATTCCCTTACTCAAATTAACTCGGTTCTGAATTACTCTATTGGATCCTTACTTTGTGCTTCCTTGAACGTTTTTTCTTTTTCAGAGTGACATTCAATTTCTAGATTTCGACGACGACGCGACTGTAACAACAACACCGACGGGGAAATCAACGATGGTGACGGTAATTACTACGATAACCACATCAACGACGACGACACCCACAACGATGGCGGCGACAAGTTCATATCTAGCATAGAGACAAAGAGATGAGAGCAACAGAGGGAAATAAGCGGCGAAGGCGGAGGAGAGAGAAGCGGAGGAGGTAGAGGAGAGAGAAGCAGCGGTGATATTGGTACTCTCGTCGGTGGTAGAGGAGAGACGAAGATTTATGTGATAGGTCTCGTAACTATTGGTATTGCTGAACTATTGGTGCTATTAAGAATTTTGAAGATAAAAACCGGTACTGAACTGGTTTTGAACTAAACCGAACCAGAATTTCAGGAAAAAACGGGTTTTGCATAAGTGGTTATACTTCGCTTTTTTTATCCGCTTCCATAAATTCCAAGATTAATTACATTATCACTCAAGATCAAAATCAAACATCACCACAAAATCAAGCATCAAAACCCATAAACTTACTCCTTAAAAAAAAAAACCATAAACTCACAAAAATGATGATGAAGAAATACGCATGATTTTTCTATAAAAATAAAAAATTGAAGAAACCGAATAAAATTAGAAACAAAATATGAAGAAATTCAAGATTAATTGTGCCTATTTCTGGCCTAGATGTGGACGGTCCCCCTGGCTCCCCTCGTGATCCAACAGTGGTATCAGAGTCGTGGTTTGACGAAGGGTTCGACTGGCTCCTTGTGTCGAAAGTCCTCCTGACCAAGGGTGTTCGGGCGGCGGGTTCCGTTGTGTGCGGAGACAACGGTGGTACAAGTATAAGTATAAGTGTGTGCGGATGAAAGAGCTTCCGCTTGAGGGGTGAGCATGATGAATTGATGGACTCACACTTGAGGGGGAGTGTTGTGTGTAAGTGTGATTTATATGTCCCACATCGAATAGAAAAGTAAAGGTTGAACACCTTATAAGTAAGAGGACCCATAAACTCATTGCCTTAAGGTTTTGGGTAAGAGTGTGGTGTCTCTCTCGCTTATGCGGTTGTTCTAGCCTCGATGTGGACGGTCCCCCAGGCTTCCTTCATTACCCAACAATACCTTCATTAGCGAAGGGAAATTGAAACCATGATTATGGTTGTGTCACCAGCAATTTTGGATTTCTTCCTGAAGGTTTGAAAAGAAATGAAAACGGGTTTTGGAGGGTGAATGTATGAGAAGGATAAGAGTTTAAGGAAGCACAAAGAGAGAGAGGGACAGAAAAGTGGTACATGGACATCAAATCCACTTCTCACATGACTTTCAGTGGGGGTAATCTCACTTCTTATTCTTATATGAGTAATAATATTTTTGTCGGTAGTGGTCATAATATTCGAGGTATTGGTCGTGGAAATGTGATGATATATCATCTAACATTATTCTTAGTAAGGGTGTTCGCGGTGCGGTTTGGTTCAGTTTTGAAGGTAAAAGTGAGCCGAACCGCAAGATAAAAAAGCATGCAGTTTGGTTTGGTTCGATTAACTTTAAAAATAAAATCCAAACCAAATCAAACCAATGCAGTTTGGGTTGGATCAGTTAGTACGGTTTTTTCGAGACGATAATTTTTTGATTTCAACATTAACATTAAGTTAAAAATCTGAAACACAACATATTTTTCGCAATGTTTTAAATTTCATCAAACATTACAATTTAATTTTCATTTTACAATGTTTCCAACAACATAGACCAAGTTAAAAACATGGAAAAAAAGTAATCATATTTTGTAAGAAATGCAAAAGACTAAGATTTTATCATTCTCTAAAAGTTCAAGTAGCACATAAATATGTTTTTGAAATAGAAAGCAAAGAAGGAACTTGAAAAGAGAAAAAATGTCATTTTTTAAAAGTTTTCATTAACTTTATGAGTATTGGTCTAGTTGGCATATATTTAATTAACATTTCTCTTATGTTGAGGTTTGATTCGGTTGGTAAAATGAAAACTGCAAACCAAACCATGCGATTAAGTAAGAAAATGATCCGATTTCATCCGAACCAAATGCAGTTTTTCTTGCAGTTTCGGTTTGGGTAGGTTCGGTTTGCAGTTTTTCTATTAGGTTGGTCCGGTTTTGAACACTCCAAACTCTTAGCATGTTTTCAGTCATTTTCAGTAGGTTTTTCATCCAGAATAGAGAAGTATTAGATCAATTGTTTATGATTTCGGGACATTTGTATATTTTTCTATATTTGAGTCATGTAATTCTATTTTTCCCAAAACATAGCAATTTTAGGTGTTTTGATGTAATTCATGAAGAAATCAAGAAAATCGGCAAAGCAAGACATCTGAAGACTTGTGAAGACTTTGGTAAGATCAAAAATGAAGATTTTAGAGGCCTCAGAAGACATTATAGAGGAAATTTTTTGTTCCCAGACCCCAAGACATCTTATATGGAAGCAAACACCCAAAATGACGAAGAAACACACATTTCAAGCATAGCCATGTGCCTGACACATGGTGTAGACGCCTGGAGCATGAAATTCTACTCTCACATGCGCCTCGAGCATGTGATGTGCCTCCTGAGCATGGCTAAAAACGGGCCAAAACTGGTTTTTGCTACTTTTTAGTGGAAAAGATACGGTTTTATAGCCCAACTTCAGGTGGAAACTCTCCCTATAAATACCACTCCTCTCATTCATAATTTCTCATTCAGAACGAAGAGGTTCAAGAGGAAGGCATGCATTAGGAGCTTCCAAGGGAGGAGTTTCTCTCCTCACTCCGAGTCTCTAGGGTATGTTTTATTTCTTTTGTAATTTGTCTCAGTTACCATGTGTAACTAAATCTTTTTAGGATAGGGTTCTTAGATGAACCTCTATTGTGGTTGTTGGATAACTTATTTAATTTAAATTTTTTATTCAGTTATTTTCCTTATGTTATTTAATTTTATAGTCGTGCGTAAGATTTGTCTCCTCTGAAGCATAACCCTCACATATAGGCACTTAGGGAGGTGACATACCTAATATTGGTGTATACCTATCTTAATCAGGAAATAACTAATTAGTAACTAGGGAAACAAGCCATAGAGCAGAACCCTGAGATAAAGGTACTTAGGAAGGTGACATACCTAATATTGGTGCAAACCTACTCCAATTAGAAAGTAACTAGTTAGTAATTAGGGAAACATGTGACTTCACGACTTAAATCACCCCAGTAACTCCATTCTCCTCGAGCCTTGGTAAGGTAGATGTTGATATGGTTGTCTGTTTGTAGAACTACCGACGAAAGGGGGATTCAAGGATTCCCTAATTGTCTTTACATTTCTGAATCACAAAACCCAATCTCGCATTGGGCAGGACAATTCATACCCTTACAACCTCTCTCAATATTTTCCTTTATTTTCTGTTCTAATAAATTTTGCTAATTACCAAGTTGAACGACAATCCACATGGAGATGATAACTTACTACTTTGATACTTGAGTGCGATTGGATGCGCTTGCCTACTCATACACCATCAAGTATGCAGCTGATTAATCTAAAACACACACACACAAAGAGAGAGAAAGAGAGAGAGAGAGAGAGAGAGAGCACTAGTAAAGTATACTAGTTCCTCTCACAAACTGAGTGTAGTCTAGCCCCTTGCATTTCCAAGGGATTTTCACTATACGCTCTCTAGATTACAATTTGCTCAAACATACAAGTAAGAAACTTCCTTTGCTTAATCACACAAGAAACCGACTTCTATAATAATAGCTTAACAAATAAATAAGATAGTATTTAATCTTGATATACCATCAAGGGTATAAGAAGTTTAAGTTTAGATGACTTCCGATACTTGAGAAATTATAAGATATGAAAATTTGTAAGAATTTCTCTAAGTGTTTGTGCTCTATTTAATAATACAGAGTAAGGGCACATGTAAAATGACAGAAGTCTCATTGTTTCTTCAACTACTCAGGTTCTTATATAGGAGAAAATATGATTGTCGTTTGTTGAGGAAGTTCCATCGCATCGACTTCGTCCTTGATATGCTTGATCAGAGATGTTGAAATGTTTCCTCAAATGAATAATGTCGTGTAGTTTTCATTCAAAATTTCTTTGCTTCTAATTTAATGGTCTGTTACATTCTATTTGTACTTAAACTTCTTTGTTTGTTTCTACGTGTGGTTTGCGACAAATTGTACTACTCAGTGTCTGAAAGCAACCATTCTTCAGAAGACGACAACATGGGTCATAGTCTCCAGTTACTGATGTGGTCTTTAGATGCTTGAAGCCTTTAGAGTCTTCGTTCCTTCTCATGCTTCTGAACGAAAACTCTTCTGATTAGGATGTTGACTTTCCGGTTGACCTTTCTTTAGATCTTGTTTCAAGTCTTAACAACTTCTCACTTGCTTCAAATGCACTCTTATATGTTTAGAATCTTGAAGTTTCAGAATCAAAACTTGATTTAAGAATTAGAATTTAATTCTACTATCCTTCACACTTCAACACACATTAACATATCCAATTGGTCTTTCATATTTTGTTATCATCAAAATTTCAGAGGCATTGTACATAACACATATTGGATCAACATGTTTATTTATGCATGATCCAAAAACAACATATGTATGCCTTGAAACACATCATTCAGTACATTCAGGGCACTCTTGATTTCGGTTCACATATATATCCTTCCTCTGTTAATACGCTCATCACTTATACTGATGCACATTGGGGTGGATGTCTAGGCATTAGAAGGTCCACATCTAGGTATTGTGTATATCTTTGCACAACCTCATGTCTTGGTCTGCCAAACGACGGCCTACATTCTCTCGTTTTGAAGCCGAATATCATGGTCGCTAACGTAGTGTCTAAGTCTTGTTGGTTTAGGAATCTTATATTGGAACTACATTACCTTATTTCGAAAGCCACACTAGTTTATTGTGATAACGTAAGCGTCGTGTATCTCTCCGTGCAACCCCGTTCAACATCAACACACATAGGGCATTGATATGGATATTCAGTTCGTGCATGATTAAGTTAATCATGGCCAAGTTTGTGTGTTACATGTCCCTTCATGTCAAATAGACGACATCTTTACTAAGGGCCTCCCACGACAACTTTTTGAAGATTTTCGACTTAGTCTCAACATCCAGCAACCTCCACTTTCGACTATGGGGATGTATTAGAATATCTTCTATATTTAGCAATATCTTGGTAGCCAGGATAAGTTTAAGCTTGGTCGCCAAGACAGGAATGTATATATATATATATATACACACACACTCATGATTATTCAATTAGAAGGCAAGGCATATACTCTCTCACAAAAAGCTTTGGGTCCAAATTGAAAAAAATAAATAAGTTAAGCGATCAGATGATCAATTAAGCTAAAAAAAAACATGATGATTGAAAATAATTTAAGCAAACAAACTCGAGGAATGATACACATATTTTCTTGAAACAAATGCATGACAAACATTAAACAGTAATCAAATTCTGATATGAAAGAACATACATAAATTTGCTATCATGTAGTCCCCTTCCCAAACATGATAAATTTTATTTCATTTTATTTTATTGAAGGGGTTGAACATGATAGATGTTATTCGACAATACAATGCGTACATAAAACACATGAAATTTTTAGCAGCCAATTCAGTTGAATCAATCTTCTGCAGCATATTATATCTTTATGCTATCTTATAGTGATAAATTTGGAGGTTCCCCACATTTTTCTTCTTGAAAATGCTGTTCTTTCTGTTGACAAGATGCTTGCCCCAATTGAAAGGTCTATATTTTGAAGGGTTCTCTTCATTTATAAGATCCTCCAAAGGCTTTACATTGGTGTAGTGTGATGGGTACAAACCAAAGGTAATTGAAAACCTCTCTTTTTCATTGTTGACGATAACTCTGTGTTCCACGCTCTCATAAGCATCATTGCTCCAAACCTGCACAAACAAAACAGTTTCCAATCATGCCCATAAATAAAGTTCATATAATAAAGATATTTCGATATGTTGAGGTGCTTGTTCGAACCTGCAATTTCCAATTCTCAACACTAAATGTTGGCATTTATGATTTTTTTTGAAAGGTTCAATTAAAGAAAATAAAAAAAAAACAAAAAACACCATTTTGTGCGTCTAATATAATATCGGTACACTATATAATTTAGAAATAAAAAAATACTCCATTTTAAAATACATGTCGCAGTAAACCACTGCACACATGTCAATACACAACTTTGACCATTAATATCTTTGATTATATATAATAAAAAATTATAAAAATTTGATATTTTGAAAATATTTACCAAGACAAATCAAACAATATTACAAGTTAACATTTGTATTTATATAGCAGTTTAAAATATGGTCAAACTAAGCTATCTAAATAATGCATATTGTAAAATTGTGACATTTATTTTGAAACAGAAGGAGTACACGGTAAGGAGAAGTCTACATCTGTCACTTATACTATCTTCAATGGAAGAATCTTAAACATTTAAGATTTGTTACTAATTGGGGAGAAAAACTATTGGGGTCTTATAAGACTCAATGTCTCACTTAAGACTCCAATCTTAAGTGGGATCCACACTTTTATAATATTTAAAAATTGAAATGTAATAATATAAAGTTATTGATAATTGATGAATGAGTCTTATTTAAAAAATGTCTATGAAATGTTGGATTAAAGGGATTTATTATTTATTAGATACTACTATTAAAAAATTATAAATAAGTAATATATACGTGCGAGACTAAGTACCAAAAATTGGTGTCTATGTTATGGAAAATACTTGGGTGCCATTGGAGTGTCGATGTCATGTGACAATGGCCAACTACAATGTCACATGTATACAAAAAGATAAAAATAATGGTTTTCTTCTCTTTCACTTACAATGTTTTCTTATTTTTTTTATACATTTGTGATATTATGGTTGACTAATATCATATAATATTGACATCTAATGTCATCCAAATCTTATCCTATAGAATGCTCGCCGTAAATATTGAAAAGAATATGGGAGCTTATAAATATAGAAGTATCCACCTCTTCCTATGAGAAACTAGTAGTCATGCCTGGCATGTTGTGCTGGTGTGGTGGGGCCAGTGGCTTATCACTTTAATTAAAGTGAAGTTCACTTCCCAAGGCCAATTTAATTAGTTAGAAGTTATTGTTTAAATTTTAGTTTTTGTGTGTGGGTACTATGGTTACTTCTAACATTTGGAATTTCATTCGTATTTTGGCTAAATTGCTTCTTATAAACATCATGAATCGGTTTGCACGAACCGGTTTGAGATTCGTTGGGTTCACAACGAATTCTGTAAATATGGCCCAATCCCTAGGGGTTTGTAGACGAAATTAAAACAATAAGTCCAATCATCAAATTAAAATATTTGTCTCCTGATTAATTAAGGGGTCAGTTAATTAGTTATGCAATTCATAACAATGGCAAACAATATACAATTACCGTATGAATTACCCCAAAAGTACCTGAATGAGATCACCAATGTTAACAATGTAAGCATTTGGGATTGGTTTCACAAGAACCCATTCTTGATCTATTTTACGCTTCACTTCAAGACCTGCAACCTCATCTTGGCCAAGAATATTTATGGTACCAACATCCTTGTGACTTCCAACGCCAAGAGCTAGGTGAGGGGAAGGGCATTGAGGATAGTGATTGAGTTTTAAAAAATTAGTTTGATCCTTGAAGAATTCTTCAAAACTCTCTGCTTTAAGTCCTAAGCTCAAAGCTATAAGTTCCAGCAATTTATGTGCCAACTTTTCCATCTCTTCAATATACTCTTGCATTATCACCCTGCTCATATTCACATGAATTTTAAACACAGCCAATTTATTTGAGAGTCAATTTACCATTATAGAGTGTTAGTGGTGCAGCTTGAATTTGAACTTGAGGTAAAAAAACCACTTATTCAAAAATTAAAATTATGTGTTTTACGGTTTGGATGACTTCCTTAAAAAAATCGAAACAATTGTAAAATATTTAATTATAAATCTTGTTGTAAGCAGCGATGAAGCTAGCCAATTATTTACGAGGTGGCCACACACACACACATATATATATATAAGATATAAATTAAAGTAATACCAAAAGAGTAAAAACTAATAAAGCTATCCTTTTAGTTGTTCAATATACTGAATGTGTCAATATGATGAAATGGATGTATCAAACAAAGTTATAATCTTTTGAATATTTATTTCGCTTAACATTTAACAAATAAACTTTAGAGTAGTTAAATATATATTATTGGGGTAGCTAAACATATTTACACTTAATCATACAAATAAAAAATTAGTTTTTGGGTAGCCAAAGCTACCCCATCCTTACCCACATCTACACCCATGAGGATAAGTGTGACTAGAGTGGCCAAATAATAAATTATTAGCTAAATTTACACAGAGGTTCTTTAATTTATTTAATTGTAATAAATTGGTTTTTAAGTTTTTTTCATACCTTTTAAGTCCTTTAAATTAATTAATTGTAACAAACTAGTCTTTAAATATTTTTTGTAACACTTAGGTTTTTAAGTTATTTAATTGAAACTTTTTAAGCCTCGAATAATTTTCATTTTTAAGATCTAAAATCTCTTAAATCATTACGGTTAAATAATTTAAAGGACCTAATTAGTACGAAAAACACTTAAATGACCAACTTGTTAGAATTAATTAACTTAAAAGGACTTAAGTAGTACGAAAAAACTTAAGAGACAAATTTGTTACGATTAATTAAATAACTTAGTGCAATTTGACCTGAATTATTCAGAACCAAAAAGTAAACTATTACATGTTTATCACTTGTAGAAAAAAAACTCGACATACTAAACATAATCTGATCATCCAAACCAAAATTGATACTTAGAACGATCAATGAATAATGAATATGGATTGAATATGAAACAATTACCTAAAGTTTGGAGGATATAGAAGGGATGGATTAGACCATTGAGTAAGTCGATCATCATGTTCATCATCAGTGAGAGGAACCACAGTAGGATCTCTGCATAGAAAATCAAAGCATTCTTTCCAGTCTTTGATATTCTTGGTGACCTCTCCATCATGATAACCACTTGGACTGATATCGTCTCTGCCAACCTTCCTCTTCTCCTCCAAACTTTGAGCAAAGAACAATTTAGACGCTTCGTCGAGTCTCTGCCTAATACTCAAAGGTACTCCATGGTTTGTGACTTGCAAGAATCCCCACTCCTTGCATGCACTTGCAATTTCCTTCACTAGGTTTTGGATAGCAGATGGATCTGGTGGTTGTTGGAATATTGGGGAGAGGTCAATTACGGGAACTCCTTTGGCTTCAATGATGGAGAAATTTGGTCTGTGTTCTTCAGCTTGAACAAAAGATGAGTCCACTTCTCCCATGGCTGTTCTAATGCTAGGGTTCGTAAATCAACGTATGTGGAAGGTGGTTTCTTGTGTTTCACTTGTTCTGTTAACCTTCTATTTATGGAAAAAGCAAGTTCGTAACTAGATATTTCCTCTCAAAAAAGTAGTGACAATTTCTAATTATTGAAAAAAAACAAATTTTGTGGTGACAACTTATAATTATGGAAAGAAAAACAAATGTTGTGGTGACCACTTGTAATTATCGGAAAAAAACACGGAAAAAAAAACAAAATGTAGCGGTGACCACTTGTAATTATTGGAAAAAAAAACAAATTGTAGAACTGACAACTTCTAATTATCATCTCTTAAAAAAATAAAAAACACAACGAATAATAATGGAAAATCAACACAAACAACAATGAAATCATTGGGCTATGGCTTGTCACTCTATTTGGAATTGAAAAAATAAGGAGAAACATAATGATAGTTATAGTAGACCTTATAACCCAGCTAGTGTTGTAAGGAGAAGTTTACGCAATTACCATTTGGCCGTTAATGCAATAACAACTCAGAGAGAGAATCAGTCTCGTGTCTCATGTGGTGTTACTTCAGTGGAGTCCTCCACCGACGGGCTGGGTGAGATTGAACACAGATGGATCCTGTAGAGACGGGGGTCATATTGGTTGTGGTGGCATCATTAGAGGAAGCGATGGTGAGTGGTTGGGAGATTTCTCCAAGTATATTGGAATAGGAAGTGCTTATTTGGCAAAATTATGGGGAGTGTTGGAAGAGCTCATGTATGCCAGAAGGTTGCAATTTCGATTTATTTAGTTGCATGTTGACTCCTTAGCTGTTGTAAAAGCCATCACTTCGCATGGGCATGGTAGTTGGAGAGGGAGGTCGCTAGTTGACAAGACTCATCGCTTGCTTGCACTTGATTGGGAAGTTGTTGTTCATCACTCTTACTGTGAAACAAACCAATGCGTAGACGCTTTAGCTAACTATGGTTGTTCGATGGATTCGGGGATCTGTTTCTTTGATGTGTGTCCTAGCAATATTAGTCTTCTGTTACGTTCTGATTTGATGGGGAATTTTATCCCCACGTGTTATATCGTTGAAATCTCTTTCTTTTTGGGCTTAGGCCCTCATTGTTATATAAAATAGGCTTAATTAATGATTTGGTCCTTTAAGTTATTTGTTGGTTACATTTTAGTCTCATAAGTTATTAACGTTACAATTTGGTCCCTTTAAGTCATCTTCCGTCAACCAAATAAATCTCCATCATCAAAACCGTTAAGCCAATGTCTAAGGTGGATACACATTGCAAATTGTCACGTCACCGTTCACATGTACCTATTTAACGTTTTGGCAAAAGACTAACGGTGAGGATTTATTTGGCAAACATATACTAACTTAAGGGACCAAATTGTAACGTTAATAACTTATGGGACCAAAATGTAACCAACAAATAACTTAAGGGACCAAATCATTAATTAAGCCTATAAAATAAAAAACAATGAAATCATAAAAGCATATGATAGAAAACTAAAAATACATGAAAATCATATATTTAACTAAAAGAGAAAGAAAAAACAATTTATATGGGTGATTTCGGGGCAAAAATTACCTTAAATCAGCCCTCTTGATAGATCAAGAAGAAAAGTAGTGGCGACGGCTAGGGTTTGATGAGAACTAAAAATATCTTATTAAGAAGAAATGTAGGCGGATGACTAAATGCAAGTATATAATGTCCAAGTTATAGTATAAAAAGATATTGATTCTATATGGATTTGGAACCTATAGCTTCATATAGCTTTCCGGTAGTAAACTTGTTTGCAAAAAAGATAAAATAAAATAAATCATTTGTGTCCCAACAAAAAAATAAAGATAAGTGTTTGGGAAAACAGTTAAAAAGACATAGAAGTTCACAAAAGTAAAAGTGTGGTTTAAACTGTGAATATATGTCTTCACATGAATACTTTGGTTTTGATGATTGACAAAAGAAGTCCTAAAAGAACAAAGATGCAAAAAGCGGAAAAGAAGAATCAAGTTTTCAAGTCTTGGATTTTATTTTTATTTATATTAGGACGTTATGTAAGTAGTAGAAAAAGCTCTAAAAAAATAAATCACACACTCACAATGATTTTTATATAAATGTGATTTTGCATTAAAATATTTTTGCATGTAAAATAAGAATTGATTTTGAAAATTGCATAATTTATTTTGATATTTATAATATGTTTTGCATGCCATTGACTTAATATATACTAGCGAAAAGACGGGCATTCACGTGCCAGTCTTTCCGCTCTTAACAAACTCAACAAACTATATTATCTTTTTCAATGACTGCAATAATATAACAAATATAATAAAAATTCTTATCTTTTTTAATAACACAAACAATATAGCATTATTATAAGAAAATATGTTTAAGGGTATAATCTATACTATATATAAAGAAAACAACTCATTTAAGCTCTTTTGGGCTGACTTTTTCTCTTTCCAAAAATACCCTCAATTTTCAATACAAATAACAAGCGTAACAAATAGATAAAAATAAATTTAAATATTAAAAAAAGTGTAACAAACACGATATGAATATATATAGAGGACATATCGAGTGAGAGGACTTTTATATATTGTGAGAGATGAGAGGGTTCAATCATGACCCTCAGATTAATCTTTATGGTGATACTTAATTTGGGTAAGAGCATCCTATTATTTGTGACCTCTCGCCTCTTTCTCCTCTTTTCCCTTTTTTTTGGCAATTTTTCTTTCTTCCTTACCAAAAAAAAAATGGGTCATCTCTTTTTGACACTATTGCAGTTCTTTACCTCCATGGATCGACAAAAGTATTCTGGAGCCTATAGTCAAGTCCGCCCAAAGATATCTCCGCAATAAATAGGATGTGCTAGCATAAATTTCTGATATAGAGAATTGTTAGGGTCACACCCTCTAACACTCTCTTTTAACACGCATCAATAATAATCAAACACATCATCCACTCTACTTATCACTTTAACTTTAACGGGCAACTTGTAACTTGTTGAATAAGTTGCAAGCCTTAAGAAAAACGGTTTTTTTTCCTGTTCGGTGCCTTTCTTTCCGATTTCTTTTTCACCTTTTTTCTCATCTGGCTTGTGCATCTAGCCTTGCTTCCTCTGAACATTCAAGTTGTAATTTTTAATTTGCTTACACTTACGATCATGTTTCTACTAATTTGTCTCATTAGTTTTCTGGAATTCACTTTTCTTTGTTTGTCCCCCTTATCCTACAAAGCATAAATAACATCAACAAAAAATCCCAATTGTTCACGAGCATAAATTTTGAAGCATATTGAACAACAAAATCAAACTTAGTTGTGTATAATATGTTAACAACAACAAAATATCGTGACTTATGATAAGACTCCCATATAGATCGTAGTGCATCTCTAGACATTTCTAAGATCTTGTTTAAGTTAAAACAATATGTCTTGTTCCCATCTTATTTTGGTACTTAGAGACGTAACTCATATAAAAAAAAAAACATTTCCATTCCCTTCTCCTTTCAATCTAAGAGAACTTGGCAATAAAAATTAAAAATAATTTAGTTTTACTTTCAAAGATTTGTCATTAAAATAGTTTGTGTTGAAATATGCCTTGAATTAGTGTTGGGAAAAAGTCTCACATCGGAGAATAGGAAGAAATATGGAAAGACATGGCCATATAAATAAAAGCCATGTACGTTAGTATTTCTAGCACCAATAGTTAGTTGGTTTTGCAATAGATGGTATTACCTCTACTATTCAATATATGTAATCATTGATGATAGTGGAATTCTTTTCAGTGGCTCTTCCTGTGGATTAGTTAGCACATTGTTGGATACCAAGTTAAATTTATGAAGTTTTTATTCTGTCTTTTACTATTATTGTCATTATTCTCGCGTCCCGCTATAACAAACTAGTATCAGAGCCTTGGTTAGGATCGATGGGGGAGAGGGAGCAAGATCCTAGTGTTGATCAGGCTAGTGATGTGGGTGAGTCACACTTGAGGGGGAGATTGTTGAAAATCAAGTATGAGTGATTATGTCTCATATCGAATAGAAATGGAGAAAATGTTGGATACATAAGAGATGAGACCCATAAACTAATTGCTTTGAGGTTTTGGGTAAGAGTGTGGTGTCTCTCTCTTAGGGGTGTGCATTAAAACTGGTTCATATGAACCATAACTGTAATTCTGGTGCACCAGATAAAAAAAAACCAAACCATATTTGTTATTAACCGAACCAATCCATTTAAAACAAACACATATAAACCAGTTACCCTTTTATGAAAACCTGTTACCATTTTATGATCCAAATTTGTTCGATCCTAAATTGCTTCAGAGCAAAATTCTTTCTATCATTCCCTTACTCAAATTAACTCGGTTCTGAATTGCTCTGTTGGATCCTTACTTTGTGCTTCCTTGAACGTTTTTCTTTCAGAGTGACATTCAATTTCTAGATTTCGACGACGACGCGACTGTAACAACAACACCGACGGGGAAATCAACGATGGTGACGGTAATTACAACGATAACCGCATCAACGACGACCACACCCACAACGATGGCGGCGACAAGTTCATATCTAGCATAGAGACAAAGAGATGAGAGCAACAGAGGGAAATAAGCGGCGGTGGCGGAGGAGAGAGAAGCGGAGGAGGTAGAGGAGAGAGAAGCAACGGTGATATTGGTAGTCTCGTCGGTGGTAGAGGAGAGATGAAGATTTATGTGATAGGTCTCGTAACTATTGGTATTGCTGAACTATTGGTGCTGTTAAGAATTTTGAAGATAAAAACCGATACTGAATTGGTTTTGAACTAAACCGAGATAGCACCACACTCTTACCAAAAACGTTAAGGCATCAGGTACTGTCGTTGTTTCAGAGGATGGTGCATATTCCAAAGAGGATATCGCCTTAGTTGTTGATGGGCACATTCATTACACTGATGTGTGAGTTCTGGATTCTGAAACGTCTTATCATATTAGTCCTAAGAGAGAATGGTTTTCAACCTATGAGCAGTAGGATGGTGGCAATTTTGTTATGGCCAATAGTTTTATCTGCAAGGTGGTTGGGATCGGCTCTATCAAGATATGACTCATGATGGTAAATTATGTACACTAAATGAAGTTAGACATGTTCCACACATGACGAAGAATCTGATATCTCTTAGTCTTTTGGACAATAAGGGGTTTGGTTTCAAAGGTGAAGATGAAGTTATACTTGTTTACAAAGGTTCAAGTGTGATTTTGAAAGGTGCGAAGTGGGGTAATCTATACTTTCTACAAGGTACTACACTAACTAATTTTGTAGTTGTTGCTTCCTTCAAGATTGACCAATAAGATATGACAAAGTTGTGGCATATCAAGCTTGGGCGTATGAGTGAGAAGGGTATGCAAATTTTGGCTAAAGATGATCATCTTTATGGGCACAAGATAAAGGATCTTGGGTTCTATGAACACTGTGTTTTTGGGAAACTATATCGCAACAAGTTTCCTAAAGCGATTTATAGAACAAAGGGCACACTAGATTACATCCAAACTGATTGTTGGGGACCTTCACGTGTGGTGTCTTTGGGGGGTCACAAGTACTTTATGTCGCTGATTGATGATTATTCAAGGAGGAAGTGGATATTCATAATGAAGCATAAGAGTGATGCTTTCAAAAACTACAACCAATGGAAGGCATTAGTGGATAATCAACCTGGGAAGAAGGTAAAGAGGTTGTGAATTAATAATGGTTTGCAATTCTGTTGGTCTGAGTTTAATGAGTTTTACAAGACTGGGGGATTGTTATGTATCATATGGTTAGGAATACACCTCCGCAAAATGGTGTAGCATAACGTATGAATCAGATACTTCTGGAGAGAACTCCGTGTATGCTCTCGAATGTTGGGTTAACAAAAATGTTTTGGGCGGGAGCAATTAACACATCATGCTATCTGATAAATCATGGACCTCACACAGGTATAAATATGAAAATTCCTAATGAATTGTGGCATGGGAAATATGTTGATTACTCTAATTTGAGGGTTTTTTGGTTCCACGGTTTATTATCATGTCAGTGAGGGGAAGTTGGAGCAAATAGCAAAGAAATGAGTATTTGTAGGCTTTTAGGATGGTGTGAAAGGATATAGGATCTGGTCCCCATCTGAAAGGAGGGTTATTTTGAGTAGGAATGTTGTCTTTGATGAAAATTCAATGGTTAACCCAACTATGAAGTTCACTATTCCGAAAGATTGTGATATTGAGAAGCAGGTGGAGCAGAGAGAAATTGAGGCTACTTGTGAAGTAGAGGAGGGCTCTCCTCAGTAACATTATGAGGCCGAAGCATCAGTTGTTCCATTATCATTAGGGGAACATCACAATATAGCTCTTAATCGCCCTAAACGAGCTAATTTTTGGGAACGTCCTATGAGGTATGACTATGAGGACATGGTTGCTTATGCTTTACATGTTGTAGAGGAAGTGGATCCACATTAGCCATCCACCAACAAGGAAGTTGTTACTGATACTAAATCTGTCAAATGGCTTGTTGCATGGGAGATGAGAAGGAGTCACTCTATAAGAATCAGACTTGGGAGTTAGCTATAGGACCTCTAGGGAGAAAAGGTAGTGACTTGTAAATAGTTGTTCAAGAAGAGGGAAGGGTTTCCACCAGCTGATGGGATCAAGTATAGAGCTAGGTTAGTTGCTAAAGGTTTCAGTCAGAAAGAGGAAGTGGGCTATAATGAGATATTTTCACCAGTAGTAAGACACACTTCCATCAGAGAGCTACTTGCTATAGTTTCACATCAGGACTTGGAGCTCAAACAACTAGATGTGAAGACAACTTTCTTGCATGGAGAGTTGGAAGAGGGGATATGCATAGCTCAACCAGATGGTTTTTAGGAACCCGGAGAGGAAGATTATGTTTGCAAGTTGAAGAAGGCCTTATATGGATTGAAATAGTCTCTAAGGTAGTGGTATAAGCGATTCGATAGCTACATGATTGAGATTGGCTATTCGAGGAGATCGTATAACAATTGTATCTACTACAACAAGCTCAAAGATGGTTACTTCATCTATTTGGTGTTGTATGTAGATGATATGTTTCTTTCAAATATTGACCTGAGCGTTAGATTCCTAACGTGTATGCAGGCATCATTCTTCTCCACCGTTGAAGTTCAACCTCCTCCAATCAGGAGCACCGCGAACCACCATTTCATTTCTTTGATCTTGACCAGACATGTTAGAAATCAAACACACAAGGTGCCCAAAAACACACCAACCAAAACAGAAGAAAGAATACCTACACCACCACCAAAGGATTAAAACCAACACAAAACCAACGACACAAAACCACCCCACCCTCCTAATGACCAAAACCAAAAGTAGGATGAACCAAGCCAAATACACCAAAAAGATAAGGCACAAAAAATCAGATATAAACCCTGTTCAACAGCACCCAAGCATGACCCCCACACAGTGACTACCGACTCATACAGAGAATTGATTCCACAACCCACTAACAGTGAGAACAGGATGAACCAGGGTGAGACCCAAAAAAATCAATACCAGAAATAGAACCTGATCTGACAAACCAATTCCTCCACTTTTAGAAGTTTACTAGAAAATACATAATCATTACAGATTTTTCAAATGGTCCACACAACTGAATGCAAGATCAACAAAAAAAACCGCGTCTAATCTTATTTGTACGCCTAATCATATCTATACCCAAATCCCCTGGCACCACCGAAGACCAAATTTACCAGCTACAAATCAAATACCACACCTTAGAGTCTAGATCACACTTAACAAAGAGATGATCTATAGACTCAATAAACCCCCCCACAAAAAGCACAAACAACATCCGTTATATCAATAATAACTCTAGGCCTTAGGAAAAGTTTCTCATCGGTTGATTCATATTTGTTGTTTGATTTTTATTTATTTTTTGGGATGTTTGGATCCATTGTTAATCCATATATGGTGACTTAAGCTAACAAATAATATAAGACAATAGGACCACATATTTGAATAAAAGAAAATGCTAACTAATGTCCCTAGAAATGTTTATAAATTAAATAGAATGGTCAAAAGCTGATTTTGGTTTTATAAATGGGATTTTGCTCTTTATACATTTAAAATTGTTCACAAACACTTCAAACTTAAAAAAATACCTTTAACTAGTTAATCACCGTTCATTTCAAAACGAGAGTTAAAACCTTTTCAGTTTGGCCTGCATGGAAACATGTTGTAGTAAAAGTAGTAAGTCACAGTAGAGAAGCTACGTGCTGCAGTGTCCAAATTTGTGCAGGTGCAGCAGGCTTATCGTAATCCTACAATTATGGCTTTTGTTTGGAAGTATCAATAATTGAAGAGTAAAGGGTCACTTTAGTCTCTGATATTCTGCACCTTGTTGTCACATAGGTCCTTGACTCGGAATTAAATACAAAGAGGTTCCTGACTCTGCACTTCCGTTACATTATCACTTTGTATTTAATCCTGAGTCAGAGACTTATACGATAGCGAGGTGCAGAGTTAATGACTAAAGTGACTATTTGCTCATGATTGAATTTAAAACATGTGTATAAGAGACATGCGGCTTTTGTTTGGCTTCTCAGTGCAAACCGACGAGAGGCTTGTGGTACCATTTGAATTGAATTCATTGCATACCTAATCTCCTTAATCCTCATAAAGTTGAGATAATATATTTTCAATGCTGAGATTGTGTGTGGTGTAATGGGACCAAAGTAAGTGTGAATGATTGTTCATCATAAAGTTAAGATAATATATTTTAATGCTAAGATTGTGTGTGGTGTAATGAGACCAAAGTAAGTATGACTCATTCTTCCACATGAAGTTAAAATAATGTATTTTAATGGTGAGAGAAAAATATTTGTACTTTTTCCGTTCTAAAATAACTGAGTCACGATTGAAAAATCTATTATAATTTTGTTTGAATCAATTTGTAATTGGAAATAACTTATTTCTAACCTTTTATTATGGGTGTTTTGTTCTTGTTAATTTATGGGTTAAATGATTTTTGGTTCGTGTTGTTGATTTTTGTGGGGTTTGAATATTTGTGTTTGAAGAAGATGAATGATAGAGTAATATTTTACATTTTTTAAGAAATGGATGTATAAGATGAATGATTTAGATGGAGAAGATGAATATCACCTGCTCCCTCCAATTATAAATAAATACACGTGTTTTTTTGTTTTTTTTAAACTAAAAAAATACACGGTGACATAGCTCATTCATGTGACATTAAAAAAATACACGGTTTCTGATAACTTCATAAACGTATATAGACAAGCACAAGTAGAGATAGCTCATTCATGTGACATTAGATAAATGTTCTGATTAAAAAAAACAAAATATGTACCAAAAAGATTAAATAACAAAAAGAAAAAGTAAAATTTTTGTTTACAGTGGAAATAGCATGTAGAGTACTAATGTTTTTGTAAATTGTATCGGATAAATTGAGAAGAATTTATTGATGAAAATACTCATTTTAATTTCCAATGTAATAGTTGCAGCTATGAAACAAACTCAATGGCATTATTATCATCTGTTTTTTTTTCTTCTAATGGAGTAACCTTAATTGAATATCACTATAATCATCAATTCACTTTTGTTGGTTAAAATTTTTATCAACAGGGACAAGAAAATTACATTTCTCCGCACACTTGTTTGCTTCTCGATTATCAACGCGACAAGTTTTTCCCGCTTCTAGTGAAATTCCTTTAGAAGACTCAAAACCTATAAGAAATAGACTATACAATCCAGTTCTATATAAGAAGTCATTAATTTCTTGGAATGTAAGTTTCTTTCCTTTCCTTCTTTCTGTCACTTGTTTCTTTTTCTATAGCATACCAATCAGAGAGTTTCATTTCAAAATTACAAAGCTCTCAAATAGTAAAACACAAGATAACAACACAACTTCGGATAGATGTCGAAGTCTAAATTTGCTATGCCATTGTCAGCTTACATAATGCAGCAGCTATCACCTTGCCTGTAAAGAGATATTCACATGATCCGGTTATTGTAGTAATAAAGTTAAAGTAAAAAAAGTAAAAAATCGGTCATCTTTTAAAATACTAGTGTCAAATCCTGTGAAAAAGAGGAGGGTCCAAAATTTGTACCTTTTTCTTTCTTCTTCGTATTTACTGAGAGCTTCCTCATATTTTAGCCAAAGAGTACTTGTATCCTGAGGGTTCACATTCTTTGGTCCTATAAAATATGCTTGAACGAAAAACTCTGGAGTTCTTTCCCTGTATAACAATCATTGAATTGAACATGAATTAGTCAGGGCAAACGTTCAAGTCACCAATGATTATTCCTATTGAGTAAACACTTAATTTAGTTCTTCGGATATGCCTAGGTATTTATAATATAAACAACAAAATCTATTTATCACTAGGTTGGGTCGATTACATGTAGCCGACCCCACTTAGAGGGTTAAGGCTTGGTTGTTGTTGTTGTTGGGTCAATTACATGGATTAAACATTTCCATATTTATGGAATTGGGGTAACTGTCATGCATAAAGAAGAATCTACAATGGAGGTCAGATCAGATGTACCTTCCTTCATATTCTGATAACCATGCCACATAGGCAGCACCAAAGTACATGGACGCAAATGGATTGCTTAGATCTTCAACAGATTCAAGTTTGTAAGCCCTGAAGCCCAATTCCCTGAACAAAAACACCACATTTCACACACATAAATTTCAGGGGAAGAAAAGAGAGCATTGCTTGAACACTAGTAAATCCATTTTAGGCACAGTTATGATGCAAGACTTTTTTTATAATTGAAAATCAAAGATAGTTTCAGACATGCAGTATCAGAAAGCTTCTACTAGAAGCTGGAAAAACCGGACTTTTACCATGTGAAACATTACTTAGTTTTAGAGTTTTGTTAAATAAGAATGTCATTATTCTACTTTATAGGTTGATGATAAATTGATAATGGACATGGTCTAATATTGAAATTATACAATTTTGCTAGATTGATAAAATACATTATGCACAAACCGACATATGATTCTAACGGTAAGCAGTTGACGTGTTTAATACATACAAGTAAAGCCAAAAAGCAGTGGAAAAGTCAATCCCCATTATTCCAGGTCTTGGTCCATCTCCATGTACAAAGCGCATGCTAGCAACCTCTCCAATGGCACAAAGTACTGTCTGCGCACCAAACAATATTCAAAAGAAAAAAAACACGAGAAATTAACATTTTACACATTAAAAACAAAAGGCGCGTATGAGACGCATACATTGAAAGTACTCTCAGTTGATTTTTATAAAAAGTCAGAAAAATTTAAAATGCCATTAGCATCGATGAACCCAAAGATTCTGTTTTTTTTTTTTCTTGTGATACTTTCTATAGGTTTACATATATTGTTCAGTACCAAAAGGGTTCTCAACTTTTTCAACATGTTCAATATATGTTGTAGGCATACTTGCATTGCATTTAGCGTAATAATTTCCAATTTAAGGTAATCAAACTCCTCCAGTTCTGTATACTTACAGATTTAATCTTTTGGTTGCTGAGATGTTTGAATGCAACTATATCTGCAACTGCCTGTAACAAAAAGGATTAACATATCATAAGAATATGCATTTTATTCACTGAACACTAAAAAAACAAAGCCGGCCTAATACTATAAAATCTCTACAATAGCGGGGTCTAACAAAGAGTTAGGCTCATCATGGGTCTATTATAGTTTGCCTTAGCTTGTATTTAAAAGAGGTTGACAAGGACATGTACATGATTTTTAGGACCTAAATAGCTCAAGTTTGCATGCATTTGAATTTCACTAAAACATCAAATGTCCTATAGTAAATGACTATCAACTACTAATGAGACTGTTTAGGAGAGCATCGGAAAACAACTTATGACAGGTTCATAAGTTGTTTTCAGCTTATTGTCATAAGCTCTCTAGAATAGCTTGTAAAAACAGTTTAGAGCTTATCCGATAGCAGATGACTTTATTTATATTTTGTTATAGAAATAGCTTATACATAAGCATTTATGTTATAAGCGCTTAATTAAGTTGATTTCCCAAACAAGGACTTTGCTTCATCCTTGTTGTACCTCTTACACGGACAATTTCATTATTGACATAGAGAGCTAGAGTGACATTTCAAAGACAGGTTCCATTCTAAGCATATTTATCTTTATTATTACGAAACAAAATTTGATTAGACTTCTACATCGTAAATAAGTTCCAAATCAGAACTTCTTACTACCAAAATGTCAAAGAATTATAACTAGAAAGAGAATAGAGGAATAGTCAAAGAATAATATATCATCTTCATATGAAATAACAAAAATTAAGGAAGGAAACGAGACTATATAAAGCGTCTCATAAAATCTGTCTAAAGGATTATGAGTCTCGTATCATCTTCATATGAATTATAATTTGTTTCTTGATTTATCTATTTATTTAGGATTATGAGTCTCGTGTCTTTATATATAGGGGTTCATGTTTAGATTTTTGTATCAAGTTAGCATCAAGTTATTATTGGTAATATCTGAACACTTATTGTTTTTCTCATCTATTTATCTAAAACCCATAACTTCAACAAAAAAGAGAAAGATAACAAACAAAGTAATTCTGAATAATTTACTAATTAGTTGTACATCTGAGTAATTACTCATAGTAATAGATTCATACCTTCATTTCCACCCGGGAAAGATATGGTCGCTTCTTCTCATCAATAGAAAAACGCACCTTTCCATGCGTTTCTTTGGATTTAATCCATACTTTTCGGATTACAGGATGATTCCACATAGCTTCCATGTCTTCTGGAGATGCTTTGGAATCCCAATATGTGTCATCTTTTGCATCTTCAGATAAAACATAACAAAATTTTTGTCAGGCAATATAGCTATGCAAGTATACGGGTATGTGGCAAGAAAATTATTTGGATATATTTAATTAAAATCACAATAAATAAGACTGACAATATTCAGATCAATATTTATTTGATATGGACATATGATAAGAAATCAAGAAAGTAAATGAAATTGTGATGATAATCATCAAATTAAAAGCTAAGACACAAAGTAAGAACGGACCATCAATTTAACTACGTCAACTTTCAGACTGCTATGGCACAATCTGTACAATTGAATGCTGATTACTTTATCTTTCAGCAAAGTGACAATAATATCATACAATTACCACAAAAGATAAGAAAATTGCCTATATTTTCCTTCGTAGTTTTATCACTTTTTATGTGTTTCATGATTTTACATTATAGCTATGAAATCTAGGGAATTCCAGGACTAGATGTGAAAAAGATAAAGAACTAATGAAATGACAATTGAAGTTGAACTGAAGCTAGCAAAGCCTCAAGCTTCAGACACACTTTATTTATATGATCAACATCGGAAACAGAGAATACAACATTGACTCTAAAAAAGGGTAGTCATTAAAACTTTTATCAAACAAAGGTCGAAAGATTCTACTCTGTTTTATTCCCTTTCAAAAGCAGACAAGAAAACAAGAGCATCCATCACCATCTGTAATTCCTTCATTTAGTACAAACTTATAGTTTCATGTAATGTGGAAAAAGTAACCCGATACAAAGCAATTTGATAAACTATAAAATGTGAATTCTGAACAACATCAATGTTGCAGGAAACAGTAGGATGGAGATGACAAAAAATTTAAACAAACGAACAATTAATTTGGCTTTACTTTGATATAGATTTGTTAGGTCGCTTTGACAAAGACTATAACGGACCAATTTTTGGCTTGCTAAGCCGAGGCACTACTTTTTTCAACATTTTGTTATTTTTATTATTCAACTTCGCCTTAAGTTGGAAACTACCTGATTACCAAGTCTTTACCACTCAAATAACCACTCAGGTACTATGAATGGGACAATTGGAACCTGGAACTGGTCACTAGACTTAACAGAGAAAAGGAGTTACTAACAGCTTGAGCAGTCAATTCTGATTAATATATCATTGTGGAAACAAAGTAAAATTTCCCTGCCTCAATGGTTAAAAAAATAGGTTCTCGATGTAAAATAATAGCAGTAGAAGGTGAAACCAATGTTGACATTGGGCCTAACTCATCCTTACGAAAGCGGCTTGTAATGTGAGGAGTGCCTCCTCTTTATCAACTCTCATCAAGAGTCCTATCTATCCGATGTGGGACTTGGGTTTTTCCCAATAACTAAAACATTAGACACAAAGTGAAACTAAGTTGATTACTATGTTAAATTCAAGAGTCTTCAGACTTTTAGAAATACTATAAATAGGGTAGCTATGATTTTTGGGCGGCCAATCTGTGTATTTATTGTCATGAAAGTACACGCAGATTCAATTATTTGTTCTTGAGTTTTCCTTATTCTCAATATCGTATCTAGATTCTAACAAAAGACAATCCAAATGCGTGATCCAGTGGAGCCACTGTCCATAGTTGGAGTGTTTTAGGGAATTGTATTCTTCCAAATTCCATTCTAGACAGTTTAATTGGTCAAGTAGCCTAGTGGCTAGAGCTCACACAATTTAATTGTGGAGAAGTGGGGTGTCCGAACCCCGGCCCCTGCATATAATATGCAATATCCCTGCCAACTGAGCTAAGCTCACGGGGATTCTGTTTTTGCATTTATATCTTAAGAAATAACATGTTTAAATGGGAGTATTAGGGGGAAATGTAATTGACCTTTAGAATGTTCTGCCGGAAGAGGAGATCCGGTATGAGAATGAACAGGAACCACACCATTGCTTTCTGGAGGACTATAATCAACAGATTTTCTGCACAAGGATGAAGAATTAACAATAGGATATTCTGAACAGCGCATTTCAATTTCAGCTTTCCTTCCAAATTTTAACCCAGAAATAGACTATAACTCATTACTCAGTATGCTGCTGTTGAAACTATACACTCCCACATTACTACTGGTCAAGATTCAGTAATCAAATAATTTGATGCAACCAAAAGAAACACTAGATATACATACATTACACACACACACACACACACACACACACACACACTCCTGCACGCAAGCACACATGCACCTCAATGGATGAATCAGTGATTCAGTATTGCAGTAAGGAAAGAAAAACAACAGTAGATAAAGAAAGAGAAAAGAAGCCAAAGAGTGGATGCATACTATTATAGCAAGGAAAAGAACTAAAGATCCAACACAATACACAAACAGTAGAAATTCTGTATGTTTATTATAAGAATTTTAGTTTACATATGAATATTTATAGGCAATATTAGCGAAGTACACAGGAACATATATGCAATTATATATCACATGAAAGTTCAAAATGAAACTCAAATGAACTACAATTATCAACAAGGAACCACCTGGATGGAAAACTTTCTTTGACTGTGAGATAGTTTCTCCAATAGCGCAATGTTGATTTGTGAGTTGCCTTTTCCGCACCACCTTTATATGCCCTTATTATAAACTCTTCACTTCTTTTTCTGCAAGAAATGCCACACAATATGATAAATGTTTCAGAACAAACACTCATGGTAACTACTGGAAATCATTCATTGCAAGTGCATATAAGCATCAATCTGTAATATTGCTCTACAATCCCATTGGCTAATGATGCACGTAAGTATGATGATATTGGGACATATACATAAATCACATGAAATATATGTAACTTACTTGTTATCAAAGTGCGACAGCCATTTAAGATAGGCAGCAGCGAAATACACATTAATGAAAGGCTTGAATAGACACTTTATATTCCCTTCTGCAGCATATGAATGATAACCTAATGCACTGTAAGCTGCATTAACCTTGGTGGACCATATCATTACAATGAAATAAGGAATTTTTACACGTAAACATCCAATTTGGCCATTGAAATTGCAGGACCGTATCGGCCTAATCCCTCATATGCCGATGATATTTGTAGAGCTATAATGATTAATAACATTAAGTTGGTATGTAGAGGATGAATTTGAAACCTAGTGAATAATGTCAGGGATGCATTTGATGACAAACGAACTTGATTAATCATTTACAGTCCCAGAAATAATTTTGGGGTATTGATAATGCGGAGAACTAAGTTGAAATGGCTTTACAATTTCAGGACAAATTTGGATATTTACTCGAATTTTTTCTGTTATTTGGTGTATGAAATAAGCCCATCAACATCTAATAAGTACCTTATCAACCATTCAACAGTTTTTGGTAAAAGTTGCATAAGCCCCACATTAGGCTCTTTAGATTTATGGCCATAGTTTATAACAAGTAGTTGCCTGTCGCTTTCAAGTTCGGCAATAGCACAGATCATGCCCTACAACAAGGATAAAATAACCACGACAATTCTTAACAATTAAATTATCAATTCTTATCAAATAAGTACCATAAACTGCGAAGAGTTGAAAGGTATAAAACAAAAACGTATGTGTTAGTGTCAAGTCTGTTTCACTGAGAAATCGTTCCCAAAAAAAAAGACATACAGGATTTATCTCTGACTGAAAGTGCCTGCTAATAACAATGTCAGCTACAGCCTGAAAATACACAATTATACGAATTAAAAAAAAAAAACAAAGGAATACATGATCATCATCTAGCAACATATTTTGAATCTATTATAAACATCTTCTGCAATTAAAAAGTTTTCATGACTTCCTTTTATTAATTTAAACCACTGTTCAATACTTACAAATACCTAAATGGACATTCCAATGGTAAAAGTTACAAATAAATATTTCATCTCTATTTTCTGAGTATATTCATCTATTTATGAATTTTGAAACTTAAAGGCACAAATAGCTTCTAAAAGTACCATACCGAAACTTCTTTTACGAAAAATCCTAAAACTTGTGTTTCTTATAAGTAGCAGCCAACAAACTAGAAACTCGAAATATCGTCAAATCATTAACATAGGGTGATGTGCAGTACCCTCATTTCAGTCTGTGTCAAATATGGCTGGCCATCAGGATCGCGAGAGAGATGAACTTTTCGACCTCTTTCCTCGCCAACTTTTAACCACTCGGCACTTACTTCAGGTACATTCCACATCGCCTCTAAATCCTGGGGATCAACACAATCATCCCAATAGCTGAAGTTGGCGGCCATACTGAAATACAAACAAAATTTACAGAATGAATCGGGTGCTGATACATAAAAGAAATTCATCAAACACTTTATGCATAAACATACAAAAAAAATCCATTAATAAAGGAGCTAAGAAAATATCATATGAATAAACTCATCTAACACAAATTTTCAATTAACCCACAAGGGTTATCCTAGTGGTGGTGTAGACATCGGACCTAGGAGTGTGCTCCTCTCTAGGTCTCACGTGCCAACAATTCCGATGTTGGGTCAGTCCATACAGAGGTTTGCTCAGACTTCAATTGGGCCCCACTAGTGCAGAGTCGATTGGTCTCTTGCAGTAGGTTTTTGGGTCGGATACCGAGTTTCAAAAAAAACACAAATGTACAATGAAGAAAAGTTCCTAACCTTTAAATTTTTGCTACGTTTTAGGGTAAATCAACAAAACAACATTACCTTCGTCAAAGAGAAAAGAAATGCAGCTCCATAAAAATCAGAATTCAGATTAAACAAATAAAAAATTAAAATCTAAGCTTCATTCAATTGTTACATTGATAAATAACAAAAAATTAAACAATTGATTAAACACGATAAATTTATTTGGGTAACGATAATTAATCCGTACCCCAATATTCAAAATAAAATAGCTATGTCAGGTAAATCACATTTATAAAGGATGAACATTATGAATTTGTATTAAATAAAGAAAAAATGAAAATAATGTGAATACCTCCAAAGACAATGGCAATGTGACAAAAGGGTTAGCAAAAGAAAAAATTATATATGTTGCAAGGAATGAGGTGTTTGAATGAAACCTCATTAAGCAAATATTACCAATGCCAACTTTTGAAAGTTGAAAATTATTGGTAAAAGATCATTTTATATAGCGACACATTGCATTGTTGCTTGCCACGGTCGTAGCTTTGTGCCTTTTGGTGGGCCCGTTTCTTAAATTCTAGTTGTCTTGACGGATTTATAATTTGGACCGTAACTAATAAGTAATAATAAAAAATTTGTTTAAGAGTAAATAATTGATCTTTGGATTAGGAGTTAAGAAACCGGTTGGGTTTAAAATAGAAGCAGAATGCAAAACTTGGAAAATATTTACTCCATCCGTTCCTTTATAAATGTACCCTTATATATTTATTGCAGAGAGAGAAATATATGAAATGAAGTATTAAATGATTAAGGTTATTATAGGAAAAAGATAAATTGTTGTATCAAAAGTAGTAAAAGTATTTGTTGTCTTGGTTTGTGTAAAAAGTCAAAATGTGA
>Ga0228711_1000605_pt1 | contig 45947 bp, 37 predicted proteins | sample MedpolnodulmetaG_2_FD_177996 | JGI IMG/M metagenome (GOLD analysis project Ga0228711, IMG submission 177996) | Root nodule microbial communities from Medicago polymorpha collected in Santa Monica, California, United States - brown nodules | ecosystem: Host-associated > Plants > Roots > Nodule...
GTTGGGGAATGATTTACCTCTTTGTTCTTGTTGGATGATGAATTAATTTCTTCCTTTTTGTTCATGTGAATCTGGATTTGAATTATGTTTATTGTTGGGCTTTGTTTCATGTTGGATGATGAAGTAAGTTCTTATGTTTTTTTGCTTTGGAATCCTTCATTGTTGTTGGTTGGATGATGAATAATGAGATAATATATGGGTTGATGATGAAGTTTTGGATGAAGAGTTGGGTTTGGGTTGGAGATGAATGTTTTTGAGGAAAAATCTGGGTTAGAATTATTAAAAACAGAAAATGAATTTTCCTAATTTAAAAAATGTTTTTAAATGATAAATGTCATGTCAGATGCCATGTGGTTGCTTATGTCCAGTCAACGTGTGCCACGTCGGCATCTTGGTGACATGGCCTGGCTTAAATGGGCTCAGAGGCATTTTTAAAAGACAGAAATTTTTGTGAGGACAGATTTCAATTTTTTTTTTTACGAGGACCAAAACTTAACCGAGCCATATTTGCAGGGGATGCGTGCAATATTTAAGCCAATTATTCTTCCAATTTCATTAACTTGCAAGTCAATGACTCAGACAGAGGTATATGGTGACTAACTTCTTTCAGGGACTTTTCTAACAATGCACGACGTCGACAATCTTGGAATCTCCTCCGTGACCTTGCTGCTATGTCCACAGACCCTTGGTGTATTATAGATGATTTTAATGATCTTCTTACAAGTGATGACAAACGAGGGGGGTCTGAGAGACCAACTTGGCTTTATAATGGTTTCCGTTCAGCAGTAAATGATTGTAATTTACATGACCTCCCTCTAGGAGGATATCCATTTACTTGGTTCAAAAGTCTTGGAACTCCTCGCACGATTGAAGGAAGACTTGATAGAGCGTTCCACACATCCTCATGGCTTACTCTTTTCCCGAATGCAAGATTAATTAATCTTGTTGCAGCCATTTCAGATCATTCACCTATCCTTCTAAAGTTGGACCCCGAGAGTTATATTCACTCAAAACGTAGCTTCCGTTTTGAAAATTCATGGCTACTTGATCAAAGCCTCTCAGATATGGTTGATGAGAACTAGCACTACTATCCAGCTAATAATATTTTACAAAAATTAAAGTATTGTGTTGATGATATGGAAGCATGAAGCAAAGCAAATAGTCCAAATTTTCGCCGTGAAGCCAACAAATTACGAAATGAGCTTGCTGCTATTCGAAGTAGTAATGATCACACAACTGATGCATCTATTACTAACATCCAAAACAAGCTTTCTTGTGTTTTGTTGCAGGAGGATATTTATTGGAAGCAGCGATCTAAAATCTTTTGGCTCAAAGATGGGGACACAAACAATAAGTTTTTTCATGCATCCGCGAGTGCAAGGCGCAAGAGAAATAGTATTAAAAAGTTGCGGAATTCTCATGATATGTATGTAGAAGATCAAGCTGGTTTGTGTAGCACTGCCCAAGACTATTTCTGTAATCTTTACACACCTGGTGATGGAGATCATTCACCTATTATTGTATTTCTCCTCAAGATAATACTTCTCTAACGGCTCCTTTTACGGAAGAAGAATTCAGACAAGTTATTTTTTCTATGCACCCCGACAAATCACCAGGACCTGATGGTCTTAATCCAGGTTTCTTTCAAAAGTTTTGGCCCCTTATTGATACATAAATTTTTGAAGCTTGTTGTTCATGGCTTGATGAAGGTAGCTTCCCTCCTACTTTAAATGATACTAACATTGCTTTAATTGCAAAAGTGGGCCATCCAGAGAGCATGAAGGACCTTCGTCCCATTTCACTTTGCAACGTCATCTAGAAGATTCTCTCAAAAGTCCTTGCCAATCGGCTCAAACGAATCCTCCATACGTGCATCTCTGATTCTCAGGCTGCTTTTGTCCCCAGTAGAGACATTCTTGACAATGCTCTCATTGCTTTTGAAGTTCTTCACTATATGAAATGCAAGACCAAAGGTAATGAAGGAAATATTGCCCTAAAGCTTGATGTTAGTAAAGCCTTTGACACGGTCAAGTGGAGTTATCTACAAGCGGTGCTGGAAAACATGGGTTTTTCAAATATTTGGATCAGTTGGATTATGCAATGTGTATCCTCTGTCAACTATCATGCGCTTGTCAACAACGATCGTGTAGGACCTAATACTCCCCTTTGTGGTCTTCGGCAGGGGGATCCCCTTTTTCCTTATCTATATATTATTTGTTCAGAGGGTTTAAGTTCTTACAACAAGTACCACGAGAATATCAGTCTTATCCACATCACTCGCATCTGTCGGGGGAGTCCATCGATTACCCATCTTCTCTTTGCGGACGACAGTTTTCTTTTCTGTAAGGCTACTATCTCTGAAGTGACAACCCTCAAGAATATTCTAGATACTTATGAGACTGCTAGTAGCCAAGCTATAAACTATTAGAAATCCTCCATCGCTTTCAGTCGGAATACAAATTCGACTCTCCGAAACAATATTATTCATCTCTTAGGTGTTGTGGAAATGATGGGGCACAGTAAGTATCTTGGCCTCCCATCTATGGAAGGAAGATACAAAAAATCAATATTCACTTTTATCAAAGAACGTATTTGGAAAAATATCCAAAATTGGAATGCTCAATCTCTTTCACGTGCAGGTAAGGAAGTGCTCCTAAAGTCAATTGCCCAATCTATACCTACTTACTGTATGAGTGCTTTTCTGCTCCCTACCTCATTTGGGGAAGAAATAGAGCGCATGATGAATTCATTTTATTGGGGTTCGAAGAAGAATGGTGGTAGAAGTATTAATTGGTTAAAATGGGATAAGATGACTACTTGTAAGGATCACGGTGGTCTTAACTTTCGCGACCTTGAAGGTTTTAACCTTGCCATGCTAGGTAAAAAGGGATGGAAGCTCCTCACAAACTCTTCCTCTCTCCTCACCAAAGTTCTCAAAGCTAAATATTTCCCTAGAAGCAGGTTTTTGGGCGCCAATATTGGTCATAGTCCAAGTTTCACGTGGAGGAGTATTTGGAGCACTATTTTGATGTTATCTCTTGGTTATAGGTGGAAAATCGGTGATGGTAATGATATTAATGTCTGGAAAGACCCATGGATCTGCACTCGTCAGAATTTGCGGCCTACCACATTACCGGCAAGCAATCTCATCAATCTGACTGTCTCTCAACTTTTCAATCCAACAACCAACACTTGGAATCGTGACTTTATTGCTTATATAATGAACACACAAGACACATCTGATATTTTTAAGTTGCCTTTGCACTCTCGAACTCACTCTGATAGAATAATATGGAATGCATCACCTAATGGCTCATACACGGTTAAATCTGCGTATAAGATGTGCGTGAGTATTTCAGACCAACGGTCAAATTATCATGTCTCAGGGGATTGGAAGTTGATATGGTCATTGTGTGTTCCGCAAAAAATCAAACATTTTTGCTGGAGATTACTTCACGGCTGTTTACCTACAAGGTCTAATTTGCAAAGTCGTGGAGTCCATTGTCAGTCAACTTGCGTGGTTTGCAATCGTGACCTGGAAGATGAAATGCACATGTTTATGCATTGTAAATTTGCTACAGATTGTTGGAAAGCAGCGAATCTTTGGGGTAAGATAGCATCGTACATGACGTCAAACGATAGTTTTTCCTCTATTATGTTTGTCATCCTTAGATCGCTTGAAGTGGAAAATCGTGCTGGATTTGTAGCTATATTATGGAGTATTTGGCGTTCGCGTAATGCTTGTTTATGGGAACAAAAAGCAGCCAATGCACAAGCATCATGTGTGCTAGCGTTGGATACTGTTCAAGATTTCATGTGGTACAACCGTCCCAATGATACTTTGCAGCCAGCTACTCCAAGATGGTCTAAACCGCAGGCAGATTGGATAAAGTGTAATGTTGATTGTGCCCTCTTCGAAGCCGAAGGAAAATTTGGTGTTGGTATCTGTTTTCGAGACAACTTTGGACATCTTATCCAAGCTCACTCAATGGTTTTTCCCTCTATTTCAACCGCGGTTGAGGGTGAAGCTACTGCTCTTCAACAAACCCTCCAAATTGCTCTCGATCTTGGTCTCAATCGCGTTGTTTTTGAAACTGATTGTCCGCTTGTTGTGAATGTTGTCCTTAGTAATAGCCCATATGTTAATGAACTAGGAAGTTTACTCTCTAATTGTAGGGTGTTGCTTTTTTCTAATGCTACTTATGCTCTAGCTTATGTTAGGAGACAAGCTAATAGATGCGCTCATAATCTTGCTCGAGCGTCTATATTTCATGCTAGTCCCAGTATTTTCAATCATCCTCCCTATTGTATTAACTCTATTATTTTGGATGAAATGAAATGAGCTATCTTCTCGTCAAAAAAAACTTGTTTTTATAAAAACTACGTATCACACAAAAAATATATTTTACTAGATACACATATATACAAGTAATGAAGTAAAACAAATTATTAACAAAAAAATGTAAGTTTTTTACGGAAAAATATGTGAGCTTTAAAGATGTTGGTGGAATTATGAATTTCAAACTAACGTGAAGCTCTCTATAGTTTACGTTAACTATGAATTAAAATTAAACGCATACATATATGCTCTTTTATTTTATTTATATACAATTTTTTTTATGATCAAAAGAAAGTAATAAATTTTAATATGTTTAATTTTTTTACAGTTTAAAAAATAAAATGATTATAATGGAATTTTCAAATAGGTATTAGTAATTAAGAAATAGTTTTTCTTAATTTAAGGAAAATACGTACAAACGAAACAAGTTATGGAACATTGTTAAAAAATAATTACACATCAAATTAAAAAAAAATAAACATAGTTGGGATGTTAATAGGATATAGAAAAAAACCACTTTTCAACATTTATTTATAAACATAGTTGTGTTTTCCTATGACCATTTATTTATATACGTAAATTTCAACAAAAAAAAATTATTTATATACGTTGAGTAAAAAAAAAAAAAAAGTATTATGTACTCTCTTTTTTTCATTATTATCATCCATGTCTCAAATGAAGCATTTGGAAGGCACGTGTCTTTTGAACATAGGCAGCCTTGTGGATGGTTCCTCGATTACTGACAAATGCCATCTTGGCAAGCTACGCCAGATGCGCATCTATGTTTGTGATTCAATAACTCATTTGACATGGTTGAGGTATGCTCCGCTTCTTGAGACCCTTGAAGTTTATCGTTGTAGTTCAATTGAAGAGGTGGTGAAAGAAGCTAAAGATGACGAACAAGCTGGCTATGACTCCAACAATATCTCAAAGACCTAGTGTTTGACTTAATGCCAAAACTTGTGAGCATCCACAAGAGAGCTTTGGCTTTTCCTTCCCTAAAACGTATTGTGTTTTCCATCTGTTTGTGCAGCATAAAATGTATAGAATGTATAATTACATTCTCGTATTCTTCCTCTGAATAGTGTTTGAAAGCCTAGCTAGTTTTCAATACACAAATTTTGGTTTTGGTATAAAAGTTAGTTTTGGTGAAAGTGTCACTTTGGTTCCAATGCAGCTGAGGCTGAATTGGCGCTGGAAACTTTTCCCAAAAAGGTGGAAATAATATAAGCCGAGTATTTCCTAGTTTATGCGAAGTTGATTTATAACTCCACGTCATAGGCTAACGTTGCATGTTTAATTGTGAAATTTGACATAATGACTAAATTGATTGAACATTATAAAATTTATTTATGAATGTTATAGCTATTTCAATTAATATGAGAATAAAATTGATCGATTGATAAATATTAAGGGACGAACAAGCTTTTTTTTCTTCAGAGAAAGGGGATGAACAAGCTTATTCACTCATATATTAATGTAGTCCTATTTTGTTTTGTTTTTTGAGAGAGTGATGTTTTAATTGTAAACAAAAAATAATAATACAAAGGAGAAAAGTGTTTATGATTTATCATAACCAAATACATATGCAACGAAACCAATCATTTTGAGTAATATCAGAATTAAAAGAGAACTCAAATTACCACTGGTTAACAATATAGGGATTCAATATGATAACAATAGCCTAGCATAATATAGATAATATACAATAAAATTTAACAGGCTGCTAACTTAGTAATATAAATGTCCAATAGCCTAAACTCAATACGTCATTATTTAACAACAACTTGCTTCTGCAATTGTGAGGAATTCTTTTATTGCACACATTAGCTTTTGCCTAGATTAAAGTTCACATAAATTTACACCAAAAATATCGTAGAAAATTATGAAATTTCAATAATTTGTGCATGTAGTAATTAAACTATTTTTTTTTACAAAAATAAATGATATTCATCCATTCAAATTGATAGAGCACATCGATATAATGCAAATTCTCTAAAAACAAAAAGGATGAATATGTGAACAGACTCACATCATCCATGTTAATAGCATAAAACGACAAAGTACAAATGCCTACACATATGACTATATTCAAATCTCCGGAATAACCATGTCTCCGGATCTGCAACGTGGATGACGAAATAGTCATTGATTGGATCTGCACTGGATCGAAGCTGATCTGACAATTTGAACCGATCAAATACCTGAGAGAAACAAGAAAGACAAACAACGTCGTACAAAGACGACGAACAAATCAACGTCGCACAAAGACAACAAAATCACAAAATAAAAAACAAAATAAATGTGAAAATCTCTTATTTCAATAAAAGGGAAAGAGAAAAACGAGTTAGAGGGGTGATTTTGGGTCAAATTGACCCTAAAGCACCCCCTTTGGTGGATGAAGGAGAAGAAACTAGGGTTTTGGTGGCGGCTCACAAGAGACCTAGTAATTAAACTATGTTCAATGTTTAATTTTTTAGGCAATGTTCAATGTTTACTTGTTAAATCAAACCTGCAGTGAATTCGAACTCAAAACTTTTATGGTAAACTTAAATGTGTGAAGTAAAAGAAAGTAATAACAAATTTTAAAGTAGCAACAAGAACAATAACAGACTTAGATCTAATCTAGTAACCAAGTGTAAAACACAAACCACAAACAAGATTGGTGCATCCAATTCTGCCCAATCATGACATATGTCTGTCCACTTCACTAATTATCATTTTAAAGGAAAACATGTCAACATGTCTTTTGAGAAATAACATTTCTAAAATAATATCGTATTATTATAACTAATCACTACTAGAAAAAGAAAATTTTGAGAGGAAAATTAGTGACGGAAAAATTGAAATTCCTCACAAACTTCTTGGTCGCAAAATTTAGTGATGGAATTTAAGAGGGATTTCACGTTTTCCCTCACTAATTTTTATTTTTTTAGCAGTGAATTAACTATACGTAGTCGTACTCATGAATAATTAATTATCGTACTGGTCGCATAATCCTTACAACATCTTTTATTATTTTAAGATGTGTAGTGCTGGGTTGAAAGAAAAAATAATTTACAGAAGCAAGCAAGCACTACTCTTGACTGAAATCTAGTACAGTTTATCTGACCAAGATATTTTAAACGTCTGTATCCAATGTATATACGTACCATCAAAGATGATATAAATTAATCAAGGCGACTTCCCCACTTACTTGGTGTCTATTATGATAAATATAAATAGATTAATTTATTTTATTCACAACAAAACACTGAATCTGCACATTTTGTGTCGCCATGTTGGGGTTTATCAACTAAAATATGTCTCTTTCAAAATCAGGTGAAAGCACTAATTAGCCATTAATTAAGAATAATATAGAGGGAAGTTGAGCAGCCTGGTATATATGTAGACATCATTCCATTTCTATCCATCGATCAATATCAATGAGATTCTACATATGAAAAATATGCAGCAGCCACGCTACAGACAAAAACAGTTTGGATTTTCAAAATTATAAAATAAACAGAATGGAATTCTCAATTATGTTAATTATTTGAGTTTAATCGGCGTGTTGTTAATGTAAACTTTATTTAGATGTTTATTCAATGAGAAGTAGAGGTTAAACATTTTAAAAGTAGTAATTATAAACTCAATGTTTTAAGATTTTAGGTTAAGATATGATGTCCAACACATTTATATAATTGTTTTTGATTCAATGTAGATAATCCTCAGAATCTCTCGTGTAATCCAACACTTTTGTAAAGTTAAAATGTAGTTGAAATATCGTCTAATAACTCTCAATTGTGATTATCTTTGTGTTTAAAAAAATTACGTTGATAAAGGATTTATGGTGCTCAATTGTGAGTTATTAAACTTCTCTAAGCTAAGAAACACATATATGAAAAACAAATCATAAACATAAATGGATAAATTGAAAAGGAAAAAAAAAAACTTGTTTGATTAATTATGTGTTAGATGAATTGTAAGTATATAATTTATAGATAACACTAGTTCTACCAACTAAAATAGTGTGTTTTACGGAATTTAGCCTTGTTCATTGTTAAAAGTATGTGGTGCTTTACGTTTGATTTGATCTTCCCTTCTTCAAAGTGTTATCAGTTACATCTATCCACTCGTGCTTCCTCTCCTTGGAATATGTCTCCATGTAAATAGTTGTTTAGTTTGTAGCGATATAAATATGAAACATGAGTAAACGTCAAGTTGACAAGTTCCATTTAACTTTGCCTGCTTCTAACACTGATCTCATGACCTACGTGAACCTCTATGGACTTGAGAATGGCTCATAATCGACTACTTTCTTTTCGTCTAACCTTCAATCGACTGAGGGATATTCGTGTGACTCTAAATTCGATTGTTTGTCATTATCGGCTAACAACTTATTTATATTTAAGAGTAAATATAGTCTTATTAAAGAGTGTCGTAAAGACATTAATTAAAGGACTCATACTAAGCATAGTCATACTAAAGAATGTCTTAAATACAATTTTTTTTTTCGTAATTTTTTTTTCATTGCTTAATCATTATAATCAACATCATTTATTAGCATTTTCTATTTTATGTTAAGAGGACAAGAAAATCTTTGAGAATGATTATATAATATGAGTTTATATTTAAAAGACAAAAAAAATGATTCTAAGGGCATCTCCAGCGCTAGTTGCTTACTGCCCACGTGGATGCATAAGTTCCGTCTCTTAACATTTTCAGCATTGGAGCAAATACAGGTGGCAATTTGATTGCTTCATTTTTTCTGTCAGTTGCTTATATAAGCAATGCAAAAAGTGTGTTGCCTCTCATTAAAAAACAATAAAATATGGTTGAAAACTCAACAGAAAATCACGGACCAGAGGGAACAAAACAGATTAACCTATGATAATGGAATTCAGATTAATTCTCATGAAAAAGTCTCAAATAAAAACTTTTCCTTAAATAAATTCACAAATCGCTCAAAGGAAAAGAAGGTAGTAGATCTAAAAAAATGGAATAAGGAAACTACAAATCCAGAAAAACGAAGCTATGGTTTGGGTTAAGCTTGAGCGGAACAAAAAAAATTATGATTTTTTTAGAGAAAGAAATGGATTGGATTTAGTGTGGTTCGGTGCCATTAATTCTTAATGAATTTTTTATTATTATATTTTTGTATGTATGTATCATTTTTTAATTATTTATGATTTTTTACCTATTAATAAAAATATGTAAATTTAAATTTAAATCAAAATTAAGGGAAGATAAAAAAATACAAATTTGTGGGGTCAAACATATGGTTGCTTATTGTTAATCACTATTGGAGTAAAATTGATTGAGATTGCTTATAAGTTGCTTACATGCAATGTGGCAATTTGGGCCCACAAAAAATAAGTTAAGCAACCAAAATAAGTTCTTTCCATCAAAGAGAATATTTTAATATTGATTCGTTTTAAATAATTGTTGAGAGTCATGAAACATGTTCCTCTGAACAAAAGATACAATGTGTCCGTACACACTTTTGCTATATTTTGGTCCCATCCCAGCAGTAACGTGAGAGTGAGTAGCAAAACTATGACCACACCAATACATAGTCAAAGAGCAGTCAAAAACCAACCAACGAACCAGTGGCAACCTTAATAATTTTAGCTCAAAACAAGGGCAGTTTTGACAACCTTATTCTATATATAACGAAACGTCAACACAACCCTAACACAACTCACTAAACACCACCAACAACAACACAAAGAGCTCAAATTAGCATCTTATTTTCTTTCTTCACTAAGCAGAGATGGGAGGTGCAAGAAGCAATGGAATGATGAAGAGTGGAAGAAGAAGCATCCCTCAAAGAAATTCTAGGCGTCCAATTCCAAAAAGAGGACAAGTCAAAGTTGGAATAGTAGTTGGTCTAGCCAACTCTGTTGCTTCCATTTTCTCTCGTGGCAAGACTAGTCCTAGGGGGTGCGCTCAGTAACTATGTTCGTCTTCAACAAAGTTTTGATCAACATTTTAGTGGATTTTGTACAAATTGGGGCGTTTAATTTTTATAATTCCCTTGTTTTGTTATGTTCCGTTATGTTCATATGTACAAATCTCTTGTTTTGTTTGGAATGACTAATGAAATGAATGAATCCGTTTGGTTCTTATTTACAAATTTCTTGTTCTGTTGTTTATATATGCAAGCTAGTAAGCTAACAAATACAAAAATTAACAAGTAGTTTACTAATTTAATTACCCATACTGAAATTCAACTGATTGTGATCTACATCATTTGCAACCTACAGAACTTTATGTCATGTTATAAAACATTGTTAAATCAAGGATTGTGACAATTAGAACACAATTACATTAGGTTGATCTAGTTAAAATTTGAACTCTTGCTTGAGTTCAACCGCAGCATACTCATGAAACGAACTAAAATTTCACATGGTTTGCAATTTTTACATTTTACTGTAGTTTATTTAACAGACTATGAGGTACTATAGACTATAGTACATTTCACCCGCACGTGCTTTCCATTTTTTTACCATCTGATATTTTTTTTTCTGCTGAGTCATAACTTAGGTAATGTTTATCCAATCTATTGCAACCATCCCCATTTATAAACACAATTATTGCTTTTACGTATACTAAATGTGTGCTTGGTATGGCGGTGGTAAGAATTGATTTTGATAGAATTGAGTTTGAAAGAATTGATTTTAGTCAAAAGTGAGTTTGATTTATATTTGAATAAACTCATATAAATGTGATTATTTCAAGTTGATGTTGTTTGGATACTTTAAATTAAAATAGATTTTGAATGTCTCAATTATCTAATAATTTGAAAAATATTTATATTTTAGGACACAAGTAGTACTTTTGATTTAATTATTTTAAAATAAAAAAAATTATGTTAGAAGAAATAAATTATCAAATTTAACAAAACAACAGAACAAGAGATTTGTAAATAATAAATTATGAAAATATGTAAATTTTAGTCATATTTTTTTCAATTAATTGTGCTAATTTTATTGCTGAGTAGATTTCTTGTAATGTGAAATCCTTCTTTTCTTTTTTCTGAAAGGGAATCTTTTTGAAAAAGCAGGATAAGGATAATGTTAATTGCAATGTCAAGCTGTGGTCCTTCAAATTAAGTGCATGACTAGGCAAAACAAAGCGACATTATGCAACAAGTTGTCCTAAATATAATACAAATAATTGGTATAACAATGGATTTAAATAGCTGTCACTCATGTTTTTTGCAATCTTGCTAGTTTTTCTATCCTTCAAATCTAATATTCCCTCAACAGAATCAGACATGGTTAAACCAATGCAGTATTTGAAAATTAGTACGATTGTATTTGTACTTAGTACATTGTATCTGTATCAAGGACTTGCTCTTTCTTTTTATAGAAAAAAAAAAGGAAGATTCCTATTTCCTACTGTAATTACAAGATTCAGTGCACTGCAGTTGCTCTCTGAATTCAAATCTACATAGTAGATTTTCTCTCTTATTATTTTCCTCCTTTTTAACCCTTCTTCTCACATTTTTTCTATAGTCTTTTTGTCGCCTTCACATTAGTCAGTTTTCTAAAGTCTCTTTGTCGCCTTCACATTGGTCAGTGATGAACATGTGCAAAAAAGATGTACAAAAACGAAATTCTTATCTTTTTCATGTGTTCACATTAAATGATTATCATGTGTAGTATAACACTTAATAGTTAAATACTGATCTTATGATAAATACATCAATCAATAATCATGCCTTTAACCAGGCATCTCAATAAAATTACTTCATCCTTCTCAACATAAGTGTTGCAAAGAAAAAATATTTTTAAATAAATTGCATTTTATTTTTTTAATATACTGTAACATTAATTAATTTAACACAAATTTATATTTTGTGTATATATATATATATAAAAAAAAACATGAAAGACCCTTAGTCTTAATAATCATTTTTGGATTTTTATCCTCTTGAGAACAAAAATATTGGAGAATTGAACTTAAAAACTTGTCGTAAGAAATCACATCTATATTATTTTCTTTGATAGAAAAAACTCATCTATCTAATCTAATCTAATTAATATAAAATTGAAACTTTGGTATATATTTGGATATGTAGGAAGTAGTTATCACAGGGCAAGATATGATGGGAATTTTGGCCAAAGGAACTGAGCTGAAGTGGGTTGCAGCTGCTGGGGCTAGGAAGAGGCATACAATTAGTCATAAAATTAATTATTTATTTTTTTAAAGAGAATGACTAGATATAAAATCATAATCAAATAGTACTATATATTTAATTTGGTTATATTGATTAAATAATGAAAGTGGTAGATAGGGCCATGAACTAAAGCAGCCAGAAAGGACACCGAAAGAGCCTGGGATTCTCTAAAATCATTAACCGTTTATGTGCCTTTAGCCTTTTTACAAACAAATGTGAGCAATTGTGCACGTGGTTTTAATGCAACAAATTAAGATAAAGTTGAGTATTTTGCAAGCAAAGGTTTCATTATTCTTTTAATTAATTAATTAATCACATTATGATTATACTAAACTAAACCCGCAGCCTGCTGACTTGCTTAATTGTTGGCCTTTAAATATAGCCGGCATTAGGGACCCCCACATATTGTCGTCTGCTGAACTTGAAGTTGAAATGCATGATGTAGACATATTCTTTTCTACTTCCCTCCTTCCTTTATAATTGTGACTTTTGCATAAATTTTTTGTTTCTAATTAACTGTCGTTTTCAAAGTTCAAAATATCATTAAATGTTGTTTTACCTATATTACCCTTATATATTTATTGCAGAGAGAGAAATGTATGAAATGAAGTATTAAATAATTAAGGTTATTATAGAAAAAAGATAAATTGTTGTATCAAAAGTAATAAAAGTATTTGTTGTCTCGGTTTGTGTAAAAAATTCAAATGTGACAATTAAAAAGAAACAGAGTATTAAATTAGTGTAGTTACTAATTCTTTCTTGTGGCCATTTAATATCTATGACAGATACTATTGATGCCATCTTGTCTTCATATAATCATAGGAGACGAATTCAATCAAGATTCATGCTTACAGTCATGCATTTCTTTACTCATTTTTTTTTTTTGTTTACTCAACAATGTTGAGTAGCATCTTGACAATTGACTCGTTTTCCTTTACTTTCTACGGGCCTGATTTGCTCTAGCTATCCAGTGTTGACCATTGACCTTTTCTCTATGTTTTTCTTGTATCTTGTTCATTCATAAAATTAAAATCCGTGCCAATAATTGATTGTTGACCTTTGGTGTGATGTGATCCGAACAAAATGTTTTAAAACCCGGACCGATAGTTGATCCGTACTAGGTCACTGGATCAGTGGTTGGACTAATGAGTCATTGGTCAGACTGCATGACTATTGACCCAGTCTTTATAAAAAAGTCATGACATAAATTTCATAATATAAAAGTTAATAAAACTTCTTCTATGAAAAAATTAATAAAAATTCACACATTTAAATAATTACCGAATATATATCAAAATCATAGAGTCCTATTCACATTAACAAGAAAAACTAAATGAAAAATATATTTTATAATTATCAAATAAATATGTGAGATATTATTTTTTTAGGAACATGAGAGTTTTTTTTTCTAACAAACATGAGAGATATTTATATCATATATTAATAAACATGTATGTATATACTCGTGAGAAATAAACGTTTAAGTTAAATATATATAGTCCAGATGGAAATTTAACAAGCAAGTTCACATAGCCAAGTTGTAAGTTTAATGTACGATATAATTCATCTGTTTTTAATGTACTATATAATTCATCTGTTTTTGTTTTAATTTTACAAAATTTATGTTTTTTCTTATAATTGTAAGTTTAAATTGTTTTTTTCAAGATTAAAAGTTAACCATTTTAACTACGTATTTAAAAGATTAAAAATAAAACAAAGATATAAAATATTTATTTTGTAACTCGCTTGAGTTGCTTCTTTAATTTATGAGCTAACAAGGATACTTCTATTTTGTTATCAGGTTTTTTCTTAAAAAAAAAAATTTAAATTAACCGACCTAAATTGACATATGGGAAAATCGTCTCTTTTGTTTTGGTTGTTACTTGTTTAATCAAGTTTTAGCTTCTTTTTTTGACAAAAATAAAAGGATATTCATTCATTCAAATCGATAGATTACATCAGATACAAACATCGCTAAAAACGTAAAGGGTGAATCCGTGAACAAACTCACACCACCCAAGTTAATAGCATAAAACGGCAAAATGCCTACATATAATATGATAAAACCTAAGTCACCGAAATTCACATGCTTCCGGATCTTCGACGGTGACGCCCAAATCATTGGTTGAATTTGTAATTGACTGATGTCGATCTTTCAATAGGAAATAAATGAACACCACGACAAGACGCGAAATCAAACGTCGCACAAGACGACGAACAACACAACGTCGCACTTAGACGACGAAATCACAAAAAAACACAATAGAAAAAACTTGATATATGTGAAAACCACTTATTTAGATTGAAAGAAAAAGGGAAAAATATGTTGAGGGGTGATTCTAAGTCAAAAAATTACCTAAAACCAACCCTGCTCGATGAACGAATGAGAAAATTTAGAGAAGTTGGAGTTTCTCTCGCTAGAAAACTAGAAAAACACTCACTTGCAAAGAGAAATTATTAATAATCAAGTTTTAGCTTAATCCCTTCAATTTAATACCTTTTCTTTTTAATTTACTTCTTGGCTTCATCAAAACAAAACAAAAAAAGTTATGAGCTGACAATACAAATACAAACAAAAAATACATGTTAATATCAAAGAGAATACCGTCATTCAAAAAAAAAAATTAAGAGTATAACTTAATGCAAATTTTATAGTGGTTGCGGATTTTTCCATTTTGAACTAAGAAACAAAATGAAGACCGTTTTCTTTAATAAAACTAAGGATATATGGATTTGTGTGTGGTGCAAGGCTAGGGGTCAATATCAAACAAAGAGAAACAAGCACTCCATCCATGTAATGATACTAACAAAGGCTGGATAGCATACAAAGAAAAACAAGGTCAAAATTGACAACAAACGACCAACAATAAACAATTCAAAACCCACAAGTTCACGACAACATATTTAATTTAGACACAAACATAAAACTATTCTCCCTCCGGTCTCAAATATAAAAAAATATTTATTTTTTAGGTTCATTGAATAGTTAATGTATTTAGTCTACATTATAAAGCAGATACGTTAATTATTCAATGAACCTAAAAAAAGAATCTTTTCTTATATTTGAGACGGGAGGAAGTATTTAATTTTTCTTTATAAATATTTGTCAATTTTAGCATAGTTTCATCTATTTAATATTCAAGAAGATAAATACAAACTTTACAATTAAAAGTTTTATCTCAATTAAAAGTTTAATATTCCAAAGGACAGCACTAATAATAAGTCTATATAAGTAATGAGTCAGTGAAAGTGTGAAATACACAATACATCTAGCTAAAGAGAAACCTTTTGAATCTTGCTGTGTGTGAAACTCTATTGAAAGAAGATGAAGGCAAAGATGGGAGTGGTGGTGATAACTAGAAGGGATTTGGTTTACCAAAGTAAGTTATCCAACAAGAGTAATATTTGTAAGAGCCGTATGATCCCTAAGAGAGGCCAAGTGAAAGTGGGGATTGTGTTGGGATTGTTTCATAATGTCTCCTCCATCTTCTCCTCAAGATGTGTTCACTTATCTTGATTCTTTCTCAACCTTTTTATTTTACCCTTATGAAGGAATTAATGTTAGAGTCTTGTTAACAAATATGTTGTACAAAAGCTACTAGTTAGTTTGTTAACAATTGGGAGGTGCAAGGAGTAATGGTATGATGAAAGGTGGAAGAAAAAGTTTTGTTATGTTCATATGTATAAATATATCTCTTGTTTAGTTTGGAATGACTAATGAATCCGTTTGGTTCTTATTTACAAATCTCTCTTTTCTGTTGTTTATGCCTGCACAATTCAAGCTAGTATATTTACAAATCTTTTTGAAGCTCTTGCAAATTCAAAAACCTTAAACAATGTCTTTCCTTTCTTTTTATTCCTACGAGCGGCTTCTATCTTCTCTTCATTGCACATGTCGGAGATCTCCTTAGCCTAAAAAGCAAACAGTGAACCAGTGTATAAATGCATAAAAAAGCGGCCATTTGTTTTTTTTGTTTTGTGGTGTCCGGGGTTTGAACCTCGAACCTTACTTATATTATACATTGTCCCTACCAACAGATTAAGTTCACGAGGACAAAAGCAACCATTTGTATCCAACCGACAAATATTTTTGAGAGCCGGAAGTCAGAAAAAGAGGAAAAAAGAAAAAGACATCATGCTTGTATAATCTTGTTAAACGATGTCCTAAAAACACCTGATGAATTTGAAAATTATTCATTGATGTTTAACTCTGCTAACCAACGCTACATTCTTTATAAGGAATCATGAACCACCAGAGCGCTGAAACCACGGTGAGTTACGCATTAGCCTCTTAATTGTGCCAAGAAAAGCAGCTTTCCTAACTAACTATAACAAGACTTCATTGGCTTGTTAAAAAAAGGAAATTGCTAAGTATTCCGAAAAGATTATCACAGTAACGTCACGACTGTATTCAAATAGCAAGTACCAGCACTTCTTTCCCATTTTAGCGGATCATGCATATTCCAATCAAGTGAGGATCAAACTGTGGGAAATGATTCGTGATGCTTTCGGGACGATTTTGTTCGCGTTAAATATCAGCGCTCTTAAAAAAACTATAACAAAACTACCTTGCTAAACCACGAAGGTGACAATGAAACAACAATCTTATTTATGTCAAGAAATTCAATTTAGGTTCGACAATCGAAATCAATACTGATGATAAATTATTAACACAAACATGAAAAGTGAAAAGCAAAAATACCAAACTTGGAAATAGCAGGAAGAAATAGTGTGTGTGTTTATATTTATTCTATTCTTAATTTTGTGAATTTCGATAAACAGGAGCTGCTAGTGTTCCTTTTTCAATAATAGAATTTTAACAACCAACATTGAAATATATCAATGCACAATTGAAAATTATAATCAAGTTATTTATTTCCCTTTACAAATGATACTAGCTCAACCTCATAATGCACGGTTGAATCAGGAGGAACCGGTGCAGATTCCTGATGAGACCATGGTGAACCAAAAGTAAAATTAGGGCCAATAGTAACCAAATCTATCTCCCCCTTTTTCATGCTCATTACAGCTATATCAAGCCCAACGATCATTTGCTCTGCTCAATAGAACATTCACTCACTTTAGTTGATGTAAAAAGAAATGAATGTGAGAGGGTGAAACATAGGGAAAACTGAAATAACCCTCATCTGTTGTGAATTCAAACAGCTTCCCTTGATCATCATCACTATGTCCCTCTGTCAAAAATACAGTGCCATCTTGCATCTTACCAATCAGCTTCACTAGAAAAATGCAAGATGAGGAAATATCACATGAGAACACATGCAGTAATAAATTCATTAAAACAATGAATGAATGAATGAATGATGATTTACATCTGAGAAGAGCAGTCTCATTTGGATATTCATCTCCTTCTCCTTCCTTAAGGACCATCTTAAGAAAAGGTACTTGGTTCCAAGAAAGTAACTCGAGAGTAATCTTCAACGTTGCATTAGGAGGAATTCCGTGAGCTGGGTTGCCCTTGTCACCAAATCCATATTGAGGCTTGATGGTCAGAATCACTTTGTCTCCCAAGGTCATCAGATTTTTAATAGACTTTGACAATGCAGGACAAAAATGACTGTCCTCGACTTTGATCATCACTCCATGGTCATCAGATTTTTTGACAAGCGTTTCATCATCGTCAACAAGACGTGCTTCTTACTTAACTGCAATGTCTTGATATACTATGGTTTCAAATTGCCGTGTCTGTGTCAGTGACATGGATTACAGTGACCCTATTGGCCCCTGTTTTTGTGCAAATTTAATTACAATGCGACTGCAATTGAAATCCTTGCTTTAGTTTAAGAATTCCACACTAGACATTGGGAATCAAAATCTTGTTTAATGTGGATCTTTGATTGCATAGTTGTGAATAAAAGTTCCTTAGTTTGGCCACGCAGAGATCATCAAAGCCCTGAAACATTATGATTTGTGAACGACCCAGAGAAAAGGTCATTTAAGAGGTTGCCATTTTCGTTATATTAATTAATTTCAAATTTTCAAAATTAGCTTCGCCTCTCATAACAACATTTTGTGCAATCGCAAAAGAAAACCTTCTCAAATTTCGTAATTAAATCTAAGTGACACTAGATTGAGCAAAATATCTAATTGTGTAGGGCGCTCTATGGTTTAAAATACTCTTCATAGAGTTAATAAAAGGAACATATATGTACATTGCTGGGAAAAATGTCTTCCTATCATATATAAATAAAAACTTAGAATCACTTGGTCTTGTATTACCCTTTTTCTACTTTACAATGAATCCATAAAACATGAAAACAAATTCTGGTAAAGTATCATATTTATCCCATCCAACTTTTTTATATCATGAATGAAATAAGTGTTATAGTGAATACAGAGAAAGAAAAAAAGAATGCATAGGCTGACCACTCAACCAAAATAATGTGTCAAGAAAGTGGATTGATTTTGTGGTTACAATGTTGCAGCCAAAATTCAACCTATCCTGCTGTTGTCTCTGCCAAAGACAAAAGTGGTTCCCCAGTTTACTGCTACGTAAAACCTATTCCTCCAGCTCAGCACACGTGTAAGATACGCAGAACGCCATATCAGCCAGCTGACAAAACCAGCAAGTGACAATCCCTTTGCATCCTATAACACAAGATACATTTTGTAGCACAAAATCAGAAGCTGTCTTTTGAGTTTGTTAATTTATGTTTCTTTCCATTTGACTCCACAGTGTAAATTAGACATTAGAGATAGAACTAGAAATAGAAACTTTCCCATTATACCTTGGATTGTCGTAGATCAACGAGTGCCTTATAGGCACCTACTGAAGCCATGCTCCCCATATGTTTATACACAAATTGTTCTCCAAGTGTGATGCCATCTGCAGACAAAGCCTTTCCTCCATTCTGTTTCCCAATTTTGTTGAACAACTCTACAAGGAACTTCCCTTGTCTTTCAGCAACCTGTCAGTGACCAGTGCATAGGAAAGTATACTCTTCATCAGTTAATAGAGAACATAGAGACAACAATTGATGTTTTGCTTGTTTTTCCCAATAGAATGAAATAGAAGCTTTCCTACTTCTGTAGTACTATGCATATATTATGTCATTAGTATTACTCATTCATTAGCTTGTCAAGTAATGCATATTAATACAGTACCTTCTATTAGAATTTTTTACATTGATTTAAAGGACAATTTAGATTAATGTCGGCTTAACTTTGTTTAGGTTTTTTCTTGATCACTTTATCCATATGTACTGACAAAACATCACAGACAATAAGGCTAACCTGAGCTAAAGCTGGAAGCACTGGCCTTCCAGTTTGTTCAAGAAAACCAGCACAATCCCCAAGTGCAAAGACATCTTCCACAGATGGAACACGCATCCATCCATCAACACCAATTCTGTATCATTCAACATTAATTAAATTAAAATCACAAATAAAATGAGCAAAAGATTGAAACATTTTTTATTTTAAATCTGGCTTCACATACCTTCCACCTGGAGAGCTTGGAAGATTCAGTTTTTTGACAAACTCAGAGGGACCAACTCCTGTGGACCAAACCAAGAGACCATAAGGAACTTCAGTTCCATCGCTCAAAACTATCTTTTGTGGATGCACCTCCTTTACAACACCCCGCATAAGACAAACTCCAGACTGATACAAAAATTGAATGTCTTAGTCTCATGTATAAACTTGACAGTTCATCATTGAAGATTGGTATATGCACGATCAAAACTCAAAAGGTTTACCTTTGTTAAGTGCTTCGTTGCATACTGTCGAAGGCCAACGTCAAAGGATGAAAGTATCTCATTTGCCTAATTATGAAAAGTTAAACACAGTGGTTAAGTACACAGTTAATATATTTAACAACCTCAGCACACAAAATAGACTTCAATATAACCAAGTTGTTTGGGCTCCAGTGGCAAGGAACTCCTTCCAAGGACGTACCCGGGGAATACCGGGTTCGATTCTCAGGGGAAACGACGCTTGGCCAGTGCGCATGCCTTTACGCACAAGGCGGATTAGTCACCCACCATTGGTGGGTCGAAAACCGGTGCAAAAGCAAAAAAAAAAAATAGACTTCAATATATAAATTAGATACCTCAATGAGTGTGACATGAATGTAATCTTTAACATGAGTATAGCGCTCACGAACATCTCTTGTGATGAAATCACTCAATTCACCACTAAATTCCACTCCTGTAGGACCACCTCCAATAACTACACAATGCAGCAGACGTTTCTTTTCTTCTTCTGATATGCCTGTCATAATGAAAAACGTTTTCAGCTTAGCCTTTGGCAAAAAAATAATGACAACTGCATAATTATTATAACAAATTAAGTTTGAAACTAAACTAAGTATGGATATGAAACACCCACCTGGGTTTTCAGAAAGCATCAGATTAAGGAGAAGTCTCTTCCTTATTTCTTGAGCATGATACACTTCACGAAGAAAAAAAGCATGTTCCCTTACTCCCTTGATACCAAAAGTTAAAGGCTCAGCTCCAGCTGCAATTACAAGCTTGTCATATGCAACTTTGAATTGGTAAGGCTCTTTAGATAATCCACCGTTGGTAACTGCCTCGCAGTAGACCTGTTGACATGAAGTAAAATCGACTAAGCATTTCGCTAGGAAAAAAAAAAAACTTCGTACAAACACAAATTTATAAGTCTTTCAATTTTTCACATTGAACATTCCATTGTAACAGTATAGTTTTCCTAAAAGAAGGGTAAGTAATTGTACTCACTTCATGTTTGTTTGTGTCAACTCCAGTGCAGGAAGCTAGAAAGAAGTATGAGTTGGGTTCCTTTGCTAGTGCATCCTGTATTCTACCAACAGGCTCAGCAACAGACCTGAATTCAAGGGTACCAACACATGTTGAAGCCAACAAAGGAGTGAAAACCATATGATTCCTTGGTGATATGCACACAACATCATAAATTCTTGTGTCTAGCCCTTTAAGAAACCGACAAGCAGCCCAACCGGTACCGAGAACAACCACTCTAGGCTTTTCACCTGGTTTTGTTGCCTCTAGTCCTGCATATCTTGTCTGATCATCTTCGAACTCTGACTCAGATTCATCTACAACTCTTTGTGTGTTAGGGAGCTGATGGAATGCAGTTCCTGCAATTCCCCTCTTCGAAAAATTCATGTTGTTTTGTTCCTTAATTCTAGAAATATACGAAAACGGTCCATCTACATGGGAAGGTAAGGAGCCTTTGGTTGTATATGTTCTCTCATTGAACATATTCTTCTCATGTGCATTACTTCCAAAAGCAACACCTGATCTTCTCAGGTTGCTTCTAGCAATCCTTGCTAATGCCATTGTTATAGAATCAGTTCTGGTCACAATGCTTTATACTACTTTCTAAAATTTCTGAAAATCAAAATCAAAATCAAATTCAAAAGTGTTAGTGCTACAAAAAGAATGACACTTTTTAACAAGAAATAGCCAACTTATATACACAAAGTGAGTTGCAAATTAGTTGCTTCAGCACATGAGCAGAAACAAGAAAAGACAATTGAGTATTGTTGAGTATTGAGGGAAGCAAGAAAATCAAATTGGTTGGTGACAAGTTGACAACCATCATTTCCAAGAATATAGGACAAGAAAAACAAAAGGTAATATAGCTTTGATCAGCAGTTATTGGTAGTTACAAAGAATGAGTACCACCAAAATTCATAAACTCTAAACAATGTAACTGGCACATTGAATTTGATACACGTTTAAAACATGATCACTTTTTAGGGGAAAAGTAACTCAAAAAAAATGAGCTTGTCACAAAAACCTTAAATTTGAAATTTAGTATCAGTCTTTTAGGAATCTGGCTGGCCATCTATGGTGTGATCTCCCCTCCTAACCACATTTTCTTCATCCACAAAGCTCAAACCTTGCTTAAAGGATCCAAGCCAAATTTCACTAGTACAAATGTAATAGTAGTAAATTTCAAATTTAGCAATGTTAACATGTTCTATGCAGAAAAGAAAAAAGAAAAAAAGAAAGAGAAGAAGAAAAAACTGTCGTTATTGAACAATACTCAGTGTCGGTCCATGGGTAAGGCTACTAAATCCCTAACTTTAGGCCTACTGACAAAAAAGTATTTTTTATTAAAGAGATCTCATAACAAAAAAAGGGTCATATTTAATGAAGCACGGACACTCCTTGGATTAGGCGTGTCCCGGTGTCGAACACGTGTCGGTGTCTGACACCGACAGCTACACGTATGATATGATTTCATTGAATTATATGATTTTATCAAATTATTAACGGTGTGGCGTGTCAGTGTCTGTGTCGTGTTTGGTGTCTGTATCCGTGCTTCATAGGTCATATTAAATCTTGATTTAAATCTCACTTGCTATTAAAAATTATTGAGCTGGACCTAAGAATATGTCGAGCATGTTAGAAGCTATGATGTAAATGACGATCATAAACCAGAAAACTGCGGTTTTCAAAATCATTTACAGAGTGAAAAAATTATGCGGTGAAATAAAAATACAAGTTTCATTGGAGAAAAAAGACCAGAAAAACCAAATCACAACAACGAATAATGGTAATTATGAATCACATTATTATATTTTTACAGTAAGAAAAGAAACGTAACCTTTTGATTTTTGATTTTGCAGTCGAAGGGTTTATGTTTTGGTTGCGGAAGGAAGATTGATTGAAGAAGTTTTTTCTTTCACGCTGTGTTGCCTGCTATGACAAATTCTCTGTATTTATTGGGTTTGTAATAAGGGTACCTACTATTAAAGTCACGAGTATTATTCTATTAGTTTAAGGGTATAGTACCTTTTTTATTTCTCATGTGCGCCGACTTGAGACCCAAGAAATAAGGGTGTTCTAGAAGGTCTGCCCCCACTACCAATGCAAAGAACAACATGAATTGTGTTTTACATAATATAATTTTTAATTAATTAATATTAATACTATGGTTATTGATTATAAACATTGGCGGACCAATTGCCGCGTTTTAGTATATTCTATTTACAATTAATTATGTGGAAGCCGTCATGGGGTGTGAAGAATTGAAACGGCACCGTTTGGGGGTTGCAAAGACGACGATGTCCCTGTTCAATGACTTTCTTTATTTGGAAAAATCAAAATGAGAGAGACGTTTGGTCATTCCAATTTTGACTAAATATGGAAACTTTCATTATTTATTTATTTATTTTGGCGGAAAAAGCTTCCATTGCTTATTCATTCAGGAAGGAAGCAAAGAATGTGGTCAAATCTGGGCTGGTGGGGACGCGGTTCAACAACATTAGGTCTTTCAATTACATGCCAGGTCAGTCAAATGAAAAGGACTTCTTTCCTTACGTCTCATGTTACTCCAGAAATGTTGGAAATTCTTTGAAAATTGATCTCTAGACTCTAGGTAGTTGGATGCTATTGTAGGGACGTATACAAATGCAATACCAGAACCACAATTTCTTAATTCAATCACATTCAAAAATCTCAAACACACTAATATTCAAAATTCAATCGACATTTAAAATAGAATCTTCATTCAAAATGCCATAAATTTATGTGTAATTCATTCTAAAGTAAAAATATTCGATACATGTTAAAAATGCCATGAAGGGGAAATAATTGATTAGGTATTAGATACAATACCAACGTACATCATTCATTTGAACCAAAAAAAAAATCATTAAAAATCTTCGGAACATCCTCCTGTTACGTGCGACTTGATACTGAGTCGTTGACTTTGTTTCATCGACAATCTACTGCAAAGTAGAATATAGGTTGTCGTATAAGGTACCACTTGTCATCCCATCAAAGCAAATGGTCCTAACCCTCCTCACTAGTTGTAACATATCCACAACATCCCTTGCATGCTCCTCCTCTATCAAGACACCCACATTTGTTAGCCTAGGTGGTTCTCCCTCAACTGAAGCACTAGTTTGGGATGAGATACTCTATAGAACCAAGAAATGTAATCATCTGCGTGTTGTCGTTGTGTCTATGGAAATAGACCATGTTCATCCTCATGTATAACGTGTAGCAAAAAATCTTGGAAGACGTTAATATCTGGTATGAAGGAATGATACCTCAAAATGGTCTACATACGACCATACTACCTCATCACCCGCTTTGAAAAGTGACGATAAACCATCTTACTGACGCACTTTATCCAACCGGAGTACCAATAAATTTTGTCGAACGGACGTGTATGACGATATTCTTCATTGGGATTGAAGATCATGCAATCGACCTCTAAACGATCAAAGAAGAGTTTCTCATTGTCTTGTGACTTATGGACCTCGCTATGAACGAACCGCGAAGCGCGTGTCATGTTAATAGTATAGTTGGGGTGGATAACATATCGATATATACCGATGAAATGGTCCATAGCCCAGGCCTAAAAAACAAACACAAACAGAAACACATATTACAAACACAAATACCTACTAAATTAAAAATACATACTAAAGAAAAAAATATTTTCCTCCAATAGGGTGTAGTATCCCAAATACATTTTTCAAATTTAAGGCTTTGGTGTGATGATCATCAAATATTTCCATCAACAATCAAGTGAGATGTGTGCACCCTTCCTATTCGTGCATTCACATGTAGCAACAGCATGACCCCCCCACCCCCAAGAAATTCAGATATAAGAGCAACACTTTGCTATTGGGACATTTTTGCTTGATGGTTCACCGACTTACCATGAACAGGAAAGTGAAGAAGACAATACACGTCATCTAGTGAGATGGTCTTTCACCAATGGGAAGAGGTGAAATATGATGGTTTATTTATGCCATTACTCTGTCAAAGTCCTATATATGTGGTTTGATTTGTTAGAGTAGGGGGTAAGTGTATGGTTTACGTTTGTTTGAGTTTGAAAACAATAGTGTTTGTGTGTTTCTGATTATGTATATGTCAGTAGTAAAATGGTTTGTAACTACCGTTCGCTACTAAACGGTTTATAGCTCTCGTTCACTACTGAATGTAATTAACAACCGTTGAAGGTATTTTTGAAAATTTGAGGTGTTTGCGAGTAATCATAGGTGTCTAAGGAGTAATTTCCAAAAAAAAATGTCATTATATGTGAAGGGGGCCTTTTAGGCTTTCTGGCTCATGGAGAGTATGGCACGCACTATTTTTGAACAAAAGTGTGCATAGTTTTTGAAAAATCATAGTAAATTAATCTTGATGGTAAAATATGTTTTGTCAAATAAAATATATTGTCAAACTGGTAATTTTATCCATATTTTGTTGATAGACAAATAAGAAATTTTTCTAATATCTTTATTAGTAATGTTTTAAATTGTAGTCAGACTCAATGGAAACGTTGCAGTGCCATCACATTCAAGTGTTACATCATAACAATTGGACGTCAGATGATAAAGATTAGAGGGTAATCTATCAATCTTGGCGTGAATCACTCGTCAACTTTATTGACATTCTAAAATAAGAAATGATATAAAACAAATATTTTAAATGTCTCACTTAATATTGAAGCAATATACTTCTATTTAGCCAAATCATGAAAATTCTTTAATGAAAATAGGAGTAAATACACTTCTACTTATTGCTCCTTCCCATCTCAAGTCCATCCCCTTTACCATCATGGTCAACAAATCTAGACCAGTATGGGTGTCCCTTCCAAACCTTGCTCATCTCTTCAATTGGAATGCCCTTAGTTTCAGGCAACATGAAATACACAAAGAATGTCATCACCACTACAAAGAAGGCAAAGAAGATAAACAAGCCAAACTTCATGTGACAGAGCAGGGTTAAGAAAACTTGTGCAACAAAGAATGTGAAAAACATGTTCACAGATACATTGACACTTTGAGCAGCCGAACGAATTTCCAATGGAAATATCTCACTTGTCACCAACCAACCAAGAGGACCCCATGACCAAGAAAATGCTGCTACATAAGCGCAAATAAATAGCACCACAACTATAGCATACCACTTTGGTAATTCACCAGGGTTTCCATCAATTCCAAATTTGGCTCCAATAGATGCAGCAACTCCAATCTGTGCACATCCACAAATATCAAATTAAACAAATATATAGTTGGAAGAAAAAACACAGTTTAATATTTATGCTTTGACCTTAACCCTAATAGTTACCTGACAAATGAGCATTTGAAGACCACCTTCAAGAAAAAGGGCTCTTCTACCCAACCTATCAACTCCAAAAATTGAGATAATGGTACCAAAAGCATTAACAATGCCAGTTATCACAGATGACATAAGGGCAGCGTCATCCTTAAACCCAACAGAACTAAATAGCACAGGTGCATAAAACATTATAACATTGATTCCTGTAAATTGCTGGAAGAATGGAATCAATATGGCCATAGAAAGTTGAGGCCTATATTTCCTTTGCAACAAATTCCTCCAAGGGTTTTCCACTTGCATGCATGCTTCACTAGCTGCTACAAGGTCATTGAACTCTTCATCAACATCTTCCACTCCACGGATTCTCTTAAGATGAGCCTTGGCTCCATCGCGATCACCACGTTCGATCATTGAATTAGGGGTGTCTGGAAGAACTATTGATCCAATAGTTATTATAAGCGCAGGGACCATAGCACCACCCAAACTCAACCTCCATCCTAGTCCACCTTTGAGTTTGGAAAAGAAGTAGTTCAATATGTTGGCCATAAGAATACCAATTGTGATTGATAACTGGAAGCCAACACTTAGAGATCCTCTGTATTTGTAAGGAGCCATCTCAGAGAGGTAAATTGGCACAGACTGTTAATTATCACAAAGAAATTAGATGAGACCATGGTAGATTAGTAAAAGAAATCAACTCACGGTTCAATTATTCAATTATAATCAGGTCTTTAATGATAAGTTGAATATATATTTCATTAGAACATTTATTGTAACTATCTTGCACTGTCGGCATAACAAATTGTCTAATTACTTTTTAAAATCTAGAGTAAATTACACTTCTCTCCCCAACGGAATCTTGAATTACATTTCCCTCCCCTCTTATGTTAAAATCTACATTTTACTCCCTCAATATTTTTTATTTATTTCTAATAATTGAGCAAAATAATAATAATTTAACACACTTCGGAAAAAATAGTATCGCAGGTCTATTTTAATATAATAAAAAATTGAATACATATTTTTCGCTATCTCTTATTTACAATTTCATTAACATGTAGTTTTAAACCCTATTAAAAAATATGAAACAACCCAAAATAAAATTAAAATATGTGAAAAATTACTAAAGACAATAAAGCATGGTTATTTAAAAGTTAATTTTATACTCTAAATTATAAAATCAATAGCAAAATATTTAAATTTAATTATCATTGACATTTAAATTATAAGAAATTAATTAATTATTCTTAAATGGTGGTTTGAAATTAATATATATCATAATCATATTTATTTATGTTAAAATAGATTAAAGTGTAGTGCATATTTAATTATTAAGGGTGGGGTTGTAATTCAAGCATCATATAAGGGATGAGAGTTTAAATTTTACTTTTCAAGGGAGAAGAGTGTATATTTTAACATAAGAGAGAAGGAGAGTGTAATTCAAGCATCTTTGAGGGGAGGGGAGTGTAATTTACTCTAAAATATATAATTTATAAGAATTTTGATAACTTTGTATCGGAACTCAGCAGTGGAAAATGTTTTACACAAATATTTAGTCATACTACACTGTCTTGCAACAAATATTTCACCATATCAGTGTTTTTTAAGTGTGACACTATAAATATTATTGTTATTTTAATATATTATTAATTACTAAATTATTATGACTGTAAAAAAAATTACTAAATTATTATGAATTTATTATTATTATGATTATTATTATTATTATTTATTTGATATAATTTATCATTATTATTAATTCTTCGAATAATTAAGTAGTACATGTTATAACTTAATAAATTATCTACCAAAATGCTTAGTCAAACAATTAATTATAATAATAACAATAACAATAATAAATTATTAAATAATATAATTTACGAAAAATATAATTAATAAATGAGTATATTAATATTTCTAAGGAAAAAAATACTAGTGTGTATATAATAATTTAATACCAAAAAAAGATAATGCACTGTCAAAAAAAAGTATCATAATTTAATAATAACAGTGTGGGACACACATTGGTTTTACATAATAAAATTATGAGTGTTAGAGAAAGTGTTAAAAAGAAAGTGTTTTTTTTTAAGGAAAAAAAAAGTGTTTTTAACACTCCTCTTAAAATATTTTGATTTTAATTATATTTTTCTTAAAAATTATATAAATGATAATTTGCGATAAGTTCACGTTGTAAAAAGTTTTACATTAAAATGATGTAAACTTAAGTACATAAAAAAGGTAACTTTGGAGTAAAAATGAAACTCAGAAACATAAACAACGGAGCATGATTTTATGTATTCTTAATCTAAATCATGGCAGATTTGGATCTACAGCACATTGAAATAATATGAGAGACATGTCTATAATTTGTGCCCCTCAAAAAAAAAAAAGTCTATATTTTGTGCTAATGAAACGAAGCTAAAAATATTAAAAGGAAGAGGATATACTAATATACCTGATTAGCAAATCCAATACCAAATCCTAGTAATATCCGACCAACGATCAACATCCAAACGTGTTGGGCGAAGCCATTAACAAGGGCACCAATGAGGAACAATAAACCTCCAAAAAACATGGAAAGTTTCCGACCAAACCTACGGGTGACACTGGACGCCACCAGCGACGACAACAACGCAGCCAAGTACAAGGACGATGTAAACATCGTCAATATTTGGCTGTCGTATTGACAATACTTATTTGATGACGTGTCCAAGTTTTTCTTCCGATACACTGATGGAAAAAACTTCAACAGAAAGGGATCCATCGACGTCACCCCACCTAACCAAAATCCATGCATCAAATCAAATCAAAACACATACACTAAAAACTATAGTTGTAAATTATCGATTGCAGTTGCAATTATGACAACAATATAAAAGATGAGGTCTCTACAACGATATCACAGCCGCATGGACCAACTTTACACGTATTTTTATTGCAATTAATGGTTTACAGCGTAACTGCAGCTATAAATATATACCTGAAATTCCAATATCGTAGCCGAAGATTAAACCTCCCATTGCTGCAACAATGCATGTTACAGTAACAAAAGGAGTAAGGTTGCCAGGGTACTCCTTGTTGCTTCCGCCGGTGGGCATTCCTACTGCAGGCATTTTTTGGTTCTCAGTTTTTTTCTGACTTTGGTAGAGAGAGTGAAGACCTATAGAGATTTAAGATGGGGTGGGCATGTAAAGTGTTTATATAAGAAATAATTAATTTTGGTTATATTTCCGATGAACAGTTCACACACATGTAAATAAAATATAAGTAAACGTATTTAATACTTCACTACCAAAAATATATCACTACCAAAAAAAAAACGTATATAATACTTGTTTCCAAAACAAAATGTATATTTAGTCAAAAGTGGATAAGTATTAAGGAGGATGGATAATTTTTTCACTTATTACTTGAAAAATGTACTTGTATTTTTTTCAAGTATTACTTGAAAAATTATATTAATAAGTCAAAATTGGATAAGAATTATAGAGTAGGTTTGATTGGCAAAACATTAAGTACTAGAAGAACGGTACAATGTATTGGAGAGAGATACATAGGTGATTTTTATGTTTGGAAATTAAAATCAACTACTGTTATCACAGTCCTAATTTGCCATTTATATGCATTTTATTTTGATCATTATTTTTTCATTAACACATAAAACTTAGATTATCCAATGAATCTTTTTAGACTGGATTATTGATCAGTTAAGATGAGTCATATCCAAGTGTCATAAACAAAATTAGTTGAAAAATATTATGTTAGAAATTGATCTTATAATATATAGAACATTTGATTTTTTACACTAGCTAGAATAAATAACACTAAGGAAATGTTAAAGAATGTCATTGGAGCATTGGTTTTTTTTCGTTTACAAAAACAAAATGATATTCATTCACTTAAATTGAGAGATTACATCACTACTAAAAACGTAAAGGATGAATCTGCGAACAAACTCACAGCATCCAAGTTAATAGCATATAACGGCATAATGCCTACAAGAATATATGATAAAATTAAAGTGACCGGAATATCCATGGCCTCCGGATCTGCAACGTTGACCCTCAAATCTTTGATTGAATAATCGATTTTTCAATATGAATTAAATGAACACCGCAAGTAGACGGGAAATCAAACAATGCCGCACAAGACGACGAACAACAAACCACCACACTTAAATGATGAAATCACAAAGAAAAAATCTAGATCTATGTGAAAATTAGGGGTGTTCAAAACCGAACCAACCCAATAGAAAAACCACAAACCGAACCAACCCAAACCGAAACCACAAAAAATCGCATATGGTTCGGATGTAATCAGATCATTTTCTTACTCAACCACATGGTTTGGTTTGGTTTGCGGTTTTCATTTTATCAACCAAACCAAACCAAACCAAACCGCAACATAAGAAAAATATTAATTAAACATATGTCACCTAAACCAATACTCTTATAAGCTCAATGAAAACTTTTATAAAATGACATATTTTTTCTCCTGTTTAGTTCCTTCTTTGCTTTTTATTTCAAAAACGTATTTATGTGCTGCTTGTACTTTTAGAGAATGATAAAATCTTAATATTTTGCATTTCTTACAAAATATGATTACTTTTTGTACACGTTTTTAACTTGGCCTATGTCGTTGGAAATATTGTAAAATGAAAATTAAATTGTAATGTTTGATGAAATTTAAAACATTGCGAAAATTATGTTGCGTTTCGGCTTTTTAACTTAATTTTAATGTTGAAAACAAAAAATTATATCGTCTCGAAAAAACCGCATTAATCGATCCAAACCAAACCGCATTGGTTTGGTTTGGTTTGGTTTGGATTTCGTTTTTAAAGTCAACCGAACCAAACCAAACCGCATGCTTTTTTATCTTGCGGTTCGGATGACTTTTACCCTCAAAACCGAACCAAACCGCACCGCGAACACCCATAGTGAAAATCACTCATTTAGATTGAAATAGAGAGAAAAGATAAAGAGGGGTGATTTCAGGTCAAGAATAACCCAAAACCACCCCTCAATGAAGAAACTAGAAGAAAAAACCTAGAGAGAGAAAATTAGGGTCGGTTTGTTGTAGAGGGAGGGGAAGTCATTGGAGCTTTGGTTAAGAAGGAAAAAATAGCAATATTGTATTGGAAAATGGTAAAAAGTGATGAATTTAACTTTTTAAAAGTCAAAATATTGTTGAATCCAATAAAAGTTACTCCTTTTGATTTCTTTAACAAGTGTCTTAAGAGTCATAACTCCTAACTATTAATTTCTCCAACATAATAATTTCTCCAACATTAACAAATAAAAATGGTATTAATCTCAACTAATCTGTTAAGGGAGAGCTAACGAGTACCCTAAAAGCACTATTTAAAGATTCTTAACTAAAAATGATTATTGAAAAAGTTAAATAGTTCAATTTCAATGCATTAAATTCATCATTTTCTATAAAAAAAAAAAACTTATTATTTAAAATTGTTAAAAAGTATTTTTAGAATACTCGTTAACACTTTCCATCCGTTAAATATGAAATCTTATAAGCAAAACTCATACTATCATATGATTTCTCTTTTCTTTTGTCAATAGTTGATTGTTTGTTGAGTCAGCCATCATATCATATAGAGAATGAAAGTTGAATTACCTGGAAAATTGAGATCGTCCATTTTTCCTCTTTTCTTTTTTTGGTGGTGATTTTTTCTCTTTTCTAAAGTATATAAGATTTGACCATTGTTGAATATTAGGAAAAACTACCGCATGACGTTGGAAACTTTTTCAAACCGAGTACATTTTAATATTAATCAAATTAAAATATTTATAATACAATACGCACTCATATTCTTTTTTGTGTAAAGCGTAAACTCTCTGTTAGTAGAAAAATGATCTGAAATATTAATAATACAATGCACACTCAGACTCTTTCTTGTGTAAAATGTAAACTCTCCATTAGTAGAAAAATGACATGATGATTCAAAGTTTTACTGCAAGATAAATAAAATTTATGGTGTGTTTGGATAGAGGGTTAAGAGGGGAAGGGAGGGGAGGACTTACTTTTCTTTTTTAAATTACGAACATTATAAAATGATTTTTAGAAAATTGAATTATCATGATAAATGATCATACAATACTTCAAAAACACTTAGTTTATTTTTAAAAAAAAAAACATTTTACATTATTAGTAATTTAAAAAATAAAGGTGAGTCTTCCCCTCCTAAACCCTCAATCGAAACACACCCTTAGGCCTTAGATAAAGATGATTTTTTTCTTTTGAGGTAGATAAAGACGAGTTAACATTCTCGTCATTTCTCATCAACAAAAATTAATTGACACTTTGTCAAAAAAAAATTAATTGATACATAAATAGATAATGAGTTCTACATTATTGAAGAAAAGAAAAACATCTTTAAGTTTATCTCTCTTGAAATCGAGTCGTCTATTTATTTTGGGAAATTGAGGATAGTAACTCAATCAAGAAGGTTATTATATTAATCTTGATGTGCTATTTTCAACCGTGATCCTTTTTTAATTTCACACAGGCAAAGCTCAAGATTTGTGTTTCGTCATAATTTGATTTAATTTTGTATTTTTTGCTAAGAAACCATAACATTTTCACAATCAAAGTTTATTAAAAAAAAAATGTTTTTAATTGAAATCAAAGCACTACTATTTGATTTATTTTGTAATATAGCAGATTGTAAATTAGTTTTTAACAGTTTAAATTTAAAAAAGTTTCTCTGATGAGAAGTAATAGTAACCAAAATATGTAATACTACTGTATAAATTGTGCATGCATTAGAGAGGAAAAAATATATACTGGTTTGCATATCTTATCTTAACTATATATATCGACTTAACTAATTAAGGACGAATCATTGGAAAATTTTGAGTTCAAATCTTATTTTAAACAATTTGGATAAGGTTTTACTCTCTTTTTTGCAAAAGTTGTTAAGACTTTACTTACCTAGTCGAATTTCATATTATAATGGCCTCTTTTGCTGAGAACCAGTGGGTTAAGGAAGAAACAGTCATCTTTAAATATATACACTACTGACATATATTAGTTTTAAGCTTGAGCTATTCTGGTCTTCGGAGTGAAAATGCGGTTGAGGATAGCTGCAAGTCGCACACCACCTTGAGCCAGCCTTTTCTCCACAATAGGCAACCGAGAAAGGAAGTAGTCATCTACATCATCAAGAAGAATAACAATGTATGAGAATCATTCTTCAGGGATTATGAAATAAAGAGAGAAAAAATTGTACACTGTTGCAATCATCAAAAGTTATTGACCATGTGCATTGATGTCCAAGTACAAAGAACAATATGAGTATATGACAGGTATTTTGGATTTTGGTTTTATTGTTGTTGATAAATCGATAAATAAAAAAACGATTCACTAGAAATCTAGAAGAGAGCAAGAAGGCAATGCACGCGGATCAATAATCCTCTTAAAATAGAAAAGAGCACGATACAGAAAAGCATAGGATGAAATAGATTTGTCCAAATGAAAAATCAGTCCCTTTTTCTTATAAAACAAGGAAGCTTCCTTGAAGCTAAGGAAAACAATGAGCTCAAGAAACAAAAGATGAAGAGGAAGTCTCTAGCTGAAGACTCTAGAGGAAATTACCTTCCAAAGTGCTTCCCGGTGTAGCATTCTTATATGCAAACTTGCATGCCAAGCTAATACTCTCAGAAGCATACCTGAATATAATCAACAAAATCATGATATCAATTTCTTATCCTCAGTTGTATGTGAGTAGTTATTTAATATCTAGTAATATGCAATTATGGAAAATCAAGGGAAGTCCCTGTCTGTCAAAACACAAACACAGGCTAACATTTTATAGCATTGATTCTGAATAAAATTCAATAACTAATTTCAAAATCAACAATTCAGTATTTCAGTGTAATTTCCAGGCGAAGATGACAATTATGACAATGAGGCACACCAAATGAAGACGAACATGGCAACAGAGACATGAAAATATTGACTGCCAAGCAATAAAAAGTGTAAACAATTCAATATTCAGCAATCAATCAGTTAAAACTAGAGCAAAATGATGGTGGAACAGGAAATTTATTAGGCACGCACCGGTCTGGACATGCTGTGTGGTTGTGTGCACAATGTTCCCAAATAGATACATCATTTGACCAAATATCCTGCAAAAAGTGAGTAAAAATAATAGTTGGTCTTGGGTCATATACAGGTATACAGTGCAAGTCCAAGCAAAGAAATAAGTGCGATGGCCAAAAGAAAAAACACCAATTTATCTATGCCTGGTATCCCCATCATTTGAATAAATGCATAAAGATATAGGGAAGAAATTACACTAATATTCCTTTGAATAGCCTGTATCATAGTCGAAAGATCTGAACCATAGAAATTTTTCAGAGCAGACTCAATAATCATGTTATCCCATACCTGGAACAAACCAAACATACTAAGTTTACTATATTATTGACAAGGACAGGTAACACAAACATTATGCTCAACAGATCAAAACCAAAAGAAAATGTGTACAAGAATGTAGTGGCAAGGTAAATAAGAAGCAATTTCAAAGGTAGGTGAATCTTTAGCTACACATCCTGGCTATGTGAGAATATGACAAATCTTTTAGTTAAAAATCTAAACCACTTTCTATCAGAATACAAAAGTATGACATCAAACGCCAAGTTTAAGAATTTATGGCATACATAGAATTCAAATTTATTACTTTAACCTTTTATTATATACAGATCCATAATCTTCCCCTCTCCTATCTAACTTATTTCTCCCAGCCACAATTAAAAAGCAGCAATATACGAAATCAATAATCCTATAGAGCTTCATGCAAGTAAAGTTATGATATAACTGTCAATCTTTAATGAAATAAAAGAAGGTTAAGGCAAATTCTGAATCAATCACAAACACTCCATGAATAATTGGAGAAAAGGCCCAATATACAACAAGTTAGTTAGGTTGCGGAATGCGGAATGCAATTAGCCTGATCAAGTAGCATAGCATACAATTGTAGCACTTACGTGATGAAGATTTGTTTTCCTCCTGTACCAACGAACTGTTATTGAATTTCCACCTAGGTCTCCAGTAAAACCAACATGTAGGGGCTGCACCGGAAAATGGGAACCGCAAAAAAGTATCACCTCAAAAGCACAATTTTTTAGAAGAGAAAATATATATCACCATGAGATTGTAATTTTTATAATATACACAATGAATAATATCATAACCATTCCCACCAATCCCGGTTTTGAAGTTTAACATTCTTATTTCTCAACTTACCTACCCATATTATAGTAAGCCACTGATGAAAATCAAGGATTTGAAAATCGTAAGTACTTCTTAAATTAAACTAGGTATTTATTCAATTGTTCATTAGGTTTTGAATAGGAACCAGGAAGAACAAACCTGATGAACATCCCCAACAAAATGTGACAAGAACATAAGCGCCTCTGTCAAGTTATCTGTAATTAAGAGAGGAAAGTAAGTAATAAATTTAAGGACCTATCTTCAAATAAAACAAGCAGATTAAGAATTTAATTCGTAAATGCTTACATTTTAATTCATATGAAGCATCAGCATTAGCTAATTTTAATTGCATTGTATAATTGTATATTGCTCCAGTGACACATCTATGCTTATGTCCATAAGAATCATGACAGTCTCCTATAAGAATTGCAAGAAACATTGAATTAATTAGTGAACTGCATGGACACATTAAAAAAGCTCTTTTCGGCCAGACCAATTTTTGAGCTTATAGCGGATTGCTAATAGCTTTTAAGCGCATATGAAAAAAATAGACTTGTTTGGCAACAATTTTTTCTTACAAGCTTATATTGTTTTTTTCACTAGTTTATAACATTTTTAAATAAGCGACTTCAAGTGGCGTATGAACTTATAGCTTATCTGTTATCTATTATCAGCTATAAGCAACTTTTTAGCAGAGAGAGGCTAAATATGAAATAATGTTATTGCCTATTGGCACAAGAATAGAATTACTTACTACAATATTGATAGTTACACTTGAAATCTGGTGTATCAATATAATGCAAAGGACTACTCCAACGATAATGGTAATTATGGCGAATCTCATCAGGCCAAGAACAAAGTGAAGCAAGATCACCTTCAGCAGAATCTGGAAGCAATTGTTTGACTGCAAATAGAGCATCTTCACTAAGATACTCCTAAAATTAGGGTTTGAATTAATTATAATCAAATGATGAATTAGGTGAAGAGTAGGGTTAGGGTTAGGGTTAGGGTTAGGGTTACCTGTGTAATTTTACAAACTGCATAGTGACCGTCTTTTCCCCAAGCCAGAACATTTGGAAACGCCAGCAACGGAACTAAGAGCGTGATCATATTGAGTGTGTTCCGAACCATTCTATAAATTTTGTGGGAAAATATCCTAAAGTTTCATTCGTCAAATTTACACTCTCACTTCTTCTTCTTCTTTCCAAAAAATTTGTATGTTCCTTTTTCAGGGAAAGTATGTAGAAGTTTTTGTACGAGTAAATAGGCAATTACCCCTGAAATTGTAAGTTTCGTCAATTACCGTTCTGATATTAACAAAACTTCAATTACCCCCTGAAATTTCACAACGTTAATCAATTACCTCCTCGAGTAAATTGATTAACGTTGTGAAATTTCAGGGGTAATTGAAGTTTTGTTAATTTCAGGAGGGTAATTAACGAAACTTACAATTTCATGGGGGTAATTGCCTATTTACTCGTTTTTTTTTTTCATATCTAATATTTTGCAGTCTAAGTTTATTGTTTTTACTCTAGAAATGATTATTTTTTTTAATAAATTGATTGACTTTTTTTTTCCTAATTCTCTTCGGCGCAGATAATCCTATTAGAAAAATGTTGACGTTAGAGATGGATATCTCTTTGGACAACTAATTTTATTGAAGTTATTCAATTTCATAAACTAATTTGTTACCGTGATGATCTTATAATTTTAAATTAATTGTAAAATTGGTTCTCGAAATAATAAACGTTTATAAAAAAGACCTCAAATTCTATGAATTGGCAAATGTATCCCTAAAATTGAAATTGTAGTTCATCACTCAAAATAGTTTATTTATCAACTTTTTGTTTAGAGGCTAAAATGTAATTTGTTAAATACAAACACATGTCTTTCATGTGAATCACACATCAATGTTACGTCGTAGACTAAATTACGTATGAAATGCACAAGACAAAATACTTAACATATTTGGAATATTACGAACGATTTATCATGGAATCTACATGAATAGTAAACCGTCCAATTAACTAGGGAACTTGTGAGTTTGGTTCTTGAGTGATTGATTATTTGAAGTAGAACATGCATGGGCAGCGCGGTAGAGAGTTTTTAGCTAGCATGATTCACAAAGGGTCTCATATGAGGCTTGTACCTCATGGATGGAGAACAACAAAAGTGGTTGCACTTGCACATAGTGGCTATTATCGCAACTAAAACTTTTTGCATTTTTGTGCCAAATCACAATTAGTAGATTCCTTCGACATCAAAACTAGCTCTTACATACAAATTCCACTATTCAAGGAGAATAACGCGTATGACAGATTTCTTAAGTATTTTTTATACAAGAACTTGTTCTTAACCATTAAAATTAATTGCAGGATAACATGTTAGACTCGTTTAAAACAAATATAGACATACGTGAAAACTTCTAAAACTCATTTTTAGTTTTTATAGAACTGTTACCATTCGAGTTGTTACACATACAAATGCTCATCAAAAGCAAGTACCTTGCTAGTATTTTTGTTTAATTTTTCTCAAAAAAATCAATCAGAAAACAATCCTTCTTCAGCTTTAAAAAGTTACATACATACAATACAATACAAATTACAAGGCAAAACTTTTTACGGATATTCATTGTGATTGCCGGGTAGGATAAATGCAGTAAATGTAAGCAATGCTGCGCACCATCTACGTTGAAAAGATTGAACAAACTCAACCAGCATTCACAACCTTGAAGTTAAAACAACAAATGTAAGCAATGCTGCTCACCATCCTGCTTCTAGGATTAAGATGCACTCTGCACACAAAAAACATCACCTTTTCACAGTTAGGTATTATTAGGCCTTATTGCTGTCATCCTGTTACATTAAGAATGCGAAGAACAAATAACCAAACACAAATAATAAGACCTGTCTGTAACCTGTGTTTCAAAGGATAATAGTAAATTGAAAACGTGAGCAGGAAGTATAAGGTTCTGTTTAGAGGGAGTGATTTTTGTCTTTATTTCTTACATTCATTTTTAATTACAAAAATTTGTTTTCATTTCACCTCCCGTTTCCAATAGTTTGTACAAAAAATTGTGAAATAAACTTTCCTATTATTTTCACAATTGCCTATACAAAATAGGAAACGCAGTGAAAACAGAATGATATTTTTTTATAATTACATGTGAAAATAGAACATGTTTTCTCAAACCAAACCTTGAAAAAAAAATACACTTGCTAGTTGCTGACTTGCTACTACTGTAATTCAACAATTGAGCATAAAATAAAGGAATTTTCAAAGAAAATTAATAGATTGATTTTTTACAAAAATAAAATAATACATTGTGCGATGATTTGCGACAAATAAATACTCTATAGTCATCGTATTCAAATAATAAGTAAAATCGCCAAAGATGGTTACATTCACTACATTCTCTAAAGCAATCACGTATGGAGTACTGGATTAGAATTATAAGCACAAGGTGATAACTTTCAATACGAAAGAAAATATGATCAGTGAGATAGAAGTTAGGGCCTGCAAACCTCATCAATAGTTTTCCATAATTTTTCTGAAGAGTTCTTTTGGTGCTGCAAATGCAAAACGAAATCAAAGAAGCAACATAAGATATTATAACTATTCGACCAAATAAAGTACAAACCACTGGAACAGGGACAACGAAATCATGGCCAAAAAGTCCACGGAACATAAATTTTTTACTGTCAGTTTACCTGGCAATCCGGTATAATGCTCGTATTGTCGATATGCCTGTCCAATAAACATCTCCAGTCCTGTTACAATAGTGGCTCCAGATTCTTCTGCTTCTATCAAGAGTCTAGTCATTTTTGGCGTGTAGACAGCATCAAAAACCAGAGAGTAAAATTTCAATGCATGCTGCAAAAAACAAAGAAGTGATTAGTTCCATGAAGGTCAGCTTATTCTCGTCCCATAGTAAGATATTATGTGCCTTAATTAAAACATTATTTGACAGTAACATCCATCTAGAATAGAAACTCCACAGGCCAAACACAAATATGTGGCAGAAGTGCTTTTGTTTGGGTCACCGCTCCATTTCTACTTAAAGAATGAGTATTTTGATGGCCAAGTTTTTGGCATGTTGTTCAAGTAAAATTCAACTATACCAAATAAATACACAATCACAGAGAGCATAAATATTTCAAACCAAAAGGTCCAAGTCACAAACATGACTTAAGGCCTTAAGCGGCATTAAAACATCATAAACTATTAAAATTCTGTTAGTACGACCACTATAAAATATTTTTACATATGCATCCAATTGCATCTCATCATAGACACTTGTGAAGATATTCTAGGAAGCAACTTAACACGGTGGCATCATGATGTGATTTTATTGGAACCAACAAAACATATTGTGATATTAATTTTTTTTAGTAAAATCAGCTAATGAAAAATACATTTTCAAAACAAATAATTATGTTTCATTTGAATAGAAATCCAATCTTCACTAGAAAAATCAACGTAGATGTGATGCTCATTAACATATCAAACTCAAAAGTTCCACTAACAATAATAGCACAAGGCCCTAATTGGTTTAGTACGGCCATATAAGTAGCATACCTTTGAAATAGGTGTTTCATCAACTTTTGGTTGCATTCCGATTGAAGTTGTGTTTGCTAGAATCATACCATCCTCTGGATGGTAATTATCTAAATCACTGAGGGTTAGAGCATCTCCACCGATCACATCAGCAAGTTCTCTGGCACGATCTATATATAAACAATACACATAGTGCATCAACAAATATGTTTGACAAGGGGAGCGGAATCAACTGCCAAAATTGTTTGTCAGAAAAGCTATATGGTAACGCTGATTGAAGCGGCATGCAACACACAATATTGTGCAAAACTTGTGTAAATATTTTGAATCCATGTGACAATGAACTGAATAAACAAATGCACTAACATGAGTTTGGAATACAAAATATAGTAAATGCAGAAACCTTTTCTTATTTAAGAGAGGAATGTTAATAAGCAAAAGGATTGTAATGCATACAGGGGAAAGCAAAAGATGAAACATGAACAAGTAAGACAATAATATCTACAGAATGCAAGTTGATATCTAGAGACACGAAAAGAAATAGAACCCAAGAAAGCATCTCATGAAGTCAACAACCATCCATTTAATCAATTAAAAGAATTCAACTTATCATCAGCTATCTCCAACGTATGGTGTTTTGAAACAAGATCCTGGAACAACCTTTTGCAATTCAACTTCTTTTAACTTTAGGCAGGAAAATACTTATCACGAAGCTTACCATAGGTGCGGTTTGCAATCACAATCCTTGCTCCTTTTTCTTTTGCGCCATAAGCAAGTGCCTTCCCAGCACCACCGGCCCCAATAACAACAAACAGCTTACCAGCTAATGGCGAAACAGCTGTGCCACTATCATTATGTTTACCTGCCAAGAAACAATTGATGTACACAGCAACATCTCAGGAGACGAGTTACCTACAACAGTAAGTATAAATTTTCAGCTGCTAGATACAACAACTACCTCGTAGCCCATCCTCAATAGCAGAAATAGCACCAACATAATCTGTGTTATAGCCAATCAACTTCCCATCTGTTGGTCTTCTTACAACGCAGTTTACAGCTCCTATTGACTGCGTAACCAATTCGAAGAATTATGAAAGAAATAAACACTCTTCTCAATACAGATCCAACATTATTGAACATACATTGTAACACAATTTAAATTAATAACCAAATACCTTAGCCACTGGATCAACCTCGTCACAACACTTAAGGGCTGCCTCCTTGTGAGGAATGGTAACGCTGAAATACATTATTAAAGATCAAACTCTAGTAGTGTGAGAGGTTTAACTACAACACAAAACAAAAACGATTGAACTAGAATGATGTACTAGAGATCTGAACAATGAAAAAGGAGATAATGTGCAACAAACGAAAGAAAGATAAGAGTTTAAAAGGATAATAGGATGATATTCATAAAAGTGGGAAAAAAAATAGAGCTCCTTGGACATTTAAGCAAGGGTTTGATTGTATTAGATCAATCAAATACACAATTACATAACCGCTTAATGCTTCTCGTACACCTTTAGGGTCCAGATCCCTTGATTTCAAAAGACTATGAGTCTACAAATGCTTCGTGAACTCTTGTAATTGTTTTAGTTAAAAATACACCAAATAAATTATAGCGATATCATTTATATAACTGTCAGGAGTTAGGACAGGGAGAATAAGTTAGGAAGTTAGATTAGGGAGAATTAAGTTAGTTGTTTATTTGGTTGTTTTTCATTTAAGTTAGTTGCTTGTGATCCTTTGTCTGTTTCTCTTGTATAGGTAGGAAGTCTATAAATAAAGACTTCCATTCCCTCAGAAATCATCATTGGCATATCTTTCTTTTTTTTCAAAACTCGGATCTTTGGCATATCCTAGTTTTTAATTTTGATTGGTCCGTGTAGGAGAGCTTGCTCTCTTTTTATTTCCTGTTTTTTAATAAAAGCATTTTTCCCTTGGAATCCAATTCTTGGGTTCCTAACAATAACTGAGTGCATAACAAATGTATCATAAAACATGTATACAGTCAATCCCCAGCAGGAAATATTAAAGATTCAATAAACTTAAAAAGTTATGTTTGTAAGCTAACATGAAACAAGCCTTAGAAATTGTAGACTTCAATTCAAACTAACCATAAAATTACTAGGGAAAAAAAAGGCCTGGCAAAGATTATATATTCTTTTGGAATTACCTCGACAACACTTCCTATGTTTTGAAATATTGTGAAGTAGCAAGTATCCTAAACACTTAGTAGACCAACATTTCAATAACCCAAGCCACAAATGGATATGCAGTAGATTAATAGCTTACTCTCCACACATAGCTCATTAGCAAACCCAAATAAGATTTGTAGCATAGCATGCAGTGAGAATTTAGCATGTATTACCATAATACCATTTACCATAACATAACCATACAAGACATGCAAGAAATGCCAAAAATTAGAATACATAATTCAAACAATCTTCACAAGGAGTTCAAACCTGAATCCCACAAAATCTGTTGATGAGTAAGTCCTTAAAAAATTGGCAAGATCATCCACCAATAAAAATACATAAACTCCATCAAAACCAACTGTCTTGAAGGCTTCATTAAACAATATGGGTGATTTACTGTGACTGACAGGCTTTCCAACAATCCCATATACTTTTGTATCAGGTCCAAGTTGTCTGAAATTGTATAGATGCAACAGATCCTTAAGTGTAGGTTGACCTGGAGCTGATACTACCCCTGACTCGAGCGTACCAAAAGTAAGATACCCACCAAACTTTGCACAAAGTATACGTGAAATTAATCCCCTGTCACCCATAACAAGTCCAATGAATGGAACCTGGAATTTCCAACAATATATGTTAAAATTATTTTTTGTCACAAAACAGCCCTTAATGCATTAATCGTAAATTTAAGCATAACCAGTCAAATATAATCAGCTATAGTAATGCTGTTTGAAGGGAATAAGTGTATGAGACTTGAAATTGGCAACATAATATTTTAAGCATTAATATATGAGACATTCATACAATCCAAACCTATTGAAGATTTTTATTTAACATGTAACGGCGAAGTACATCATGAGTTCATCCTTGCACCATCAGCATATTGCTTTAAATGGTACAGGTAAAAAGTTGATTAAAATTTGCATTTGCTTACATTGCATTGGTCCCTTTATCTTCATCTATACGCATATCAATCAATAACAATTATTTTGACCTCTCTTCCTCAACTTAGCTGTCTATCAATCAGAAAGAAATTAAGTTCCTAACCAACCTTGAAATACTTTTACCATTATGATCATGCAATATTTTGAACACACAAATGTATAAGGTCCACAGCCCGCCATAAAATATAAGGGAGAATGTGTATGCGATCAACATTTTATTCAAAATTTCCACTATCAAACATACGTGTCTTACTTGAGAATGCACCATAATTTGAAACATCCGTGCCACATCAGTGATCTCCACAGCAGTCGTTGCAATCTTTACTATGTCTGCCCCAGTTGCTTGTATTCTTGCTACAAGGTTGCCAAGATCTTCAACTGACGGAGTTTGCTGATAATTGTGAGATGAAACAATGACCTTGGTTTTATTGTATGTCTTCCCGCGTATAGAGTCGTAGAACTGGTGAGCAACCTTTGGAGATATAGCAGGAACAGGAAATGTTGCACTAAGTTTAGAATTCAGACATCAGATAGCAAATAATATGAGGACAGTATCCAACTTTATCAAATGACAGCTAAAACTTTTTAAACAATGATAAATCGTGAACTATTGAGTCCGCAACCTTTAATTTCTAGACAAGTTAAAGGCATTCAACCAGCAGATGAGTTCCTAAAGAAATGCTCAATGCCAAATCGAAAAATCCTATAGCATGATGCAGAGAATGAAATTTTACCATTAATCGTGATAAAATAGCAAAAAGGCATATTTGGATGTATATATTTTAGTACATCACAACTATCATATCAACAGAACCTACCGCCCCCTAATCCGTGTGAACCGAGTAAGCTTTATGTAAAGGGTGATGTTAATAAGCACTTATATTAATAATGAAAATGTTATTTGATTGGAAAATAAACAAACCTTAAGTTCAACGTCAATGTAATCAGCTTCCAATTCCATGGCTAACCGTAATGCATCCAGGCGTTGATTTTCATCACCTTCATACATACCACCTTCCCATTTGGGCCTAAGAAAATGTAAAACATTTTGATCATCATTCAATTCAATTCAATTCAATTCAATTAAAATTATCATGGCATGAATTAATGAACAAAAAAGCATAAGAACAAGCAAAATGAAACCTGTAAGTGAACAAGAACGGCAAAGAATGATGCTGTTGCATGAAAGTATTAAGATCTTGAGAGGGGTTGAAAGTTTTTAGAGAATCTAATCGAATTTCCACAAGGTCAGCTCCATTAAGTTTAGCTTTTTGTATATCAGCTATCATTTTTACCATGCTTTCGCCCATTATAGGGACGCAGATTAACGTTGCATTCTTCCCCATAGCTTACTAAAAAAAAAAAGACAATTGAATGAAGTGTATATGATATAAATAATGATGAGATAGTTAGTTAGTTACCGGTGGTAGGTGCTGGCTGCTTTGCACTGTCTGTGTTATGAATATGAAGAAGTGGGTGGATTGTGACTTGCTTTGTGATGATGGGGGTTGGTGAGTGGGACCAAATTCAACGGATGTGGATTTACTTTCACATTACTCAGGTGATTATGAGCCATTCGATGAATCTAACTAACTATTCTGATTTTTTCATAAAATAATTTGATGTTCACATATTTGATAGGGTTGGAAAACACATGTAAAATACTAAAATGTCATTCGACACTTAAGTATGAGGATACCAGTTTTTGCATTTTGGCATACTTTACAACAGTGCAACTAGTGAATGATAGCTCTTTCTAACATATCAGCTCTTTCTAGCTTACCCTGTGTACTATTTTCTACTATATTGCATAAATATTTTCTAGTAATACCAAAACTTTAGTCAAAGAACATAAACAACTAATAAGTTTTTGCCTATATTTATCACTAACTTTTAAAAAAAATGGTGAATTATTTTGGAGAAAGGCAGGGTAAGGAGAAGGTTCAGAAATTGATCCTTAACATTACTGGTGCATGCAACACACAAACACTCAATTTTTTGGAAAAAAAATGTTAATCACTAAAAAATCCATAATTTTAATATATTTTTGTTTCAATTCTATTCGTTTATATTTGTTGCATTAATTAATTAATGGGGAAAAAATTGCTACAAATTTTTTTATAGAAACTGAAATAAGAGATTTAATAACTGTATTGAAATGAAAATTATATTGAATCCAAAATAATTCTCCATTTTTTTAAAAGTTAGAAATAAATCTTTGTTGACCTTTATGTTATTTGACTAAAGTTTTGGCATTACTGGAAAATATTTATGTAATATAGTTGAAAATAGTTAGACATGGCAACGGGGCGGGGCGGGGATGGGTTTTAACATACCCGCCCCGCCCCCGTTTCACTGTACCTAGCCCTGCCCCCAAACCCGACGGGGATAGAAACTTTACACCCAAACCTGCCCCCAACGGGGACGGGTTTCCCCGCCCCACCCCAACCCCCACCCGCA
>Ga0228711_1000607_pt1 | contig 45918 bp, 25 predicted proteins | sample MedpolnodulmetaG_2_FD_177996 | JGI IMG/M metagenome (GOLD analysis project Ga0228711, IMG submission 177996) | Root nodule microbial communities from Medicago polymorpha collected in Santa Monica, California, United States - brown nodules | ecosystem: Host-associated > Plants > Roots > Nodule...
AATTATAAAATTAACCTAACTCACAAAAATAAATTTTGAGAGTGAACTACATTGGTTTTGATCCCACTTGTGGGTATGTAGGCAAAGGACCCAATCCTTCCAAATCAAATAAAAATAACAAAATCATACTTCTTCTCCCTCCATTCTTTCACTTAGACTCTTAGGCAATTATTTTCAAAATAAGCGAATAACTTAGCACAAGATAAATTAGGCAAAAGGTTCCTACGGAGTACCGTAGTCGTGTAGGGTGCTTAACACCTTCCCTCCGCGAAATCAACCCCCGGATCCAAATTCTCTTAAGGGTTTTTTTCTCTCTTTTTCCCTTCCCAAAAATAAAAGTAGAAAGTTCAAAGATTAAAGGTTCAAAACCAATCAATGGATTGATACCCGAAAATCAAGAGCACAGTTATTATGGCATGTGTTATCGCATGCTTCCTCTTTGTTTCTAATTTGGCCTCTTCTTCTGCCAAAAATGGACTCAGAAAAACAAGAAACAAAGTAATCATTTCTCATTATGGAGCTGTTGCAACCGATGACCGTCGATGCTCGAAGATTGGGATGGATGCTATCCATGAAGGCGGACATGAAGTGGATGCCGTTGTGGCTGGTGCTCTTTATTTGGGGGTTGTCCATTCAGCTTCAAGTGGTATTGGTGGTGGTGTCTTTATGCTTCTTAGGTTAGCTAATGGTGTAGCAAAGGCTTTTGATATGAGAGAAACTGCTCATCATCTTGCTTCCGAGGTACCTTTCAATCATGGACTAATTATTCCTTTGCATATAGTTTCCACAATTTTAAATAGCCTTTACATGCTCCACAAATTTGTGACTTTCATTGACATGTGAATAACTGAATACCTATAACTTACTAGGAAGTTACTACATGACTGATTGGCCCACACAAGTCACTGTAAGATTTTTATTTTATGGTAGTAGTTTTAAGCAGAACACAGTTTGATAATGACACGTCGATACAGGTAATAATAAAAAAAAATAGGAGAACACAATATTGATAATGATATGTTGAGATTGATAATAATAATTATAGAAAATAGAACAAGTGAGCGTAATTACATGTGTTGGTGTCAGATACTGACAGGTGATAGACACAAGACACGCTTCACTTGCAAATACTCATGTCTACAAGACTTTGTTACCTGCAGCAGAGTAAAGTAGGCGTGACTTAGAGGACTAAAGATGTTGATGGATCCCTCCCTCTCTTTTGAAGCTCACCTTATTGAGCTCCATTTTCCAAAAGACATGTCTTTTCCTTATCTGTGTCTGTTCTAACCCACACCTACAATCCCATTTCCTATATAGAGCACAACAATGTAAAATTCACCTTTAAATGGGTGAGTTTCAATGTCAGTTGAGTGGGCTAGGGCCTGTTTAGTGGGCTCAATTTGATATCTGGCCCATGTTGTCTTGCCTTAGATGTTAATAACTTAATATTTAATAGTGTCCATATACACTTGTTTTATAGCATTTCATTTGGAAAGCAACTATTAAACAGTATTGCCATCACATAGAAAATAACAGCTAGCTTTGGTATCTATTTGCTTTTATTCTTTTTAGACTTTTTTTAGTCTCTGTCTATTCCTCGAATCAATGTATGAATTAATTAGAAGTCATGAATATGGATGTAGATACATGTCATTCGATTGGTACAACAATGTGTGTGTGTGTGTATATGTTTGATTTTAACAAAAATTTAGTTCCACCTCCAATTCCTCTTACAAAATGTGGGGGCATGGTAGTCTATTACTCTTGTAGGTAAAGCATTGTAATTTAAATTAATAATACTAATCTATTTATTTTGTACTATAGAAAACCAACTCAAACATGACTCTAAGCTGTTGGGAGGTGTTTCAAAAGACACACAAAATGAAAGGTGATCCATCAAAGTGGGTATCCTCCAAATCTCAGATGGTTGCGGTAAGTTACAACTCGATGAGATTTTCATTTCTAGCCTTTTGCCAAATAAACATAAAACAACTGTAAATTTTCTACAATCAGTTATATCATTTTGTGAACTTGGTATGCTGGTCGATAGTCAAGGTAATTGGAAATACTTTTAAATTGGTATTTATAACTATCCTGGTGTGTATTGATGCATGTTGCTATATTATAACTCTGCCATCATGTGCTATAATTGTTTTTTGTTATCTAATCATGTATATTGTTGTCTTTTGTCTGTTGTGCTATAGTTTTTAATGTTATGCATGCTTACTATTGTTTTCTGACATTTGAACATGATAGTCTTATGTTTATTCACTTAGAAAGATTTCATGATAACTTAGCTATTACTTAAAAGCTAGTTTTAATTTGTTTAAGTTGTTATTGGTTGCTTTATATATGAATTTAGTTAAGGTAATTGTAGTAATTAATTTAATTTCATATTTTTATAAGTAAGAATTAAGACGAACTCAAATTTTGTAGAATGAATATGAAAGACGGATATTTGAAAGGAACTCACAGCAAACAGAGAGGGATGATGTATATAATGATCATCAATCAGACAACTTCATCTTCTTAGACGTAGTTGGAGTCGACAAGAAGGGACGCATATATGGTTTGGGACCAGAGGCAGGAAAATACAAGTCTTCTTCATCCAGAACATCTGACGGCATCTCAGCTATCAAAATATGAGGATATGAGGACTGAAATGTCTAAAATGTCACATGGAACTGAAGGAGCGGATGAAGACTAATGAGAAGTTGATTCGTTCATCACAGGAGGAGTCAAGTTTTCTCTGAGAGCAGTTCAAGAAATTCTTGGAGTCTTTTTCACAAGGCCATTCACATCTACCTCCATATCGACCTCATTCTTCGAGTTAGGAATAACATTTGTGTCCACTTACTTGATTATTTATCATATTATTTTGAGAATTTGATTATAACTTTTAGTTTAAAGCAAATGTTACAGTACTATTTAGTAATTATTTCAATATATTTTGATGCAAAAGATAAGTATTATGAACGCAATCAAAAATGTTTTTCATCAAATATTGTGATTTTTAGCGTATTTTATCATATTAATGTATTTTATATTGTGATTTTTCATCACGTTGTTTTATATTCCAAAAGTGTTTTGAGAAAGAATTGAGAAATTTCCTAAACTAATTTTAAAGCTAAAAAAAATATTGCTATTTGCGACAGAAAATATAACTCACAAAACCAGTCTTAAAAAGTAGCGTCGGCCTTCACCAAGACGCTAACAAAATACCCAGATATTTAACAATGGGAGTATTGTCTCAGTAATTGACAACGGTTTTTTCCCTCAAAATTTTGTGATGGATTTTTATTACGTCGGTAATTTGTGACGGAAAACTGGGGTAAAAATATCCATATTACGCGAAATTTAGCGACGGATTTTTTATGTTTGCGACCGAATGTAAACCGCCGCAATGAGTGACGGAATTGATTTTCCCTCGCTGAATTTTTCCGACCCCTATTTTTATGACAGATTTTTGCAGCGTCGCAAATGCCGTCAAAAAGCCTTTTGCTACGGATTTAGCCTATTTTGCGACGGAATTCTGCTGTCGCTAAATCCGAGTTTTCTAGTATTGTCCTAGACTCTTCAATGGTCTTTAAAAGTGATGATGTTATTCTGTCATCTCCTTGAAGCTCTCTGTCATCAATGAAGGTGTGGATTCCCTTGTCACGAAGAGTTCGGTAGATATTTCCAGTAAAACCACTGCGAGTGTCACTACCTCTAAAACTAAGGAACACGTGATAGGTGAATCCATAGGAGAAGGAAGAGGAGGAAGAGATGGATGATTGAAGCATAGCCATGAGAGTGGAGTATAAAAAGGAAGTAAGAAGAGTATGAGAAGTAAAAATGTGGATGAGCGTATATATAGGGTTTGAAATTAATCAAGAAGTGAAACTGATAAAAATGGCAACACGGTTGCACTTAAGAGGATCCATTGACCAAAGACCATCTAGAGTTAAACTTCTTTTCCATTTCCTATCTACCAAATACAAAAGAAAAGATAAATCAACGAAGATCACTCACTATGGTATTAAACCACTCTATATGGTACGAATACCACTCAATATTGTATTAAACCACTTTTTAAGCAATTTGCGGATCGGTTCTCACGCGAATGGATATATCTAGAACCTTTCGGATATTTTGGGATCAGATTGTAACGAAACTCATTCGTTAAGAAAGCACTTTCGAATAATGATTATATTAACAAAAAATTAATTTAACATTTTTAGGTAATAAAAAATATTTTTTTTTGACCCAAGCCCAGCCTTACCAGGCGGCGGCGTCATCGCCGTGCGTGTAATATATATATATATATATCGTAAGCGTTTACCCGTTCAGAAAAGTGGGTACCCCAAGGGCACACCCTTGAATGTCATCCCCCACTTATATAAACACTACTAGTGGGTATGTCCTATCTAGTGTGAGATATATTTCAATTCATACCAACACTAGTTCTTTCCTAAGGGACATGTGTTTATTCTCGCAAGAACATGAAAAGACTCAATCACGAGAAATCAAAGGATTCAGAAACTGAAAAATTCGATAGTTCAATAATTCGAACAAGAAATGCTAATCGAACATGAAATTGAAGCTGAAATAAAACATAAAGAAGATGTATTAGTGTATGTCTATATGAGGAGAACATAAATCGCAAAACCCTAGGATTTGGGGTAAAATTACAAGGACGAATTTGTGATTAAAATAGACTCAAAAGCGCAATTGCAATCGCAAGAACTGAAATGAACGTAACAAGAAAACAAATTATTCATAGATTGAAAACCTCGATCAATCATGAATTCAAAAAAGAAACTCCAATCAAGGATGAAATTGAATAGCGAATTCCAAGCAGAATCGCAAGTGATAAGACAGAGAAAATGAATTTTCTCGAGAAAGTGAGACAGAAAAAAAATAGAATGAGAAAGAAAAGGAAAAGAAAAACAAAAGGAAGAGAAAATTAAATTTTCTCAAGAAAATGCAGCGGAAAATATCTTTCAAGGTGGATACCAAATTAGCTTTGATACCATATTATGAAACATGGCATCCATGGAAGGAATGAGAGAAATAGATCAAAGCTCTTTGTATTGATGAAAATTGAATATTACAAATGAGTGAAAGTTCCCACTAATGGGGTGGTTACAAGCTACTTATAGTACTATCTGTTAGGACTAATATACCACTAATCCTATATCTCTAATACTTTTCATAAGGATTGGTGAATTGAATATCCTGCATGTTATTTTTCTGTTTGAAAAAATGGATTCCAATTTCTGTCAGTGGTTCCACCATCGGATGTTTACATATAATCTCTGCATGATTCCAATCATTTTTTAAAATTATGTTGTTCATTGAGTAGAAAGCCTCCCATTTCAGGTACATATCATACAAATATGTATGATGAGTTGACATTATATCAATCATATCTATGAAAAGTTTTAGACCATATCCGTAGTCATTGATGATCAGAGTGGGTATCTGATCCATAGCAAAAACAAAATCATTGCTGACTAATTTAGTAGAAAAAAAGAGAGACATGGAAGGGATCTTGTTACGAAACCAAAAAGAAATTGTCTGTCCCATGTTTTGGTGATCAAACCACTCTGGAATCCTTGCAAATCCTGGCACACAAAATCTGGTTTGTCCAGCCTCATGCAGTTCCTGTTAGCCATAAATATATCATATAGAGTAAACAATATTATATAATATTAAGTCAAATACAACAGGAAAAAAATACCTGATTCAATAACATGTTTTTGCACGAGGAAGTTAATGATTTGCACTGTTTTGCAGACAACCGTTTTAAATTTGGTGGAATGCCTCTAATTTCTCTAAGGCACTTGCAATCATCCAATCTAAGATACCATAAAAAGTGACAATCTTTGATGCATTCTGGAAGAATTGTAAAATTATTTCCTGATAGGTCTAAACTTTTCACATTGGCAGACCACATGACAAGTATTGGAAGAAATTCATCGGACAAGTTGCAATTTTTCAGTGTGATCTCTTTTGGGCTTGTAGACACCATGGAACTCAATTTATCATCCAGTTTGAGAAATATGCAACCGTCAACAATAATGTCTGACAGATTTGGCATATTACAAATGCTACTTGGCAACCTAAGCATTCCCTTTCCTTCTATAATTAAGTAAAGAAGCCCCGTGAGATTTTGAAATGAAACAGGCACTTTTTCAATGGAAGTGTTTTCCAAAGCAATTCTTTTAATATTCTTCATCTCTCCTAATATTTCTGGAAAAGTCTTAAGACTCTCACAATATGAAAGCTCCAGTTCTTGAAGAGAGGTTGACTTCAGAGGTGGAAAACTCATAAGCTTGCTGCAACCGCTAGCTTCCAAGATTTCAAGTTTATTTAAAAACCCAACAGATTCGTGAATTTCAATTAAATTCTTACACCGGCGAAATGAAAATATTTCTAAATTTGGGAGATTGGAGACATCATGTATCCGTGTTAAAAATTCACATTTGTCTAGATTTAACTCTCTCAGATTCCTAAAGCTCTGCAAAATATACGGCAAAAGAAAAACAATTAATGAATGAATGAGATTCTTTTATTGTATAAGACGGGTCCGTCATTTGAATTTGGATGACTTAGCCGAAGCATAAGATGGTACTCCTATACGAAAATTTAACAATAAATACAAAAGGATAAAAGAAATGAATCGGAAGATTATTGCATATTTTCATTTGACTATTTAATAAATCAAGAGATCGTTTGGAACCTACTCTTACGAGACTATTATATCTATACGTCATATGCTTTTGGTTGGTGTCGAAAGTCAATGACTTGTGTTCTAGTGTTAACAGAATTGAGATGGAAGAGATTAAAGGTGAGAATTAGAAAGAAAGGATACAAATAAACTCGGGTAATATAATATGACTTTTGATTGTTAATATATAAGAGTTAAAAATACTCTTAAATTATTCATACTCTATATCATTATTCTAATTTTAGTTCCCCAATTGTAGATGTAATTAATTAATATTATTCGATATTTTATTTAGTCACATGCATTTATTAATTTTGACTTTTAATGCCCCTATAATTTTGTTAGAAAATATTTTACATAATTTAAATAATATAAAATTCTCCTGATGGAAATTTTGTGAGGGAAAACATGAAATCTCTCTCTAATTCCGTCACTAAATTTTGTGACCAAAGAATTTGTGAGGGATTTTATTTTTTCCGTCATTAATTTCCCTCACTAATTTTATTTTTCTTAGTAGTGATGTGTGTGTCTATATCTATATATATATAATAATAATAATAATAATAATAATAATAATAATTTGGTGCCTCTAAAAATATATGGTGTCTTGGGTTGTTGTCCCCTTAGCCCATGCTCGGGGCCAGCCCCTGACTAGGAAAAAAAATCATTACATTTACACATACCTTCAATGTGCCACGCAACACAAATGATGTGAAGTCACTTTCCTGTAGTTTGCATATAGAAAGTTTCTTTGGGCAAAAATCAGGCGGTATGACTCTTGAAGGACATTTATGCCATTCCAATACTCTCAAACTGTTAGGAAGATGTTTAGGACCTTTGGAAAAGGTACCATTCTTAACAATAAGTGTTTTGAGGTTTTGCATCTTCTTGAGCTCATCTCCCTTCCATTCTATCACCTCTTCCTCATATGACGGGAATTCCAAATATATAGTTTCAATTAGACTTGATCCCTTAAAGCGCAAAAGAAGAAACACAAGTCAACCAAGATAACAAATAAACCATTCATGGATAGGTTACAAATTGACATTAATAGGATTAGTAAAAAAGAGCAAAATAAAGGTTAAAGATAACAAATAAACCATTCATGGATATCAGTATTCACCTTATTTTCTTCTAAGACATGAATTATGTCTTTATGGAATGACAACCTACTACGTTTTCCAGGCTCTTTTGGAGATTTTTCACGGACAATTTCTTTACCCATTTTTTCTATCATGGCATGTAATGTCACATAGCTCCTGTTGTCCGATTCTTCAGGGAAAAAAAATCTCCACGAGTTGATCTTTATGAGAGATTTTTCATGCAACACTCCGATTTGATATTTCATGCAGTTACCATAATGAGCATGAAGTATATCTTCAAGTTCTTTCAATTCATATCCTTTGAAGCAACAAGCAATGTCGAGAAAAACATTTTGTTCATCTTCCTCTAAAGCATCAAAGCTTACTTTAAGTATCTCTTGGATCTTTTTAATTGGAATCCTTTCATACTGATTTATTGCAGATTTCCATTCTCCTATATTCTTTCCAAATAGGTTGGAACCCACTACTTCTAAAGCCAATGGAAGACCAGAAGCATAAGTTACTGCACACCGTAAAACATCGTCAAAATTTGAATCGACCTTGTTATTTTTGAAAGACTTCCACCTCAACAATTCAAGAGCTTCTTTCTCATTTAACTTATCTATTTCATATGCTCTTTCAATCCCATGACTTTCTAACAATTGTTTGTCTCGAGTGGTAACGATCACTCTACTACCAGGACCAAACCAATCAAGTCCTCCAGCCAAAACCTGCAATTGTTTCAGTTCGTGAACATCATCAAGAATCAACAAAACCTTCTTTCTCTGAAGCCTTTCCATTATCTTTGGAATTCCCTCGTTGACATCTCCTAACTTACCGTCCAATTCAACTATTTTGGAAAGGAGCTTTTCCTGTAGAGACTCTAAACCATGTTTAGTTGAATTTTCTCTTACGTCGTGAAGAAAACTCAAACCATCAAATTGATCGGCTATGGAATTATAAACTGCTCTGGCAAGTGTTGTCTTTCCCATTCCACCAGTCCCATAGATCCCTAGCATCTGAACTTCAACATTAGATCCAACATCCAGCAATAAATTTACTTTTTGCACCTTAGACTCGAGACCAACAGGGTAATCGGCAACATATAAAGGAACACGATTGATCTTGTTGGATACATATTTGACTATCTTCTCAATAAACTCGTATTCATATCCATTCCTACCCAATCAAAAAAGATTGAGTAAATGCATCACAAATTCATAATCACATCAATGTATATATAATAGTTATATGAATACAATTCATATATTGTTTTGACAATGTCAGTTGTATGCATACAAGTAACTTACACTTGTTAAGAATAAAATTAATATTTCCAATTTCAATTGTAAGATGAAACAGTTAGAAAATAGAAAATTATAAGGAAATGTGATATATGTAAGAATGTAAAACATTAGTGAAGTGGGGTACCTAGGATTGAAATGGTGGCCAGAGAAGTTTGCAGTTTGAGTAAGAGCACTCTTCCATTTTTGAAACCTCTCCATGCTATCCTTATTATTTTTGAATTTCTCAATATGCTCAGCCAGTGCTTTACCATAACTGCCATCTTGATGTCGCACGTGAGATGGATCCAAATCATAGAAAATTGGCAAAACTAGACGCCCACTTTCCTTGAAGCAGTGAATGATGTGGACAAGTTCATCCAAGCAAAATGAAGAAGAAGCATAATTGATAGACAAGATAGGAATGAAAATCCTAGACTCTTCAATGGCCTTGAAAAGTGATGGTGTTATTTCATCACCTCCTTGAAGCTCTCTGTCATCAATGAAGGTGTGGATTCCCTTGTCACAAAGAGCTCTGTAGAGATTTCCAGTAAAACCATAACGAGTGTCAATACCTCTAAAACTAAGAAACACGTTATAGGTGAATCCATAGGAGGAGGAGGAGGAGGAGGAGATGGATGATTGAGTATGAGAAGGAAGAGCCATGAGAATAGAGAGTTATGGGAAGTAAGAAGAATATGAGAAGGAAGAATACAGATGATTGTGTGTGTGTGTGTGTTATAGTAACATAAAACAAGATAGAAAATGAATGGGAACGCGGTTTCCCTTTTGCAATTATCAAACTTCTTTTTACTTTTCCTCTTTTTTGTGTTGGCCACTACACAATAATATAATGTAATAAGGAAAAGCACAAGTGTAAAATCATACACAAACCTCAAAAAATAAATAAATCCTGCGCATGCAAGCCTACGCTCCTACTGTGTACTCTCGCCCCTTTTAACCCTTTGACCTGATCTGTTGGCCTGTGATGAGGCTTCTCTAGATCAGATCAGGGCCGTGGATCAAATCAATGGCCCAGATCCACACTCTTTAGCCCATTGCTTTTTTACTCCTTGACCCATTTTTTTCTCTTCTCTTTTACTACTACACCCTACTGTTTAACTGCCTACACCCCCCTCCTTTGCACCTTTATTAACTTCTTTACTCATGCATTTTTTTATTTTATTCCCTTTTTATTGTCTTTTTAGCATATTTATTTATTTAGGGTCAATATCATCTCATGCATTTTTTATTTATTTTTAGCAAATTTTATTTATATCATCTCATGTATTTTTTTCATTTTTTTCTTTTATGTTATTGCTTTTATTTCCTTTAGCATATTTATTTAGTGTTAATATTATCTCATGCATTTTATCATTATTTATCATTTTATTTTTTCTTGTCATGTTACTTATTTATTCCTTTATGCTTTAGAATGTATTTATGGACAAAATATAAATATAAATGAGAATATTGCATTGCATACATATTTATTTATTTCGCTTTTATGCTTTAGAATGGATTTTAGGGACATGTAAATATAAATGAGAATCTTGCATTGTATGCATATTTATTTATTCTGCTTTATGTCAAAACAAAATCAAAAAATCCAAGGAAAATGGGACTTTCATTTTGGATCCAACGTCCTTATAAAACCCCTCGCGCTTTAGTTTATTTCATCACGCTTAATTTTTTAGACTTTAGTTAGAATAAACCTAAAATCACAAAAACATTCAAATATTCAAAAACCATCGCAAAAACATCTTTTTATTAACAAACCTTGGATTTCAAACCAAGTGATTCCTCATTTTTTTAAAATCAAACTTCAATCAATTTTAATCATATTAGACTTTTATTTTCTTCAATTAAAATCAATCAAAATCACACTTTATTCTTCTATGCCACTTCGGCCTCTTATCTTCTCAAAAACATTTTCAAACTTTAAAATCAACCTTAACAAATCACTCGGCTTTTTACTCCGAACTTCGTGATTTTGATCTCGCTCGGGTACGTAGCAAAAGACTTTGTCTTTTCAAATCAACAAGATAACAAAAACATTTTCTTTCTTTATTTTCACACTTAGGCCTCTTTTACAATGCAAATAATCAATTTAGCACAAGATAAATAAAAACAAGAGGTTCCTATGGAGTACTATAGACGTTTAAGGTGCTAATACCTTCTCTTAACGTAACCAACCCCCGAACCTTTAATCTCTAAAAATATATAGTTTTTTCGAACTTCTCCCCTTTTCCTTGGAAAAAATAAAAGTTCGGTGGTGAACTTAAAATTGTGAGTCAACGCTAACTAATAACTTGATATCTCAAAATCACCACGACAGGTCCACTTAGATATATCAACATTTGATATTAGTCTCCCTAAAATATTCTTTAGGCTTTTGGTCCCTCTAAAGTTTTTCATCCATGAAGTTAGTCACTTTTAGTCAACTCATGTCTAGCCTTCATATTTTTTTAATGAAATTTTTCAAAAATAGGTAGAAAATTATGACAATATTTTTCAATGTAAAATAGAATTTTTTTAACAAAACATGAAGTTTTTAACCCAAAAATATAAAAATTCATATTTAACTTATGTTCAAAAATTCTAATTTTTTTAGAATTGACTGTCATAATATTCTACCCATTTCTGAAAAATTCATTAAATAATATGATGTTTAGACATGAGTTGACTAAAAAGTAGAGACTAATTTTATGAATGGGAAATTTTAGAGGGACCAAAATCCTAAAGAATATTTTAGAGGGACTAAAATCAAATGTTAATATATTTAGATGGATCATTTACTTATTTAAAGGAAAATATGAAATTCATTTTAAGTCAAAACTTTGTCACGTCAACTTTATACTTGATGTTTATTACAACCATAAATTTGTATTTGTATAGTATAGTTTATTTGTATAGATGCTAGTTCTTTTTGTTCTACTAAATAACTTTGTTTATCAAATAATTACATTATTTGCTGTAAAAATGGATTGGCAAACAATTCGTAACCAACCATAAACAGTCAAATTAACAAGATATGATTACAAAAATATCTATGCATATTAAATTATAAAATAGTCACTCTCCCAATTATTCTTCTCATAGGAGGTAAGACCATGTGGCCTGTATGTAGTGTGAGCCAGTCAATACACAGTGATAGTAACCATGACTTCACTCTTCCTCCTTTCATGTTTTTGGAAGTACATTGTTTGACACATAAGTTATTCACAAGTGTACCTGTCAAGGAGTACAGCAACATAAAATTAGTGTTTCTTTTAGATGAGTACATTCAAACTCATTGAGAGATGTGAAAATTATTTCTGTGAATTATTCCAACTGCACCTAGATCCTTTGAAAGAAGTTTAATTTTTTTTTTTGAGGGAAGAAAGAAGTTTAATTTTGAAACTTTACATTTTCATATTCATTTTGCTGCCTAAAATAAATTTGCGAACAATTTCCGCTGTCTAAGTAAATTGAGAAATGTTATTTTAACAACTTCTTAGGTGTTTGTCACTGTCTCAATAAACTAAGAAATATTATTTTGACAACTTTTTAGTTGTCGAATTTGACAACTTCTTAGGTGTTCGTCACTGTCACAATAAAACTAAGAAATGTTATTTTAACAACTTTTTAGTTGTTCGGACCGTATATGTATACAAAAGTCACATTAATAGTTTTTAACTTTTTTATTGTCTCCTTAAGTATAACTTGATTTTTTGTTTTTATGATTGAGAAATGATATTTGAACATCCATTTTTTAACAACTTTTGTGACAACCATCTCTCTCATACTTTCATTGTACTTTTATTCTCTTTCTTCCTTTTTCTCTCTCTATTGTTATTGTCCACTAAAAAGAGAGGAAAAAAGTTGTCACTAAAAGTTGTTGAAAATTGGATGTCAAAATATCATTGCTCTTTTATGATATCATTATTTCAATCTTCAAACACTCCAAGTATTAATTTTACCAAAGGATTAATATAACAGTAGCTTAGAATTCTTAAAATTGAGAATTATTTTCATTCCTTTAATCAAAATGTTCATGGATATATTTATCAGGATGGATTTACTTACGATGCAGTAAATTCATTATATAGCACCTAGCTACTTTATAACTCTAAGCCTATTCTATATAAAAAATTCCCTATAAGCATACCACTATTCTATTCCAAGGACTTCAATGTAGTGAATCAGACATTAGAGTAGAGCCTATGGCATCGATGTTTGATAATCATTTTGAGTTGTATTAGCTCGACTTAGACGCTTCTTCCTGTATCTCCATGCAACTCGAATTCTGTTTGCTGCAAGTGATCTCCAGTAAGGTGATTCATACCTAACATAACACAAAACAACCAAATCATTATGTGAGAGACATGGTTTTGATAATAGATATTAGGCATGTAAATAACACACTTTAGGATTTGTATCAGATACGCAAATTGTTACGAGTCCCACATTTGATGAGATAAGATATGACAATATGTATTCAAGTTGTAGGTAGTTCTTACTTCTCACCTCTCATGCTGGTTTTTTAAGGGTTGAGTTAGGCCTAACTCAAATTCTATGGTATCAGAGAGCCTATTGATTTGAACCACCCATCATTTATATTCATGCACCAAGTACAATAGATTCGGGCGTATTGGGAAAAATCTAAGTCCCACTTAAAAAAGAGATAAGGTCTGAGAATGTGTTTATTAGTGATGGGTGTTCCTAACCTTATAAGACGGATCTGTAGGGTTGAGTTAAGCCCAACCCAAACACAACACCGAAATGCAGTTGAATCATAAAAGGGTGAAGACATATTAAAGTATTGACACAGACATAAGGGAAATGGGATGGATGAATAATTAAATGACCTTATAACTCCTTGAACACGAGGGCTCCGCAAAAATCTTGCGAAAAGAGTTGTGACTTCTTCAATGTCTTTAGCACGGAGTGAAAATGCCTCCACATTGGTTAAGCATCTTACTGTTCTGTCGCTAGTCCAACCCTGGCCGTGAAGCTTTATTTTTTTACCTTCTGCAAGAGAAACCACATCGATTAAACATGGTTTGAGGCACGTTGCTGATTGTGACAATTTCTTTTGAGGCATGTTATCATTATATCAAGTATAGTTGTACCTTTGCTTTCAGAAGACTGTTCAAGATACCATCTTAGAAGTTCTTCACCACAAGCATCCCCTTCTGATAACGGAACCGGAATTCCATCCTCTCCGACGCTCTCCAATTTTCCACGTACAATAAACACCATCTTCTGTACAAGACCACCCTGACTGAGAATTTTACTTCCTTTAATGAATGTTGTCTGTATTAGTCTCTCACGAATGGCATCTAAGATAGGTTCATCCTCAGCCATCAGGGAAAAAATTCGAACCTGTAGAAATGTTAGATCATCACAAAAAATTAAATCATCATCATAATTGGCTTTTGATGCATCATTGTTTTAGTTTTCATTATGAATATGCATAAACCTTTGTCTTGAAAATTGTTTTCTCATTCAACTTTTATTGGATTCCAACAAGTTACATGCAGACACGTAGGGGAAACAAATTTTATTTAAAACATTATAGGTGAGATTTCAAAGTTCGCATAACATCTGAACCAGATAAATAAAATCGACTTAAAGAGTATATCATGAACTCTTTTTAAATGCATACTTTATTAACAAATTTGAAGAGATGGCGTCTTATGTCTGTCTGGAGATCTTCTGGCAAATTTTCCAGAACCATTTTCTCAGGAACACCCCTTGTTGCAGCCCAACTATACCGTTCAGCCTGCCGTACTCTCCTGCATGACAGATATAGTATCCATCATTTGTACATTATAAGTAATCCATTATTTGATAGATGTGTTTTGGCAATGCTGATGTGATTCATTAAAAGAATTAGAACATTTCATACCTTTTAAGTTCTTCTGGTAAGCGACGATGGTTCATCCATTGCTCAACATCACGACCTCTAAGTTGCATTTCTACTCTCCTGTAAGCAGGATCGAACAAAATGTATGAAGTTTGTTACAACCGTAAAGATGAAATGCATCAAAACTTTACTAACAAAGTTACTTTATTAGTCAAAACTTGCATCTTTAGACAAATTCCTGCTAAGAATTAACATGATACAATAATTAGAGAAGACGTAGTCCTAGTCTTACATAAGTATCTCATTCGGAAATAATGATAATATGAACCACGTAGTAGGTAAGGTCAAACTAGTTAAGAAGCCAAATCACCAATCTACATTGTTTTAATATTTCAAAATGAAAGGAACTTTAAACAGAAGTTAATTTAGAAGGAAATAGATGACTTATGTATTTGGTTTCATGGTAGGGAGAGCCAAAAATGATTCGTTCAAAATCAATTTTTGTTATCGCAAAACAAAACACATGACAAACTGACAAAGCATTGATGTCACCAACAATTAACGTAAACATAAAGTAAGAAAACCAAGCTCTACCTTCGTCCAAGAGCCTGAAGAAAGTTCTGTATGTTTCCAATGAGAAGCGCAAAAAGCAAGAGTCCCAATCCTATGATGGACATTGTAAAGAGAACTTCCCACACGAAATAGCTTGGTACTTGATTACCAGCCAGAGTACTGATTTGCTGTATTAAAGATCACATGGGTATAGTTGGTAAGTAATATCAAGCCATTCATGTGCCTTTTAGCATTGGTTCAAGTTAGCCCTTTTTTCATTTGATCATTTTTTTCAAAGTTCAATCCTTGTCTTCCCCTTTTTTCTAATAATAAATGTTAAAATGGTATAAATGTGATTTGGTGAAACTGCATATGAAAATAAATCTGATCTTCACAGTTAAATATTTTCATTAAAAAAGATATGTTAAGTTGTTTATTTTCATTGGAGGCACAACATATTAAACAAATCCGATCTTCACAGTTAAATATTATAGGACAAAATTTGTATAATTACAACCGAGGAAGAAATTAAATTACAAAACGCATACCTGGAATCCCCAAAACAATGCATACACATATTTGTTGATCACCCTAGTTTCTATCGTAAGTTGTACAGCATTGGCATAGATTCCATAAGAAAAAACACCAGATGTGGAATTCAAACAATCATTGGCACCCTTATAACCGCTCCATGTGACTGATGAATTATCCGATTTAGAATTACAATCAATCAATTCCATGCATCCAAGTAGTTTAGCATCACGGCAGGCCTCACGCAAGCATTGGTTAACCCTCTGGAAGAAGAGAGATAATATGAGAGAAGTTAGTAAACTGAAATTTACCCAACATTCATATACTGAATTAAATTCTTCATTCTAATTGAATCAGTCTTATTTAAAGCATTCAACATAACATAATAAAGTTTAATATTGATGGTAATTCCTGCAACATATTATCATTACTATGGCCGTGTTTGGATAAACAATTTGACAAGGGCTTGTGAATAAGATACTGTTTCTATAATAAAAGATAAAATAAATTCAAATTGATTTTAGATAAGCTATAAGCTGTTTTCATAAGCTATCACGGAGAGCTCATGGAAATAAGATCAAAACAAATTATGGAAATGTATAAGTTGTTTCCATAGGCTCTACGAAACAGTCTGACAAGTGTCAATACATAAGCTCAAATAAATCTATCCAAACAGGCCCTATGTAACATTATAAGTCAGAAGCATTCAAGTGAATCTATTAATATTTCTTCTGTTTTTTCCTTTCATTATGTGAAGATGAAGGGTTCTTTTTGCCTTTTCAATGCAAGTTTAGAATTAAAAGCAAAATGGGAAATTTTAATGTGGAAGAAAATTTATATTTTCTGAAAATGAAGCTTCAAATGTCATTTTTATTACTCACCTGTAAGCCAAAGAGGTACCAGCATGAACCAACAACATGACCGGATAGCATAAAAATGAGAAGATTTATAATGAAATTTGCCCAGGCTGACTCGAATATGAATCCGGTTGGAGATTGGCCAATTAGCAGAGGCAAAAATCTGAATAATCTGGGAATATATTGTACAAGGATCGCTAGACGTAGAAGATTCTTAACATAATTTGCTCCTGATGACCCCAAGGAATGTGGTAGGATAAACGATATCATTATCTGCATGTATTTCACAACATATATCATAAACATGTAGTCTTTTTCACGGATTAAAATCCCTTTCCTTCCATGTCAAATACATGTTCTCAATCACTAGTTCAATTCCACATACTATTTATTAAGAAAACGACACAACACCGTGGTAATTTGCACATAAATATTGAAATACAATCACATGTATGTGTCGACCAACAACATTGAGAGATAGGAAGAAATATACCTGAGGAAGAGGTGATACAACAAATAAGTCGAAAAGAAAGTAGCTTTTAAAGTAATTAGCAGCTATTTTCTTGGGATGGTCAACTAAATCACCAGCACCAACCACCCTTGACTCAGGAGAAACATAAGCTAACCTAAACTGCAAAGAAGCAGCTTTGTAGAGTTATTTATTCTCCAAACTATGAAATCACAATAAACTAGACTGAAAACTCGACAATCATGTTTAAATTTCTGTAAAAATACACTTTTTTCTTCCTATAAGTAAAGAGAAACTAAGGAAAATATATTATATTACCAACCATTAGAAACATGTATATATAAATGGTCTATCGTTCTATGAATAGATGGATCAGCGAAAATTAAATCTGAATATGTGAGTATTGCGAAATTACCTGGAGAAGAATGTTCAAGAGATACACAACATCAGTTATGCTTCTAAGGATAACAAGTGGTCTTGCGATTGTCCAGTTGATTCGAATACATTTTTTATCCTGCAGAAAACGAATGAGAAAAAGTTAAGTTTATATTATTTTTAAGTAAGGAAAAAAGTAAAGTAAATAATGTTGGAAGATTTTAAACTTAAATAAAATGAAAAGAATCAAACCTTGTGCACATAGAGTAAGAAGAAAAATAACGGATCAACGAAAATTGCGACCAAGCAAAATATGGCCAAAACCTTGTTCCATTGTTGTACAACTTTTGCGTGAGGGTTCATAACTCCAGGAATACATGAATAGCAGAAAGAAAAAATTTTCCTTCCATAACCTTTGGCGTCGCCATATAGAGAATTGTGGAACTGTAAACATTCGAAACATGAAAAATGTATGATTGGTTATGTGAAAGTAACAGCAAACACAAACAAAACGTGCACAACTACATGACAAAAAAGGCGCATTCATCGTAATGATTGCCATCGAAAACAAAAGTAAAGCTATCTATAAATATGAAAATCATCAGATATCTATAAATTATATTTTTAAAAGAAGGCAGAACCATCGTCATGAAGTCAATTTCAAAACATAGAAGTCAGTCTTTTCTTAAATTTATGAAGATATAAAAGTCTATTACTTTAGGAAGAAAGATACCTTGGGATCAAATATAGTGGGAGCTCTTGGTTTTCTTTGCTGAGCAACTTTGAAGTAAGTAGGGCAAGTAGTACAATAAGGATCATTACACATTCCTAGTTGTCCAGACCTTAACAAGTGTTCATTTTTATCTGTGCCATCAAATGTAGAAAACTTTTCTGTCTTGTTCTCCCCTACTTTGTTTCCTGTCACTATTATATTATTCTGAAAAGGATTTCCAGTTGCAGGAGTAGCATATAATGGACCACTCATTTGGCTAACAGGAGTTTTCCTCGTGGTACGAAGCGGTCCAGTATGAGCGACAAGATTTGGTTGTCTCTCATATGGATCCAGAGAAGCCATAGGAATGGAAATTGAAGCACTCCGTGTCCTCGATATGTTTCTGCGGAAGGTAGAATCCTGAGGGTCATCAGATCGTTGTCCACGTGTTTCTGACAGAATCGGAATTTCATCTTTATCAAAATGATTCATGTTTCCTTCAAGATTCTGAAAAACAGAAAACATCAATATATTTATCTCGGTACCATCTCAACAATTTCAAAATGAAAGAATCCAATTCAGCTCAACTTTAAAAGGGGAAATATAAATCATAAAACAGTACATAACCAAGTAGTTTGCTCAAGTAGTTAATGAGCTTCAATTAAGGATGAATCGCTTAGAAGAAACCGGGTTCGAAACCTGACTTGAACAATCATTGGACAAACTTTACTTTTCTCCCGACCAAACCCAGATTTCTCCTAAGAACCGTAGGGTTAATACCATAAAATATATGAAAAGTCAAAGACTGTATGCTAGTAACAAAGCCAGATGAAACTCGATGCATCACAAGAAAGATCTTTGTTCTTATCTAGCCGGCAAGTCAAATGTAGAATGACGTATTTGACTTTACATAGAAAAATTTCTGATGACATAAAATGATATACAAGTGGAGCTTTTATTAAGATGGAAGTAATGAATACCAATATCTTAAACCATTTAAAGGATGGAAGAAAACCAAACATATCAATTAGACTTTTATTGACCTAAACTAACCATACAACTTTTGAGATGCAAGTAACATTCAAGTATCCATCCTCTATGGTTTTTAAAGGAAAAGTTAGTTAGTTAACTTTAACACACACATCTATGCACTTTTTCATGGCATTTTGAACCTGCCTCTACAAAGCATCAGAACTTGTGTTCAAATTCAAAGCCAACACTCAACACATACTACTTCAGTCTCAATTATAGGCAAAAAAAGTCATGTTTGGTCGTTTAAAATATAAACTAATTTCACATTATTCAATGATAATATTATTCTTTCTGCAAAAACAAAAAAAATCATTATTATTCCTAAAATACGCTTAAATCAATTTAGAGTTTTTTTTTATAAACATGATATATGTACGAAAAATCTACCGCAATGTGGTAGTGACTAATCTTCATTGGACAATTTTGTCAACAACGAAAAAAAACAAAACTTTGCTGGATAATCTGTTAGACACACAAGGTGGATTATGGGTTCTCTCTTGACAATCAAGTTTTTCTCCATAAGCAAGTGTCATTATTCAATCCTCTTAACACTTGCCTAAAGCTCTGAGTCTCTTACCATTTGGACTAACCACATGTTAGTAATTCAAGTTTTATTTTTTTGGGGGTATTAACACTCTGGTTTTTGGAAAAATAGGTCCTAATAATCCGAATTTCAATCAGAAGACAGCTAAAGTTTTGCCAATTATTGTTCTAGTCAGGCTTCAAACTCGAGTTTTCCTGAGGGGATGGGTAGCTCAAAATGATTCAAGCTCTAATCACGATTCAAACACAAGTTTTCCTCGAGAGAAAAACTTACTAACAACTAATTACTAACATTTGTAACTCAAACAAAACTCGAGCTATCCTCCAAATTCAAATTTAATCAATAAAATTAACAAAATAAAAGTGGAAAAAACTGACATATTAAATTGTCATCAGTTAGAACTTTTTCTTAATAAATAACAATATCACACAAAAAGACAAAACAATGTAAGTTTATAATAAATAACCTATAAGAAATTGCTACTATGTAAGGAACAAGTGAAAATTACAAAAAGCTAAAGAACAAACAACAATAATGAATTCATCAATCAAAACAAACATCCAGCTCTGCCTTTAAATGAACTCCATTGGTCAACAGATTAGTCCGTCTTTGAGCCGGATACCAGTTCCAAATAAATTAATAATAATAATCAATTCACCCATCAAAAACAAACAAAAAAAAAACAGAAATAATGTAAAAAAATAAAAAAATACACAAAAGAAAGAAAACCCAGAAAGAGTAAAGAATGAAACCTGATGAAGAGAAACTCAAAGTGAAAACCCAGAAGCTATGTTGAACCAATTCACGTTAAAGTATGCATATTTAGGAAATTGGTGATTATGGAGTAAGCAAAAGTGGACTCAAAAAAATGGATAATGAAAATTGAAGTGTGAGTCTTTCTCTCTGTGTGTGTGAGTGTTTGTAAAGGTGAAGACTTTGAAGAAGTCAATTTGTAAGAAGCTGAAGTCGTTGGCGCGTGAGTTTCACTGTAGACATGTGCGCGTTGTTATGGTTACACGAATGTTTCTGTCAGACAGACGTGTTTTTTTAGTTCACTAGATTGATATATGTCTTTTTGGTACACTAAGACAGACATCTACGTGTTTATATGGTTTTTTAGCGATATAAGATTAGGTTGTGCAATTTTAAGGGGTAGTTAAATTTTGGTAATTTCAGAGAGGTAATTGACGAAACTTACAATTTTAGAGGGGTGATTGCCTATTTACTCTAAAAAAAACATACATCTAAAGACTAATGCATGAGTCAATGGATATATAATCCTCAAAAGAAAAAATTATCTTTTTTTTTTTAGGGAAAATGTTATATTTATAATTTTTATAGATTAGAGAAAACTATCAAAAGAAAAAGTTGTCTTTATTTTTTTTAGGGGAAAATTATATTTATAATTTTTATAGATAGGGGAAATTTATAGAAATGTATATTAATTAGAAATTTAATAAATATTATTTTGATGTGATAAAATAGTTAATTCTTATATTAAAAATAATTAATGTTTCCATGTTTTTCTATAAATATTCTGATATATTTAGTATTTTTAAGGTTCATGAATTTACTTTTTTTTTACTATTTGATCGAATATTCTATCTTTGCTTCTCGATAAGTTCTGTATAACAAGATTAAAAAATTTAAATTTCATTATCTAAAACAATATATTATATTTTAAAGTGAGGTTAATTTTTTAAAATTGAGATAATGAGTTATTATTAATTAAACTGACACTAATAATTATTTGATGACGGTATCCTAGAGTGAGATTTTATGTTGATGATTTGTATATGTAAGTCTTAGCTAAATGTCGAAGTTGATTGGCTAATATCTAAAGTGTCTTGAGTTTGAATCCATAAGTTTTTATTCGTGTGTGAATTTCATGTGATATATACTTATCTCACTTCATCAAAAGACAAAAGAAAAATGTATTTCTCTCTATTATTGTCAAGGAAAAAAACAATTCAATTTAGATATGACTTTTCGGTTTTTAGGAAAATTGAGATTTAGTAACCTAGAGTTTGGATATGAGGTAAGTGTAGTCCAATAAAGAATTGATTTACCTATGAAACTCGATCTTATATTTTATTTTATTTTATATGAAATTCACAATAATCATAAATCTAATTGAGAAATGATATTTGTACAACTATTTTGTGACAAATTTGTCTCTCATACTTACATCATGTTTTTACTTTCTCTCTATATTGTATTGATTTCCGTATCAATATCTACTTTTCTTTATAAATTTATGGTTGTAATAAAAGTTGTCACACAAATGATTATTTAAATAACACAGCTATTTTTTATTTGGTTCAAATAACACACCTCGTCTAATTTCATTGCAATAAATCTTTTCATATTCAAATGTGTGGATTAGTCGATGCATGTTGAAGGCTATGTTCCCACCCACTTCACACTTGTACTCGTACACGACAAAAAAGAAACTTTAATTAAGAATGTACGTGTGAATATGAGTTCACACCTCTTTTTTTTTTTTTACAAAAACAAACTTAACTCATTTCATTTATAATAGTAGTTTTAATACAAGATGCATATAAACATGAATTTGAGAACTAACATAAGATAATGGCGTCTAGCTAACAAGTGGACAACATTATTTGCTTGTCTCTTAATAAAACTTATCTTAAAGTTTTGATGATTCATAAGTGAAACTTTGTAAGTATTCAGAATCGCGCCGAACATGAAATTAGTGTTGAGATTGCTTGAGATGCCTTCAACCACTTGCTTACGATCAAGCTCTATAGACACCGCAGAAAACCTCAAAATACAAGTCATTTTATCGTTTCTTTTAGACCTCTTGCTTCTACTTCTTTAGGTTGTGGGAGACCTTTGTATCATGTTGGCTTCGCTTTAATGAGTTCACACTTCATATAAGAATATATGGAAAGAAAAAAAAATCACATAACGATAGTTTGTTATGTTATATTAAGTTAATATAATATTCTTGTAACCAAAAAAAAGGTTAATATAATATTCTACAGACATTAATAATCAACTAGTTTTCTTTGGACACAACTTTTATCAAACCATCCGATTCTTAAACAACCAACTCCAGAAACGAAAACCAAAAACCAAGAGTAAACTATTACATGTTTTTAAACGTAAAAATAAAAAATAAAAAATTCTAGCATTGGTCCAAATCATACCCAAAATCTTTGATATTCTTCTTAAACCATTGTCAAGATTGAATTTTAACACGATCAATCAATTGTTGCAAAGAACCATCTTAACGCCAAAAAGACAATTATTCTAAATTAAGATATTAAAACGGACTACTCGACCAATTCTGGACCAATCCTAACAGACTTTGAGATTTATCGAATTGGTTCAAAAAGTTATTTTTAACTTTGAGCTTTAAAAAAACCTATCTTAGCCGACCTTATATGGATTGTGGACTAGCCGTGCAAGTTCTTATAAATAAAAGTATTCTCTGTACATACATTTGAGGATAAGTAAAATGAGACAGTCATGTGAACATAACTCAGTTGAGAGTACAATGCATTATTATATGTAGGGGTCGGAGTTCGAACCCCGGACACCCCACTTATTCATCTTATAAGGTGAATTCTAGCCACTAGGCTACCTGACAAAAAAAAAAAGAGATAATATACATGGCATATCAAAATTTAATACAAAGAAAATGTTACATGTGGCAATGCAAGGTTGAAGCAATCATAATCAAATCATTATTTATGATAAACTTTTTTTTAATTACACCAATTATGACATATTAAAGTAAGAAAATGTAACCAACAATCAAATAAAATCTTAATTATTTAAAAAAAACTTAATTCATTAAATTTTATTATTACAGGGTGAGTGAAATTAAAATTATATAAAACGACATAATTTCAATATAAAAAATTAGAATCTCATGTCTCATATCTTCTTTCCTACACATACATTTTAACATTGTCTACATGGTCAATCCGCGTGACAATCTAAATTTTTCTATCAAAGTCAATGCCACATGTCATCATTTTTAGCAAACCATTGAAACGAATTTTTTTTGTTAGAGGAAACCATTCAAATTAGTTTATTTCCCGTAGTAAGCCATTCAAACATGAAGCAAATATTTTTCACTGATAAACATCAAAAGCACGGGACACATATTTATCTTTGATGAATAACACAACATGGGTCTAACATTTGTCCACGATAAATATAAAGAAAAACATAGGACACATGCTTATCACCAATATATATATTAGTAACTAATACATAAAAATACAAGATAAATATTTATCACTGACCCATACAAAAACATAATATAAATATTTGTCACTTAATACGAAGAAAGAAAAGGGAAACTAGGTCAACACATTTTTAAAAAGACATAAATCTAAAGTTATGTAAGCCTTAACTTATTTCTTATGTAATCTAGGTTAATGCTATTAGGAAAAGAATGGAACTAACAAACAAATTAAAGGGTTAAACCAATATTAGCTAACGTATATCTACATGAGTTTCTTTCTTTATGAATTAATTGATAAATATTAAGAAAATACTTGACAAATATTTAAACACACGGCAAAATATTTATAACGCATACATAAAAAAGCACGGGACAAGTATTTATCACAATTTTTTGTGAAGTTTTTATCACTGATAAATGTATAAAAAATGGGACATATATTAATCAATAATAAATACATAACATATATTTGTCATTATAATTAAATATAAAAAAAAACATAGGACAAATACTTATTATTGATACAAAAATTACGAGTAAAATATTTTTCATTGATAAAAAAAAAACACGGTTAAAATATAAGTCATTAATACATAAAAAAAATATGGTAGAAATATTTGTCATTGGTAAAACTAGAAAAGAGAACAAATTTGTGATTGATACAGAAAAATATTTTTTTAATCATAAAATATTAAATTAGATAGAAAAGTGGTAATAAAAGATAATAACCCTAAACAACCGCTACTACGGACAATCCAGCTAACTCACGTAGGGACGCGAAACCGAATTAAAAAAAACGCAGAATGAATATTTTTAGTATTTAAATAGGTGTATGGATCGTCTGCCAACACAAAAACGACCTAAGTTCCGATAGATCCCTTCAAAGTATCAACGTGCCATAAATGTCATTTCGAGCCAAAGCAACCAGGGGTGGGGGGTTGGCCAGGACCAGACCAAGTAAACCACAAAAGTGGAACCCAACAATTCAATACAAAAATAGGTGTATGGACCATCTGCGAACACAGAAACGACCCAAGTACCAATAGATCCATTCAAAGTATCAACATGCCATAAATGTCATTTCGAGCAAAAGCAACCAATTACGAACCGATCCACATAGTCTCAACGGTCTTGAAACTTCAGTCGCAGTCCATATTGAGGGATGAACAAACGACATAAATCTATCATTGTCCACCAATGATGCAAGAACGGCCACTACCATCAACACAGATCATCTACGCACCTAACCCTTTCGAGTAACATCAGGATAAAATCAGTCATGTTCAATCGAGATATGGATCCAACAAAACAACGTCAAAACTAAAGAACCCATATCTTTAATCCAGAAAACCAGATTCAAGATTTTCAAACCAAATCACAAAGTTGAAACAAAGCCACCACTCATCTTCATCTCCACAAAACAAAATGAAAACAAACTTCAATAAACAAAAACGAAAAGAACATAGTAAAAACCAAATCGAGACTAACATAATCGCGTCAATGCCAAATCTCTACAAGACAACATTGATACATTAATGAAAACTCTATCTTCATGAGTTGTTTTTTCATAAACTATCTTAACAAACTCATAAATAATAAAAAAAAAAACTTATTTATTTGCATAAGCTGTTTTGCATAAACTCAAAATAAGTTCAATCCAAATGGGCACAAATTCTTATATATAATCTTTTTTAAAGTAAGCACCGCCTTGACACCTAAAAAAGTTATAAACATTTTCGTTTAAACATTGCAAACTAAAATTGCCAAGAAAAGAATTTTAGATAAATTATATGTTATGGTTAGAGTTTTTTTCTCTTCACAAATGGTTAGAGATATTTATATGTTCTGCCTTTACAATTATAATTAACGAAACGAGTAAATGCAATTTTTTGTTAGTTTATATTTGTGTGTTGATTTATTGAATTTTTTTACTTTTATTTTTTACTTTAATAATCAACTTTTTAAGAAAATATTTTGAAATTTATATAGTTTTAGGATATTTGTTTTATGATAGATAAACGGGCTACCACGCCTCCATACGGGCTATCCCTAATGGATAGCGTGCTATTTAGGATCGGACAAAAAGCTCTAGAAAAATTCAAGGTTAATATTTAAGACCCGTGCTTTAAAATTTACCAAGTTGGGTGGGTCTGTCCGCACGAGATAGCTCATTTTAACAAATCTAACTATGATCTTTTCAAATGCAACATTACCATATGAAATGAAGCCTTCTCGATAATTAGTCAAATACAGACCAAAAATTTGTTGAACAAAAAGACACGAAATGATAAAGACTATAAATGTCCAACCGCCGTAAAATAGCATGCCAAATGACAAATGGACGTGAATTTCATCCCAAAGGTTAGCTCAAAGGATGAAGATATCATATATATTTATACATTTAACAACTGAGGAACTTGAGTAGTGTGAGACTCCAAACAACTTCAATATTCAATACCCACCCCATGTCTAGTGCTGGTCCTAGGTTTAATTCTCATTACAATATGTTATAGACTAGCTCAAGACCCATAATTCTTAGTATACATGGCCTAAACACACAGAGACCGAAACACACAAAGATCCAACCAATCGGCTTTGGATTCTTACTACCTCAATGCCTCAACTGTCAATAACAGTCATTGAAGTCGAACGTTGATGAGAGTCATTTGTAATTGAACTTGCATCAATGCCAAACGGCTCTATACAACGTCTATAAAATGCTTCCTTCACCACAAATTCAGGATACACAACTCCTATCATTTGCACATGCTTCACTCTTTCCTCTCATACTTACTTGAGTGTTGAATTGTTTGCATGTGCCCTTCTCCCAATTTCAATCTCGAAGGTTGTTGCTTAATCTCGACCGACTCATCTCGATCACGTAAGATACTAATCCTTAACCGAACTCTGATGCCATGATAAATATGCTTGAATCTCATCTCAAAAGTTATCTCAAAGAATGGTGATGTCCAAACATATTTATACATCAAATAGTCTAGAAACCTGAGAGATGTTTAATAATATGTTTTTGGGCTTATTATAACTAGGTAAAGGATTCGGAAGACCTTCTCATTTTATATTTTGTTTAGCTAAGTTTATAGTTTGTTGACTCAATCATATGGCTCTTGCACTGTTAAGTTGAGATTAAAACAATCTTTGTAAAACGAATTATTTTATTACTTTAACCAATTTTTAACACACTTGTAAAAAGTCTATCATCCATCCTTTCAATCTACTTAATCTCCATAGACTAGTGTCACAATTCAAACCACTTACTAATATTTTTCTTTTAATTCAATAACCAATCCAATGTTCGACTAATCAGAGTGTCTAATCTTATCGTCTGTTTGTGAGAGTCTCATTTAAAACAAAACAAAGTTTTGTATGGATTAACCCATCAAAATTGACATAGGAAGATATCAAACCTAAAACATTAAGATGACGTTAAGATGGACCCTTATAAAATTTCAAACCAACATCTTAGTAGCAAGTACCAACCCAAGTGGGGTTCTTACTAACCGTATTTTTAAATGTCGTCGGTTAGGGACAAGTGGAAATCACAAAAAGGCTAATCACAAGCATCAATAGTGAAGATAAACAACGCTAGAGAGAAAGTAAACCAAGAAAGAGTTAAGAGTAAGACTTGATTAATGAGGAACTCAACGTGAAAACAGCATAAGCTATTAGGGGTAGACAAAGTTTGACCCATAAAATGGATAAAGAAGATTGAAGTGTAACTCTCTCTATGTGTGTAAAGGTGTAGACTTTGACAGAGTCAATTTTTAAGGAAGCTTCCTGAAATTGTTGGCGCGTGACACTATAGTCCTATTACCACGTAGATGCTCCTATTACCACCAGACACATATTTTTTTTAGTACCTGTTTGGTATTGCGTTTTGAACCCATAGACTCACGTTTGCAAGCCTTCACCTTGATTCTAGCATTTTGCATTATGTTTGGTTGCCATTTCTAAAAGCAATTCTGCCATTTAAAAAATTTGGAGCTTTTGCGACAATTGTAATCGATTCTACTTTGTATAGCCCTGACACAAATATAACTTTTATCTATTTACCACAACTGTCCCCATGAACTCCTTATATTATTCCCCGAAATATGTTACTCTCTAATTTTTGATAGGGTACAATTGAAAAATTTGTTTAGCGCATATTGTGCCTCCATTATATTGTAGATTGGTATAATGTATGTTTTCTTTTACGGTGGATGATATAATTTGAATTTTTTACACCCTTTGAAAAATCTTCTATTATATTAAAAATAACTCAATTGATAAAAAAAAATTAAAAAACTCATACATTAATATTATTTTAAAATGATTTTGTGAACCAATAAATATTCATTTATGATTTTAGATACATTTAAATAATTATCTAAAATAGGATGAGATATTTAATTTTATATACAATTGAAAGGATAATTTGGTCATTAACATTCAAAATCAATTTTGATTCAAACTATTCAAACAACATCAACTCGTAAGAATCACTTTTAAGTGAGTATATCCAAACATAATTCAATTCATATCAAACTCACTTTTAACCAAAATCAATTCTCTCAAACTCAATTCTATCAAAATCAATTCTCATTACTGGTGCACAGATACTATATGTATTATTGTATTTTGGTTATTTGGTACACTACTTAATTAAGAAATTAGGTATTGAAGGAGAATATCCAAATCTCTGATTTATTATAATTTTGCATGCAACTTATAGATAATAGATGAAAGAAAATCATAGAAATATATAAAAGCACAATGTTGACTAACTTTTGACATGAGAATACTGGGATGGTTTATGGTGACTAACTTTTAGAGATAAATTGAAAAAAGCTTTAGACATGTCATAAGCTATTTTTTTAATCTCTCATAAACACAGTCTCACAAGTGTGTATATCGTTCTCATAATGGGATTAGGAATATAATTGGTTTAGAATATAATTAGTTCCTCCTTCAGTTTTAGGTTGGAATTGCTTCTCTTTTCATTCCATGTTTGCAATCACAGTGGAATGCAATCAGGATTGTAACTAAATGACATAAATTCCTTTAACTGCGAAAAATTTAAGAAATTAGGTATTGCATTTATCTGTTTGGATAAACTACTTAATTAAGCTCTTATATCATACACACGCTTAATTACCATATAAATGTTAAAAAGGTAAATCACATATAGTCTCACTTTCTCTCTCAAATTGCATGAACCATAATCAATTCAGAACAGAACCAACACTTTCTTATCGCCGTTCAGTGTACGACGTTCTTAGTCATTTGCTCCGGAAGTACCTGCGGGCATGTTTGCAGGAAATGTACTTGCAGGCAAATCAGTAGAAAAAACCACGTAAAAAACTACAATCAACAAAATTTCTTTTGTGGATATTTTCACTTTTTCTGCGGATAATTTCGGCAGGAAATTACCTGAGGATTCCAAAGTTCGGACACAATATCTCGCAAAGGTATTACCTAAACACCTAAATCATTGGAAAAATCCGTAGAAAAACAAGGAATTTCTAGTAGTGTACTTCATAACTCCCTATAAACATACCACTATTCTATTCCAAGGACTACAAATTACAAACAATAGAGTTCGTGAATCAAATATTAGAGTACAGTCTATGATTTCAATGTTTGATAATCATTGTGTGGTATTAGCTCGTCTTAGACATTTCTTCCTGTTTCTCCATACAGCCTGAATTCTGTTAGCTGCAAGTGATCTCCAATAAGATGATTGATACCTAACATAACACAACAACCAAATAATGATGTCAGAGACATGGTATTGATAATAGATATTAGGCATGTAAATAATACACTTGTAATGTGTTTCCTAACCTAACAAACAAGTTTTGTAAGGGTTTCGTTAGACTTATTACAAATTATAAGGCAGATAACTATGAATGGACTTTATTGGAAATGAAGCATGGAGATTCATATGCAATGTACAGAAGTTATAGAAAAAAAGAAACAACATTTTTTCTATCGACAGAAACACAAAAAGGTATTGGAAGGAATAAATGACCTTATGACTTGTTGAACGCGAGGACTCTGCAAGAATCTTGCAAAACGAGTTGTGACTTCTTTAATGTCTTTAGCGTCGAGTGAAAATGCCTCCACATTGGTCCACTCAATGCCGATACTATAATTTCAAATGTGTGTGTATACATAATTAGTACTATATCAAATAAAAATAATTCTGTAAAAAAAAATTAGCAAATAAAAATAAAATGATTGTTTCCTTAACTTTCTTTTAATATAAAAAAAGAACTAATTTCAAACTTGTTTTTGTCTGAAGAAGGTTTGCCACTAATGAGTAATGATTTTTGTATTATAAATAAATGTTAGGATTTTGAAACTGCGTTTCTTTGCCCTACTATGATCATTAGCAATAAAATATGGATTAAGAAGTCATAATTTACCTATATCCCATTGAATCTCTTCTTCCCACTTTAGAGAAAATTGTATAAATCTGAGGGCCATTATTGTTCATGAGAGGAAGAATGCGTGCAAGGGTAGCAAGAAGAGAACAAAAGAAGAAGAATAGGAAGTGGGTATGAGCTTGCTAAGCTAACTAGTTAGGTTAGAGGTCATTTAGAAGTTTGGTTAGAAGTCATTATATAATTTTTAACAAATGAAGTCATTATATAATTGTCACCTCTAATCAAACTAATTAAATGCTATCAAATGTTAAAATAAAATAAAATGTTGCTAAAACAATTAGTTCTCGATCGTTAGACAATTGGCAAAACAATTTGTTGGATTAAGTCCTATGTTTTATATGAGATTTAGTTGTCCCAATTATCTTGTTGGTTCGATCTTCGGCCTAATTATATCATACGTAAACTTGCATAGTATAAGAAGTCAAAAATAGAAAGTTTATCTTAAAATTTGTGCACTTTATATTAAATACATAATTTTCTAATAAATAATTGTTGTTATTAAAAATTAAAATTTTTATCATTTTTAGTTGTCTTAACCTATGAAATTTTGCATAGGATAGACAAACCTTTTTAAGACATTAACTCCATTGAAGGGAATCTATGAAGAAGAAGAAAAAGAACAAATATACTTATGAAAACTAATTATATACTTGAAGTTTGCTTATTCATCGAACTATTATTTTAATTTGCACAAAATATATTAAGAGATGTGTCATGTGTCTATTGATTAGATATTTAAAGCAGCGGTCCTCGTGAGCTTAACTCAGTTGGTAGGGACAATGCATAATATATGCAAGGTTCAGGATTCGAACCCCGGCCACCACAAAAAAATGTTTAAAGCAACGTGATTTTGAGATGACAAAATTATTATTTCATTCTTTATTTTTTAAAAAAAAGGGTTAATAGTGTTTTACCCTCTGTAATATAGGCCATTTTCGATTTTACCCTTTATAAAATATTTTTTTGGATTTCGTCCTTGTAATTTGAAGATTTTTTGTTTTGGACCTTCATGAATTTTGACTGTACAAAATCGAAGATATGGCAAGGGGTAAACCGAAATTTGCTCATATTTATAGGGGTAAAACGAAATTTGCTCAAATTATTAGGGGGTAAACCTAAATTTGCTAAAATTACAGGGAGTGAAATTTTTCATGAAGGTCCAAAACCAAAAAATCTTCAAATTACAAGGATGAAATTCAAAAAAAAAATTTTACAGAAGGAAAACCCAAAATTGCCTATATTATAGAGGGTAAAGCACTATTAACCCTAAAAAAATAGTGTCCAAAGTCACAAAATAAACAAACTGATGAGATGTAAAGAAACATCTTAGAATCCGTGACCCAACATATTAAATGTGTATTTAACCCCTTAATATTTGTTTTTTTTTTGTTAACCCTTTACTATATGAATTGTACTTATGGAACAATTTTATTTCTCTAATTCCAATATAGTAATTAATCTTCTTTGTCTTTTATATGCTTAATGAATTATGAAAAAGACTTGTCATCAACTAAACAATTTAGCTACCCGTTATTACTCAAAATATTACGTTTTCTCTTTTCCCTTTCTCTCTTGTCAGCCGTCGCCAAAACCCTAGTTTTTTCTCCTTCATACATCAAAGAGGGGTGATTTAGGGTCAATTTTTGACCCAAAATCACCCTTCTAACTCGTTTTTTCCTCTTTCCCTTTTATTGAAATAAGTGATTTTCACATCTATTTCATTTTTTATTTTGTGATTTCGTCATCTTCGTACGACGTTGGTTTGTTCGTCGTTTTTGTGCGACGTTGTTTGTTTTTCTTGTTTCTCTCAGGTATTTGATCGGTTCAGATTGTCAGATCAACTTCGATCCAGTGCAGATCCAATCAATGACTTTGACGTCATCCACGTTGCAGATCCGGATACATGGTTATTCTAAAGATTTAAATATAATCATGTGTGTAGGCATTTGTACTTTTCCATTTCATGCTATTAACATGGATGTTGTGAGCCTGTTCACAGATTCATTCTTTTTGTTTTTAGCCAATGTTTTACAACTCGAGAGTTTACCTCAACTCGTTTTGCCTAGGTAAACTCGACTCGTAAACTCGACCCGAGAACTTGTACGAGTTTACCTAAAATTAAAAGTATATAAAATTTATTACATGCATGACATGATATATAAGCCAATATAATATTTTAAATAGGTCAATAGTGCAAAATATGACTTAATTACAAAGGAAAATTATATCAAACTACCATAATAAAACGTTATGTTCAACTTAGCATCAAAATACAAAAATTAACACACAAAATCATCAGTTTCATAAGTCTATAAGTTTAAGCCATCCATAAAACCATCCAAAAAAGCAAGTTTCACAAGTTCCTAAAGTTGTTAATAAAACTATCTAGAAAATAAACTAGTTAATTACTTCAAAAGGTCAATAAACACCACCACCGCAACCCTAACCGGCGTCGAAATATGAATTTCCACCGTTGGAATCGCAACCCTAACTGATATGTGCTCCCTTGTTCATGGTTTAAGAACTTAGAGAAGAAAGAAAAAGAAATGTTTCATCTTAGGAGCAACGTGTTACTGTAAATGTAACTATTTAGTAAACGTTTCAGTCTTTGGCCTTGTAGAAAAAGAATTGACTTTTGAAAAAATTAGGCCCAAAAAAAGAGCCGATTTTTTTTTTGTTATATGTAAACTCGTAAAACTCGGTAAATTCGATCGAGTTTACACGAGTTTACTGAGTGTTAACTCGGTCAAACTCGTCAAACCTTCCGATTTCACCTCCGAGTTAACACGACTTTGGTACCTAAAAACGTAAATTTGATAAACTCGGAGTGTTAACACTCGATTTGCGGAACATTATTTTTAGCAAATTTACATTACATCGATGTACTTTATCAATTTGAATGAATATCATTTATTTTGAAAAAAAAAAAATCAATTGTACAATTTGGTTTTCAGTTAGTTGAAAAATAATACAAATGTGTTTAAAATGACAACTATTACGAAATTAATGTTAGTCTTGTTTTTTTGGTATCTAAAAACCATAGGACAATTGCATCATGTACTAGAAACCAACTTTAGTACTAGAAATGCCATGCAAAAGCTTAAGCTGATACTATGCATAATTCAGCAGAAAAAGTTCAACATAAACATTTGTTGTGAGATCTTTTATTGGAGACTGCTGCAAATACTTTGAACAAGAAAAAGCTGAAGAACATTAGGATGGTTGCACAAATAAATTCCAAAGCTTATGTATACACTAAGTTTATGCAACCTGAATGCAATGGTTTCTGATAGTCATAGTTAGATCCATCCAGAATCGGTGGTCTATTGACTTGACCTCCTTAGTTTTCCATGGTACTGGAAAATATCTTCTCTAGATCTCAGTCAGAAACAGAACATAGTGTCTGCTCTGATATCAATTGAAATTCCAGCAAGTAGTAACAACAAATTATCTACACAATGTTATGACTAGTCAGATGTCCTACAAGAAGTCAGAACATCATGACAACAAATCACAGAAAACCAATATAATTGAAGGACATAAAGTAAATAACTCAGGTTATTTGTTGACCTAGTTTGGTGCAACTTCACCTACATCTGGGGGCTACCAAGCCAGGAAGGAAATCAACTATAGTAGTATCAATTCGAAGCATACATAAAAGCCTTCACAAGCTCACTAACTTCTCACTTGATTACTACTCGTGGTATTTCTATCTAAGACTCTCCTAGTCCTAAATATGAGAACCCGCTCACTTCCTCTTAGTCACAGACTAGTGACCGTCCTTGAAATCCTTAACAAATATGGAGACACTCTCCTAGAAAAAGAATCAACTCGTGCTTAAAAGCTTAGAGAAATTCAGAGTATTACAACTCAATTACAAAGTCCAACTCTAATATCAAAGAGATATGAGAGTGGCTCACAAATAACAAAGACAGACTGAAACCCTAGATGACTCTTTTGCAATTGAGGCTATAGTAAATAATTAGGTCTTATGTCTCTGTTTATATAGCCAGAATGTTGAATAATCGTGATGCACAAGTTCGGCTAAACATCAGCTGAAATCTCGATATTTTAGCACAAATATTCTGAAGCAGATCGAATGTTTCCTTAAATGTTGCAACGACATTCTTAAGGACTAAGTTAAGCATAAATCGCCTTCCTCCGCTTCTAGAAGCACTCTTTCTTGGTCAATTCTTCACGTGAAACATGTAACACCCCAATTTTTAATACTAATTTATTAATATTATTAGATAATATTAGTATTAATGTTATTACTAGTATTTGTTGTTAGGTAGTGTTAATCTAAATATTCGTATTTATTGGAATTAGGGTGTTACAAAACAAATCTTTAGATATTATATGAAAATCTTCACATTTGAGATAAATCTCCAAGAATGCGGATCAATACACGCTATGATGTCATAGCAACATGTTAAGACATTATGTCTGATATTTTGCTATAACTAAAGTTTTAACAAAATGCAGTCAATATACATGTCTAAAAACCTAACAATAATTTATAAAAGAATTAAAACATACATGTACTTTACAATTATTAGTCACTATAAAACAGTAAACATATGTCATTTTATATTTATTAGTCACTTTAAAAGTTTATTTTATCAAACATTTTAATTTCAATCAATGTATTTTTCGGCTATCGGACATCAACAATAAACTAGTTCTTCAACTATCAATTACTTATTAGTTTCAAGTTAGCTTAAAGTTTAATTTTACCAAACAGACATGGAGTGGCAATATCATCCCAAAAATTTAGTATATGATATACATTATAATCTATAATATCTTAAAGTAAATATGCTCGTTTGTGTGATTATTAAATATAGTTTATCAACCAATCTTATTAATATAATTATTACATGCGAGATAGACTTTTATGAAATATAAAATGATTGGTGCGAAAATAATACAAGATAAACACTACTCTTTTAATTATGGTTGCTTATCACGGGATGAGGTATGCAACATGGGGGCTTATAACAGACCACTGGGTCACATGGTCTACGAGGGAGCTTATGACAACCCCATGGTTCACATGGTTTACGAACTTCACAGCACCTTTTCAAACCTTGGACATTACCGACCAGAGCACCTATAATTGAAACCAGAAACACCAAAAATTTCAAGAACATCTTCAATGTAATTTCCATTATAACCAAGATTGATTTTCAAAGTAAAGTGAATATCTTACAGCGAGTTGAATGTTAGAGCAATGCATGCTAATTTATAGGCAAAAAGAGAACCTCTAAAACATCGTAGTTAAAAATATTTTGATATCAATAATGTGAAACCTTAATCTTTTATAGCATATAATCACTTTCCAGTCAAAAATATTATTAATTAATTTTTTATGTTGACTGACTACTATTCTTTTATTGATTTATTAGGCTATAGTTTTAATGATACTTTTTCTTTTTCACTTATTATTTATTAGTTTCACATGTTGTATACTTGCATATGCCTATGTCGTCAGTATTATAAGTATTTAACTAATTAAAAATTATATTAAGTTAAGTCATTTTTACACGATATTAAGTATTGTGTATATATTTAATTATTTTATAGGTCGTTAAATTATTTGAGAATTTTTAAATAAGAATTAACTAAAAATATAATATTGTACTCAAATCTTTGAAATAGTACATTTTTTGTAATTCGGTCATTTCCTTACTATTTGCTAGTCATCTGTTAGCCAACATGTAATAGAAAGATCAAATTATATAAAATATAATAATACAGGGAAGTGATTTATTTATTTTTAGTTTAGAAACTTACTTAAAAAATCTAATAGTGTAGGAACCTACAATATAAAATATTATATGTGTGTGTCGATGTAAATATCAAATAAAGGAGGGAGAAAGAGGAAGATGTGAGAGATCTTAAAGAGAGAGGAAAGATGGATAGGAAAGAGAGATTGGTGATAGAGAATATAGCGAATATAGAAATGAGAGAGAACATTCATTGTGTATATGTCTCTCTACTATCTTTATTTCATCTCTTCTATCTCTATGCTATATAACTCTCTTCTCTCTCTACCGTATTTTGTCTTCCTATGGGAGATAAGTCTATAATATAATAAATAATATTTCTCTCATGTCTCTCATATCTCTATCTAATCTCTTTTCTCTTCCTTTCTAAACTCTCTTTCTGCTATGGATCGGATCACAAGGATTGTTCCACTTGGGGATCTGAGAACGGAGAATTTATTCCCATGTGAAGACCTTGTCTTTGGGCAATTAACTAAAATAAATTTTATACTTTTGGGTGCTAAGCTTCAGTGGTGAGCAAGAGAATTCTTCATGAAGACGGAGGCATTCTGGAGGTTAAAGAATGTATAACATGGCTTGTGGGATTATCCTAAAAGACCAATGGTAATTGAATGTAAGTGAATCTTCAGGAAGGCGTATTTGATCACTTCGAGGCTGAAGAGGTATGGTGTAGACTTGTGGAACTACCTAAAATTCTTGTAGTTGGATGCAAGGATCTTTGAGAAGGCGGATGGCATTCCGATGGTCGAAGAGGTTAAGGTGTAGACTTCTGGAACTACCTAAAATTTCTATTGTAGTTGGATGCAAGAATCTTCAAGAAGGCGGAAGATATTCCGATGGTTGAAAAGATTGGGTGGACACTTGTGGAGCTACATGGTGTAGTGGAAAGCAAGGGTAAGAGCAGCATGGTGGTTGATGGTTAAATTAGTATCATCACTAATTTAGAGTCAAGGTGGAGATTGTTGTGAAAGTGACTCAAAATTGGAGTTTTGAATCTGTTAAAATCGGTGGGCGAATGGTGTTGTCTGGGGCCTGATTTTGAGTGCTGTTTTTTGGCCTTTTGGTACAACAAAAATCGGTGGCCGAATGGAGGAATTCGGGGCCCGAATTTGCCAGCAGAAAATATAACAGAATCGTATTTATGGGTTCATATTTGTTCCAATTTTATGAGGGATACTTTTACTATAAGGTTTAGAAACAGGGTTGTGAGAGATTTGTCTAAGCGGGAGAAACGAATGATTATGAAACCATTCATGACTTTCACATGAGTATCCTTGAAATTGCTAATACATCTTGTGCCTTGGGAGAAATGATGTTAGATGAAAAACTGGTTAGGAAAATCCTCAGATCCTTACCCAATAAGTATGACATGAAAGTCACAGCAATTGAGAAAGCTCAAGATATAAGCAACATGAAGATAGACGAACTCATTGGTTCTTTACAAACTTTTGAGTTAGTTATGATTGACAGGCCTAAGAAGAAGAGCAGAAGCATAAACTTCATATCCAACACTTATTGGGAAGATGTTCAATGTGAAGTGGATACTGATGAAATCATTTCAGATGCAATTGTGCTTCTTGGTAGGCAATTCAACCAGGTTTTGAAAAGAATGGACATGAAGTCGAAGCCTAATGTCAAGAACATGTCATTCAACAAGCCTAGTGTCAACAACATGTCGTTCGACTACATTAAGAACAATGGTTTTCAACACAAAGGAAGAACTGAAGAAAAGCAAAACCAAGGGAAAGGTGTCCAATATCATGAGTGTTAAGGTTTTGGTCATGCCAGAGCCAATTGTCCTACATACCTTAAGAGACAGAAAAAAAGGAATGTTAGCCTCCTGGTCAGATGATGACTTAGGAAGAGAGCATAATGTTGAAACAGCAAACCATGTGATGACTTTCACTGATAGGTGTGAATCTGATGAAGAATCATATGTTAAATTTGTATCTTATGAAGAACTTGATGATTCATATAAAAATTTGTATGTTAAATGTGAGGATATTTGTCAAGTATAAGAGAAGCAGAAGAAAATCATAGCGAATTTGTGGATTGAAAAAGAAAAACTCCTATCTACCATCTCTAGTTTGCAAAATGAGGTAATTTTGTTAACTTCCAAACTTGATAACATGACAAAATATGTTAGAATGTTGAACAATGGTTCCCATATGTTAGATGAGATTCTTCAAGTTGGAAACGGGTCTAGAAACTTGAAAGGTGTAGGTTTTGTTTACCAATCCCTAAAGAAACAAGGTGAAACCTTCATGACTAAGTTTGTTCCTCCTGAAAGTAAAACTGAGTTTGCCATGTTGAACCAAATGTTAAATCATCTTGTCCAACATCTGAAACCCCAAGCTAGAACTAAATTCCTACCATGGAAATGTCATTAATGTGGGAGATATAGTCACATAAAACCCTATTGTTATAGATTGTATGATTATTCTCAACATCCAGCACAGCCTAAAGTTAACCAAGTGATGATTCAAACTAGAAAAGAATGGAAACCTAAGGTTGTTAATACTAGTCTTATAGCACATACATCTCTTAGAGCTTCCTCATGATAGGATTGGTATTTTGAGATGTTCCAGACATATTACAGGAATAAAAAAATATTTAGTTGACATTAAGTCAGACTCTACCAGTTATGTATCCTTTAGTGATGGCGCTAAGGGTGAAATCAAGGGAGTAGGGAAGTTAGGTTGTCATGGACTTTCAAGGCTTGATGATGTGTTACTTGTGTCACGATCTTTAGAATTGCAGTGAGATGCAGTCAATGTGGTTTCAGTCACGGCCGCATTCATTTTTCGGTAACATAAAAGGTTATCACGTTGCAGTCCAGACTCCAGACTGTGGTCACGGACCTCTATTTAAAACCTTATGTATTGTATTAAAAAAATTAAAAATTATTTAATTATCAGTACTTTGACTGCTGTCGACATCATTCTGACACTGTTCATGTTCCATCACTTTATCTAACAAGGTTAGAACATAAAACACATTAACACATATTCTCTCCTTTAACTTTTTTCAGGTGGCCATGCTTTTCATTGAATAGCACTGAGCAGCAAAATTGAAAAATAACACTTGCAGAACATTTTCATTGTAAATTTTGATCAGTAGATTCTAGATCTGTGGAAGGAGAACAATCGTCACTGATGCCTTGATTTCGACGACTGATGTTGAGCTTCTCAAGCAGGCTTGGCGTAATGAAAAGGCAGCCCCTGAGATTCTTCGTTTTGAATCTGATTTGATCAACCGTGTCAAAGGACAGATTGATTTGATGGTAACGTTTCAAAAACTCATTACCTTTTTACTTTTTGTGATTTCTTATGATATCTTGCCAACTGAAATGAATTTCAGTTTTGAAGACATGGGTATAAAGTTCAAGTTTTTTTTAAGTACAAAATATTGAACTGAGAAAAGAAACTTAAATTTCTTATTGTCAGTTTTTCATTCATTACTATGAGAGAAAAATAGGTTTCTTTTGTAAGTGTTTGGTAGAAGTGATAGGATCATATTATATTTGTTTGTTTCTTAAAACTCTTTCTCTTTTGAATCACTTTCAATATTTTGTTTAGATGAGTGTATATTTTGATCAACCACCTTCACATGATAAGGATTTGTGGACTTGATTCATAGTAAGACTATTGGATTCCTGTTATGTGAAAATTGTAGACTGCTTCAATTCAAGCTACTTCCATGGCACCATCATTTTCAAGTTCCAAGGAACTCATCTCTATTTTATAAGGTCATTCCTTGAGGTCTTATAGCCCAATTGATGTGCATGGAAGTTTAATTTACTGTTGAAATGCAAAGGTAATGTGCATTCTTTGTTAATGATTGTTGGTTAGTTTTTTCAAATTATTGAAATCGTGTTTCTTAGTTCAATTGTGTTATACATGGTCTTCAATTTTTCTTTTGATTTAGTGAATGATGAAATTTGGTGAGGATAACTTAAAGTTTTTGCTGCTATCTTAGTGCTACTCTTATACCTCAATTTTTTGATATTATCTCCTTCAGATTTGGTACTCGATAGTTAAAAGAAAGATTTGTTTTGGTAATTAAGCACTTCGATTTGGTCATGTTGTGTGCTCTGATATGTGAAAGCTAAATCACATACACCATGAGAACAGTGAGATTAAGTGCGAGAGCGATCAGATTGAGAAGAGAATCCCACATGAGCTCCCAATACTGAATCTCCTACATATTCATCTGTTGTAACTTCTCTGTTTTATTCTTAATTGTATGCTAATTTTGTTTAATTTCACAATAAAATTCTGAGTATGGGTCCGGTTCTGTTTCGTTTACGTTACAGTTAATATACTCATTTTTTATGGGTAGAAGATGGGGCTGTCGAAAAAATTGGGTTTTGTTCTAGATTTTAACAAATCTAGGTTTTGTACTATTTCATTTACGTTAGCGTTAATTTTGATTTTGATTTTTTATAGGCAGAAACCCTTCACTCTTGAGTATCCATTAGTTTTAAACCTTATTTTTATTGTAATTTTTGGGTTACTAAAAGAATCATGCATGTTGATAAATGAAATTCCCAAATTAATAGTAATGCTATAGAAGTAGTTGACATCAAGAGGAAGTATCTAACGAGGCTGATTGTTTATCTATTATGTTCCCGTGTATGTAATTGTACATGTAATGTAATTGTGTTTCATCAATTCTTGGTATTTTACGGGGCGAATAGGATGAGTCCGGTAACAACTTTTTTTGATGCGCCTCTATGCAACTTTGAAAATCCATTATCCATAACATCTTATCAGATTTTTTGGGTTTGAAAGGTTTTTTATGTGGAGATCGTATGTGTTCTGTTGCTCTTTCATTTGCGTATTAGGTAAACAAGTAATGGATTTTGTTTCTAGATTATTCTTTCTGAACATATCTATTTAATATATGTTCCATTTTTCTAGATTTTGTAATTCATGAAGATTGCATATATTTATACTCCTGAAGCAACAATGGCTGAGTTTAAAAGTTGGGAGTCAAGATAGTCTTTGCGCTTTTGGTTTAGATTTTGGTTGTGGTGGTCTGGTGTATAAGACTGCGGCTGGGTTATTGAATCATGTGTCAATTTATGTTACATATAGTAGCAACTTTTCTTTTAAAGTGTGCTATAAGGTGTTGATTTTGTTAATAATATCATGACAAATATTTTTCCGTAAGAAATGTATTATACATTATGATTTGAGCCTGTGTTTTTACACCTTCATATTTCATCTTCCAAGAGAAGGCCCTCAATATCTTAGAGGTGTGGCTTTAGATATGGAAAACGGCGCTGCATATCTCATTTGAAAGGTATACCATTCAATCAAATGATTCTCACCATTCTTCTTCTACTACTACTTCTATATACTTTTCCTTTTACTCCACATTATTGTCTTTTCATGAATCATTATCGGACATTTTTCAGGTTTGTTGAACATAAGGTACAAGACTCAAGATTCATCTATATAAAAACACGTTCCAATGCATTTAGAAACACATAACTAAGTGGTTTCAAATGCTCAATTGGTTTTGGCTACAAGGATGGTAAGTACTCTAATATGGTTTTCAATGAATTGTATATAATTTACAAGCATGGTTTGAATAGTGTAAATAAAATCAAGTTATTAGCATTTAGATTTCATGTTTTTGTTGAAAATAATGTTTAATTGTTCTAATGCTAACTATACATAGTTTGGTGAAGTTTTGGGATGTGATTTCTAAGACTATATAAGTTCTTTTATGTATATTTTGCAGCAAGACAAGGAAATGAGATGCGTTGGAGTATTGCAACTATTCCTTAAGTATCATTTTGTGACTATGAAAGGTTCAATTTTTTATACTTTGATTTGGATTGGTTAATCCTGAGAACCGGTTATTGTGTTTTTATTTTCGAAGAATAGCAATTTATTGTTACGGTGTTACCAACTTACATGTACCTGGTCCTGCAATCACGCTCTAATAAGTGTGAACTCTTTACCTTCTTTTAATCATATGCATCATGTTGTGACCACAAAATTTCAGAAATTTTTGATTCAATTGTGTTTGGCATTGGCTCCTTGAGAATGGGTTTATTTTAAGGTTTTTTCCCAATTAATTTTTTCTAGACAACCCTGGCAACAACCTCAACAATTAGTTAAAATGTTGAGTGGCTGATGGTTTTGTGCACAACCACAATGTAACATTGAGATTAAGTTCTCCAAGAATATGGTACAGAATTTTAAAAAGCTGCAAAAAAATTAGAAAAATTAAGGTAGTCTCTTTTTTAATGTGATTTGGATTTTCAACTATCTTTCTGTGTGGTTAGGTCCACTGAGTTGTGTGTGCTTGATTTTATTTGTTATTGTCATTGAACAATTATAATTTCGAAGTATGTTAATGTTTATTTATGTCTGTTAATATAAACACTAATACCTCTCAAACTGTTTGTACTTTTAATTGTTGGCAGGTTAATTGCAAGCTAAGTCAGCATGTTGTTATGCCATTATCGTTTCAGGACCCATCCATCAATAGATCTTCTGAAAATTTGTTTCATGGCATTGTTAATGCATTATTATATGCTCCAATATTGACTGCATATGTTCAATATTGCTAAGTGCCTTTTCAACATATTGACAGTAATTACATTTATCAGAAAATAACATTAACTCATTCATAGTGCTTTATCAATGAATTTATGTCTATTATATATCTCATCGAGTTATGTTTTAACTATATATGACTCGTGCGGCAGCACGGGTAGACGATCAAGTTTAATTAAAATGGCACTATTTTGTTTGAAGTACCATAGAAATTGCCATTGCATGTTTGGATAAACTACTTAATTAAGCACTTATAGCATGCACACGTTTACGATATATATGTTATCAGGTAAATCGCATATAATCTTATAACAGAACGAACAAATTCTCATCGCCGTTAAGCGTACCGTTAGACGTTCTTAGTGCCTATGCACATTCTCATCATCCAGGATACAATTTCATGCAGATTTTCTTGCACCATTTGTTGAGGAAATACCTACGGGCATGTTTACAAGAAATGTGCTTGCAGAATAATCTGCGAGAAACTCAGTAGGAAAAACCCTTAAAAATTACAATCAACAATCAAAAGTTTCTTACAGATATCTTCACTTTCCCTGCAGATAATTCCGTAGGAAATTACGAGAGGATCTCAAAGTTCACGGGAAACAATTAGTCACAAGGTGTTACATAAACACACCTAAATCCTTGGAAAAACCATAGAAAAATAAAGAATTCATAGGAGTGTACTTCATAACTGTAATGAAGCAAACATTAGAGTACACTATGAGTTCAAATAATCATTGTGTGGTATTAACTCGTCTTAAACGCTTCTTCCTGTTTGTCCATGCAACCTGAATTCTGTTTGCTCTATGTGATTTCCCATAAGGCGATTCATACCTGACATAACACAATCATCAAATGAATATGTCAAAGCCATGGTTTTAATAGTGTATATTATGCACAAAAGTCACACATCCTAGTAATATGTACGGGTGTAACGGTTTGGTTTGGACCGGTTTTCAGTCAAAAAAATGTCCAATCCGATGAAATTTTCATAGGTTCGGTGTCACTCTTTTTCAAAAAAGGAGCTGAACCAAACAAATCAGTTTGGATCGATTGATCGGTTTATTTGAAAATACAATTAAAAAAAATTCATATTCTCACAAATTTATATATCATGATACAACATACATCATACTAAAATATTGGCTTAATTGTAGTTTTAGCCCCCTAACTTTCCTAAAGTTGCGATTTTGGCCCCCTAAGAAAAAAAACTACAAAACAGCTCCTTAAGTTTTGCAACTGTAGCAGTTTTGGCCCCCCAAGGCAAAAAAAAAATAAAAAAAATAACACGTGGCACCTCACTTAGGGTGCCACGTCAGCGTAGACCGAGTCAATATCAGTCTTGGGGGCCAAAACTGCTACAGTTGCAAAACTTAGGGGGCTGTTTTGTAGTTTTTTTTTCTTAGGGGGCCAAAATCGCAACTTTGGGAAAGTTAGGGAGCTAAAAATGCAATTAAGCCTAAAATATTTCATGGAACTTTGAATTTCATATTGTGTTTTTTCATGTTCTCTATTTTCAAACAACTTTTTATAACTAACTTTACTCAATATTTCATACATCCAAGATTCATTCATCCATCATTTATCAAACACAATTTCGTCAAACTCATATTTCAATCATCCATGATCCATACTAATATGTGTATGTATGTGTGAAGGCCATCTATGTCCTTTTATTTCCTAATTTTTTGGTAGAAAAATAACGGATTTGAATTCTAATATTTTATCATACATGCAAATTGTTAAGAGTCTCATATTTGATGAGATAAGGTTTGATATTGAGCTAGGTTCAACCCAAATTTAACAATAGTACAAAGTCAACTAATTTCGACCGCCCATCATTCATTTTCATGCACAAAGCACAATAGTGCTGCATGTATTGGGAATAATCCAAGTCCCATATAGAAAACAGATAAGTTGTGAAAAATGTGTTTACAAGTGATGGGTAGTCCTAACCTTACAAGACAGTTTTGCAAGGGCTGAGTTAGACTTGATCCAATTTTTAAGGCAAATCATTGTGAATGTTTTTAATTGGAAATGAAGCATGGAATGCAATGTAGAAAAGTTATAGAAAAAAATGAAACAACATTCTTCATGAAAGAAAATGCAGTTAATCATGAAAGGGTGAAGACATGTTGAATATCGACAGAAAGACAACAAGGAAATATAAGGAATGAATGACCTCAATGTTTGATAATCATTTTGTGTGGTATTATCTTGACTTAGACGCTTCTTCCTGTTTCTCCATGCAACCTGAATTCTCTTTGCTGCAAGGGATCTCCAATAAGGTGATTCATACGTAACATAACACAACAACCAAATCATGATGTCAGAGACATGGTTTTGATAATAGATATTAGGAATGTATATAACACACTTATTGTGTGTGTGGTTAGGACCACCCATCACTTATAAACACATTTTTTACAACTTATCTATTTTTCACCTCTCAACCCGATTTTATAAGGGTTGAGTTAGGCGCAAACCACATTCTAAGATGATATAAGAGCCTATTGATCTAGGTGACCCATCATTTATATTCATCCACCAAACACAAATACACAAAAGTGAGGGGCATATTGGGGAGAAAAAAAATAAGATTTGAAAATTTTGTTTATAAGTTGTGGGTGGTCCTAACCTTACAAACAAGTTTTGTAAGGGTTGAGTTAGACCTATTCCAAATTACAGGCATATTGGAAGAAAAAAAAAAGAAGCCCCCGCGTAGAAAAGCGATAACTTTGAATGGTCTTTATTGGAAATGAAGCATGGAGATATATATGCAATATAGAGAAGTTATAGTAAAAATGAAACAACATTTTTTCTATCGAGAGAAACACAACAAGGTAATGGAAGGAAGGAATGACCTTATGACAT
>Ga0228711_1000608_pt1 | contig 45908 bp, 36 predicted proteins | sample MedpolnodulmetaG_2_FD_177996 | JGI IMG/M metagenome (GOLD analysis project Ga0228711, IMG submission 177996) | Root nodule microbial communities from Medicago polymorpha collected in Santa Monica, California, United States - brown nodules | ecosystem: Host-associated > Plants > Roots > Nodule...
ATCATTGAGTGGAATGTTTTAAATGGGTATGAAATAAAATTTGAGAAAAATGATAAAACTAGAGTAAGGGTAATATGCAAGGATAAGAAGGGCATTTGTGGGTTTTTAGCTGTTGTAAGTCAAGTTGGAGATAAGCACAATTTTAGAATGAAAAGGTGGATAGGTGACCAAACGTGTGCAAGGAAAACTAATAATAGATCTGCAACTTCTAAGTGGGTTTCAAAAGCTATGTTAAAGAAGATGGCAACAAGTGATGATGGTTCTGTGAGTTGTTCTAGCATTGTGATAGACATGATAACCAACCATGGTGTGGGCATAACCATGAACAGAGCATGGAGGGCCAAAAAAATTGCAAAAGAGAAGCTTGAGGGTGATGCTGCTAAACAATACAATTTGTTGCGGAGGTACTCAGCTGAGTTGAAAAGGGTGAATAATGGAAACAATTGCAAGATCAATGTGGAAAGGTTTGGTCCACAATTACAACCGAGGTTTTCTTCCTTTTATTTTTGCTTTGATGGAACAAAAAAGGGGTTCACAAGTACTTGCAGACCTTTTATAGATGTTGATGGATGCCATCTCAAAACCAAGTATGGAGGAACCCTTTTAATTGCAGTTGGCAGGGACCCAAATGATCAGTACTATCCCTTAGCTTTTGGGGTTTGTGAAACTGAAACAAAAGAACCATGGAAGTGGTTTTTGACCCTTTTATTGGAAGACATTGGTCAAGACAAGAGATGGGTTTTCATTTCTGACCAACATAAGGTATAATGGCTGTTTAATTTTATTTCTTCATATCATTTATCATTTCTTACCCTTTTATGTTAAGGTTTGTTGTTATTGTTTGGCAGGGTCTGATGGCTGTTTTTGATGAGTTGTTTGAGAGTGTGGAGCATAAATTGTGTTTTAGGCATTTATATGCCAATTTCAAAAAGAAATTTGGAGGATGTACACTTATTAGAGACCTTATGATGGGAGCTGCTAAGGTTACATACATTCAAGAGTGGGAGGCTAAGATGAAAGAACTGAAAGCTATCAATCATGGTGCTTGGGAATGGCTCACAAAATTCCCAACCAAATCATGGTGTAGGCATGCCTTTTCTTTTTACCCTAAATGTGATGTCCTTATAAATAACATTTATGAAGCTTTCAATAGCACAATACTTGTAGCAAGGGACAAACCAGTGTTGACAATGTGTGAGTGGATTAGGAGTTATCTGATGAATAGGAACTCCACTCTTAGACAAAAAGTGGATAGATGGCAGCAAGATATATGTCATAAGCCTAGGTATAGGTTAGATATATAGGTTGCAAAGAGTGGGAGTTGGAATATGGAGCAATGATGAGATTTTTCAGGTTGTGCATGTTCACACAAAACAAGCTTTCATAGTTGACATTGCCAGAAGAATGTGTACATGTAATTTCTGGGAGCTTGTGGGTATCCTTTGTAGGCATGCAGTGGCAACTTTAAGGTATAGGATGCAAAGACCTGATGAATTTGTTGATGAATGCTATTCCAAATAGAGATATATAGACTGTTATGATAACAATGTCAGTCCAATCAATGGAGAGGATATGTGGCCTGAAGTTGAGGTTGATGAAATGTTACCTCCTTCATACAAAAGAGGTCCTGGTAGGCCTAAAAAATTAAGGAGAAGGGAACCAGATGAGGATCCTAACAAAGGAAGGACAACTACTTGCTATAGGTGCACCTAGTGTGGAAAAAATGGACACAATACAAGAAGTTGCCTCAGTCAAGTCACTAACCTTGAAGCTGCTAAGAGAAAGGTTATAATACTCTTAGTATATATTTATCATATATGCATTGTTTACCTAATGATTTATAATTGATCTTAACATTTTTTTTCATCACAAAGAAAGCTTAAAAGAAAACAACCTGAAGCTCTTCAACCTGCTGAAATTCCTAACCCTGCAGCAGCTAATGTCCCAACTACTCAATCATCTCAAGCTCCAGACCATTCAACAACAATTAATGGAGGACACCAAATAGGTGAAGACCCAGAATTTGAAGCCCTTGCTGCAGATGTTACAACAGCTTTTGAAGCTACTCAATCTCAACCAAATGTGTCATCAGTCATGACTTCTGCATCAACTCCCCCCTCCAAACCAGTTAAGTATTGCCTCAGTCTTTATATCATGCAACTAGGATTTATTAACTGATAAAATTGTGATGTCTTAGGTAAAGAATACTAAGCAACAATCAAGGAAGCATCCACATTCAAGAAAGTAGCCATAGTCAAGCAAGCAGCCACAACCAAGCAAGCAGCCATAGTCAAGCAAGAAGATAACTCATAATCTGAAAAATGTAAGGAGGAGTAATAGGTGCAGGAAATTGAGGTGTGTCAATGTTGATGGTTCTGGATCTAATTCTGAGACACCATTGGTACTTGATGATCATGTTCCTCCAGCTCAGGTTCAACCAGCTCATGTACCATTCAAAAGGCCTAGGACTGTTACTAATGTAAGTTAAACTATCTTAACTGTTAACTGTTGGTTTATATAAAACTGGTTTTTGGCAATAACACAATTTGCAATGTGATCAGGTTCAATCTCCCAACACTCATGCTGGTACTACTGAAGTTGATCAATCACAAAACCCTGAGCCAATCCCTACCGAAGTACCAAATGCACAAGTACCAAATTCTCAAGTACCAAATGCTCAAGTTGAAGATGCTACTCAATCAAGCAACACTCTTCCAGCTCAATCCAACACCAGTCAGTCATCTCAGGAAACTCAGCAAAACAATGAAGTGGACATGATAATTAATGGACTGAAGGCATTGCTACCAGCTCAAAATAATGAAGCAGTGACACAAATGGTTGATGAACTGTTGAACTGGGACAAGAATATTGCAAAGGTTCAAGGCAAAAGGGTGAAGACAGTTGGAAATCCATCAGAAAATCAGACAGAGCAAATGATGACTAGACTGAGAAGCTTGCCACCAGAGGAGCTAAAGAAGGTCACCAGAGAGCTACTGCAGCACTAGTGAAGGGGAAAGACAATGTTGACAAGTTCAAGAAGGGAGATGAAGCAAGACCTGCAGAGTAGATGAATTCTATGTTCTACTTTTTTTTCCAACAGACTTATGAATGTTGTTTTCCTATGAACCTTTTATCCATTTTGATGTATTCTGGCCTTTATAATTGGCCATAAGACAAAGTTATTTTGATTTCAAACCGTTATGCATTTTGGTTAGTAAATGTTTTCATGTAATCTGGCTTTTATAATTGGCCATATGACAATGTTATTTTGCAGACAAAGTTATTTTGCAATCTAGAAACTTTATGCAATTTGGCAGGTTATTATCTACATACTTTATGAATGGCTATGCAATCAATTGCAACAAACTTCACTAATTTAATCAAACTTAAGTAGCATACAATGTTTCAACTTAACATTACAACCAAAACACACAAATGTTGAACTAAACCATTACAACCGAAATAACCAAATTCAACAGGGTTGTTAAAAACCATGTATCAACTACACCAGCCAATTTAAATTCATTACGAACCCAAGAAACAATCAACAAAACCATAAACAAGTTCGTCTTCTTCCTTGAATGTTGTAGCTTCTTCTTCAACATCTCATTTTTGTTGATTCCCAAATCTTTCATCACCACTTCACAATTGCAATCACATGGAAGCTTGTTCATGGATGAGGTTGATGATTCAGCTGCGATTATTGGACGAACATATGGAGGATGTCCTTCAATTTCATCATCCCATATTACAACTTACAACTACTAGCAGCCTGAGATGAAAACAAACATACACAGCTAATTAACATGTGTGAAAATAGGAAAAACAACAAAGTATTACAACAGCAAACTCACCATATAGGTTGGGCATTTCCAATATCTCCTTTTAGGGTTGTCACGTGAATTGGATATGAACATTCTAATGATTTTGTTGCAACCACACATAGGTAACCCATTTGATGATGATTGAGTAATGGAATTAGAAGACATTGTTGAAAGAGATTGTTTTGGTTCTAGGGTGCAAGGTATGGGAGGGATTGGGGAAAGTATGAGAGGAAGAAGAAGATTGATATTTGAGAGGAAGAAGAAGACTAAATGTTGGTTTTAATTCCAAATTTTGATGTTTTTTGTTTTTTAATTTCATCCCTGTGGTAATTTTCGTTTTTGATTTTAGTCCCTGTCTTTACCCAACTAATCATCTCTCATGCCATCTCATCAAATATGCCAACTCATGACCTGCCACCTATGCTCTGTTAGCGACAATGGTGTTTTTGTTGACAGAAGCTGACGGTAAGGACCATTTTCAAATGGTTATGAAGATACAAGGTTTGTTTTAGAAGAAAAGAATCTTACAGGGACGAAAACCAAAAATGCGCGAACTTACAGAGACCTTTTACATATTTAAGCCTATATTTAATGTTTTATTTCATATACACACCAAAATGTAATATGCTAAAATTTTAAGGAGTATTTAATGTTTTTTTTATTTAATATCAAAATAACATGAATTCTAAGTAGTATTCAACCGAAAATTTTGGCAACGAAATGGTGATGAATTATTATTTTTTTTTAATAAACATTATGTACTTATTGTGACTAATAAATTAAAAAGTCTATTTACAACTATAATTAACTTTAATGTTTTGATTTTTGAAAAAATAAATCAAAATTGGTGAATATAATTCCTGATTTAAATTGTACCATAAATAATTTGTTTTATTTTTGGGAAAAGTGAATAGAGTATGCAAATTTTCCAATCAAACTTAGTAGGTCATATTTTTATTTGATTTTTTTAGTCAAGAGGATTGCCAAAATCAGATAGTAATTAAAATATAATCAGGATTTTTTGACGAAATAATATAATCAGGATTGATAATCCAATTTATGGCGTTAGTAACATTTTTTTTTTTGAACAATATATAGCAAGTAAAGGATTGTGAATCGAAAATAATTAATATAGTTAGAGAATGGAATCCAATTGATTTTCCGTTTATGGCTATAGTAACACACACTTTAGTATAGCAAGTAGTAATACCATATATATGCATGATTTTTTTAAAACTTTGCTTTCTTACTTATTATTTGATTGTTAATCCAATGATTATTTGACAAGTGTCATTTTTATTTCGTTGGCCAATCGGATTGCATCATTTTGTTGTATTGCATCATAATTTTAATTTCTTTTTATTGCTTACAATTAACCTATAAAATGTGTAACGCCCGTATTAAAAGTGACTAGAATATTCAACACGTGCGTTATAATTGATACCGGATACATTAAACATATGGAAATACAATATGAATTGGGATTTAAATTACAAAGCTGTCTCAATTCGTATGTCATAATAATTATACATAGTGCGTCGAACGAAACAAGTACAACAAGGTTCATTACACTACTACATATGTAATACATAACATAGACATAGTGACATAGACGCTAAATTAAACAACCACGATCAATTATAGCGACTATGATCTACATAGACGCTAAATAATTTGTTTCTGCTTGCTTATAATTATGATCTTCATCGTCAATTAAAAAATTACTCGTAGAATAAAAGCTTTATTTAAGTGCTACTGAACATGTCAATCACTAACAACTCTACACTTTCTAGAGTTCTTTTTATTTTATTTATTTCTGATGCAAAACATTTTTATTTTTTTTACAAAAGCATATTGAGGATAATATTCAAAATAAATTCGTCATTCTTCTTGATTTTTAAGAAGTTTTTTTTTTTGGTAAATCTAAAAGTTGATTAAAACATTTAACACTATTTATTAAAAATTTATCTAGACCCATTTCACATACAAGAAATATTTATATATTTAGGAGGATTTAAAGACATACTTTTTTTGTTTTTACAAAAACACTTATTTGACTATTAAGTGTGAAATCATTAATTTATTTTTTTGTTCATGAGTGTGAAAGCATTTATTTTATTATTGAAAAAATAGTTATAAATACGAGACCCATTTTCTTCAACGAACTTATCTCTTTCAACCATATCCCACTGTGTTGGTACGTACGTCTACTACCTCTGCGTTTTCAACCATTTATTTTCCTTAATTGATCTCTTTCAACCATATCCCACTGTGATGCAAATGGTTATGTTTTAAATTTTAAGATTTTTTTTTAGAATTCCTCAAGTATGTGTAGTTTATTCCATTTTATAGTCATGATATGAATGAATTTTGCTTAATATTCTTGTTTTTTTGCTTGAATTGTGATTTCAGATTTTGAAGATGAAGAAATCTGTGTCGGCCACAAATGTTAAGGATAGAAACCATATACCTGGAGATCTTGTCTTCTCTATCTTGTCAAAATTGCCTCTAAAATCTTTGAAGCGATTTGGATGCGTACACAAATCATGGGCCTTTTTATTCGAAAACTTTCATTTCATGATCATGTATTGCAACTATTTCCTTTCTAATAATCATTCTTATTATGATGGAACTTCTATCCTCCTAAACCATACAAATAATCATTTGCCTGGTGATGCATTTTATGATACTTTGTATATACTTTCTGGTGAGAGGGTTGAGATTATGGTCAAATTAGATTGGCCTCCTCCATTTCATGAGGATGATCGTTTTATTGATATTTTGAGTCAAACTAGTGTTAATGGGACTCTTTGTCTTGCAAAAGATTGTGATCCAAAATGTGTATTTTGGAACCCCACTACAGATGAATTCAAAGTCATTCCATCCAGCCCTTTCCTGTCTCAATTGTCTCAATCACGTTATGTGGACCCTATGGTTTATTTTAATGGTTTTGGTTATGATCATGTTAGAGATGATTATAAAGTGATTCGGTGGTTATCTTACTATCCAATAACGGATGTAGATGAGCCATGGGATGAAGATTTATCTCTCGACAATACCGGTGTAGATGAGCCATCGGATGAAGATTTATCTCTCCACAATACCGGTGTAGATGAGCCAAAGGAAGAATATTTAGATGTTGACCATATGTGGGAGATATATAGTCTAAGAACTAATTCTTGGAGGAAACTTGATATTGAAATGCCTTGTAGACATGCAAATGAGAAATTGTACATGGATGGAGTGTGTCATTGGTGGAGTATACTAGATGACATTAACTGTTATGAGGTTGAGCCACGCTTGGTGTCATTTGACTTGTGTAATGAGGTGTGCATTACAACACCGTTGCCCTCAGATATAATTGAACGTTATGATCTTTTGCATTTGACATTGTTAAATGGGTCCATCGCTTTCATAATATATGATGAAATAACTACTTTTCACATAAGAATTTTGGGTGAACTTGGTGTTAAGGAATCATGGGTTGAAGTCTTTGTTATTGAGCCCTTACCTGGCATTGAACGTCCAATCGGAGCAGGGAAGAATGGTCATATATTCTTCAGAAAAGATGACGATGAACTAGTCTTGTATGATTTGAGTACCCAAATGATGGAAGAGCTTGGTGTTAAAGGAAATAAGTATTATGGTTGCCATATAATAATTTATAAGGATACTCCTCTCCCAATCGGAGGTTTATGACTTTATTTAGAAGTATTTTACCTTGTTTTTTTATTGCCTTGTTATGTCCATAAATTATAATTGCTATTAAGTATATTACAAATCTAGAAGCTATCTGATGATATTACGGATCTTTCTTTATCAATTTTATATTGTAGTCTTACTATTTTTATTCAAAATCACATCTACTAATTTATGTAAGAATGATAGTACATTTTATTTGTAATGTTATAGCTCCCTGACCCTTAACAGGTATGAGACTGGAAAATGTTTGTTAAATATGAATTTGTCCTTAAGCATAGCACCAGTGAAAGGATTAAGAGAGACTGCTTGAATGTCATATTAAACTTAGAAGAGCCTGGAAGTTATAGCTCATTATAGCTAAGTGCTAAGTTCTTGATAAGACTTTTATCATATGGCACAGAGGACCCGATAGCTTAGTAGCATAGTACGGAAAGACCGGGCACTTGAACCTAGCAACTGTTGCGTGTTAAGTATCGTGATCGAGCCCAGAAATGAGTTTTGTTACGCCCTTCACACGATGGATGAGGTAACATTCCCTAAGACTCGCCATCAAGTCGGTTATTTAGATATATACCTCTATGAATCACATAGTTGCGAGAAGCTAATAAACGGTTGTAGCCATGTGAGTCATAGATGCTATATAGGGATATAGCTCTATGAATCTCAGTTAGCTTAAGAGGTTAATAAACGGCCATAATGTAACACTCTAATTATTCTTAAAGAAAAATAAATTTATAAATTCAACACCGGAAAATTTATTATTCTTAAAGATAAATAAATCCCCGCGAAGGGGGTGCACGGAGCAAGCGAGACTGGTTCAAGCGAACCCCAACGTCTCTTTTCACGTTCCCGTAATAATCTCTTTGGCAGTTACACTTCCCACGATTTTGCAACCACCATAGCCCGGTGTGCCATTACAACGGCTCTGTAGCCCTCCACCTCTATATATAGGGGACTCGTAGCAGTCCCCAAGGTAGAATCTTCTTCTCCTCTGAACCCTCACTCTCTGATCTATACTGACTTGAGCGTCAAAGTGTCTGCAGGTACACACCCCCTCGCTGTTCCAAGAGTATTCTTAACGCATTCCACCACCATTCAAACCACCGCATTTAAAGCACCGACAGTCACCATCTGATCAGGTACGATGAGTGGCGCAGTCTGTGGGAAATACAAGCTCTCCCCGTTTTTACCCTTGCTAAAAACCAAAGCTTTCCAAAAAAGTTACTATGGCTGCCAACGGTGCCAGCTCACAGCTACGAAGTTAAGTTCGTATACCTCAACACGACGGCATGACGTCTTCACCTTCTCCTGTGAGTACACCTAAAGAGGAACCCGTACAAATAGTTCCTCTCCAAGAAAGACCTCTGCAGGGTCCTCCACGACCTACAGAGATGCCAGAAGATGCCACACTAACTAGTGCCCTCGTCAACAACTTGCTCTGCACGGTTCAGCGACAAACGTCGCTAATCGAGGAGCAGAATCGACGCCTGATGGATCTGAAACAAGCGCGCCCCATGGTCCAACCTAAACGAACTCCTTCGCTAATACCTAACAGAAGAGGAAGGAGCCCTCGCCATTCACGTTCCAGATCTCCTCGACACTCAGCCAACATCAGATCTCCTAGCTACACCAGAAGATCAACCAGAAGGAGATCACCCAGACGGTCTCCTCCAAGGCAGTCCCCTCCAAGGAGATCCCCGCCAAGACGCAACAGGCGTTCTTGGTCCCCTTCCAGTTCCGAGGATAGCCACGATGCCCGAAACGACCGTAACGCTTATGGTCCGTTCACACGGCGCATCTGGGAAGCTCTTATCCCTCGCGGACTGGAGAAGCCTCCTCAGATGGACTCGTACGACGGAACGACAAATCCAGACGAGCACATCGAGGCAGTTCTCACCTACAGATCGGTGCAAGGCGCCGTGAAGTAAAAGCTCTTCGTCACTACCTTACGACGGGGAGTCGTAACCTGGTTCAAGAACTTACGGAGAAACTCTATCGACTCGTGGGATAACCTCTGTGACGAGTACACGACCCACTTCACTGCTTCGAGGACGCAACCAAAAATGGTGGCATCCCTCGAAGCCATTGTCCAAGGAAAGAGCGAACCTTTTCGAGAATACATCGAAAGGTTCAACAAGGAAGTTGTGCAGGTAAGAGGTGCCGACGAGAGAATGAAACAGTACCTCATCGCCAAAGGTCTGCACGAAGGCACAAATGTCAAGAAGGCTGTCCACCTAGATCGCCCAAGGACTCTCAACGAGTTCCTAGCGATTGTTAAGATCTACATCAAATATGAAGAATAACTATATGCATATAGCCTCAACAAATCCAGGAAGGAGGATCCTGCAGTTGAATCCTCCAAAAAGCCCTTCCATGAGAAAAAGAAGGAAGGCAAAATAGCTCGTGAAGGAAAATCCCCAAGCGGCCGCTTCACCGAGTACACACCCTTGGCCATGTCCAGGGAGAAAATCCTCGCCGAGATCACAGTAGCCGATCTGATGGAAGCTGGCGTCAAGCCACCAAAGGCTCCTTCGCAGGAGAGGAAGTGGGTCGACAAAAAAAAATATTGTCGGTTCCATAAGTGCCATGGGCACGTAATTGACGATTGCATCCACCTGAAGGACGCTATCGAACTCCTCATTCAATGAGGACGACTCAAACGGTTCGTCAAGAACCCCAAGTCGGAAAGAAAAGCCATCGAGCTCATCACCAATGGTCCTGAAGCGGGCAAGGTAGTAGCTATGTCCGTGGAACATTTGGGCGATTTCCCTAACAACGTGGAAGTCGTACCATACTCATGCACCTGGGAACAATTCCCCTCCACTAACGTCATCACGGGGGGAACGCTCAACATCTCCATGGGAAGCATGAAAAGAAAATTTGAAGAGCTCATGAGCATCAATTTGCTGGTCCCTTCCGATTCCAACATCGAAGGAATACCACCTTTGGCATTCTACGACTCTGAATTGCCTGGTGGAGCCTCAAACTCAGCCATTCCTTTGCTCGTGCGAGCATCGATGGCCAACGCTGACGTCCGCCGAGTCCTAATTGACACAGGGGCCTTTGGCGAAAATGATACCAAGAAAACAATCAAGATCCCTTTCTTGGTGATCGATTGTCCTTCTCTCTATAATTGCATTATAGGAAGAACTGGACTCGCCCAGCTGGATGCCGCAAGTTCAACCGCTCACCTGAAGTTGAAATACCATGCAAAGGATGGCATCATTGCCTCACTGAACGGAGACATCAAAACTGCAAAGAGATGTTTCCATCAAGCTAACAAGACCCATAACGTTTATATTGAACGTATTCCACCCTCCTTGTGTCTTTGGGGTTGACTCCTTGGTTGAATTCATTCAGTTGATCCTTGATACCTATTAACGTGACACCAAGGTGTCGAACCTTCAACCTCTGAGGTTCTCCACCATTGAATTGTGCTTCAACCTCGATACAATCGGTAATTCCTTCAAACCTACACCATAAAAAAAAAAAATTAAATAATCGATGAAAAACTCATTCAAACATTTCATCAAACACTTGGAGTGCAAATTATACACTAAAACTCATAATTACAACATAAACATGCAAACATCTAAACAATTAAACAATATAAGTCATTTACATGTAACATTGTATCATTTCTTGCAAAAAAGAACAAAATTTAAACAAACGCTAACACTAAAAAAATTCTCTAAAACTCAAAACTACAACATAAACATGCAAACATCTAAATATTTAAGCAACACAAGTCATTTTCATATAAACATTGTATGATTTCTTGCCAAAAAAATCAAAATTTAAACAAACCCTAAATCTAAAAAATTTCTAATTTAAGAGAAAAAAATCTAACATATAAACATAAAAGTTTAATGGTGTTTGATTATGAAAACTTACTTGTTATTAGAGTGTTGTTTGATTTGAACTTGAAGGAATTTTGGATTTGGGTGATTAATTTGATAGAAATTTTTGAGATTTTAGATGAGAAATGAGGAAATAGGATTCTGTCTGTCTTTAAAACAGCATGCAACGTGAGTTAAGTCACGCAGCGTGACTTAAGTCACGCTGCATGACTTAAGTTGCGCAGATTTTAACACTTGTGTTACTTAACTAACGCAGAAATATTTTCAGTATTTTAGTTGAACGCAAGCACAATGTGTTGAACAAAGAGCAGAATTCATTTGATAGTTGATACACATGTTCCATGTGGTGCCTCGCAAAGGCCCGATATACACTATATGTTTATATTTATTTTGTTCAAACGTAATATAAAACAATTTGTTTTGAAAGTCTTTGGTTTTAGTTGTTAATTTGTTTAGAGGATACAATATAATTTTTAAAACATACAATAAATTTAATATAAATACGTATAACATATACTGTGTTAACTCTCATGAATTCATTATTAAATTCTTGCTCCTCCTCCTCATCGTATAATAAATATATTATATCCTTTGTCTGCAGACGAAGAGGTAAACACCACTAACGAAGCAGTAAACACCACTAAAACTCACATATACTGTAAGACTCTGAGTTTGAATATGTACGTCCGACTTAACAATATCAAAATTTTCAATTGAACTAGATTTTACAAACATAAATATATTGTATTTACTTATCAGTACGTATATATAATTGAGGTGAGTGCGTGGTGGTAAAATTCAATCTCCATAAAAAAAATCACCATAAAAAAAAAATGAGGACTCAAATTCCAACTCCGACGGAGAACTAGTGCTATTGAGATGTTAATGGAGTTGAAATAAAAAAAAAAAAAAGTCATAGAACTAAAAAGTAAATTCTTATGGGACGTTCTTAATTGGTCAATTAGTTCTCTCGTAGACATAGTAGAGATGTTTTGATAATTCTTTTCATTTTCTTAAAAGTTTCTTATTATTAAATAAAAAAACACATTTTCTTATAACCTAGCAGAAAGTAACTGTGATTTTTTTACAACCTTATTACATTTATAACCTTATATAAATATTCTCTCCATCTTCTTTCTTTTCTAGATTTCAATTCTCTATTTTTCATTATTTAAAACTTGGTTCTGGCCTCTAAACCCTCTCTACATTCTGCTGCAGCCCTTAAGAGTGTGCAGATTCTCTCCAAATTCTGGGGGATGAAGTTGAGGAAGAGGACAATGATGAAGCCATCCCATCAATCTTTGAGCAGCACTATCCAAGTTTGTCAGAGAGCACTAAGGCAGAGAGAAAGCAGAAGAAGCAGATGAACAGAGTGAAGCCTACTAGCTTCAACTCAGCTGGAATGAGGACCCGTGCCCAAAAGGGTACCTCCAAAGCCGACTTGGCATATAACGAATAGTTGGTTCCATTGCAAAAGAATACATTTGCAACATCTTGATTTGGCAACCAGATCTGTTCTAAGATACGGTTGATTCTATCCCATTAGGAGTTCAAAGAATTTTTGTGAACCTGGGTGTTTAACTAGTAGCTTCTGCCATTTCCCAGTTGTTGTTCTTTTAGCAGTTGCTTTGGTAGTTTAATTCATGGAGGATTTTCACCCTCTTTTTGTTTTGATGTAAGCACTTTTGTTGTTAAGGGTTCTGGCCCTCTCCAGGTCTTTTATAGTATTTCTTTGCTTGATAAAAAAAAAGGTTAATATGTTACTTGTTGCGCAAGCTTTGTAATATGACTATATATAGCCAAGTACATTGAGTAATAGAATAATGAGACATTTGCCAAATTTACAAGTGGTATTAGGAGCTTAGAAGGGCCCTAATTTGTCTCTATCTCCCAAAAGAAAAACGCAGTTTTGTTTGGGGAGGGAGGGAGGGAGGGAGGGAGAGAGAGAGAGAGAGAGAGAGAGTTAGTTACAATGGTGCTAGAAACGGTTACAGTGGTTTCAACCCTCCTTCGTCTTCTACCTTGCAACTATGATAAAATCTTCATCCTTTCTTCAACCTGCCATACCGAAATTTGATGGTTTCTACGATCATTGGTCCATGTTGATGGAAAACCTTCTTCGTTCCAAAGAATACTGGAATCTTATTGAACATGGAGTCGCAGTTGCACCTGCAAACGTAACACCGGAGCAAAGAAATCTTGCAGATGAAAGCAAGCTTCGTGATTTGAAAGTAAAGAACTACCTCTTCCAATCCATAGACAAATCAATCATGGAAACAATTCTTGTTCGTGATTTTGCGAAAGATATATGGGATTCCATGCGCAGAAAGTATCAAGGCTCCACAAAGGTAAAACGTGCTCAATTACAAACTCTACGAAGAGAATTTGAAGTTCTTCCCATGAAAGAAAGTTAAACGGTGAACGAATACATCTCAAGAACTCTTGCTATTGCTAATCACATGTCTTCCCATGTTGAAAGGCTATAACAAACTGTGATTGTGGAGAAAGTGTTGTGTTCCATGACCTCTAAGTTCAACTATGTTGTCTTTTCAATTGAAGAATCCAATGACGTTACAACGCTCACCATTGGTGAACCACAGAGCAGTCTTCTTGTTCATGAACAAAGAATGCAATCTCAACTTGTTAAAGACGAAGAACAAGCACTGAAGGTTTTTGGAAGAGGTAATGGGCGTGGAAGAGGAGGAAGAATTGGATTCAGAGTTCGTGGTAGAGGAAGACAAGGCAAGGAGTTTGTTGAACGCTTCAAATGTTATACGCTCGGTCATTATCAGAATGAATGTCCTAGTTGGGGAGAGAATGATGCAAATTATGCTGCATTTGATGATAGTGAAGAAATGCTTCTCATGGCACAACATGCAAACCTGAATCAAGCTAAGGATGAGGTATGGTTCTTGGATTCAGGATGTAGTAATCATATGGTAGGATCTAAAGATTGGTTATTTGACTTTGATGATAGCTTTAGATCTTCTGTAAAATTAGGAAATGATTCAAAGATGCATGTTATGGGAAAAGGAAACTTGAAATTGTTCATTGGAGGGATTGTTCAGGTGATATAAGATGTTCATTATTTGCCAGGATTGAGTAACAATCTTTCTAAAAGAATCTCACTATAGTGTTTCGGAAAGATTCTTGTCAAGTGTTTCATGAAGAAAATGGGTTGGTAATGTCTACACAAATGTCTTCAAATAGAATGTATATCATTTATGCTCTAGTGATTGTTCCTATGTGTTTGAAGGCATCAAGTATGAATGAAACTAAGTTATGGCATGGCATATATATGGACACTTGAGATACAAAGGTTTGAATACCTTGGTGAAGAAGGAAATGGTAAGAGATCCACCTACATTGAAAGAAGAAACTGGTGTTTGTTCTGATTGCAAGATGGGAAAGCAACATAGAGAATCAATCCCTAAGAAAGCTAAGTGGAGAACTACAATGAAGCTTGAACTGATTCACAGTGATGTATGTGGACCTATCAATCCACAATCCAATGGCGGAAATAGGTACTTTATCGCATTCACAAATGATTTTAGTAGGAAAACTTAGGTTTATTTTCTGCATGATAAAGCCAGTGTTTTGATGTGTTTAAGAAATTTAAAGCAGTAGTTGAAGGGGAGTCTAAATGTAAGATTCAGTGTTTAAGAACTGATATAGGCGAAGAGTTTTGATGTGTTTAAGACAGTTAACAGCTGCTTACACACCTCAACAAAATGGTGTGTTAGAGAGAAAGAATAGAACACTAATGAATATAGTGATATGCTTGCTCAATGGAAGAAGTTTACCTAAAGTTTTTTGGCTTGAAGCAGTCAAATGGGCAACCTATGTATTGAACAGAAGTCCAACTCTATCAGTCAAAAACATCACTCCAGAAGAAGCGTGGAGTGATATGAAGCCCACAGTGAAGCACTTTAGAGTTTTTGGTTGATTAGCCTTTGTTCTTGTTCCTGATGTGCATAGAAAAAAGCTAGATAACAGGAGCATAAGGTGTGTTAGTCTTGGTGTCAGTGAAGAATCCAAAGCCTATAAGCTCTATGGTCCAATTGCAAAGAAAATTATTGTTAGTAGAGATGTTGTATTTGAAGAATCAAAAGGTTGGAACTGGGATGATAAAACCAAAACAGGAATGATAGAGATGGATGATAACAATGAAAATGGTGAGCAAAGCAATGATCCTAAAAATAATGATGAACCAACTAATAGATGAATAAGGAAGAAGCATGGCTATTTGCATGATTATGCAACTGGTCAAGAAATGGAAGAGCAAGTTGAACAACATAATCTAGCTGTTTTCAGTACCAACAATGATCATGTCACTTATGAAGAAGCTATTAAGCAAGGAGAATGGAGAAAAGCAATGGATCAAGAAAATGAATCCATTGAGAAGAACAATACATGGGAACTCACCAGTTTACCTTTAGGAGCTAAGAAAATAGGTGTCAAATGGATTTATAAGACCAAACTAAATGAAAAAGGGAAAGTAAAAAAGTATAAGGCAAGGTTGGTGGCTAAAGGCTACTCTCAGCAATATGGAATAAACTATAATGAAGTCTTTACACCATTTGCTAGATGGGACACCATAAGAACAATCTTATCAGTTGCTGCATGCAAAAGTTGGAATGTATATCAGCTAGATGTGAAAAGTGTTTTTCTGCATGGAGAGTTAGTCTAGAATGTGTATATAGAGCAGCCTGTAGGCTATCAAAAGGAAGGAAATGACAAGGTATACAAGCTAAGGAAAGCTTTATATGGCTTGAAACAAGCTCCAAGAGCATGGTATAGTAAGACATTGAAGCCTATTTTTGTCAAGAAAATTTTTAAAAATGTCCTCATGAGCATACACTATTTGTGAAACATGTTGAAGGGAAGATTTTAATTGTCGGTTTATATGTGGATGATTTGATCTACACTAGAAATTGTGAAGAGTTATTTGAAGATTTTAAATGCTCTATGAAGAAGAATTTTTCTATGACAGTTTTAGGGAAGATGAGATACTTCCTTGGAGTAGAAGTAACTCAAAATGTGAAAGGAATATTCATTCATCAATAGAAGTATCCAAGGGAAATTCTGCCTAAGTTTGGTATGGAAGACTGTAACTTTGTGTGCAATTTGCAGTTTCTAGTGTGTAATAGTTTGTTTTTCTACTTGTTTACCTTTAATATGCAGTTCTTAGTGAAATTCAGATTAGGGGAGTGTTTGGAAGGAGTAGGTTAATATGATACGTGTTGCGCAACCTTTGTAATATGACTATATATAATAGAATAATTAGACATTTGCCAAATTAACAATTTTTCAAAATATTTAGTTGTTTTAGATTGAAATATTCATTAATTTTTTCCCTATATAATATCTTTTAATTTGTTCTTAAGAAACATATAATGCATGCATGCCACTGAATCTTCAGAAGTCACGGCCTATTAAAAACTAGTGCCCTAGATTGTTATTGGATGTTTGTAGTTAGTCGGATATATTTATTTAGCCTTAATTAATGATTTGGTTATTTGTTGGTTACATTTTGGTTCCATAAGTTATTAACGTTACAATTTTGTCCCTTAAGTTAGTATTTATTAGCCAAATAAATCTTCACCATCAGTCTTTTGCCAAAACGTTAAATAGGTACGTGTGAATGGCGACGTGACAACTTGCAATGTATATCCACCTTAGACATTTGCTTAACGGTTTTGACGGTGGGGATTTATTTGGTTGGCGGAAGATGACTTAAAGGGACCAAATTGTGACGTTAATAACTTATGAGACTAAAATGTAACCAATAAATAACTTAATGGACCATATCATTAATTAAGCCATTTATTTATTAGTCCCACATTATAAACAAATAAGAGATGTTTATCTAGTAAAGGAACTAATAATGTGTTGATTCATGAAACAATTAACTAAGAATACTATTATAACTACAAGATTTAGACAGAAGCCAATTTGATTTGATGTTAGAAAATTGAAAGCCATGTATATATCTACAAGCACAGTACAATTTTGTTAAAAATGAGAACTCAAATGAATCAATAAAACTTTGATATTATCTCTAATTAGCTAGCTGTCGTGGTCCCCACACTAAACTAGCCAGGTCAACTAATATGATCCCTTTTCTTCTCTTCCACTTTACACGCTTGCCAAAAAAATTCCCAACCACACATACACATTTAAATCCAATCATTTTACACTTACAACAATAATAAATTTAGTTGAATTGGGTCTCCGAAGCTCTAAGTCGGAACAAGTTTTAAGGTTCTGAAAGTGCAAAGAAAATTACTTACATATTATTTATAAACAAAATCCAAACGACGACGACGGAAGATAAAAACATAACACTTTTGACCTTTGCAGGGTATGAGTCAAATCCTTACGATAATACCAAATTTATCTGTCACATTCATAATAATTATCAATCTTGATACACTACACTCTATAAATACCTCCAAAACTTTGCATGCATTCATCAAATATTTCACTTGGCATGTGTTTTCTAAATTTCTCTCTCTATATATAACATTGGTTGCAATAGTATTCCAATCAACCAACCCTAACTCATTGCTTGGAAAATTTGTTTTGAAATGAAATTTAAGGGTGATATTGGTTTATTCCTCCTTCTTGTTGCCACTTTTTTGGTGTATGCATCCGCTGGTAATTTTATGAAAGATTTTGAAATAACATGGGGTGACAGTCGTGCCAAAGTCCTTGAAAATGGGCAGAGTCTCAGCCTCACCTTAGACAAATCTTCTGGCTCTGGCTTTCGTTCCAAATATGAGTACTTGTTTGGGAAAATTGATATGCAACTCAAACTTGTGGCTGGTAACTCTGCTGGCATTGTCACAGCCTATTATGTAAGCAAAATAGAATTTTATTTTAATGAGATGTTATTTTTAATCTCATGAGATGTATAGAGCCCTATTGTAAAAGTTTGAGTTTATGATCTAAAACGACAAAAGTTCAAACAAGACAATGTCGTAAAATGATCATTAATGTCACTTCAATAATAATTTTTCCTTTTGCCAATACTTTTTTTAAAGTATTGAAATGAACATGCATTTTTTATTTATACTTAATGGTTTCATGATATAATAAGGTTGATGATTAATATTTTTGACATCACATGAAATCAAATACTAAATATGCATGTTTACTTGTGATTGATGCAGCTATCTTCTCTAGGGTCTACTCATGACGAAATAGACTTTGAATTTCTTGGGAACTTGAGTGGTGATCCTTATATTCTTCATACAAACGTATTCACACAAGGGAAAGGGAATAGAGAGCAACAATTCTATTTGTGGTTTGACCCTACTAAGGACTTCCACACATATTCCCTTCTTTGGAATCCTAAAAGCATCATGTAATATTACATACTCATATTCCTATTCATTTTTCAAGAATAACTATAACGGTCTTGCTAACGAGTGCCCTAATGAAACTCTTAAACGATTTTTAATTAAGAAAATGTTTATTGCAAAAACCAAATAGTTCAATTTCTGATATATTAAATTCATCAATTTTTATAAGAACTTACTATTTAAGGTTGTTAAAGAGTGCTCTTAGGGCACTTGTTAGCTTTCCCTGATTATAATTATGATGTTAATTTATTTATTCTTATAATAATTTTTTAATTAAACTTTACTTTCATATAGATTCTCTGTGGATGGAAGACCAATAAGGGAGTTCAAGAATTTAGAATCAAAAGGGGTTCCTTTTCCAAAGAACCAAGCCATGAGGATATATTCAAGTCTTTGGAATGCAGATAATTGGGCCACTAGAGGTGGGATTGTGAAAACAGATTGGACCAACGCTCCATTCCTTGCCTCATATAGAAACTTCAATGCAAAAGTTTGTATTTGGACTTCTTCAGGTTCTTCTTGTTCTTCCAACAAATCTCCATCATCATCATCCACATCCCAATCATGGTTTAGAGAATCACTTGACTCAACTGGGATGAATAAAATTCGTTGGGTGCAAAAGCATTACATGATATATAATTATTGCACTGATACTAAACGGTTCCCACAAGGCTTCCCAGCTGAATGTATTACCAGTAAACCACACAAATTGTAACATAAAAGCGTAAAAGCTCGGATTTATATCCTCTATGGCGGTTGCACAATGCAATGGCCTTTAGAATCGTTAGATCTCGAGAGTGAAACTTTCTCTCGTTAGATATAATGGTTTTAGAGGCCGCATCATGTAGTGGCCATAGAGGACCCCTACACATAAAAGCCCTATATTGGACGCGTGAAATATAAGTAATTTTTCGTACGTAAATTTATAATTGAAACTATAGGATTGATCGTTTGTGTTTTGTGCATTATTACATTGTATGTGTGTAAGAAAAAAAAAGGCATGTATGATAATGATAGCAATAAGTGGTGAAATTGTATATTATTTCGTTCATATATACATTGGTTTGAGATTAAAATGCATCTGTACGTATTTGGCTTCTTTGTTACTGGGTTGTGGTTATTTTTGTGTTGATTGAGTTTAGTTAGTTATTCATGGGATGAGCTCTAAATAAAAGAGATATGGGTTTTAACCGATCATAATTCTTTTGCGATGGTTGCTATTTTGGTCCCCATTGCTAGCGCAACAAAGAAAGATTGCATAGCAAGCAATCAAATTTTGAGAGTGAATTGAGAGAGAAGAAAGAGAGTTCAATGTGATTGTAGTTTGTTATTCTCATTAGCAATGAAAATGTGAGGTTACAGGGATTTTATATACAACATATGTGAGTTACTTGATATACAAGTAATCAACGAAAACTAGCTAACTTCCACTAAAATAGCTAACAAACTTAACAAACAGTCTTAACTACTTTATCATATCAACGAATTTGAATTAAAAACTAACATCATCCCTTAATTCAAGTTCTCTAACTTCACCATTATTCCTTTCAGAGTTCTCAACTTGACAAAACTATCAACTTTTACAACTTTTGTAAAAAAACAATCAGCTAGTTGTTCTTCTGTTAGACAATGGATAACCTTCAGCATATCCTTCCTCATTTGCTTTCTAATAAGTGAAATATTGTCTCTATGTGTTTACTTCTACCATGCAACAATGGATTCTTAGCCAAGTCAATAGCTAATTTGTTTTTCAATTATCATTTTTATAGGCTTACAGACTTCAATTTTCAGTCCCCTTAACACAAACTTTAACCATATTGCTTGACATGCTGCTAAGAAACCTGCTATAGATTCACAGGTTGAAAGAGAAAGAACTGGTTGTTTCTTAGTACACCAGTAAACTGGAACATCAAGGGACTTAAACTAGTATCCAAAAGTGCTTTTTTTGTCTCGTTTATCTCCACACAAATCTGCATCAGAATAAGCTACTAGCTTCATATTGGACGCTTTTGCATTTACATGGAACAATATGCCATAGTCTAAAGTTCCTTTGAGGTATCTCATTACTCTGTTAGCCGCAAACAAGTAGGGTCAACTATATTGCATTTCAGATTTACTTCAGCTGGAGTAGAAGCGGGGTTGCAGCTCATCATATTGAATCTCTCCAAAATATATGTTGCATTTCTTCTGATCCCTTTGAGGATTCAGTGAATTCCATTTCAAGGTAGTATGTTAATTTTCCCAAATCAGTTACCACTAAATCACTGAATCCCTTTGATGATTCACTAATCCCTTTGATGACACAAACCTTTTTCTTTGAGAGATTCTCACACCTTGATTAGCTGTTGTGGGAGATTCTTACTTCATCTCATCAGTTTTCCCAGCTTGTTCTTCTTCAAATATTTTTCTGGTTTAAAGCACTTTTTTTTTTCTGGTTTTAACCCTAAACTTCGGATTCATAAACTATAACACCTCTGCTGATTGTTATAGAGTGATTCATAGGATTAAAGTCTATAAGCATTTGTATTAAGGTAACCTGCCAGAATCATCAGATCACTTCTATCCCCCAACTTCTTTCTTTTTGTTTCAGGAATATGCTTGTAGCACAAGGAACCAAACACTCTCAAGTCTTTTGCAGACTGCTTTCTATCCTTCCATATTTTTTCTGGAATTTTCTCAAGTTTTCTTGTTGGACATTTGTTTAGAACATATGCTGCTGTTTTCACAGCTTCTCCTCAAAATGTATTTGGCATATTCTTCATTTTTAACATGCTTCTTGTCATTACCAAGAGACTTTTATTCTTCCTCTCATCTAAACCATTGTATTGTGGAGTGTAAGGTGTTGTTACTTCATGCATTACCATCTTCATAACAAAACTTCTCAAATTATTTGGAAGTATACTCTCCACCTCCATTAGTTCTCAGTATTTTTATTGATTTTCCTCTCTGCTTTTCTGTCAAGACTTTGAATTACTTGAATACACAAAATTTCAATTTTAGTTTTGTTTAGAAACAACAAAATATTTATGATAAATTCATCTACATATGTGATGAAATGTTTCTTTCCTTCCTGAAGGAACTTCTAGAGGACTACATACATCTGAGTGAATTACATTCAACACACTAGTTGATCTATGAGTTGTGTGTGAATTGAATGAATTCCTTGGTTTCGTTCCTATCAAGCAAACTTCACATACTTTCTTTCGCATAATCAACTTTTGTACTCCTAATATCAATTCTTTTTCAACTAATTGGATAAGACTCTCAAATTTAAATGACCAAACCTATAGTGCTAGAGCCAACTATCATCATTCCTTACAGTTGCTGACAAGCAATTTTGCAGCTTTCATATCTGCTTGAAAAGTTATATTCTTTGCAAGAGAAGTTTTAAGCACTGACCTTTGATTTTTATGAAACAGTTTCAAAGAGTTATCCTTCATTGTCACAGAGTAACCCTTTTCCACAAACGGACCGACACTAAGCAAAGTACATCTTCTATCACTTCTATCTTACAATTCTTGCCTTCAATTGCAATTTTTCTCATTCCTTATGTTGTTAGTGTTCTATGATTAGCCATTTTCACTCTTGTAGTCTTTCCAACATCAATTTCTTTCATCCATTTCTATGTCAGTTACTTGTGATACAAGCAATCAATGCATTTAATACACAAACTTTTATAAAAACTTACCATTTCAAGTGTTGAGTGTTTCAGGGCACGCGTTAATATTTCTCTATTTTTATTGATCATGCATCTTACGGTTTGTAAGATTCAATTTATTATTTCAAAAATAAATTTTCCAATTCACAATTTGAATCTTAGATTCAATAACCTTAATTGAAAGAATTTACTAACAAAAATATTACATTGTTTTCATAGTTTCTTCTGCAAAACTTCAAAGTAAGAAACAAAACAGCTACAAAATGACATTCTTGTTATCAAAACTCAAAATGTATGATGAAAAAAATGCCCTTTTTTGACTAAAGGGCCAAGTGATATTCTTGATGCAACAAAGAACAGTGTTCCAAAGTTCAACTCCATTTTACATGGAATATCAACTAAAATGTTGTTATGTCTCCCAAAGTCCATTCAACAAAGCTGAATATTAATGTTTGTGTTTCTTCTTTTTGAAGGATGCAATTATCTCAGCAATGACATGGTTTCAACTCATGCAAGATGTTCATCAAGCAAGATTTGATCCAGCATCTGAAACTTGAAAAGAATTTGATCATGCAGATGTATGTGCTTCAGAAGATGAAGAATTTGAGGTTTGTTGAACTGATTCTCAGGCCCTACTCTCCTTCCTTCTGGTATATTCATAAAGTTAAATAGATATTGTTAGTCTTTACAGAATACATACTTAATTAAATACTTATAGCATAAGTGCTTATAGATAAGGTATTTTGTAACAAAATATAAAATGAAGTCAAATTGTTTTCATATAAGCCAAAATCTGTTTTCGTAAACTATTCTAGAGGGCTTGTGGAAAAAATCTGAAAACATATTATAGACAGTCACACAAGATTTACAATGTTTTTTTAAAGTAGTTAATAGATGATAAAGGAACATTATACAAGATTTGCATCATTTTTAAACTTTGAAATTCATTGAATTCCTTCACTAAAAAAAAATTTGTTCTCTGAATTCCTTCACAGGAGTGTTAATGCATGACACAATATAGTTAAAAGGATAAAATTAAATAAATATAACAAGGAAATAATATAATTTTCATACCTCTTTTTTCTCTGTCTTGTAAAGAGAACAAGTAATCCAAACCCTATAATGATTGCAACTTTTATAACCTGAAAGGTGATGGTGTGAGAAATGTTATACAAGTATTCTTCTACAATAGCTGATAGTAGGATAGGGTGTTACTAACTATTTAGCACCAAAACTTTATATTGAAGATGTGTGAGTGTCCGACTCGTGTCTATGGCAGTGCTTCGTAGGTTAATATAGTAAAGCTTGAACAATAAACCGGGTACTTAAATGCAACATTGTTTAAACAAAATCATTGATCAAATTTGCACCAGTGTTACAATATGAAAACAGTGATTGTTTTTCCAAAATTTCCACTACCGATATCTAACCTTACATTAACAATATGAAAACAGTGATTGTTTTTCCAAAACTTCGCTACCGATATCTAACCTTACATTATAAAGTTAAACAAGCAAATTTTCTTAATTAAAAGTTGATGATAACCTGATCAAATGGTCCTCCGGAATTTTCACCTCCATTATCATCAGTAGAAGTATTGGTTTTTGATTCTTCAATGTCCTGTAACTTTTCATACTTGCTCACCTCAGTTCCAGTTTCAGTATATGGTACATTCTGTAACACAAAAGATACATATTGTGATTTATTATCAAAGATATTAATGGCTTCTTAAGTTCTCAACCATATACAACACATAATTATACCTTATCCACATTTTCTATTTTCGGGAAATCCAAACTTCTTTCATGGCTTAGACACTTTGCATCCTGAATTAGGTTGTTAAGAGTGTTTCTATTAGAGAGCTTCAAAGGCATCTTTCCTGAAACTATAACTGTTTCAAATGTAGATGTTCTCATCAAATTTCTTTTATTTTTCTCTTCCTCTTGATCTTTACTATATGCTACTTTGCTATCGGACTCTTCTTCTTGATCTTTATTTCTTGCATTTGAATCTGTTTGTTTGTTCAGTATATTTATAGTGCTCAACTCCAATTGCACGGTGTCCTTAACTTTCTCTTTACTTTCTTCAATATGTACCGGAACCTGTTGCGAGTTTCTTACCAAGGAAGCATTTTTCACCCTTTCTTGTAAGAAGGCTCTTGGCTCTATGTTCAATGACTTATCTTGCTCCAAATGCTGAGTCTCAGAAGTATCTTTCTTTTCAACTGGACTCGCTTGATATTTTGTTGGAGGTGGTTTTATATGAGGCCTCATTTCCTGTTTAAAAATTCACTTGTTGAATAACTTGCAATAATTTATTGATCATTTTGTCGGCACTGTTTGGATAAACAACTTAACTGAACGCTTATAACATAAGCTATTGTCATATAAATTCTTATGTATAAGCTATTTGTGTAAGAAAAGATAAACTAAAGTCAAATTGTTTTCACATAAGCTAGCAATCCTGTAGAGCTTATGGAAATTAGTTGAAAATAATTTATGGACATGTCATAAGTTGTTTCCATAAGCTGTACCAAACAGCCTCATTAGTGCTTATGTCATTAGATAAACGAAAATAAGACAATCTAAACAGGCTTAACTGTACCTTAGGCGGGACACTTTCAAAAGCACTTATCATTTTCCTAACATTGCTAGGAGTTCTCCTTGGTGGAGCCTTCTTCTCAGAATATTGAAGACCATCATCTTCTAGATTATTTTGTGTCGGACTATTTGTCAGAACATTAATTTTTTCCAAGCTTAAAGATTTCACCATTTCTACTGTACCAGTAACTCTCTGAGGTTGTTTCACAAATGGTGACTCATTGGCTGGCTGTTTATCGCTACACTGTAATTGAATGATATTAACTGCTTGTGACACAGGTTTTGTTGATGAGGTCTCCCTATATTGATCTGCAACGTTCTAAAACATGTAAAATGACCATTAAACAAACAATAGTACATTTTCTAATGTCTTCTTGTTAGGATGAAAAGAGACCTATGAAGCACAAACACGAGCACAACACTGACATGTATGCATCAGTAATAATTTAAGAAAATGAAAGTGAATGATGTCGGTGTTGTGTTTGACACTGACATGTGTTTGAAACAAGACACAGTGCCTTTAATCCGAAGTGTCAGTGCTACATAGAAAGAGACGGCTGCAAGTTAATTAATTCTTAACTGAGTTTAGCTGTTTCTGTTCAAACTGAGCCTCAACAACATTTGTCGTGGAACTTTCTTGGTCATCGGAGAAACCAACAGGACTTTGTAATTGGGAAACTGCTTCATGTTGAAGATGTTGCTTTGGTGATGATTCTTGAGAAGATGGAGCACTTAAAACATCAGGAGAAAGCCTTTGAGGAAATGTATGTGGGACCAAATTCATAACTATTAAACATTTTATACATTCATTATTTATTTCTGATTTAAGTGTTTATTGTTTCTATAATCAGCTAAGTAAGATCAAACCTGAGACCTCATCACTCGTGTTTAAGGGTAAAGCTGCATTACTGATAATCATACGCCTGTCATTTTCTGCACCTCTTTGGCTGTTAAGAAGCTCATCTTGTTTTTTCTTTAATGCAGATTGTCTCTGCCAAATCAAAAATTAATTTTAATCATCCACAACTTTTAATGCTTTCTCCATAAGTTAATTACTGTTGGAACAGAAAACCGGTTCAAAAGTAACATAAATACGAAAAAATGCAAATAGATAACATAAAATATTTGTTATGGAGTGGTTTTAGTACCTTTCTATTGATCACGCTTGGGGTTTACATACTATAACTTGTGTTTAAATATTACGCTTCAGTTTACAAGATTACTTCTAAATCATACCACAGGGACTTTTCCCCCAACAGGCCCGCTCAAGCAAGTTGCCCGCATATCGGTAATATATGAATCATACCCCAACAATTACATTTGTTTGCATTAACTTATGGTTCTTCTGGTTGTATGCATTTCAATCATCTACTATTAGATAGTTGTTGATAAATGCATAAGTATCTGTATTAAAATGATAATAGTTGTTGATAATTTCGTATTGGCGCTAGAATGAAAGCCTAAGCCACACACGAGAGTTAACCAGCCCTTAAGCCACTCATTTTTTACCGAGGCTCACATAAGACAACAATACCCCAGAAAAGCGGTGCAACCTACTTGAGGTCGGAACATGTTCATTCTTCCTATTGTATTATCCTATAGAGCTAACCAATAAAAGTTTGACTAATCCTACAATCTTAAAAGTTTGTATTATCCGATACAAAATATCCTACAATCTTAAAAATTTATCAGTATAAACACAAATATTTACCAAGGCCTTGATTATGCAATGTTTAAGAATGTCGAGATTTCAGAAGCAGAAATACATTACAATAAATTGTATAAAGAAAAAAATGAGTACCATCATACGAATTCTGTCACGCTCTTCATCGCTAAGTACGACTTGCAGCTTCAAATGCAACTGTCCTTCCCCAAGTGGAAACATATCTTCCCATACACCTTTCTGTAATATCAACCTTAAATGTACTCCTGCCAGTTATTTATTGCATCATGTTAGACACATTCAATCTTTGATCAACTTCGAAAAGTTAATTAAACCATTTTATCATATAGGGTGTCATCAAAGATAACCTGCACGCGATATTTCATTCCCTTCAGAATCCTGAATTTTAAAAATCAAATCGTCACGAAGGCTAGTAATGGGGCTGAAACAAGACAGCAAACAGAACAAACAGATTACAACATAGAATTTGGTATGACTACAATTTTATCTGGCCCCGACACTTCTGATAAAAGACATGTCTTACATCTATCTGACTTTTGCCCGTTTCTTACATTTAAAAATTACAATTTTCTCCACTTGTTACCAATATTTACGTGTCAGTGTCAGGTCCAGTGTCAATGCTACATATGTTATATGATACAAATATCACAACAAAAAAAAAAATTATAGACTTACAAGGAAAAGTTTCCTTTGTCATTGATTTCATACTCCATTTTACCCATGGAAGCTGCATTCATTTACCACAATGTTACAATAGCCACTTAAAAAGTTGACAATAGGTTGAATAAGGAAAAATTAAAAGCAAGAACAAAAGCATACCCCTTATGGATGTTGATGAAGAAAATGGAAGATCCATGAATTCCAGTACTGTAATAAAAATCAACATAGAGAAGTAAAAAATAAAATCAACATGTGGCTGAGATGCTTGAATTGTATATGCTAAATACAATTTAGTACCTGAAACCAGAATTGTTCCTGGCATTGCAGGGTGCAGAATTCAATAAAGATTGAAACTTAATTTGGTCAAACAAGAGAGGGAGTAACTAAGAATTTACTATATATATGCATATATTCAACTCTAGCATACTTGCATAGAATATTTTTTACACTTTTGTTTAAGTGGTGGAAAAATGGAAATTTTGGATGGGATAGGGAAGAATGGATATGGTTAGAATCCAATGAAACCAGCTATTGTGTGGTCCTTCTAACTAGCAAAACATTTATTAACCATAAAAGATTGATTGGAAAATTCTCCATTTGTCTCATTTGAAAAATTTAATGACTTGTCATATAGCATATAACTAGATGTGAGTCTGTGATTGGTGGTGGTAAATTGCTGAAGTACAACTACTACAATTATTGCTGCAACGCTTAAATATCTCACAAAGGTGCATTTTTTCCGTGGCAAATACCACTAAAACTTGCACATAAATTTCGAGGACACAGGTTCGAATTTAAGTAAAGATGTCTAACTTAACAACAACGATATTGTCAGTTGAGCTAGGCCTTAACGACTAAAAAAGTGCATATCTATTAAACTCTTATTATTATTATTAGTTGAATCTTTTAATTTTATTTAATTTTAATATTAAAATCTATCTACCTCTACAAATTATAAACCTTTTGTTACTTCTCTCAAGTCCCTATCACAGCCACGTACCATTGAAGTCAGCTCCACAATGTTTTCACGAGTCTTTTTGTCTATTCATAAATAAAGGTGAATGGACTGTCTAGTCTTTAAATCTAGTGTAATAGCATAGCTCCTGAAGTTTCTGTGAGAAACTCAAATGGGAAAAATCCCATCTATTGAACTTGTGAGAAAATGAGTACAAAGAGCTATCTACAGCTCTTGGATCTAAGAAACTCTAACAAAGTCATGTAACTAACTTCTAACTACCTTACTGAAACTTGGTAGATGTTTAATTAACATGCTGAGCTTTGAAATAAAGGAGTGAAATATTTTAGTAGACTATTTCTTGGTAAAGAAGTTTGCAAGCTGAGAATTTGAGCTTAGAGGAAGCAATTTGAAAATTCCTTGTTGCACCTTTTCTCAAACAAAATGAGAGTTTATTTCCGTGTGTTTTGTCCTTTCATGGAACATTGGATTGACTGCAATGTGAAAATTGCACTATGAATACCACTATAGAGTATTGGACATTTACTACATTTGACTCCCAAATCATCTAGTAGAAAAAGTAGCCATTGAAGCTCACAAATGGCAAAGGATAAAGCCCTATACTCAACTCTTTGCTCTCCAAGAGATCAAAGATTATCTAGGAAAGAAGCAATATGGCGATGCTGACATCCTAGAATCAATACAACCAGCCCAATCAATAAGTTCAAACCAAAGAATTTGCAGTGTAGAGTCCCTAAGAAACAACAAATCCTTTCTAGGTGATCCTTTGAGAAACTTTACTCATCTGCAAGATGTTTCAAAACGAGTGATAGCGGGTGAAGTGAGAAATTGACTTAGGTGATGTGTTACAAAAGCAATATGTGGTCTAGTTGTTTTGAGGTATAGTAATTTTCTGACTAGCCTTTTGTAGCTTGCAATGTCAACAAAATATCTTGATGAATCTTGGTGAAGCTTTACTAAAGGATGATGAAGCCTTCTGCCCAATCCTGGTTAAGCATTTCTTCAGCCTCTTTGCGATTCTGCCCCTATAGTGGTTTTGGCCCTATGGCTTTGTTGATGATAGCTTTTGTTAAGTGGTTAAGCATGCTTTGTGGTTTCTTCTTAATGGTTAAGCATTCTGATTTCCTCCTCTCTCGTTATATTTTCTTTCATTTTTTATGTACTTTTGTATTGGCCGTCCTAAGTTGGAAGTGTTGTACACATTCCATTTTGTAGGAGACTATTAAAGATATAGCTGACTATTAATTAGGAGTGTTAGTTAATTAGTGGATGTCTATTTAGTCTATAAATAGACTTTGATGTACTCTTTTAAACTCATTGGGTTGGTCTGATGGTATTGACTTGGGACCTAGAAGTGTGTTCTTCCTCGAGATCTCAAGTTCGATTCTCTCCAATACAATTTAGATGGGCTAGTTTAACTTCTTAAAAAAAAAATCATGGTTTTTAGTCTATTTTTCCATGGATGCCATGTTTTCCAACATTTGCCATAAAATGTATTGTTAAATAGTTAATTTATTTACCCATCTGTTTTTCTCTTTTTAGCAATTGGTAATTAGTTTGCTAGCATATATAAAAGATGGATATACTAACTTTAAAAAAAATGTGGACCTCTAAAAAAGGTACCATTAAGTTTTAATATTTCTTACCATATTTTTAAATATTATATTTCTTCCCATATTTTTAAAATATTATAAAATTTACTATTACATTCAAAATGTTAAATGCCCATCTTTAAACTTTTTGAGAGTTCATTATTATTTATTAGACAATCTCCTCATTTAAATACAATATTTTATAATTGTATATATTACCATCTTCATTGAAACCTCTGTAAGTTTTGTAACACATTGGATGAAATAGCCAATAGGTAACAATTTTTTTAACAGTAAATTTTATTTAACAATCAGATCTCTGCTCAAGACGAACAAAGACAGATGATTTAGAGAATACAAACTATAGATGTCGTATATAGGCACAACACCCAAAAGTAAACATCATAAAAGACACTCCTACACACAACACCTAGTCATACCCTACCTTCAACACCCACAAAATAAACATCACCACTTAAAACAGACGCCTTCACGAAAACAAATCACTGTAAAAACGATATCCATCACCACTCATCATCACTACTCACCCCCAAAGAACACCCCTCTACATGAAACTCCCAGTCCTTAACACCAAAGTTGATCCACATCTGAAAAGCTCATATTCGAAAGATCGTTTAGCTTCCACCACCTCTCAACCTCCGATCCACCGAAAGAACACCAAAAAAAAACCCAAAACCAAACTTGAGCCAAAGAACAGGCTCCCGATCTCCAATCAAAAGTGATCGGCTCAACAGATTTTAGGACCAAATCAAAAGGGCACCCCTCACCTTGGTCCACCAGAGAAACACCATATCAAGCCCAAGAAGATTGCTGCTAGACACCAACTCTCGATCTCGAAGCAAAAGTAACCGGCCCATCGAAAACCAGCACACAATATGTAAGACAAACGACATGATATGCGGTGGAGAAAACAACAAACAAATCAAAAAGGAAACGGCACAGTTATAGGACACGCACCCTCAAAACACCTTAACAACCCAAAAATACAAACAAGAGCTAGTGACGACGAAAATCAACCGAGTAATAGAGGCAGCCTTCAAAAGAAGTCACCCACAACCAAAAAAGTAAAGTTCAATGTTGTTAAACAATATAGCTCTTCTTTTGTCCCAACATCAAAATAGATATTAGAATCTTAAGAGAAACAATTTTTTGAAGATTGAAGTGGTTATAATTGCACCAATCCAAAAAAATATAATCCAGAACAGCCAAATATAACAACCAACCATCAATCTATATGTAATAAGGACACAAAATTATATTACTGAGAAAGTTTACTTTTACATAATAAAACCCCTTGTAATAATTTTATGGAATGTCTATTCTAGGATTGTACGATCATATATGAACAAGATAGACTCACGTTTTGTGTTTTGTCTACATGCTCAAATCCAACATAATTAATAAAACCACACATGTACCCATCTAATACTTCATTGTCACTATTATCAATTTTCCCTAACGAACTTTATTTTAAATACCCTCTTTCTCCAAACATTGATCTCATACAAATTATATGTTTTGACAAAAGAAATTCTTCTAATATAATTTAATCATCTCATAAATTTTAGCATTCATCAGAAGGAAATCCATTAAGTAAGCCAGAAGATAAAGCCATGAGTAGAATAGCAGCCTCCTTCACATCTTGAGGGAAAACTTGATGGGAAGCCAAGTTGTTGCTCCAACTTGTTATCAAATCTTCAAAATTATTACACTTGTTTTCACTTTTACCCTTCCTTTTCAATTGTGATGCACATTGATCAGTTTTTGACCTTTTCCTTTTGACTTGCAACTTCTTTCCCTTCACATATGGTTTCTCTGCCACCACAAGAGTCTCACCATTTGCAGCTGCTGCAAGGGCGCGTCTCGCTTTTCTTTGTCGAATCCCACAGGCATTGCAAAGTGACTGTTACAAAAATATATTTATATTTTTTCAACAATTAATTTAAAATATTAAATCACATAATTCATTTTTCAAAATAGTACTACTCGCATTGTTAATGCGAAGTTGTATTGAAGATGAGTTCATAAGCCGTAAAAGAGCTTAATCATGAACAAATCTTATATAAACAAGGTTTTTCTAATCTATATATATCGATGTCGCGATATAAGAGTTTGTCGTAAAAGTTGTATATATCAGTAGTATTTGATGTAATTATTTGCAACATAATGGAATTTCAACCAAAATTAAAAACCTTTGTTTACAATCATTAATGTGCTTCAAATTGCACTGAAATACTTAATTATTTGTTATTGTTGATAATATATTTAAAATAGTCACGAGGACTACATATGAAAACTAAAGCCTCTATTATGGTTCTGAAACAATGGTAGACCTCATAGACTGACATCTAATATACAACAGGTTTCATTTGAATTGTTATCTGATATAACACTATAAACTTTTCTCGATGATAGTAATAAAAAAAATTAGATTAATCTGTTATACCAAATTAATTAACCTCAAACTCCATCTTTAAAACATTTCTCCAAAATGTTCATATTAGAAGCAAGCACAATGTAACAAGTAAATTATTTATCATGAAAAAAGATATTATTTTAGAAAGAATCCGTGAGCAATATGTACCTTGGGACCAGTTGGTCCACTTCTCCAGAGAGGGGTCTTAGTTGTGTGGCAATCAGTACAAACCCTAACAGTGTTGTTGTTTGAAAAATTGTTGTTGCTACTAATCTCAGTTCCTACTAGATCAGGTGATACAGATAATTGCTTAATTTGTTTCTCAAATTCTTGCTCAGAAGCCCTTTGATCTTCCATCATCCTCTTAATCATTCTCTTCTTTGATGGCATCCACTTCATTGAAATTCTACCCTCATCCCTAAAAATTTCATTCTCATCTTCTTTCTTCCAATCTTTTTCATCCTTTTCCACTTCATGATGATCCCATGATTCACTAGAAGGTACAAACTTCTTAACCTAAAAGGATGACAATCATGCTTGATCAATTTTTTTGAAACAGCAAGATAAATTTCTACATAATAAAACAATAAGCTTTTCTTTAACAGAAATAAATAAATAAATAAGCTTATGCATGATCAAATTGATTAAAGCAAAGATATATATAAAAAAATTTAAAGGGGTGCTACTTAATACTAAATAATATAATTTGTCTATATGTATATGTTACCTCTAGACTATCACTTTGTATGTGGTTTGATTCCCAAGAATAAGATCTTGTTTGATCTTGATTTTGGTTGAAGAGTATAGAATATGATAGAGAAGAAGATGAAGAAGTGTCTTGCTGATTAGTAGTGAAGAGATGGTGACTGTGATCTTCATTATTTAGATCAAAAAAAGGCATGGGAGGAGAAGATGCAGAATAACGATAAGTTGGTATCATGGATATATTGCACATAAATCGAGAGAGAAGAAAAAAAGAGACAAAGGTGTGACTGTAGACTGTGGAAGGATTCTGTTTATAACTGCAAACTGCGTGCTTCTTTCCTAGCAAAAAAATAAAATAAAATAAATATAAGATAAACGAACATCCACTTTTTTACATCCACCCGACATTTAGTTAATCACGTCTAAAAATGTGATTATTCAGTTGAGGATATAGTTAATTCGATTCAATGTCAGAATTGTGATTATTTCATGTGTGTGAATTATTTATATATTTGCATTTTATTAACAAATTTTGTAGGAGTATGTAAAAGTGGATAAGCATAAATCATTTTTGAATTAATAAAACTAAGGTTGGAAGAAGATTTTTGGTGAGGAAAGGAGAATCATAAGGCAAAAAGATTAGAAAGAAACATAGGGAAAACAAAAATAAAATTTTAAATGAATGTTTGATTATGCGAGGGTAAATATTGTAGTTTTTTGGAATTCGATTTTTTTTTTTTGAAAAATTATCATTGAAGAGATTAGTATGTTGAATCACGATCATATCGCTCTTTAAAATGTTTACCTCTTGAAAATGAAGATCGTTTGAGAATTACACCCATAAATATGATAACTATGACAGAAGAAAGAGAGACGAAAAGAATAACTTGATAGCTCAAGTCGAAGGGAGGAGAGAAGAAAAAGATTGATAACTCAAAATCTTTTTCGTTGTACCAAACACACTAGGCGTGAGTCCTCTATTTATAGAGACTTCACAATTGTCGTTGAGAAACTTGGGGAACAAGCATGACCAGAATCAGGTTAAGTAAGCAAAATGGTTCAAAGAAACTTGGGGAGCAAGCAGGATGCGCACAAATAAGACCGGAAGGAATCAGAAAATTAGCAGAAACTGTTGGAGCAGATAAACACAAAAAAAATGTGTACATTAAGAAAATCATTTTCAGATAATATATATCATTTAGCTTAAGACCAAGTCCATCGATCCGAATGGCGGCAACGTCACGTGTGATATATATTTTTTCGTGAGTGCTTATTCCGTTCAAAAAAGGGAGTACCCCAAGGGCACACCGATGGAGGTCACACAACATTAGTTTTAATTCCAAAGACTTATGTTTAGTCTTTCAACTAATTTCTAAACTATTTTGTCAAAAAGAAAAAGAAAAAAAACTAATTTCCAAATTATGTTCCCAAAAATATTGATTTTAAATAAATTAATTTGTAAATTTATTGAGGTAAAATGAATTGAAGGTAAAATAATTTATATTTAAATACATTTATATAAAAATGGATTAAAATAAATTTTAGGTTTAAAATCATTTACAGAGGCAAAAGTTTGAAATTGTTGTTTTAAGCAAAAATTTATTTTGAAGAAAAATTTAATTTTATTCGATTATATCTAAACTTTTTTTTAGAGGTCGAGAAACATTTAAAATTAGGTATACATCTTTAAAAAACATTACCTCAAAAAAAAAAAAATGGAACCAAACTTGTAGGTGGTCAACAACACCATAAATTTACTCGAGAGATAGACATAAATGATAGATTAATATGATCCATTTTAATAATATCGTGTTACTATCATTTGACTGCTATTTTTTCGTCTTTTTTGTTAAACTAACATTGATCAAAAAATGGATTATTAATCTATCATTTGTTATAAACATAAATTTGTTATAATCAATCATTTGTATATGAATTAAGTATGATTTGACTGCCATTTTTGCTTAACTTATATCAAATCGTGTTACTATCTCAACTGTAAAGACGAACAGAATCAAACTTTTTGTTTTTGAGAATCGACGTCGATTGCCTCTAGAAGTTTAAACATTTTATATACTCAACTATATTGAACTGGTGGTCCACCGTAAAATTTACAAAAAAATATAAAATACTCATTTCAAAGAGAAAAAGAGAGATTACAGCCTAATAACACATATAAGACATCCACGTGATTTCCTTCGAGACACCTAAAGAAGACAAATAAACAGGACAAAATGATTCAGGAGAGTGTGGAATGCTACTACTCAGGCCTCAAACGTATGACAAAAATTACCCTATTTGTAGAGAGATATATTTACCACACTGACAGCACCGCACTTCATTTTGCATATATCAACTTGTAAGTTCTAACCCTAGTTTTGTATAAAAAAAGAAATAAAAAAAAATCCTTGCTAATTGAAACTAGAAACGGTGGACAGGATAGAATTATATTGTAGCCACATATGACAAAGATAATGTAGTCACACATCTCAAACGAATAATGATTTGGTCACGAGAACAATCCTTTCATCTTGTGGAACTGAGTCATTTTCTTTTCCTTCTCGTGTATATAATACATACTTCCTCCGATCCTATTTACAAGAGAAAGTTGACTTTTTAGATACATTAAATAATGTATGTATTTAGTCAAGAACTCAAACCAAATACATAAATTATTTAATGTATCTTAAAAAGTAAATTATTTATTATTAATATGGAGATGATGAGAGAGAGGATGTGTCAAGTAAGCAAAATGGTTATAATGAGAGATGAGAGGAATAAATATATTCACTATTCATTACTTATGTTTGATATCACAACAGTGAGTTTGTCGATATCATAGTAAACTAATATGATTGCGACAAACTAACTTTGATACCAAACATGCACAAATTAAGTGTTTGGCCTAATTACTAAATAGGTAGTTAGTCCTACGAAAGTTTGAAAAAGTGTAGAAATAAATACATATAGTTTAGAGACATGGTATTGAATATAAGAATTTTTTTAATTACATCTCATGTATTCTTAGTTACACCTCAAAATGACAAAATTTCTCATGTATTCTTAGTTACACCTCAAAATGACAAAATTGCCTTTAAATAAAATTTAATTTTCAAATTCACTCATTCATTCAGAAAACTAACGCATCTTCCTTCTTTTCTTTTTCAAAACTCTGTTTAAGTACCTAGGTCGGTCAGGGACGGACCCACTTTTACCTATATGTGGGCCTTGGCCCTCACTTAGTTAAGCAATTTTTTATTTTTAAATACTAGTTCATGTGTGGTGGTAGTGTTTGAGTGATAGTGATATTAAAATACTTCCTAATACACTAGAAAGGCTACAATGTAACACAATTGTATCTTTTTTGGTCAACATAAAACAATGTCAATTAGGCATAAGAAAGAATATTGAGGAGTGGCACTCGTGAAATAGAAATTCATGAGACTTAATTTAGAATATTATTATTAGCCTTTGAATTTTAAAAAACGAAAGGTAAAATATTTGGTGTTAAACTTTAATTTGACATTTGGTGTCAACTTTAATTAGATTTTTGTGTTTTATTGTATCTATATTATCTAGATTTGAAAAGAATTTTAACAAGAGAAGTTTAACTAAAATAAAAAAATAGTTTTCAAATTTTCTCTTCTTAGTTTGGAGTTTGAATTAAATTTTAAGTTTGAAAAAAAAAGAGTTGTTAAAGGTAAATTTATCAAGAAAAAGATCCGAATAAAAAATAGTTAAGCGTTAATTACTAGAGTTGCTTTTATACAATGGTGTGTATGTATGTATATATGGCCTACATTACTTAAAATTTTTGGATCCGTCCCTGAGGTCGGTGTTGTCTCTGGTGCAAGACTTGTATAGGTCAAGCACCGTGGGAGACCTCTAATATCTTCTTTTTTTTTTTCAAAATCAATAGGGGCATTAGATTTAAATGAAAGTTAATGAATGGTTGAAATCTAAAGGAATTGTGACCCACTAAAATGTTAATATCTAAACATTAATATTTTTTTAAAGAGGTTAAACATTAATATTGAATTTTTAAAAAGCAATGAAATTTGAAATTACCTTTATTAAATGGTATTTTGAGAACTGTTTAAAAAAATTTGAAAATTCCAGGAACCGTTTATAAACATTAATAGAATGGAATTTTTTTTGTTACAATTGCTAATTTGATAATTTTTATTAAACATCTCTTAATTAAATTTCATTTCATTAAACATCTTTGCTATTAAATTATATTAAAATTTTTACTTTTAATTAAAATTAAAATTTCATAAAAAAACACCGGAAATAATTTTTAAACGTTAGAGTAATAAAAAGAGTGGAAAGACAAACACGTGATTGACCGTCTTTTTTGCTAGTAGATATACTATAAATATAATGAAAAGACATGATTTTGTTGGGCTGATTTTTTCATTATTGTAGTTATACCCTTATATTAATTTGCTTTTAAGAATGCTAGCATATTGTTGGTGTTTTTTTTTTAAGAAGCTAAATTAGTCCATCCAAATTGGCATTGGGAGAATCAAACATGAGACCTTCAGAAGGAGCACTCCTAGATCCGAAGTTAATACCAACAGACCAATCCAAGTGGGTTATTGTTGGTGTTATTAAAAAAGATACATTTTTTTATTATATTTTTTATATTGTTGGTAAATGATAAACATAATTTTTTAAGGCGATAAACATAGTTTGCTACTATTTAAAAATCACTAATATTTATACATAAAGTTTTAATCAAAATTAAAATTTCATAAAAAAAAATTGTTTATAATTGACACACATTAACGCCATAAAAAAACGGATAGACAAAAAGAGTGCTCGTCTGCACGTTAGATTAAATATTAGTTATATTAAATCAGTATTAAAAAGTAAAAGTAATTCCAAATTCTATTGCTTTTGAAAAAATCAAATTAATGTTTAAATAATAAAATTTTAATTGGTCACCATTTTTTTTAAATATCAACCATTCGTCGAATCCAATGGTCCCTATTGAGTTTGTACAAAAAAATAAAATATTGGAGGTCTCCCACGGTGCTTCACCTATACAGGTCTCACACCGGAGACAACACCATGTAGGTCATGTAAACTGAGTTTAAGTATACATACTTAAACTCACTTTAAGTAGGTCATGTAAACTTAGTTTAAGTAGGTTATGTAAACTGAGTTTAAGTGTACATATTTAAATTCACTTTAAGTAGGCCATGTAAACTTAGTTTAAGTAGGTCATGTAAACTGAGTTTGAGTGTACATATTTAAACTTAGTTTAAGTAGGTCACGCAAACTTGGTTTAAGTAGGTCATGTAAACTGAGTTTAAGTGTACATGTTAAAAGTTAAATTTTGCTTTAACCTCTTCAATCTTTTTTAATGATTCTAATCTTTATTTTAAGTATGTACATGTAAACACAGTTTAAGTAGGTTATGTAAACTAAGTTTATATGAACCTACTTAAACTAAATTTAAGTTAACCTACTCAACAATATAAATTAACGTTGACGCCACCTTCAAATAACCGTCGTTGTATTGTGCATAACATATCAACGTTGAACAACAAGAAAAAATGAAACTTTAGCATCATTGAAAAGAAGAAGAAATTCACTTATATGCAATCGAGTATGGATGAAAGACGTTTTGATTCACTCTTCAATCTTCTATAGAGATTGATTGAACATCCATGATTGTTTGTGAGTGAAAGATGGTGAAATTTTAGAGCGACAATGAATGAAATTAAGGTTTTAAAAAAAAACTATAAAAGGCCAATTTTGTTATTATTGTAAACTTTTAAGTAAATTTGGGTGTAACCAGAAATACATGGGGTGTGAATAGAAAAACTCTAAATATAAGAGGAAATTACACTCTCTTCCCCTCCAAGATGCTTGAATTACACTCCCCTCCCCTCCCCTCTTATTCAAAACATATTAGAAAAAATTTCACTGCCCTCCCCTAAGAGAAGCTTGAATTACATTCTTCTCCCCTCTTATGTTAAAATCTACACTTTACTTCATCGATATTTTTTTTTCAATTCTAATAATCTAGCAAAAAAAAAATAAACTAACACACTTCGAAAAAATAGTATTGTGGGTCTATTTTAATATAATAAAACATTGAATACATATTTTTCGCTATTTTTTATTCACAAATTCATTAGCATATAATTAGTTTTAAACCCTATTATAAAATATGAAACAACCCAAAATAAAATTAAAATATGTGAAAAATTACTAAAGATAATAAACATGGTTATTTAAAAGTTAATTTTATACTCTAAATTATAAAATCAACAGCAAAATATTTAAATTTAATTATCATTGACATTTAAATTATAAAGAAATGAATTAATTTTTCTTAAATGGTGGTTCAAAATTAATATATATCATAAAAATATTTATTTATGTTAAAATAGATTAAGGTGTAGCACATATTTAATTATTAAGAGAGAGGGTTATAATTCAAGCATCTTATGAGGGATGGGAGTATAAATTTTACTTTTCAATGGAGGAGAATGTATATTTTAACATAAGAGGTGAAAGGAGTGTAATTCAAGCATCTTTGAGAGGAGGGGGTGTAATTTACTCTAAATATAAATAGTAGAGAGTAGAATGTAGAAATCTCTTTTGAAGTCTATTAATTTATTCAAAATTCTTCCTAAGGACTTATAAATAAGGCTAGGATGGGTGACCTCCTATGTTGCACCTCTTTTTGCTTACTAAAAAAACTTATAAATACGGGAGGGTGGGGTTTAACATGGGAAAGGTGAATTCTTTTCCATCATGGAAAAGTTTTTTGTGACCATTAGATTAAAGAGGATCACATATTTTATAATGGTCTGTCCACACTATATCATCCATCAGCATTCTCTCTCCTCCATTCCCCCACTCATGCATCCAATCACCACCATCCCCACACTATACATCTTCCACTGGTCTTCTTTTCAGTTTTCAATTTAGAACACAAAAATCACTACTAAAGTTTGGGCAAAATTGCTTATTCAACCACTTAAACAACTTCATTTATATCAATTTCTAATCATTGAATTAAAAAATGGATTTTGACCGATTGAATGTTTAAGAACATTAAATTAATTTGAATGAAAATTAGAAATTGGAAAAACGAAATTGTTGTGAGAAAAATGAATTTTGTGATTACGTGTTTATGAAAGTGAGAAAATTCCAACAAAGGGGAACAAAGCTAAACCTCCCATACTCATGTTGAAATGTTAGAAATGGTGAATTAGAGATATTCATGTTGTGCAAAATGATGATTCAATCTAGTGGAATGGGAACCATGGTGGTAGCTAGGTGGATTTTAATTTTCAGAGGTTGCTGGTAGGTGATGGGTGAAGGGAGGACACGAAGGAGAGAGAAATTGGTGAAAGGTTGTGTTAAATAAAATATAGTGTTGAGATAGTATGATAATCTTGTGATCTTTATTTGATCTAATAGTCACAAAAAACTGTCCTATGGTGGGAAAGGATTCACCTTTCCCATGATAAACTCAAGGGAGAACTAATAATATGTAAACCAAGCAAAGTAAAAGGGTGGTAAGTAAGCCATAAAGTAAAACACTCTCTCATCCTTAATTCCTCTCAAAACTCACCAAAACCTTCACCATCTCCAATCTATTGACCATTGATACAAGGTTTAATTTTTAGTTGGTGCATAAGGAAAAATTATATTATTGTGGGATAAAGTTGACACCTTAAACATATCTCTCTATTAAAGCGACAAGCTATGCGTAGAAATAACTTTGTTTAGTAAAAAATAGAAAATTTATCTCCATTAATAAACCCATAAATTTATTTTTCTAAAAAAGTTGGATTACATGCATATATATTCTGCATTTGAATGGAGGGGATGCAAAGAAAAGGAGAGAAAATTAAATGTTTATTTTTGTTTAAAAAAACATAATAACGAATCTCACACACATTAAATGTTGAAAAGAGAGAAGATACATGTTTGAATATATGTCATAACATATCAAATATCCCTTAGAGTTGTCAAAGTGTGTGGTGTCGTGCACGCGAAATCTCACAAAACCAATATTTAAAAGGAAACATCACTATAAAATAAAACTTTTTTGCATACTTTTGTTCCACCTAAGTCATTAATCAATATATGAAGAAAGCAAGTCCAAGACTCTCTCATTTCACCTTAAACAAATATTAATGCTAGTTGCTGGTGCTCACACATTTTAAATATGGAGCTCATACATCTTTTAGTCTCCGGAGGTGATAATTCTAAATATATGGTAACACGGGTGAAAGGTTGATTTGAATCAGGGTACTAAAAATGGGATCATGTGTCATTTTGACCTTTGTGTGATTACAAAACAAACATACAAGAGCATGACTCGATATGTGCTATTTGTTTAGCCTCCTGGTTACTTCCTGCCATACGTGATATGAATCATGGTAATAGGCTTGGAAGGTGAATTCAGATCATGCTATTTTTCCTCTAAAAATAAAGTTGAAAAATCATATTTTAATAGAGTCAAACTCGAGGGCACACATATAGGAAGTTTAGGGCTTTTGTGTGGATAGCGCTTTGGTGAGGTTCAAGGGTTGGAAAACACATTATAACTAAACTCTTGACCCGTGCTACCGTACGGGTCATACCACGTAGAAGTTAATCGAATCAGTCGCAATAATGTAAACTTATATAATTAATAGAAGTTTTATAACAATATAAAAATATGTTCACTTCTAAGATAACAATAGCAACAAAATGAAATGGTAACATACATAACAAAAATGTTTGAACATTATCCATCAAGATACATTACGAAAGACTTTGTGATAAACAACATTTGAGGTGGTATTAGTGTTCTCTCCATCTCCATCAACGATTAGTATTTTCAAACCTTGTTTTGAAGTGACTCTGGAAATTGCAACGTACAACTGACCATGCGAGAACACAGGACTCGGCAAATAAATTCCAACATTTTTAAGTGATTGCCCTTGGCTCTTGTTGATTGTCATGGCAAATGAAACAGATATTGGAAATTGTCTTCTTTGAAATTTGAAAGGAATTTTAACATCAGACGGTGAAAGAGATAACCTGGGTATGAAAACTTTTTCGCCGATGTTACTTCCAGATATAACCTTTGCTTCAAGAACAAATTTTCTCATTCTGGTTATGATTAACCTTGTTCCATTGCATAATCCCAACTTTAGATCAATATTTCTCAAAAGCATAATTGGAACTCCAATCTTCAATCTGATCTTGTGATGTGGGAGTCCTGAAGCATTTATTGTGTTGAGAAATTCTAGAGTGTGGACATCATCAACAACATCACAATTTCCATTTTGTGTCAATGGAGTATCTTAGCTCAAATATGTTTTCTCTTCACCGGACATCATATCTAACATGTAATCGTTGATTTGATCCACTATTGAGTTTGATGGAGCAAGTATTGCTTTGTCCTTAAAATATGATATATCAATCATACCATCTAATAGGTTCGGATAAGTGCTATCAACAATGGGTTGAACATGATTTCCTGAACTATGTATAAGTGAATCAGGAGAAATCTGAAGGCATATATCCACGTCATTTATGAGCCCAACTTTCCCATCACAAATTGCCAAAACCCAATCAGAGAACAATCTTTTTTCTTTAATATCAGCGTCTGATGCACCACTTAGTAGTCTCATATTTTTTGTAAGGGTGAGAACTTCACAATAATTCCATATATATGAAGAATTGATTGTGGCATTTACTATTTCTTGCCTGGTTCCTTTCGGCACTCCTCCAAAAACAACAACTTTTCCGCCAAACTGAACTTCTAAAAACTGAACTTCTGTCGGAATTTATGACATTATATTTATTTGAAAAATTTTAGACTTTAGTAACTTCTAAAAAATGACAGTACCTACAAATCTTTAGTTGTCGAGTCGAAATAACCACTTAAATATGTTTTGAATAATATATATTTTCAGAGTTTTAGCCTAATTGTAAATTTCAAATTGCATTCTTGCCATTGTTGACTTTTGAACAGATCACACATATTACTTGATAAATTTATCAAATAGAACTTGAAACAGAATACTTGATTCTAGAAGTGCAGAATTATAAATATACTCCATAGATGTTGTTTGGATTACAAAACCATCAACAAAAAAGATAAATACTCAAACTAAATAGAAAAATGCAGAAAAGAAAGCAGATAAAAATGGTTCGTTGATGAATATCACATCTGCATCATACATGCCAATAACCCCTTGATAGCGTTTACGGCAAATTCATTGATTGCAAACTCATTATTTTTCTGGAGGTTCAACTTTCACACGAACCATTTTAGTTGGTTTGGTTATAGATTCCTCCCCGATTTCAACGACACCACGTCCAGCTAAAGTATTACCATCAGAATATCTCTTTGTTCCATATTTGGTTGACGGAGTTCAGAGTTTGTTAGAGTTACTGCAAGAATCATCTAACTGAACGAAATCCCAAAAAAAGAAAAAAGGCATGTTATAATTTTGCTTGCAATATGTTAAAAAAGCATAAGATCAAATATTTTGCTTTTCTCACCAATTTATTGGCACCACTACTAAGCGTAGTCACCTCCAATTCCTTTTCAACATCATCAACATCATTAGAACCCTGTTAAAAAGACAGTTTCTTTCGTGTCAAAATTTTTATACATAGCGGCACACGTAAAACTCCATACTGATATGATTGTCTAACACAATATGCACAAAGAACACATTGAGATTATATTTCTTGATGAATTCATTGATGACTTCAACCTCATCAGTAGCCCTTTTCACACCATAGTTCCTCCACTTCCTATTGACATTGACATCACTAACTTCCACCTTAAAGAGCAGTATTTTGTCCATGAAAAAGTTGAAATCAAGAGGATAATTAATTGACTTGTTCTCAGGCTGGACCAAGTTAAATGGGAGTTTGTAGTGATTGATATTAACTTGAATTTGAAAAAAAAAACTAAAATTGTAAAATAAGAAAGCAACCTTGTTCATTTCTGCAATCAAGTCTTGGACATTCCATCCAATGAACTGGGTGACAATATGATCAAAGAGAACAAATGTTGTCGAGCTAGTCTCATCCATCACAATGACATGCAGCTTGAACCTATAATGTATTGAATAATGATATTAATTATAAGCGAAATTGATTATTTGCGTTTCTATGTTTCACGTAAAAAAGCTATCTATTTACCTTGGAACGACGCTTTTGCATTCCTTGCATCTTTTGCAAGATAGTTTTCCATCAACCATGGTAACCAACCACGCACGCTGTGTACATGAATGGAAAAACCATTCCACACCAGTCTCAATCTCGCATACGGTAGCAAGTATTGTCCCGTGACATGCCTAATATAATGAGAGATTACAAACTATTAGATCTCAAAACTTTATTTTGTTTGTTGACAGCGGAAACTAAAATTATTTTATACAATATATCGCAAGTTAATTCACAATACCGATCTCGCCTCAATAAGCTCCTCAATAGTCATTCTGGAGGTATCAAGCAACTCCTCAGCAACGGGACGTGCACTATATGAGTACATCTGACTAACACCTTGTGTTAGTTCAACATGACCATTATCCATCCTGTTGATGGGCATTATTGACATTAAGAACCTTAGTTCAAATGGCTAACTAATATATTAAAATTGTCGTGACTTTTAAAAACTATTGTTTACCTCTTAATGTAATCTTCAACTTCAGTAAGATCACCATTCATGATAACCTTGGAGCAAAAAAAAGAATTCTACACGCCCATTGCACCTGTTTGTTCGTTAACTATTAGTTAATATGGCGGTAAAGTTATAATTATGGTGTGTACATGGAACTTTCCATAAGAGTTAACTTAAGAATTTACCCATATACTTCCTCAATCTGCCAAACTGTACAATCAACACAACATGCTTAGTGCTGTCATGGGTTGAAAAGTAGTTTTCAATATCAGTTGCAAATTCACCCCAAAGAGAGCAACAGATCCTTGTGTGCCTGAAAGATTAGATAACTTAATTAATCGATTATGAAAATAAAGTCATTAACGAAATAAAAGGATAAGTTATTTCAATATTGCATCGTTGAAATAACTTAATTTAATCGATCATGAAAATAAAGTCATTAACAAAATAAAATGATAAGTTTCTTTCAATATTACATAGCTTAGATAACTTAATTTAATCGATCATGAAAATAAAGTCATTGTAAAAATAAACTGATAATTTATTTCAATATTGCATAGCTTACTCTAAATTCTCTAGTGTAAGATCGATGACTTTGCTTTTTCTTCCATTCTTCTCGGTTTCTCTTGCACTATCTTTCTCGACTACATGACCAAGGACATCTACAACAAAAAAATTTGCATTATCATTTACCTAAACAGCTAAAAACAAATTCGTATAACTAAGAGGTAGGATTTCATACCAGCAACCACGTCCTCTTCCTGAGAGATCAAAATGTCTTCGAAGGACATGAATTCAAACACGTTCTGAGGCACATTGCTTACATTCACCTTAGTAAATCTCGAATTTCCCATCATGGTAAGTTTGTACTTGTGTGGCTGATGAGTCGATAAATTAGTATTTTTAATATGTTATTTGAGTTTGTTTTATTTAGATTTGATTTAGTTTTATTTAAATATTATTTTGAGTTATTTTACTTCAATTGCATATTATTATATTTCAGGAACAAATATCCGAAGATTTAGTCTTGGAGCAAAAGAAAGAGGATTAGGAGCTGATTCGGGATGAAAATACGAAATATAGGACAAAAATATGTCACCCCCAAAGTCAGAGACATGGCACGGCCCGTGCCACCAGCAGCACGGCCGTGCCATCCTTCAAAGTTCTCTTTTGCTGCT